>Ga0247723_1000190_pt1 | contig 39572 bp, 62 predicted proteins | sample MSEWelMarce5H_FC_FD_189079 | JGI IMG/M metagenome (GOLD analysis project Ga0247723, IMG submission 189079) | Subsurface sediment microbial communities from gas well in West Virginia, United States - MSEEL Well Study Marcellus 5H_FC | ecosystem: Environmental > Terrestrial > Deep subsurface >... | reverse complement strand
GCCTCCGCCTGATCCGCCCGTAGATCCAGGGCCACGGCCTGCAAGCGCCGCATCTTGTTTTGCGGCAATACCCGTAGCCCCAGTTTGTAAAAGTGCAAGTTTGTTGCTTGTTGCGGTAATTTTGTTAGAAACATCATCAAGGCCTTTACCTATTGATTTAGCCCAACCCATGCCAGGGATCTTGCCTAACATGCTAAAGAATTTACCTGCAAATTCAGAAACTTTAGCAAAAGAATTTAATACCGCTTGCATGGCTTTAATTACAACAACCCTAAATGTTTCACTATTTTTCCAGGCATAAACAAACGCCGCGCCTAAAGCAATAACCCCTGTGATAATTAAGCCAATTGGATTAGCGCGAATAGCCGCATTTAACAAAAGCATAGAAGCGGCAAGCCCATTAGTAGATGCAATTGAGGCTAGTGTTGCGCCTTTCATAATAGTTTGCATGACAACAAAACCCTGTTGAGCAACTTTAGTTACAACTAAAGCGGCCCTGTAAGCATAAAATGAGGCAACTAAAGTCAAAACCATTGCAGAGTACAATTTAATTGCATTAGCGTTTTCTTGAAAAAATTTACCTGTTGTTCGTAAAGCAGGAAAGAGTGTGCCAGTTAAGAAACCAGTAACGGCTAATAAAGCAGGCAATAATTTTTTACCTAAATCTTCTTTTATTTTGTCAAAGTCATTTCGTAATGCTTGCATCTGACCCGCAGGGGTATTGCGTAATTCTTCATTGAAGCCTTTGTAAGTTGAATTGAGAACATCAACAATTGCCGCAGATCGCTCTGCCTCTGTACCTGATGAAATAAGTTTCTTTGTGTGATCATCAAGCACAAAGCCCACCCTGGTAAGAGATCCAAAGTTACCGTTAAGAGCCTGGGCTAGGCCGTTAGTCATTTGCTTAAACTCATCAGCGCTTGCGTTTGCGCCTTTTTCCGCTGTTACATAATCAAGAATTGCAGGAGTAAGCCTTTTGATTGTGTCGGTTTGCAAGTTGAATGTTGCCAACTGTGATTGCGTCTGCGTAATGTTTGAACCTGTTACTACGCCTACTCTTTCTAGGGCATCTGCCTGAGCGTTAAGAGAGGCTATCTGCTCATCAGTTGCGCCAGTTCCAACCCTCATCAATTGGTACAAGCGCTGTTGTTGGGCTTCTGCTTCCATTGCCTGAGCAATAACATCTCTACCAAATTGCAAAACCTGAGTGCCAGCAAAAGCAATACCTATTGATGCGCCAATTTGTTTGATTTTTGTAGCAAAATTAGTCATGCCTGTTGAGGCTTGTTGTACAGATTTATCTACGCCTTTAATTGCATTTTCTGCATTAGCCAGCCCTGATTTTAATTCACTTACATCTGCTTGTAGTTTGATAAGCATTGGGGGGATTAGATCAGCCATGATTAACTCCCCATTTTCTCTTTAACGGCAGTAGCAAAAATTCTTGTCAATGTGCCATTTTTTAATAGCATTAAAGCCGCAGGCTCTAAGTAAGGATATTTTACTCCTGATGGCCAGTTGCCACCGCCTTTTTCAACCTGACGGGCGTAAATCATTGTTGGCCCAACTTCAGCGGTATAGGTTCCCAAACCAACTACAAAAGTAGTTTTAATAGATCGCTTGAGATTGCCTGTAACAGTGTTAGGCCCTGACCCGCCAACATGTTTTTTAGGGCTAGTTACTATGTAAGGTCTGCCAGTTTTTTTGCTAACACGCTTTTCATAACTTCTTGTGCCTTGAAAGTTTAATTTTGCTTGCCGTTCTACTGCAAGGCCAGCGCGCATGATTCCTATTTGCGCGCCTTGCGCAATTTTGTCAGCGGAGCCATTTATAGCGGCGAGAACTTCAGTCAGGTTTTTGATAACAATGCCAGCCATTATTCTCGCAACCCTTCTGTTTTTACTTCATCAACAGTTCTAGCAATCGCTATTAACCAATCCGCCGTTTGTGCGGGTAGGTCATCTACCTGTTGTGGTGTCCAACCAAACCGCTCTGCCATTTGATAGTAATACCATTGCTCATCAGGATAAGAAAAAGCCTCATGCCTTTCATTACCCTGAAGTAACCATTTTAGGCGTTGGAGTTCCCGCCAGGCGCTTTTGGGTCTTTCTCCGTTTCAGGCGTTTCAGCCAAATTAGGGAACAGGTATTTTTGTGCATCTTTTGTATGCTCAACCAAAGCGTCATAATCGGCCATTGTTAATTCATCTAATGATTCCATTTTGATTGATGGCGGAATTAAATCAAATGACCATGACTCAACAAGCATGGCAACAAGAGCATCACCTAATGCAAGTGCTTTTGTTAGATCTCCACCTATGGCGTTATCTGCCGTACGCATAACATTCTTGCGATCTTTAACGCGTAATGTTGATGGATCTTTTAATACAACCGTTGCCCCTGATGGCAGTTTTACTTCTTTAGACATATTGCCTCCTAATTAGTTTGCCTTCCTAAATCATACCTAAAAGGAGCAAGCGGTGTGGGAGAGCGGGAAGGCAATCGCCCTCAACCACACCGCCGCTCTGATCTAGTTTATGCGTATGTGCCTGATGGCTTAGCGTTTTGTAGTACCCATTTGATAGGTGCAAAACCGCCTGAAGCGCCATCATCAGTTGTGTTTGCTTGTGCGTTAATGTCCACTGTTACCTGTACAAAATCTTCACCGCGTTCAATTACACCAGTGGTGTAAGCGCCCTTAGTAAGAGTTGCTTGAATTTGTACCGCAGAAGCGCCAGCGCCATAAGCCCAGTTAAAGACAAGTGCAGGCTGTGAGTTATTAAGGAAGTTAAGTAACTGTGAGTCATCTTCCATAACAAAAGTAATTTTTCCTGTTACTTCTAGTGGGCCTAGAAATACCTGGTATGGATCTTGTGTGTTTGAGATTCCATAAATAGGTGTTGCAGGGCGTGTCATATCAATGTTGCCACTCATGGCTGTTGATACGGCTGATCCACCAATTGAAACAGTGCCGCGCCATACAGGGGTTGGCAAAACTGTTGAGAATGTAGGTGTTGGATCTGCCACTAACTCTGATTGGAAACCAGTTGATTTAGCATCATATTCAAGCATGCCATCTGCGTTGAACTTCAATGAGAAGTCTGAGAACTGGCAACCAGGGTATGAGCGCACATCTACTGCATAGAAGTCAGTTAATGTGTATGAGATAGGTTGAACATCTACATTAGATGTAAGGCTGTTGAATAATGAAATTGTGTGGGTAAATGGTGCTGATGCTCCTGTTGTTGCAACAGATCCTAGAACGCCTGCAATGGCGTATCCAACGGTGTCTGCAAATACTGCTCCACCAAAATCTACTGTTGAACGGGTACGGCCAGGAATGTAGTTGTAATTTAATGCATTTGAGCCGCGTAATCCTGTGTCATAGAGCGGATCTACAATATCTACTGGTTTTAAAGCATCTTTCATTACTGGTATAAAATCGGTTGGTGCTACTGCCGTACCGCGGGTTGCTTCTTTGGCAATACCTAAGTACGAGCGTACGGATTGTTGAACAGACATTATTTTACGCTCCTAGTTTCTTGTCTGACGCGGCAGACATAGTTGTTGTTGGTTCTTTTGGTTCTGTTGATTCTGTAACTGATGGTTTTGCGCCTGCCACTGTTACATTTGCGGCAACAAATCCTTCAGGTGCGTCAAACTCATCACCAGGTTTTACAGTTTTCCCAATGCTAGGGAACACGCGTTCATCAGTTCCGTTGTATTTGTATTTCATCATGCTCCTTATGCTTGGATCATCTGTGTTACAGGAAATTGTATCTCAGCAAAGATTTCTGTAACGCCTTCTTTCTCAGTGCTAGGTTCCCCATAGCGGGCCTGAATAACTGGCTCTGCACCTTGCCAAACTAAATTACCTGTTGGATCGCCAAAGTTATGATCTGATCTCAAGCGTTCTTTAATGTTATCAACGATTGTGTCAAAGTCGGTCATAACATCTTCTGCCTCTCTGTGAAAAGAAATGCAGAAAATTTGAACAATTACGGTGTAATCAACACGCTTCCACCCATTAGTTGCCCCACCAATTGCTAAACGGGTTTCAAACTCATCAGCAATGTAAACAACAATTGCCGCTCTTGTGGCTTGCCCTGGTTCAGCGTTTACCTGGTAATTGATGATCTTAGGAAAAGATGTAAAAACCTGATTAACATTCTGAATTTTAGGATTAGCCAAAAACAATGAAAGCGTTTGGCGTACCGCATTGCGGCCAGTAAGTGTAGGTACAGCCGTCATTATCTAATCCTGCGGTACTTGTTCACCATGTCTAAAGCAACGGCTATGTCACTGCCATAGCGCATTGAGCCAGCAACATTGCCTGCGGGTGAGGTTGTGTAAGCCATAGTAGTTGAAGCGTCACCGCGCATTTTGATAAATGCAGTTGTAATTAAAATACAGGCTTGCTTTAAAACAGTTGGCAAATTGCTAAATGTTGCATCTGTACCATGAGCAAAAACCATAGGGGCAACAAGAGGAACCGTGGTTGATCCATAGACATAATTGCTTGCTACTGTTACACGCTCAGTTCTTTGACCATCAAAAATACGATATTGCTCGCCTGGCAAAATACCTGTTCCGTAAGCCACTGTTAAAGTTGATGCGCCTACATTCGTAGCAACCGCAATTTCTGTGTTAGCAAACCCTGCAATATATGTGTATTTTGTAAATGTCCAATTGCTTTGACTAATAGAGCCACCAAATTGAAGCGGGCCTTGAGAGGTGTAATTCCAACCAATTTGATTGCCAGGAATAATAATTTGTTGCCCTTCAAACCATGCTGTTGAGCAATCTTGTAATTCATTTAATTGATTTGGGTTTGCCCCATAATAAAATTTTGAAAGAGAGATCACGGGAGAGTTATATGGGTGAAGTGCGTAGTATCCACCTGATGCTGAATAGCGTATGCGTTGCGTTTCTGTGTACTGAGTAGCCACTAAATTTTGATTAAGGTATTCATTCATATATGAAGAAGCGCGCAAAATAACTTCTGAAAGTTCAGCATCTTGAGCCGCCGCGTTACCGCCTACAACTAACATGTCATAGTTAATTGCCGTTGGTGCGTTTTTGTATTCAGCCACACTGATGTATGGGTTTTCATTGCCAATGTCGGGCGTGATACCTACGGCCATTATTTATTCTCCATCTCGCGGTATGTCTTGTGATTCATGTCCGCAACGCCCACATTTGCGAAACCAACCACCAAATCCACATTCTACGCAATTAAATCCGCGCATGTTGTCTTGAGCAGAATAAGGGTTTAATGCCGCTTCAAAAAAACCTTCAGCCTTCATTGCCTTTTGATGTGCCTTGTTTTCTACATTGTAAATACCCTGGCGATCTGAGAAATAACTTTGTCCGCCAATAACAGTTTCTTTTACACCTCTGTCGGGTGCTACCCATTTTGCCATTTTTGCCTCCTAGTTAATTAGGAAAGGGTGCGGCTTTTACACCGCACCCTTCCCTTCTTATTAAGTTGTAACTTACGCTGTCTGAATTCCTGAAACTGCGCCATTCCATGCAGGAGCGGTGCAGAAGAAAGTTCCGCGGAAGTATGTTGAGAAGTCATAAGTAAACTGAGTTACTGGCCACTGAACACCCATGTAATCTTGCACAAGGAAGTTAGCCCATACATCAGATACCTGTGTATCAGGAATTGGCAATGTGAATGAAAGAACAGGTGCTACACCTGAGTTCAGCCACGGGTGAACCATAATGTCCACTGCTTTTCCTGTTACTTCATTCTGAAGTCCTGTGACGATAGAACCGTATGTAGTTCCGCTCTCACCTGGTTGGTTGATAACTAGACGATAGTTAGCAGTTGAACCGTTCTTGATCGCATCAGATAGTTGCTTACGATCATTACCGTTCATAAGTACAACATCAGGATCAGCCTTTACATTTTGGTACAAGTTAGCAAAAACAGTTTGGAATTCTACACCTGGGTTAGCAGTTGAGAAAGCCGCATTGATTGCGTTGTTGAAACCAGTGTTAGGGCCTAGAACTGTTGGAAGAATTCCGTCATAACCAGTTGCATAAGCAGATGTATCTGCGTTAGCGCGTGAGGCCGCAGGGCCACTTGTGCTAAATGCAAAGTTGTTTGCAGGAAGGTTAGTTGCAGATGCACCCTGAATAATTACAGTTGTTCCGCCCTTTACTGTTCCCTGTAACTTACAGTTTGCTGTTCCTGTTGCAGTTCCAACATACACATTGTAACCAAGTGCGCCAACTGAACCTGTAAAGGAAACAGAAAGAACATCACCTGCCGCAACTGTTTCTGATGCAACGGCTGAGACAATAGATTCACCAAAACCGTTAGCCGAAATACCTGCGTCTGCGGTGATGTAGATGTAGTAAACGCCTGCCGCTAGTGCAGTTTGTGTACCTGTTGTCGCAGGAGATGATGCAACAAGTGCTGTTGGAGCGGCAATCGCTCCTGAGTAACCTGAAGCAGTACCGCGAGCCATTAGCATCATGCGTTCTTCCATAAGCATTGTTGCGTATAGAGTAGAAGTTGATGACAACTGGCGGAGATCCTGGTAGCCCATACCTGAGAAGTTTGCATCAAATGAAACCTGATCAGATAGTGAGTATGAGTTGTAAGGCAGAATTAAGTCATCTGCGGTGTATGAAATCTGTGGGCCACGGATTAACTCAAGTGGGGTAGCACCGCCACCTGCAAAGTTATTCTGTGTGCTTTCTGTAATTCCAGGCCAAATCTGTCCTTGTCCGCCTGTTCCTGTACCTGTGTAACCAAGAATTCTCTTTACACGGTGAGATGTACCAACGCCTTTTTTGCGTGGGATACGGTTGCGGAGTGGTGTTGGGCGTGGTGTAAGCAACTTTGCAGGTGCTTCCAAGTCAAACGCGGCAAATGATGTGGACAATGGAGAAGTAAGTGTGATTTCCTTCTGAATGTCCTGCATTGCTACGCGTTGTGCCGCTAGAGCGGTGTTAAGACCGTTCATTGCATCACCTGTGAGTGATTTGTTAGCGGCTAATGCTTCTAGTGTTGCAAGTGGATCTGCTTGTGGTGCTTGTCCTGGTACATGAGAAGCGTTAGAAAGACTCTTTGAGAGTTCGTTTGAGTATTCCTCAAAGCGTTCTGCGGCTTCTTTAGGAGATGCATCACTGAATAGATCGGCTGCCTTTGGGGGCGTTAATGCCATTTGTGTTTCCTTTCAGAGATTAAGTTGGATTACTTGTTAAGGGTTTCTTCATACTTTGCAAGAAATTCATCTGCAAGTTGTTTGTAACCTTTAGCAAGTGTTGAGTCGGTTGTTGCTCTTGCTTTTTCTTTGTAAACAGCGGCCTTAGTTAGCAAGTCATTAGTTGTTTTCACATCTATTGGGCTTGCTGTTCGCTTTGGGCCACCACCTAGAGCCAAAGATTTCGCGGTTGCCAACTCAGTTTCCAAACTTATTGCTTTAGCCTCTGCCGCCTCTTTTGCGGACACAAGGTTAGCAATCTCTGATTTGAGAGCCTTTGTTGCTTTATCTACCACTTCTTCTACTATGGCTTCTAACTTATCTGTTGAGTTTTCATCAACAGAAACTTCTTCTTCTTTTACTTCTTCAGTTGCTTCTTCTTCTGCAACTGGTGTTTCTTCTGCCTCCGCAGATTTAGGTGTATCTGATGGAGGAACAATTGTTGCAGTATCTAGGTTTGCACCTGTCTCCGCTGTTGGCACCATGTCAGTAGCGGCGGCGGATTTATCGCACATGCACTCTTTCATAGCCTTGTTACATTCAGGACACATTTCTTTTGTGTCATCTGCTTCTATTTCTTTTTCAGCGGCCATGTATTTGCCATACATTTTATCGGCGTATCCTTCAGCCATGCCTGCTTCTTTGCAACGGGCTTTGAACTCTGACAATGACTCACCTTTTTTAGGCATCATTTCTTTTTCTTCAGGCTTTACTGCCATTTCAATTTCTGTTTCTTCCATAACTTCTCCTTCTGCTTCTTCGCCCTCATACCAAGCATGGAGGTGGGCTACGGCTTCTAATAAATGTGAGATAGAAGAAAGTTCGTTGTGACCTTCCTTCATTCCTTGCGCTTCAATAGAAATAAGATTTGCTAACGCTTCACGGGCGCGCTCGTACTCACCTTTATCGAACTTAAAAAGATCGCCAAAAATAGACTCAGGTACAGCAATTGTTTCTGATCCCACTGGGCGCTCCTTTGTTGAATTACTATCAGATTGTAAACCTTTTTTCTTACTCTCTGCTTTGTATTTGCCACCACGCTTTTTGTATTCGCGGACTACCCAGGCATTAGCGTAGGCAGATGGGTACACATCAAACTTTGCTTTAGCGGCTTGAATGACCTCTGCATATAATTCTTTATCGGCAGGCTCACCCTTACGCGGTTTAATTACTTGCGTAAAATCTTCTTCGCCCTCTTTCTTCTCAATCCATTCTTCTACCTGAACTAAGTCTTTCTCACCATCAACAGACTTAGCCAAAACCAATTGGCAATTAGGGTTGGCAGGGCGATCTACTAAACTTACTTCAACAATTTGACCATCAACAATACGGCCATTTGCCGCTTTGCTATCGCGTACAACGCGTGGGTTTTTGATACCTACTGAGAAACCTTTAAGTACGCCAGCATCAACTTTCTTAACTGAAACAGGATCTACAACCAAAACGCCAATGTAATGTCCATCAGCCTTAGCCTCATATTCTTTTGCTACTCCTGCGGCAATGTTGCTGTGTTGTTCTCTAATGTTTCCACCTGATTTAAACCAGGCAGGCATTGCGCGCTTGAGCCAATCGCCATCACAAATTTGTTGATCAATGTCTAATGAATCATCTGTTGCCTTTCCGTAAACGGTCATTGTTCCGTCTGCGTTACGGTCAGCCTTCTCAATACTAAAGTATGAGGTGGTTGTTAGATTACTAGCCATTGATTTCTCCTTGTTTTCTTGTTCATTAGTAATTCTTTTTGCCCATGCTCTGCCAGCATCTACGCCCCAACCCTCACCTTTTTTATCTACTTCATGGCGAGCAAAATAAGAGTTCATGCGTTTTAAGGTATCTAATGATAATGCTTTTCCGTTTGATAAGTCGCGGGCGCGGGCAACTCCAACTTCCGTACCACCGCGATTATGTTTGGCTCTAAGTTCTAATCCGCGTTTTGCGTTATTACGCACTTCTTGCGGCGGAACAAATCCATCAGCCATTATTATCCTTTCAAAGCCTTACCGCATACTGTATCAAGTTAGTCTTTGCCATAACGCTCTAAATAAATGCGTTCCGCCTTCTCGTCTCCAAAAATGGCCCTTTGTTGTAATTCAAATTTAGGCATGTTGGCGTAATCATTGATTTCACCAACTTCATCTAGGTTTGGTTCTTTCATTGCCATCTCCTTAACGCACTCCTGACGGTCTCATACTAGGCTTCCAACGCTCAAACTCGCCAAACTTTTCGTAATACTCTGTGGCGGATAAATTCCAACCAAATGCCTCTGAATAGGCTTCAGTTAATGCGTTTTTTTCACCCAATCCCCATTGGGCAAAAACTTCAGCATAAGTTTCTTTAGTATTTTTACGACTGTACCTAGAGAATAATTCTTTATACCTGCGAGTTAAACGGGTTCTTACATACCCGCGTTTATTATCATTTACATAACTATCTGTTGTGTGACCTAATTCGTGCATGATTGTGTAAAGATTTTCAGAAACATTATTAGCCGCAGGCATAAACCAACCAGCCCAATCTTTAGGTAGGTTTAGTGAAGTAGTGACATCACCAGGAGAGAACCAAATAGAATCATGGCCTATGTAAGTATAAGCCAAAGCAGAGCGGGAGCGGTCTTTGTTGTTGATAATTAAAGAATAACCTCTCAAAGAACCGTCAGGGCTAACCCTTCGCCATTCAGGTAATTTTTCATAAGCAAGATCAAAGTTTTTCATAAATTGTTCCATTGCTTCTTCTGTTACTGTTTTGACATCATTACCTAAAACAACAATGTTTGGCCCGCGTTCATAAATTGCTTTTGCATCTGCTACCTGATCACGCATAATACGCAAATGATTTTCATTTGCAGGCCCAAGCCCGCGCTGTAAACGAATAGCCTCTTGACGCTCTACCCATCTATCTTCTGTTACAGGTTTCCATGCGCCTTGAGGAGCAACACCTGGTTCAAAAGGTTCATTTGCAATTGCTCCATCAGTATCAGTTGTTGGTGTTGTAACTGTTCCACCAACATTGTTATCTTCTTCCATACCAGGAATTACAGGTAGCAATACGCAACGGCAATGTGGGTGAGCAGGAGGTTGGGTATCTCCTGATGGAAATGATGTGCCAATAGGAACTATGGTTCCATCATTTTTAGCACAAATATCACAAGGATCTGACACGGCCCATTCTTGTTTTTCTAATCCAGCCTCTTTGTAACGCGCCATAGTTGCGGCAGAAATAACACGGTTTTGTTCAGTAATAGCAATTGTTAGCGCTCGCGCAGGGCTTGCCACATTACGGCTAATTAAAAGCGCCGCACTAGATGCGTCTAAACCTAAGTCAATTGCTTCCGCTAATGAGTTGCCTATATCTGTAATGCTAGTTTGCGTTAATCCTCTGATTGTTACATTCGTAGAATCTAAGATTTCTTGAAATGCTTTTGGCCTTTGCAACATAAGTGTTGCGGCTCTGTCTCCTGGTTTCCAGTTATCCCAATCAACGCTTACATCATCATCAGCCTTGTTGAGTTCACGGGTTATGCGTAGCCATTCACTAGCGGCAACGGTTCCTAGAACATAAGCCTCTGCCCACATGCGCCATAAAGATGAGGCAAGTGCCTCTGTACGCAATTGCGTCACATTCATAATTGCCCATGCGCGAGCGCGGGTTCTATCTCTTGCAAGGTTGCCTGAACTTTCGGGCATAGTTTCCTGGTATTGCAAATACAGTTTTTTGTAGTCGGCTAACTCTCGCAGTGCCGCTCTAATCTTTACCGCGTTCTTTGCCGCTATGCGCCCATCTGCCTTGAGAGCGCCCTCAATCATGTTAGATAAGCCTTAGCAAGCGCCCTAGCGGTTTCTATGTCACCATCAAAAGCGCAACGGTTAAGCGCATCTCCCACAATAGGATCAAGTGCTTTAAACTCAAATAATCTTGCGCGCTTACCCTTAGCCGCCCATTTCATAAATGCTTTTACTTCATTTACTTCATCTTCTTCAGGTGTTACTTCAGTAGATGGCTTTTGCTCAAGAGGATCAGGGGTTGTAGGTGCATCAGGTGTTGCATCAGGGCCGCTTAATGTTGGAGCAACTGAGGCAGTAGCCGCATCAATCAATCCATCAGGTGAGAATAAATAAACAGCCCCTCCAGTTGCAAGGATTGGCATGTCAGCCTGTGGTGTATCTAGCAATGGCAAGCCTAATTCAGATCTGCGTTCATTGATTGACTTACCGCCTGAGCGCACTTCAATTTCATTCTTGCGAGCGTTTTCTTCTGTGTCTCTGCGCTCTGATGTAAGCAGTTTGAATTCAAGTTCACGCGGCATACCTAAATATGTGTAAGAAAGGTTTGTCAGTTGCTTAGAGATCCAGTTAGCAAGAGGCCCAATACCTAGCGCCTCTCCATTTTCTGCCTGACCTTCTGCATAACCAGCCCCACCTAATCCATTCTTAGGAGAGAAACCAATTTCGGCAGGTTGTACACCAAAGTGTCCGCAGATAGAAGTAACTAAATAATCATCAAGTGTGTCTTTAAACTTCTCGCCATAACCTTCATTAACAATAGGTGTTAAACCTTTTGGCAATAGGCGAGCGCGCTTGCGTTGCTCTGTTTGTCCAGCAAGATCATCATTGAGAATACGCTCATAAGCAAGCAAGAGATCAGGGTTAGTTCCCCAATCCTCATCAGTTGTAAACATAAGTTCAGGCATTACACCATCTGTGTACTCTGCTCTAATCCATTGCTGACGGCGTAGATAAATGTCTGCAAGAGGTAGCGCTCGCTCTACTGGGCTAAATCCATAAACTGTTGTTGAGCGGCGATTGCGCACCATGTAAGCCAATTGATCAGAAGTAAATTCACCATCTGCTTTTGGATCTTCTTCGGTTGCGGCAAATTCTGAGCGTGGGAAACCATAAAGAATCTGTTGGAAAGCCGCGTTAGGTGGCATAGGGCGCATACCGCGATCATCAATTAAAGGTTTGATTGTTGAACCATCAAGAATTTGGAAACCATAAAGATCTCCACCTACTGTTGGCTGTGGGTAAACGGCAAGCGCATCAATTACAAGAATGTCCTCAATTGCAATGTTAATCCAATCTTGCCATGTGTATCCGTTTGCTTTGTCAGGGTTTTCCCAAAACTCTCGCATGCGGTTAATCTCATCTGTGTATTTTTCACGGGCCTTAGCCATAGCGCGCACATGATCGCCACCTGACTCAGCCGCAATCTTTTCTGATGCATCTGAACCAAGCACAATGTCAAACTGTAAACCGTTCATTTTTGATTTAGTTACTTCAATGCAACGGCGCAAAATATCTATGCTGTCTGCCGCATCTCGCAATGTTGAAAATGGAACCAACCGCGTTGGAACAATGTTGATGTTTTGAGCAACCTGGTATTCATAACGGCGCGGTTCAGGTCGGCCTGTTGCAGGATTGATTGGGTTAATTGCACCAGGAATAATTGGATTGCCTGGGCCAAATGGAACTGTTGCGCTAAATGGTGCGCGTGGGAGAGCCACATTGTTGCCATAAGTCTGTTGCATTGCTAAACCGCTTTGTGCCATCAACGCGTCAGTGCCAATTGTTGTTGCACCCGCAGGCAGATTAGGGCCTTTTTCAATGTTAGTTGTTGCTATTGCTCTTGCGATACGGTCACGCAGACCCATGCGTATCTCCCTTGTTATGCCCCTTAGAAATCAGGCGTGTTGCAATGATAGCGATTTCTGCCAGTTCATGTATTGTAACGCTTATGAACTTAGTGGAAAAGGCAGTTCATTATGGAGGCAAGTTAGCACCTTTGGTTATTCCTCACGGATTAACTACTGGTACAGGTTTGATGAACCCATCAATTTTTATTGATGATGACGGGCATATCTTAGTGAACCTACGGCATGTTAATTACACGCTTTACCATGCAGAAAACAATCAACAATTTCCTAGCCGTTTTGGGCCATTGTCATATCTGCACCCTGAAAAAGATCACCGTCTAGTCACGGTTAATTATTTGTGCCGCCTGAATGATGATCTTGAAATGACCCATCACACCAAAGTGGACACATCTGAATTAGATGTAGCGCCTCTGTGGGAGTTTGTAGGTGAAGAAGATTGCCGTGTTGTGCAGTGGTTAGGCGATTACTACCTAGTCGGAGTGCGTAGAGATACAACAACCAATGGCCAGGGGCGCATGGAATACAGCCGTATAGAAATTGATTGGGATAATTGGACTGTTAAAGAGGCTAGGCGTGTGCGCATCAAAGCACCTGAGCCAAACACATCTTATTGTGAGAAAAATTGGGTTCCTGTTGTAGATAAGCCATATCACTTTATCAAATGGACTATGCCAACAGAATTAGTGTACGCAAATCCATTAAGCGGAGAATGTGAGCAAGTATTTGTGCGCCACACAATTCCAGCGCCTAAAGATCAGCGTGGATCTAGTCAGGTCATACGGTGGGGCAACATGTACATTTCTGTAACCCATGAAGTAGATCTATTTAAGAATTACCTCAAACAAAAAGATGCTATCTATCGCCACCGCCTTGTTGTGTGGGATCAGGAACTCAATGTTGTAGGGCTAAGTAAGGAATTCTCATTCCTAGATGCTCGCGTTGAGTTCTGTGTGGGGGCGGCAGTACATAACGGCAACCTTTTACTTTCGTTTGGTTTTCAAGATAACGCCGCTTTTGTATTGCAAGTACCAGGGTGTGTAGTTGAAGATCTGATTAAGGAGGCACTAGCGTATGAAAATTGAGGAATTAGTTATAGAACTATCCAAAGATCCATTTAATCCTACGCTTAATTTTGATGTAGCAGTTGAGTACGAAAAGCAAAATCAAACCGCATCAGCCGTTTCTTTCTATCTGCGTACGGCTGAATATGGGATTGAGTCACACCCTAGCCTTGTGTACACATCTCTATTGAAAGTAGCACATTGTTTTGATGATCAAAATGACCGCCAGGCCACTGTAACTAATTGTTTATTGCAGGCTGTCGCTTTCTTGCCATATCGCCCTGAAGGTTATTTCCTTTTAGCCCAATTCCATGAGCGTTTAGGTCAGTGGCAAGAGTGTTACACCTGGGCAAGCATAGGATTGCGTCAGCAATTGAATTCACCTCTACCTGTAAGCGTTGGTTTTGAAGGCCAATATGTTTTGTATTTTGAGAAGGCAGTAGCCGCCTGGTGGATAGGTCGCAAAGATGAAAGCGTTGAGATATTTAATAAATTAAACGCCATGTACTTAGAACCTGGGTATCGCCAGGCCGTCAAACACAACCTTGAAAGGATTGCCAATGCTTCTGTTTGATATTGGGGCTAACCGCGGTGATGCAGTGCTTGCAGGGTTAAACCAGGGATACCGCGTTGTAGCCTTAGAAGCGGCCCCACGCGTGTTTGCAGAGTTGGTTGGGAACTTTATCTACAACTCCCATGTAACCCCTTTAAGAATGGCTGTGAGTGACTTAGATGACCAACGCATCAAGTTTTATGAGGCAGATGAAGATGGATTAAGTACGCTAAATAAAGATTGGCTAACTAAAGACGGCATGCCATATAAAGGAAAGCCTCACCGTCAGGTTGAAGTAAACACAATTACGATTGACACCCTTGCAGACAAATACGGCAGTCCTGATCTTATCAAGATTGATGTTGAAGGTGCTGAGTGGCAAGTGATGAAAGGTATGACCCGCCATTATGGAGGCATGATCTGTTTTGAGTGGACATTTGAAACCATGCATGAGCATGAAGATCAATTAGATTATTTATACACATTAGGTTACAGAGAAATGGCCGCGCAATACATTGTTGATCATTTACAAAAGCCTAAAGTGTGGGGCAATATGCAACCAAACAATGTCAATCAATTAAATGCCTGGCATCAACTCACATCAGATGAATGGATTGATGGCGGTTGGAAAGTAGCAAACCTGCGGCCAACGGCTGATGTTGGCATGCTGTGGGTTCGCTAGTTACATACCACCTAGCATTAAACCAACCTGAAATGGAATCGGTGTTGATACACCGCTAGTACCTTGAGTACCTTGTGTGCCTGTTCCAGTAATACCCTGTAAACCAGTTGTACCTTGTAGGCCATCAGTTCCTTGCAACCCTTGTAACCCTTGAACTCCTTGCGTTCCTTGAGTTCCATTAGCACCTTGAATTCCAGTTGTTCCCTGAACTCCTTGAATACCAGTATCACCAGTAGCACCTTGAGATCCTGTTACGCCTTGAACACCTTGCGTACCAGTAATTCCTTGTAGTCCTTCAATTCCTTGAATTCCGTTAAGTCCTTGAGTACCAGTTGTTCCCTGAGTTCCGTTTACTCCAGTAGTACCTTGAGATCCAGTGACACCTTGCAAACCTTCAAGTCCTTGAGTTCCTTGAGTGCCTTGTGTTCCGTTAATTCCGTTAGTTCCCTGGCTACCTGTTAATCCTTGAACACCTTGAGTTCCCTGAGTTCCTTGCAAGCCTTCTAAACCTTGCGCGCCCACTGTTCCCTGTGTGCCAGTAATACCCTGAGATCCAGTTAAACCTTGTGCGCCAACAGTTCCCTGAATACCGTCTAAGCCTTGTGATCCAGTTTGTCCTTGAGAACCAGTTACACCCTGAACTCCTTGAGTACCCTGCAAGCCTTCAATGCCCTGGGTTCCTGTTTGACCCTGAGCGCCAACAAGTCCTTGCGTTCCAGTTGTTCCTTGAATTCCAGTAGTGCCTTGAACGCCCTGCAAGCCCTGAGTTCCCTGCGCGCCTGTCGTACCCTGCGCACCAGTAACTCCTTGAACACCAATGCTTTGAGTAATAAGAGAAATTGGGTGACCGTTTGCAAAGTCTGTTGTGCCTGTTCCGCTTGAGTCTAAGAGCGCAACAGGAAAAGTAAAGTAACTGTTAGGAACATTTGTAGGTGTGCCGTTTACTTGCCATTCTTGATAGTTATTAGAGTTATTTCTATCTTGAATAAAGAAGATGTCACCGTTTTTAATGTTTGCTAATAGAAAATCAATGTCCACATTTGAGTCTGTTAAATGAGATACATAAATGTTTGTTGCACTGATCTGCGTAGCATTATCCCATTTAATGTCACCAGCATTAGGTGGAGGTGTTTGTGAGTTAGTTCTTGCTAGATAATCAAAAATAGATGATGATGTACCGCTTGCACCAGTATTACCTTGCACACCCTGAATACCATTTACGCCTTGAACACCCTGGCTACCAATAGTTCCTTGTACGCCTTGTGTTCCTTGCGCTCCAACAGTGCCTTGAATTCCATCTAGCCCTTGAGAGCCTGTAACACCTTGTATTCCAGTTAAACCCTGCGCACCTGTTATACCTTGAGTTCCATTTACGCCTTGTGTGCCATTAACACCTTGCACACCTTGCGTTCCTTGTGTACCAGTTGCTCCTTGAGTACCAGTTATGCCCTGTGTTCCGTCATTGCCTTGAATTCCTTGCGTACCTTGCGCACCCGTTAAGCCCTGTGTGCCAGTTGTACCCTGAGATCCTGTATTGCCTGTTGTTCCCTGTGATCCGTTGTTACCAACAGCGCCTTGCACACCAGTTAAACCTTGAGATCCTATTGTTCCCTGTGTTCCAGGTGTACCAGTATCTCCTAAGACACCCTGCGTACCTTGAATACCAGTTAAACCCTGAATTCCAATTGCGCCTTGTGTTCCTGTTAATCCTTGAACACCTTGAGCGCCAGTTGTGCCTTGTATTCCAATTGATCCTTGTATGCCTATTAAACCTTGAGTACCAGTAGTGCCTTGTATGCCTGCACCAATAGCACCCTGCGTACCTAATACACCTTGAACACCAGTTAAACCTTGTGTACCTGTTGTTCCTTGCGCACCTGTTACACCTTGTAAACCATTAGCACCTTGTACGCCTGTTATTCCTTGTGGGCCTTGTAAACCTTGTGTTCCTTGTGCCTGGTTAAAACCGCCGCCTTGTAAACCCTGTGTACCTTGCGTACCTTGAGCAGAGAAGTTACCTGAAATACCTTGAATACCCTGCACACCTTGTTGCCCCATAGGGCCAGGTGTTACAACAATAACATTTGGAGTTCCAACAGGATTTGGATTGTTTAAAAAGTTATTTGGGTTGTATGTCATCTTGTCACCTCTGCATTTACATTTAATTCACCCTGAACAATACGCGTTTTAATGCCAGCGGGTGATGTTATTTCTAAATCGTAATAATACGGGCCTGCAATGATAGCCGCTGTCTGTATCGCTGTTGCTCGTACTGCAAGAGTTCCACTAGGCCCATCAATTGTAATGCCGCTTGTCTCTGTCAATGTTAGAACTGCAATTGTGTCATTAGGTAGCGAGCGCAACTGCATACGGGCTGTGTAACCAGTAATGTTTACTGCGCTTAATGCATCTCCGCCTTGAATGTACAAACCAGTGGCAGGATTAGTAACTGTAAATTGTGATGCGGTGCGTGATGCAATTGTTACATTGCCTAAGTTGTATTGGCTAGGCATGATGCCTTCAATGTAAACAGTTTGCCCTGCGCTAAATCCGTTTTCTGCCGTGTATGTAACTGTTGTGCCGTTGCCTACTGCGTTTGTAATAGTTGCAGGTTGTGTGTACAGGAAATTGCGAAACCAATCGGAGCCTTGATCAATTATTGTGTTGTAATTGTCGGCCATTACGCTCCCTGTGGTACTTCAGAATTTGTGCTAATCATAGCGCTTCTACATGCTGAACAATGTGTAAATGATTTAGGCATAGGCAATCCGCAACTAGGGCAATGATTAGCAATAGCGTTAAAGTAATTGCTCACTGTAACTTTTCCTAACAGATCGCTAAAGCCTTGCACCATTGCATCAATGCGGTCAGGTGAGTTTGGTTCATCAACTGTCCAGGTACACATCTGATCTTCTAACGCCGCTAACTCACCAATGTGGTGAATACGGCCTTGCTCATACATAGCCGCTACTGGTTCAGCGCGTAGTTTCTTTCCAATATGCGCTCGCACTTCTCTGATTGGCAATGTTGGCCGTACTTGCTTTAGCACTGCGCCCACCATGTCACCGCCCTGGTTTACTTCAACCAAAACTGCATCTGCCTTGTATGAATCAAATAGTTCTACTGCCTTTGTAGCCCACTGCAACGGTGATCCTCTAAATGAGTAATCTCCCAACACATAGCCTTGTCCATCTGATGTAGAGCCAACAACAACAATGCCTGTTTCATCTGACTTCTCTGAGTTAGTCACGGCAGGATCTACGCTAACAACAATACGGGCCATAGTTGGTGCTACTTCAATGCGTGTGCGATCAATTAAACCTCTAGTCCACAATGCGCCTTCAACATCATCAAGAATCTCACCGTATAACTCTTGCCTACCTAACCGTGTGCCGTTGTAACGGGCTTGCAATTCAATAAGAGCGCTAGGGGCAAGGTTTGCGGCGTTATCAAATGTAGATCCCCTGGTGATAACAACAGATCCGTCTTTACGCCCTGCAAGCATGCGGATAAGAGCGGTAGAGCGCGGTGTGGTTGTAACAATAATTCGTGGCTTTTGACCTAAACGCAATCCAAACTGTAATTGATCCCAGGCATCTTGATAGCGCCATGCACCTAACTCATCACACCAGGCTCCATGATGCTGTGGGCCACGGAAGCGCTCAGGGTTGTCTGCGCTAAATAATTTAATCTTAGATCCGTTCTTGAGCAAGATCTCACCAAGAGAGCGGTTGTAGTTGTCCAACATTCGGTAGCGTTGCAAGATTGCAACTATGCCTGACTCACCCTCTGCGCATGTATCTCTTGCATCAGAAAATGTAGGGGCTACAACTGCCCACCGTGTAGCGGGTTGCAGTATTGCTTGCCAGGCTATTTCTTCTGCGCCTAAGCGTGTCTTGCCAAATCCACGGCCTGCCATTGCAAGCCAAATGTTCCAATCACCTTCAGGAGGTAGTTGTTCCTTCCTGGCCAGTTTGTGCTTCCATATCCATCTGCTCGCCTTGATCCGTGAGTTCGGTGATGGTTGCAACATCATCTCTATATCTGAGAGTTCCTGCTTCAATGAGTTTTGCGTACTTTTCAACTTCGGCGTCAAGATCTGATCCGTCATATGTAACCACCTCTGTTTGAATCTTTATCGCGGCATCTAAGCCTAGTAATTTTGCTCTCTTTTCAATTACGCGTAATACAAAATCTGCCGCTCTTAAATTGCCATTGATTGCAGGTTGCCAATACACGCGTTGGAGAATGTCTAAGCGATCTAACTCTGTGGTTCTGTGTTGCTCTACCGCAGGGGCAATAATCCGCTCTAATGCCCTGTCATAAGCCTTAGCCACTCCAGCCGTACTCATGTTTACTCTCTGAGCAATCTCACGCCATACATAACCCTCAGTGCGTAGTTCTACTATTTCGCTCTCGCGTTGTAGTAATTCTACTTCATTGAGTGTTTTTTCTACCATAATGCTTATTATTATCTCATAAAAACTTTCTAGCAAACTGAAAGAACAAAACCCCTACTACATGCAGTAAGTAGGGGCTGTGTCCAGCACTCACATTAGGTACTTATGTTCCCTAATCGGTACTGCGTAATTTATCTAACTCCTAGCCCCATTGCAACTGCGGCAACAAATAAACTGAGGATAAGAAAAGCCAATAGTCCGCCAACGGGTGAGTTAGTCATGGTTTACCTGTTCTTACCAGGTTCATACGAGCATCAAGAAGATCATCTAATTGTTCTGAAAGCATTTCCTTTTTGCGCCAATCCATGCGATTGCCAAACTCATCTGTTTTAAGCATGGCGCATATGTGACTCAGACATTCATCTATCTGATCCAGGGTTACTTCATCTTCTATAACGATCACATGCAAATGTTAGCCTTGATTACGCTCCTGGCGCTTTGTTAAATAGTTCTCAACATCTTGCTTTGCGTAATAAACATTACGGCCTGTTTTCTGTACCCATACAAGGCTCTTGCGGTGTTGGATCTGTCGCAGGTTGTTGATTGTAATGTTAAGTCTTTCGCATACTTCTGATGCGCTAAGTAGGTCATCTACCACGGTGCCGCCTCCTGTGTTGGTTTTGCTTTATGTAATCTAGGGATCAAGCCTACCTCTTTGGCCGTAATCTCCATTGAAGTTTTCTCATTACCTTCTTTGTCTTTGTAGGTAGTTTGAGCAAGATCTCCAATGACTAGAACGCTGTCACCTTTTTTTATGTTGTCTGCAACCATTTCAGCCTTTGTGCCAAAAGTTACAACTCTGAACCAATTAGTTTCACCATCTACCCATTGACCGTTTACCTGCTTGCGCGGTGTGTAAGCCAATGAAAAATTACAATACGCTGTGTTGTTCTTAGAAAACTTTAGATCAGGGTCACTGCCTAAATTACCTTTTACACTTATGTGCATTAGTCACCTTCCATCATCACGGCTTCAGTGCCGTCATCTTGTAGTAATACAATTGAACCATCAGGTTTTACAAAAGGAAATTCATGTGGCTCTCTGTAACTAGGCACAATCCAACCTTTTTGCTCTGCGCTTGCAGGCCGCAGGTGAATACTATCGGTTTTTAAGTTATGACACCCGTGATGTATTACGATCAAATTAGATGGCGTGTCTTTGCCGCCCCTAGATTTTAATTTGCGGTGATGCAATGCCATGTTCTCAGGCAAACCAGCGCCTCCGCATACTTCACAGTAGCCGTTAGCCCTGTTCATAATCATTACTACTACTTTTTTATCAATCGCCATCTTCATCATCTTCCCACTCCGTAGGATCTACGGTAGGAAGATCAACGCGTAAAGGCAGACCAAAAGGAGATGCTGTACTCATCAATACCAACCTCCATGCATGTCAGGGCCAGCCTGCTTTTTCCAAAATTCCCACGCTTTGCAGGGTGTTTGGTAACGCTTGTAAACATACCGTAATCCAGCCTTTATTTGCGTGTGTGCATCTTTAGGCTTGTACGGATAATTGTAGTTCTTCCAGGTGGAAGGCAAAAATTGAAACAGCCCAAACGCACCTGATGACGGATTAAGCGCTTTGACGCGCCAGCCGCTCTCTTTGTAAATTAACTGTTCCAAGCAAGCAAACTGCTTTTTATGGTCAGTGTAATTTTTCTTCACCATTGCCAGCGCAATTACTTTGGGCGGCATTTGATGCAACTCTAATTTTGGGGCTTGAGCAGTTGCAGGTGAAGCAAACACAATTCCTACCGCTAATGCGGCGCTTAAAAGGATTTGTGCAAAACGGCGCAGGCTTTAGCCTTTCGCCAACTTTCTACACACTTCGCAAACGGCATCACCGTAAATTCTGTTGCCGCACTTACAGACTTTTATCATACTGTCCATTGCTTTACCCCTTTCAGGTTATTTTTAGGACTTCTCTATTTTATAGCAAATTTGTTCAATTACAATGCCTAAAACTGTCACAATAATTACGCCTGCAAAAAATGCAATCATTCTTCTGCCTCTATTTCTTCTTCTTTTGGCTCTAATTTAATGCGCGTTGCAATTACATTAGCCCTGCTTAATCTCAAGCCTTCTACAAAACCTAAATAGCGCTCGCGGTGTTCAGGCTCATTTATCATTTTTTTAACATGATCGCCTTCAATCCATTTAGTTAAAATATCTTCTAATGGATCTAGGTAATCTTTAATTATTTGTTCAGGTGTCATTTGCCCACCACGCCATCAATCATTTCTGTACATGATCCGTAGCCCAACCAGTTGCCTTGATCGCCTACATAACAAATATCAGCCGTTGCCTTTGTAAACCAAATGGTAAATGCCAATACCAATAACCATATAACTAGCCAACCGCGTCTTGTAATTGTGCCTTTACTCTTTTCCATTGCTTGCCTTCCTTCTGAAGTATTCGTTGCCAGCGCACCATTCGCACTCACACAAAATACCTCCGTTAGTTTGTTCATAAATTATTACAAAGTTTGCGTGAGATCCAAAAGTGCCACACCATGCACATTGAGGATTTTCAACTTCGTTGCTTATAGACATTGTGGATCTGTGGGTTGAGATCAGCCAATTTATCCTGCAATAACAACACCACTTGCTCGCGTTGCATGCCGTTGATCATTGACTTGCTTTTGTAAGATGGAATTGCAAAATTATTACAATCCACCGTTACTTCTACTTTGAATTTCATCAGCATGTTCTCTTTTCTTTTTTTATTTGTTTTTCGCAAACTTTACACATACCTGTTTTGCGCATCTGTGTTGGGGTCGTTTCTACCCCACATACGGAACAGTTCATTATTTTGCCTCCTTTTCAAACTACTAGGGAAAAATTAAAAGATACTTCAATTTCTTGATTTTGCAAAAGTCGTATAACTTCATCTTCTACATCTTCTGTTGAGGCAAATTTTCCTGACTCACGATTAAAGTAAATGTTGGCTTCTAAACCGTCACCTGTTATTGAAACATCAGTGTCCTCTAACAAAAGTTCTGTGTTGCCATCTTCTCCCATGTTTGATAGTTCTGAACATTCCGATTCAATAAGTTCTTGTATCTTTTCAATAACTTTTTCTTCAATTAAACCAGCAAGGTCAGCAAAACTATACCCATCTAATTCAATTTGAAGTTTTTTGACTACATTGCTTGCCATAATTAGTTACCTGCCTTCATTGCTAGATAATCTTTTACAGAGCCACCTTTATTTGTATATTTAACTGCAACTTCAATTAGTTTCATTGATTGAATTGATGCAGGCTTGCCAACCAAACCACCAGTTAAATGATAAGCCTCATAAGATGTAATAAATTCAGGAACTCCGTACTCACGCCATTGCATAAGAACTGCAAATGCTTCCTTGCCTTTTTTGTTTCCTGTTGCTGTCTTAGCCATCTTGCACCTGCTTTCTGTTGGGGGCTACTTGCCCTTACATAAGAAAGATTACACTACAAATCAGTTATTTGGCAAAAAAAGTGACATTTTAAGTAAAAATCTTTTTGGCGTGTCGCACACGCTTAGGCAGGCATTTTGGCCCACATTTGAACCCACACGCCAGGATTGGCCCCATACTGCTTTGCCGCCGTCAGGCGTACCACCTGGCCGTCATCACGGTAGGCAATGGCTGTAAGGCCGTCTAAGACGGCTCTGACCAACTTATCTAGGTCAGGGGCTACTGATGGCTCCAAACGGGTAACTGTCTTTGGGCGCGCCATAGTAAAAATCATGTCTATTTCAACAGGCTCTAAGTGAGGTTTTGCTCCAGCCTCTTTTGCCCGCAAAGCAATGGAAGATCGCCACACCGCTAATTCAGATCCTTTGGCATGAATGACATGCCCGTTGATAACCTTCATAGAGCCTTGCGGCACTGGTTGGCCATCAACTTTAAAAGTAATCACCTGATGAGTGTAATAAATTCCTGCGCTATTGCAATTTGATCTGCACCTAATTCATTAACGCCATGAAAATCATAAACGCCTAGTGAGTCAGGGCCTTGTATGTATTTCACCATTAGATCATGATTATTTGCTAATACATGATCACCTGGTTGCACAACTGCGGGATCTACTAATTGCTTAGTCATAGTTCCTCCTGTAATGGTTACATTTAGTGTAACAGTTACGGATAATGTTTGAGTTATTTTGTAAAATTCTTTCTCATAAGTTCTCTGAGTTCTGCGGGTGGTGGAACGGCTGATTTTTGTCTTTCTTCTTGCTCCTTGAACCATTTAGCGGCCTCTGCCTTTTCTCGCTCTGCTTTTTCTTTGGCTTGTTGTAATTCTTTTTCCCGCTTATTTTCTTGCGGAGATGTAATTGTTGGTAAAGGCTCATCAAGCCACCTGTGACCGTTTAACCAGGTGGTCGGATACAAAGTGTATGCCTGCTCCCTGTTAGGGTCTGATTTGTACCTCTGAGCGCCTTTAAGGACTATCTCAAAATCTATTGTCCTAAGAACTTTTTTAAATGATAAAAATGCTTTGGCTTTTCCCATCTTTAATGGATAAACCTCCCAAAATTGATCAAACAATTTCGCGTAATCTTTTTTATCTTTATCTTTATCTTTATCTTCTTCTTCCTCTTTATCTTCCTCTTTATGGTTCAACGATTGTTCAGCGTTTGTTGAACGCTCGTTCAATCCACGCGCAACAACTGATCTGCGGCCAGCAAATGATGCTTTGGCAGACTTCTCACGGATCTTTTCTAGGTCATCTTCTACTCTGCTATGTATCCATAAATGACCCTCAATTACAAAGAATTCTTCTAGTGTCGGTTTGGCTTGCTCCCATTCTTCAGGAGTCAAACGCGCAACATGAGATAACCGTTCATTTGTATTGTCCAACGGCTTTCCGCGTTGCCAGTAATTCATAAGCAAAAGCATGTAAGCGCCATGTTGTTGTGCCGTCAGATGGGCTGTATCAGCCAAATAATCTGACACATACAACTGCATGTATGGCAGTGAAGTCATTTTTTCTCCTTCAAACATTGTCTAATTTCCTGCACCGTAATTCCTAAAGATCTCAAAGATTTTAAAGCCCTAGAACGCTGATTGGGGTATTGCTCTGTATGAACCATACTAATGCGCTCCTGACTTGTTAAACCGCCCCACATTCCATACTGCTCGTTTTTGAAAGCGTAGGTTAAACAATCTTGCCAAATAGGACAAGAAGCGCAGATCCCACGCAAAGCGTTTATATGGTCATAGGCGTTACTAGATCGTTCTTCCTCTACTTCATAAAATAAGTCCGTGTAGATTTCTAACTTTCTACATTCAGCCTCATTCCAATTAACTTTTGAATAGTCAGATCCGTTTATTTTTTGATACTCGGACAACCTTGTTCTCCTGTCGGATCGTAGTAAGGGCAAAAATCTGCACAAAAAGCCAATGGTTTTTCAGGAGAAGGTTTTAAATTGTCAATCACCATTTGCCTTGTCATATCTAAATGCGCCAAAGCATCTAATGCAATAGCCTCATCATAAGGTTCTGTGTGAACCATAATGTCTTTCATTTTGCCATCACGCGGTATTCCAACCAGCGCAACATCTTTTACTGTGTATCCGTTTTTAGTTAGCAAATACCCATACAAATGTATTTGCCAAATTTGTTGCCTATTGTTTTTGCCAAAATAGCGAGCGCCACCTTTTTTATTGGTTTTCCAATCAATGACGGTTTGGTTGATTTTGTCATAGCAATCTACATGTCCAGGCATACCTTTATATTCAACAGATATTTCTAGTTCATATTGCACACCAAAAGGATCTTCACGCCTTATGGCTTCTTCTAGCCCTGTATGAATAAAGGTTCCTAGAATTGCTCCTAATTTGTCACCATCATTTGTTGGCTCTGTCATGGCTAAATCATGCCAAAGCCTACGGTGGCAACCACCAACAGATGACGGGCCAACTTCTACCTGTTTAGATCTAGCCCTGGCATTGTCATTGGCTACTAAAGTTTTTGCAACCATGTTTTGTAGGTCAATCATTCTGTTGGCCAAACAAAATCAGGATATAACTTTTCTAATATCTTTCTAATTATCTTAATCCATTCAATAAATCTTTCGTTCTCACGCAAAATTTCAACGCTTTGTATTTTTAATACCAGTTCTTTGTAATTTGTAATAATAACTGGTTCATTTTTAGCGAACTTTGTCTCTGATTCTCGCACAACGGTAACGCCAGGGGCAAAAGGTTCCTCTGTTGTTCTTGTTACCGTCATAACTTCTGTTACAGGATCTATGCGCCCTACAACAACCTCATTTGGGGCAGTGGGTGCTACAACATTTGGGCCTGCAACATTGCCTGTTGTGTCAGCCTTTGTAATTTGTACATATCTTTCACCCGCAGAAAGTGTGCCTTTTGAATAAGGGCTATTTGCGTCTCCGCATACATCAGGTGTGCAAACAATTGTGCCGCTTACTACCTGGTTATCGGAATTGACCTTAACCCAACCGCCTTGATCTGCAACAGCGGGTGTAATATTTATCAGCGCTATTAAAATAATAATTAGTTTTTTCATAGTTTGTCCTCATTCCATTGTTGTCCATTTAAATCTTCCATAATTTTCATATGTTCAATTTCTAATGCCACTAACTTTTTGTTAATTTTCATTAACTTAAAAGCCATGTTTAGCGGGTATGCCCAATAACCAATGATCATTCCCAGGGCTAATGCGGTAAAAAATAAAGTCATGTTAGATCCATACTGGTGCGCACTGATGTGCCAACTGATCTAGCAATATCTACCTGCATTTTTAATCTGTTTGTATTAGCCCTAGATGCTAAAACTTTGGCTTGAATAATTGCAAGATCTTTGTGCAATTCTTCATTTTGTACAAGAGCCAAATCTTCTCTTTCTCCTACTGTGTAATTCTTTCCAGTAGGTGAAGATTTTGTAGATAAAGTTATCCGCGATTTAGCCATAGCAATTTCATAATCTGCCTTGACGCTGTGGTAAATCGTTTCAACCTCTACTAAAATTTTATGCGCATCATCTACTTCTTTTGATAACCCGCGTAATTTTTGCTCCACCATTGCAGGCGTAATAATCTCATTCATCATCTTGATCATTTCCTACTAGGCTCATGTTTGAATTTTCTCTTTTATTTTGCAATGCAATTACCTTGCCTGCATCAGATGAAAGATTAAATGGGTCAGGTATAAATTGAAAACCCATGTGCGCCATAGCCTCTGCCAGTGTTTCAGGAAATATATCTAGGGCTGATGCCACTGCTCTGATTCCTAAAATGTTTTGGTGAACGGCTACAACAAAACCTGCATCAGGTTGAAACTTTTTATCTTTGTTACTCATAGCATCATTCCTTCCTCTACTGCGCGCCATACTATGCACTCATTGTTGTGTTGGTTTTTTCTTGTTGTGCCTGTGTCAATAAGGTATCCGTCACGCACAAGGCTAATACGGGTAGGGCGTACGGTATTGCCATCTATCTGTAATGTTTTCTCTATCTCCTGATCAGTAGCGCCACGCAAGCCCTGGTATAAAATGTATTCATAGACTCTGCGTTTTAATGATCCAGTTTTAGGCAAAACTTTTTCAGCCGCCGCTCTTGATGTGCGTTGAGCATTGTTTGCAATGATTACGCTGTTATCCATTAAGAACCGCCTTACGCGCCAAAATGTGATCACGCAAAGTTGCGCCTTCAACAAACACATCAAGCAAATCTAAATTAAGTTGCCATGCGGCTTTTAATTCTTCAACATCTGATTGTGTTTCAACCAAACTAAATACAGCAAATGCACTGGCTTTTTCTTCTTCTGTGTACTCACGCTTTGCGGCAGGTGCTTTTGCTTGTGGTGCGTCAGTTGTTTTTGTTTGACGGTTGCGCACTTCTTCAGAAGATGCAATTCCCTTTTTTGTATCAACAGCAAGAGCGGCAACCATTGCGCGACCCCATGCGGCAGTTTCCGCATTTTGTAATTCGGAGTCACGGGTAAAGTTGGTTGGCCCTGGGATTGGCTCGTATGCCCAACCTACGCCTGGTAGTTTGTCATCAGGTGAACGATATGCCGCGGCGCTGTAAACCATGTAACTTTTAAAATTACCGTCAGGCATTTTTACTTCAATTACATACGGGTCTTTCCATGATTGCAATGAACCCGTTGGGTACTTTTCTCTAAACTCAATAATGCGTGTTGCCACATCAATGTAATCTAATGGGCCTTTGTAACTTGCCATTATGCAACCGCCTTTCTTGCACAAATCTCTGAGCAGTAACTTTCATTTGTAATTGTTGTGCCAACAGTTTTTGTGAAGGTAGTCATGCCGTGGTAAAAATCGGCTGTGTTGTTACACATGTCGCAAACAAAAACCATCTTAATTTGACCTGTAATTTCCAGCCCTGTTGTTGCGTCTATCAGTTTTGTAGCCATTGCCTAGCCTTTCGGTTTGGGGCTAACTAGCCCGTGTAAGGCAGATTGAACACTATGAGGCTGACAAATACAAGAACCTTGTAATTTATCGGCGTGGCGTGGCGGTGGTGGCATACTAGGGGCATGGCACAAAACCCTGATCCGCACCCTAAAGGCAGAATTGTTCTTGCCCTGCACCAATTATGGGTAGAAGTTGAACATGAGGCTCTATACCCTGATCAAATGAATGATTTGGCCAATCGCGCTCTTGAGTTATTTGCCAACACTCTTATTCATTGCAAACAAATGAACATGGATATTAGAGACATAGATCCATTTATTTATGACAATGAAGATGAAGATGAGTAATGTGCAAAGAATGTGGAAACTGCTCTAAAGAACACGCTCGCACCGTAGATGATGCTGTTGATGCGGCCCTAGAGAGTTTTTTTAATCCAACCAAACCTTGTAAGCGGCGGTAACGCGACCTTTTACGGGATCAATAAAATGCAAACGCTGTGATGGCGTAGCACTAGCGGCAAGCATTACACCTGCGTAGCGGTTATCTGATTCAGTAGAACCTGTTTGATACACCGCACCCAATCCATTAGCCATGCTCCACTCTGCGTGTGTGTGATAGTGACCAATATAAACATCTCTAAATTCCCACGGATAAGAACCTGATCTCCATTTATTTGCGTGTTGCACAATTGCACCAGGAGAAGCAAAACCGTTTCGGCCTACCTCATCACCGTGAATAAGCAGGGCGCGGTAGTTACCAATTTCAATGCGCTGTATATCTTCAGGGCAATCTTGCCAGGTCAGGCGTTTTTCTCCAGCCAATAATTGTTTTGACAATTCATAACACATGCGATCAAAATTATCTGAGCGCGGAACATTGTCGCGCTTTGATCCTATGCGCCCGTGGTTTCCCCACTCAGGCACTACTGTAACTTTTTCGTAATTTGCCAGTGCAAAACGCACCACATCAACAATCAAACGAGAAACATTTACATACTGTTCAAAAAGCGTTGCATCAATTTCAAATGCTTGGGTAGGAAAGTTAAACAAACCTTCAACCATATCCCCACCAAAAGCAATAGTGACTTCTTTTACAGGGTGATCTGCTCGTTGAATTTCTGTAATAGCAACAGCCTTCTTAGCAAACTCTAAAACGCGATCTCTCATAATCTCTGAGTTGTAACTTACAGTGCGTTTTGCACCTTGCCAATCTGTCATGTGCCATAGGGCTACTTCACTTTTGATTTTACGCTTATCAAATTTAATTTCAGGAACAGGTGTAATTTTTCCAAATGTCAGCATGGCATCATAAGCCGCTTGCCTTGTAGCAAAAACTAAATCTTCATTACGCTCTTTAGATTGTTTAAGTTGTTTTTGTAATCTAAGCATTGCCTGGCGTAATTCTTTTACATCATCTGACTCAATATCTTCAGGCATTTCATCAAATTGATTTTTAAGACTCATTGGCTATCTCCATACCGTGTTGGGTATAACCCTGTTTGTCTATCCATGAGTCTAAATAAGTTGGGTTGGCAAAACACCGTACCGTCTTTAATGAGTCCATCATTAGAGCCACTTCATGCGGCGGTATATCTTCAATTTTTAACAACGCGCCCCAAATGCGCCCAATAGCCGTGAACTCAACTACCGCTTCACCGTATTGTTCTAAGCGTTCAGCAAGAATTTTGTCTAAATTTTCGGGCATGCACATTCACCTTTGAAATGCGCTCGCATAGTATCTGAACTGCATTTGTAACCTTCTGCTCTGAGCGCTCTTATGATCAAACTACGCGGGTAGCCTTTGTTTATTGCTTCATCTAATGCTTTTTGTTCTTCTTTTGGGAGTGATTCATAGAGTCCTTGATAAGCACAAAAGCCTCTAGGCCTTTGTAACTTTGTCATTTCACTTAAACGATCTGATAAACCCATAATTGCCTCCTAGCCTCAAGCATAAGATTACATCATAAAATGTAAAAAGAGCATTTTAGACACATGCTCAGGTGTTTTATTTAGAGAGGCAAGAATTTATGCTTTTTTCTTTGTTGCCTTCTTTACTGTTTTCTTTTTATCAGCCTTAGCCAATTTGTTTAATTCAAGCGTAATTGAGTCTGCAATACGCCCAAACGCAGGGTCATTAGGATTGATTGCTCGTATGGCAGGGCCAACGATTGCCGCTAATCCTGCAATAACAATAGCCTCTAGTTCAACTGCCCCTGATGAATAAGCGGCAATAGCGGCTACAACAAATGAGCGACCATAGGATTCTAAAATTGCTTTGTGTTTTGAGTTCATTTTTACTCCTTGAATTTAGGTTTGCCAAAGCCCACAATTGCTACGGGCTGAGACTTGCGGAGTTTACCGCCATTTTTCTTCTTGTATGCGCGGACTTTAATGCAAACTTCTCCGCCATTTCTTTGATCTCCCTTTTTATCAGAAGATGTATTTCCTTCTAAAACGGTTACTGTGCCGTCTCCATTATCTTTTTCAATAATACCTACATGAGAAATCCGATTGACATTATCTCCTGGAAAGTCCATGAAACATATATCCCCTGGTTCAGGTGTTGCTGTTTCGGCATCTTGCCATCTGCCATTCTTTTGAAAGGCTAAAGCGCCAGCGGCAGTAGATACACAATTAGGTATTTTTAACGCCACTTTGTCAGCGCACCACATGACATAACTTCCGCACCACGGTAAAAAGTTAGCCTTAGTAAAAGCACCATATTTAGTTTCGTTTTCTTTTGGGCCTTCAATTGTGCCAACCTCTGCTTTGGCTATGGCTACAAAATCATTTCTTTGACTCATCTGTACCTTCTTCTTGAACTGGTTTGGGTTTGGATTTTAGTCCATTGGCGCTAACTATGCCTGCAAGAGTTCCTGTTAAAAACACTGTCAATGTAGAAATAAGATCAATAAAAGCCGCGTCATTAGGCGCTTGGGCCATTGGCTGTGTAATAAATAACAACGCATACAACATACTACTTACTGATATTGCAAAAACAATTGCCAAAACAATTCCAATAGTAACAATTAAGCGAGCGTGTAATTCTTCATTAGTAAATCTTCTTCTAGCCATTCTGAGTCTCCACTTCAGGAAGTAAGTCTTTTGTGCATTGGCCCAACGCTTCACATCTAGGCGGTTTACATTCTTCATTAGTCCAGTTTTCATATTCTTGACACGGATAACGAACCCACCCCTGATAACCGCAACCCGTAAGGCTAAGGGCGATTAAGCAAGAGACTATAAATTTCATCAATGCGATTCTCCAAACGCTTAATAGTGTCACCTTGCCTATTTTGCTCGTCACGCAAACTGGTTCCACCATTGGGTTTAAGTTCAGCAAGATAGTGTTTTACAAGCCATCTTATTGCGGCTACAAAACCACCTAAAATAGTAATAATACTGACGGCTAATGCCGCCCAATCTAGTGCGCTCATAAAAAAAGTATAACGCTTATGTCCAATTTATGACGCGAACAGTTCCAGTGCTATCTACTATCTTTGCCTCATTGTCTGTAATGTTTAACCATGCATCACCAATACGGTAGTAAGTTGGATCAACAGTTACATTAGGAAATGTAAAACGCACCGCAGTTTCTAATTTATTTAATCGGTTATCAAGATCTTTAAAGATTCTTTGTAAATCAATTGGTTGGTTAATGTATGCCATTTATATCTCACGCTCCTTGTGCAAGAGTTAAGGTTACGCGCTCAGGCCCATCTTCACCTGGCTCAACGGTTAAGCCCACAATGCGATAAATCTCATCTAGCGTATTTGGGAAACGGCTATCCGTAATAATAATACGAGCATCATCTCCCAATTGGTAGGTTCCAAAAACAGGATCTACATAGGCAGGCACTACAACTTTAAGTACCGTAGGAGGATAAGAAGTTGCGCGAGCCTGGGCTGTTGCCAATTCTTGCAAAACCGTTTGATCTGTAATGTCTGAATAATTAGCGGTTGTTTCTAACAAAGCCCAACCATCTAGCAATAATGTAGTGTCTTGTCCTGTTGCCAATTGCTTGCCTTCATTAGATCCAGCGCCTAGTGCATAAACCGTGTTGGCTACAACTGAACCATCTTCAGGGTACTCATATTCAACCATGTTGCCTGCGGGAAATGTAAATACAGGAACATTTGGATCACCGTATGAATAAACCAAACCACTACGCGGAAAATAAGTGTTAAAGTTTTTAACAGGCAGATCTGTAATAGCGTCATACTCAACATCAATTGAAAAATCAAAACCATCTGCTTGACGGCTAAGATCTTGAATTGCTTGAAATACATTTTTATATTCATAGTTATAGTAAGTTCGGCTTACCAATACCCCTGATGTTGTCTGCCCTGCACTGTTATAGCCAACTCCTATGTCACCATAGGTTGCAGTTTGTGCATCTTCTATAAGAGTTTTAGCAATTACTAATTGATCAATGTTTACAAAATCAACATCTTGCGTGACCCGCCTATGGTCAAAATACGAGATCCATTCCTGAGCGCTAAAGGTAAGCGTCTGTGAATTGCTGTTATATGTGCGGCCCCAAATGACCCCACCCCATACCAATATGCCATCACGATCTACATACAGCCCACAATTAGCGGGAATAGTAGATGCGCTTACATTGTATTTATTAGCGTTTACGCCCGACAAAAGTAAATGACCTTGAAATACTCCAGGTTGATTTAGTTGCTGAGTAAAAGAAACATCAGTTAGAGGCAATTCGCCAATAATGGTATTGCTTAATAAATCTACAAATAAATAGCGATAGGTAGTTGCCATTATTTATACTCTTTTCTCACCCACCAAAATTTCTTGTAACGGTCAAAGAATACCGTAAGAAACTTACGCCAATCAGATTGATATTTTTCTCTTTCTTTTTTGCCACCTAATTCAGATACCCACGCCTCACGCTTGAAAGGAATAATTTGTAAAAATGGTGTACCCGCAGGGATCATTCCTTCAAATTTAGAATCGCGTAATTTAAGAAACATATTAAAAGGTATTGAAAAATCATCTGTATCTACAATTCCGCTAGAACATTCTATTGGCCCTGGTTCACGGTGTTGAGGTTCCATCACCATAATTGACCAACCTTTAGGAGTTTTGATGCTCCAGGGAATTTCAATCCGCACTGCGTAATTTATGTCTCTTGAATAAGGGTGATTTTGAAATTGCGCCATAGCCTGAAACGCCACGGCAGGTTGTTCAACCCATTGAAAATACGGCCCTGTTTCAGTTTGTCTTACATAAATATCATATGGAGTTTCCATAATGTATCCAGCGGTCATCATGTCAAATACAGGCATGCATCTTTTTATAGTTGCCGTAGGTGTTCCATCTAAAGTTGGTGCTTTTTTACCGTCAGGAGATACATACGGAATGGCTTTTTTATACCATTCAGGTATGTAATCTGAAGCAGGTTGAGGTTTTTTTAATACCCCATCAGGATTGTGAGTATCGGTAAATATAATTTTTTTCATAGCGCCCCCTATTGTGTTGTGGACACCCTACTATTAAATAAGACAATATCCAACAACCGACTTAATTAAAAAGTAACACTGCCTGATGCTGTCCATTGATAAATTCTATTTCCGCCTGATGTGGTTATTGTAGGTGAACCAGTAGTTGATGAAGCCGCAGAATAAGCATCTGAATAACTAATAATTACTACACCTGATCCACCGTTACCACCAGCGGAAGAACCGTTGCAACCTCTACCTCCTCCACCGCCACCACCTGAACCTGTGTTTGCTGTTCCTGCGGTTCCGTTAGTGTTATTGGGATTACCTCTACCACCTACACCGCCTCCGCCTGAACCTGCTAATCCACCAAGATCACCACAGTTAGAACCACCTCCACCTCCACCAGCGCGTGTTACAGATGTTCCTGTAATTGAAGATGCTAAACCGCTACCTCCGTTGTAACCATAAGAATTGCATGCTCTTGAACTACTTGCGCCAACGGTTCCAGCACCGCCACCGCCACCAGCGCCACCAGCGCCACCAGCCCTGCCACCTGAACCACCAGCAAAACCTTGTCCTGCGGTTCCACTTCCACCACATCTAATACCCGCACTGCCTCTACCGCCACCACCGCCACCTGAACCGCCACCAGCACCAGGACTACCAATACCACCACCACCACCACCAACAGATGCCGTAACACCAAAAGCAGAACTATTGCTTCCAGCACCACCACCACAGGTATCTCTTGCTCTACCTGGGCCACCCGCGCCAACTGTAATTGTGTAAGTAGTTCCTGGGGTTATAGATGCAGTTGTTGAAATATATCCACCAGCACCGCCGCCGCCACCGCCTGAACCTCCACTTGAGCAACCACCAGCACCGCCAGCACCACCTGCAATTTGCAAAAGCGTTACAGTAGGTGGAACAGGGTTGTAGAACGCATTACCTACAAGCATACTGCGGCTGATAATTTTATTTTTAACGCTAATGCAAGCCATTATGCACCTTCAGTTGTTACTAGATCCCACTCCTGAGTATCTTCATTCCATGTGTATTTTTTGCCGTCAGTTGGCTTAGCAACAGGTGCTTCCCATTGAGCATCAGCATTTAATACCCATGATGCAAAAGGTGATGGAGCAAAAAAGTGATCTGCAATTGGATCATATGTGTAACCAATGCCAGCATAATTTTTGCGTATGTTGCCGTTGTAAGAAGTTTGAACCCACTTAGTATCTTCACCAAATAAAGATTTGCAAAACAAAATACCTTTAGTCTCGTTCTCAACGCCATCTAAAAGTAGTTCTTCATTAGCAACAACAATTACCTGGAGTACCGTGTTGTTTTCATCTAGTTGTGCAAAGTGCGCCATTGTTTATTTCTCCTTAGAAGGTAATACTACCTGATCCTGTCCATTGATAAATTCTAAATCCACCTGATGTTGTAACAGTTGGGCTACCTGTTGTTGATGTTGCCGCAGGCAATGAACTGTCATAACGAATAATTACAACACCTGAACCACCATTACCGCCTCTTGCTGAAGTAAAACTACCGTGAGTTGGCCTACCTGAACCACCACCGCCTGAACCAGTATTGGCGGTTGCGTTTGAACCATTTACTCCAACGGAATTACTGCCATTTCCACCACCTGCTTGACCTGTTCCAGCGGTACTACTTGCACCACCGCCACCGCCACCAGCGTAAGTTACAGATGAACCTGAAATACTAGAACTTAATCCTGAACCACCGTTTCCACCTGTGCCACCGCTTCCATTATTTCCAACCGATCCAGCACCACCACCACCACCGCCGCTTGCGGCGCTATCAGTTGTAAAAGATCCAGTTCCACCAGTATTGCCTTGTCCGCTAGTAGCAGATCCGCCAGCCGCACCTTGTTCTACACCGCTACCTGCTCTGCCTTGTCCACCACCACCTGAACCACCAGTATTGCCAGTTGTTATGTTATTTCCGCCGCCAAAACCTCCACCCGTAGAAGTAATTGCACCAAAAACAGAGTTGCTTCCATTAGCGCCTTGATCATCATTTACGCCAGCACCGCCTGCACCAACAGTTACAGTTATAGGAGAACCTGGAGTTACTGATAAACCACTAGCAGTTCTATAACCGCCAGCACCACCGCCACCGCCACCAACCCAAATGTTAAAATTGTTCGTGCCAGCACCACCGCCAGCACCCCCTGCAACAACAAGATATTCAACAGATGATACTTGTGGAATGTATGCCGCATTACCCGCTAAAAATTCATCAACAATCAAACCTGTTTTTACGCTAGAGATACTCATTAGAAAGTTATACTCCCGCTTCCTGTCCATTCATAAATTCTGTATCCACCTGATGTTGTAATTGTTGGCGAACCTGTTGTTGATGCCGCTAATACATAAGCATCAGAATAACGAATGGCTACAAACCCCGAACCGCCTGCTCCTGAAGAAGTGTTAGAGTTTCCACCCATACCTCCACCACCACTTCCAGTATTTACTGTTCCTGCGGTTGGTTTTCTTTCAGTTGGTGTTGCAACTGAATAGCCTACTCCACCACCACCTGTTCCACCTGCACCCGCAGTTCCATAATAAGCACCACCACCACCGCCACCTGCTCTAGTTACGGAAGTTCCTGTAATTGAAGATGCTAAACCAGCACCACCATTTCCACCAGTGTCCGTTGAACTGTTGCCGTTTGTTCCTACTGCTCCAGCACCACCACCGCCGCCACCTGCGGCATTACCTGATGTAACTGCACCACCATTATTGCCTTGTCCTGCTGTTCCTAAACCTGCTGACCCTGTTCCGCTATTACCACCACCACCTGAACCGCCAGTGCCACCTGTAGAATTAGCACCACCACCACCTCCGCCTATAGAAGTTATAGTAGAAAAAACTGAATTAGAACCTTGTAACCCACTTACATCATTATCTACGCCAGGGTTGTAAGTTACTCCAGCCGCTCCCGCTCCAACTGTTACTGTTATTGGCGTTCCTGAAGTAACAGCAAATCCTGATGCTGTTCTGTATCCACCTGCACCACCGCCACCTGCTCCAACATTTCCTGCAATTGTTCCACCACTACCACCGCCAGCAATAACTAAGTATTCAACGGTTGGTGGAACAGGGTTGTAGAACGCATTACCCACAAGCATAGAAATGCTACGGGTGCCATTTTTGACGGATTTAATTGCCATAGGTTTTAGGAGATCTCGCTACCAAACGCTGAGAATGTAACAGTTGAAGTGGAAGCGTAAACAGAAAGAACATCTGCCGCGTTCATTGTAATACCTAGAGTAAGAACTGTTGAATCAGATGCACCAACAGTAATGTCATAACCGACATACTGAGAGTTAGTAATTGATGCACCGTCAGGGCGTACAGCAATTCTAAATGTTGCTGTTGTTGCCGCTAAGTTGGCTACAACAATGCTTGAAATAACAGCCTCAGTTGCAGAAGGTACAGTGTAAAGAGTTGTAAGAGTTGTAGCAGTAGGGTTTGATTGTCCTAATACTTTGTAATTTGTTGGCATTGTTTATGCTCCCATCAGCATGAATACGGTTGAGGTTGGATCGGATTGAATTGTACCAACATTGAGGTTGGTTGTTGTTGCTACGCGGGTGTTTGTAATGTTGCCTGAGTTGATCTGAGTTACAGCCGCGCCTACCGCAACAGTTGCAAGAGAGATTGAGTTGGCAGGTAAAGCAGGTGCAACAGGAGATCCCGCAGGAGTTCCTGCAATGACTTGAAAAATAACATCATTAAAAGCACCTGAATAGAAAGCATCTCTTACTGTTGCGCATACAAGGTCAATCCGTGGATTAGTTGGATCTGCCGTTGTAATTGTTAATGTAGTAAGCGCATCATTGTAAAATGTGTAAACACCCATATCTGTTGTTGTAGTTCCAACAACTGCGGCCCAACCGCTTGCAACACGCACCGACATACCCGCAGGGCTGTTTGCGCTAACGGCTAATGAAGATGAACCAATAATGCCCGTTGTAGCATATAGCGCTTGTTGAATGATGCGGTCATATTGGGCAGGGTATGAGCCTGCCTGTAACCATGATGGCGGTGTATTAAGCGTCATTTATTCTCCTAAATGTATGCAGAATACCAAGAAACGGTAGCCTGCGTAGTTCCTGCGAGAGTGGCTGTCCCTGTAAAGAAAAAGTTTGAGTTACCTGGTGGGGCATCAAACCATGTTCCTGAAATCAATAGATTACGAGCAGGATTTCCATTGAGTGTAATCAATTGGTTATACAAATCAATTTCAAGAAGATCTAACGCGCTATATGTTCCTGAGAAATAAAGAGTATCTCCGCTTGTTGAATTGCCAACAACAGGGTTAGTAATTGGCCCGTTAATTCTAATAATTGGATAGGTAGTAGCCCAACCTATGTTGCTAATAGTTGTAGTTACTGTTGCAGAGCCACCGCCATAGGTGTAATTAAATGTCTTGTTATAGGTACGCCCTAAAGCCGCGCTGATCTGCATAACAGATGTCTGTAAATTGTTATCGTAGTAATTAGGATCAGGGCAAAAGAAATCAACTTGAGATGTAATGTATCCATAGGTGTAGTTGGGATCTACGGTTGTGCGTAAACTGCGTACGCGAGCATCTACAAATTGCTCAGATGTAGGGCTGTTAGGAAACTTAAAATACAAAGGTGTAGTGCCTGATGTTTGAGGCAAAAGGGTACGCTGAATAGTGTTGTAGTTGGTTTGAGCAGATCCATTGCTATCGGCAAAAGTGTTAAAAATAATAGAAATTACGCGCCCGTTCAAGAAATCGCGCCCTGTAAACATACCGTCATGGTATCCACGGTTGTCATCTTGATTACGGATAGTAGGCAAAGACTCAAGCCCATCAACGCTAAGGATTTGATAAGGAGATCCTGCTCCACCAAAAACCTGATTGTTAAATGCAAAGGAATAAACCTGCGTTAAAGTTGTCATCTACTTACCTTTACTACTTCGCCAAATTTAATTGCACTAGCCGCTTCCCTGGCTACATCTCCTGGGTTCATTTTAGAATTAAATGTTTGTGTAATGTTAATAGGGGCAGTTCCAGTTTTCTTTGCAATCTTGTCACTTAAAGTTTGTAATGTATCTAATTTTGTTTGTATTGGAGTAGTAGTAGGAGCGCTTGCCAATGCACTAGAAGCCGCTTGAGCCGCACCTAAAGCCCTCATTGAAGCGGCAACTTCAGCCAACTTAGTTTTGAGATCTTCTAATTTCTTCATAGTTGATTTGTTTATGTCATCAATGGCTTTTTCATAGTCCTTTTGAGCCTCTAGGAGCGCTTCCTGAAGGGTTTTAGCGGCATCTGCCAGTGCCTCATCACGGGCAATTTTAGCCTCCGCTATGGCTTCCTCATAGGCTTTGTTGGCATCTGCCATGCTTGCCTTTAATTCAGCATCTACTTCAGCCAAAGACACCTTGAGATCTACGGCTACCTGGGTATATGCGTCCATCAATTCTTGAGTAGCAAGTTTGCCGCCTGCGTTCATGGACTTAGCCAAATCATTTAGTCCGTTATTGCTAACGCTTACAACCTGCCCATAAAGATCTTGTAATTCTTTTGTTGCTTCAGGAGAGGCATCTTTAAGAGCCTGGGCAATTTCATTACCTGCTTTAGGCCCTTGCTTTACTACTTCTTCAATAAAGGTTTGGCTGTATCCCAAACCAGCAAGAGCCGCCGCATTTTCTTGTAATTTTCTAGCCGCTTCTAAATTCTTCTTTAAAGTTGCTATTCCTTGAGCGGCATTTTTACCGCCACCAAAAACATCAGCAATACTAAAAGCAGTAGAAGATGCAAAAGCATTACGCAAACGGTTTACTGATTCTTGAATAATTGATAATTGCTTATCAGATGCAGTCTTAGTTAAGTCAGCCGATCTTTTTGCTGAGTTTGCTTGCAGATCAGCAAGTTTGTCATCTAACTGTTTTTTCAGATCAGTAGAACGCTTAGCAAAATCTTTGCCTATATCTAATACTCGTTCATCATGGTTTTTTTGCGCCTTGATAAATTTATCATTACGGTCTTCAAGTACAGATTGAGCCTTATCCCTTGCGTCTTGCGCAACTTCATACATA
>Ga0247723_1000189_pt1 | contig 39697 bp, 59 predicted proteins | sample MSEWelMarce5H_FC_FD_189079 | JGI IMG/M metagenome (GOLD analysis project Ga0247723, IMG submission 189079) | Subsurface sediment microbial communities from gas well in West Virginia, United States - MSEEL Well Study Marcellus 5H_FC | ecosystem: Environmental > Terrestrial > Deep subsurface >... | reverse complement strand
CCAGATCACTTATTAATGTCCTATTTTGTACCGATATTATAGTGACGTTAGTCACATTATTAAAATACTTTATACCATAGGCAGGAAATGGCTTTTTATTCCTGCCTTATATACAGTAGGGGCGGTAATTGTGATAGCCCCGTACAGTCTCGCTACGGTTACCCTACGCGAGTCCCTAGGACGAGCCCTGACTTACCCCTCGCTACGCTGTAGCTTGCTCGGGAGCTTACGGTAACTGATGTCGTGCCAAGCACGACTTTTAATCGGGTGTAGTCTACCTATAACCCAATGAGATACTGGAGATCCAATGGCTGAGAACTCAGCAGATATAGCAAAGCGAATCATCTTAGGATGTGTAGCTGAGGGTATGACCATTGAACAAGCCTGCCTATCGGCAGGTAAGTCTATGAAGACATACGAGTACTACCGACGTACCGACAAGATCTTTACAGACAAGATTGACCGAACCCGCCTAGGTCTCAAGGATAAATCCTTTGCCTCTGGCGATGTCCACGACATCTCATTTGCCGAGTTCCGCCAACGCTTTCTTAACTCTAAGACCTTTGCTCATCAGCAGAACCTAGTGGATATGATCGAAGGCAAGGAACCTTCCTGGTTACACCCTTCGATGAAGTTTGAACCAGGGCTAGCTAACAACCGTATCCTTATTAACATCCCGCCCAACCACGCCAAGTCCATCACAATCACGGTGGACTACGTAACCTGGCAGGTAGCCCGTAACCCTAACTTTAGAGTGCTGATAGTCTCACAGACCCAGCAACTTGCAGCCGACTTTCTCTACGCCATCAAGCAGCGTTTGACTCACCCAATGTATGAGAACCTTCAAAATGCTTATGCTGCTGGCGTAGGGTTTAACTCTAAGTCTGCCTCGTGGCAGGCCACCCGTATCACCTTTGGTGATGAGCTTCGTGAGTCCAGTGAAAAGGACCCAAACATTGAGGCCGTTGGTATCGGCGGTCAGATCTACGGCAAACGTGCCGATATGATTATTGTAGATGACGCGGTTACCTTAAAGAACGCCAATGAGTTTGAACGCCAGATCAAGTGGCTGACCCAGGACGTACGTTCTCGTCTAAACCCTACTGGTAAATTGATTATCATTGGTACCCGCGTTGCAGCAGTTGACCTCTATCGAGAACTGCGTAACCCAGACCGCTATCCAGGTGGTCTTGTTCCTTGGAAGTACCTGGCTATGCCAGCTCTACTGACTACAGATGAAGACCCTGACAAATGGGAAACCCTGTGGCCAGCATCCGATGCCCCATTCGATGGGCAAGAAGAATCAGATTTGAATGAGGACGGCCTCTATCCTAGATGGAACGGACGTAACCTTTACAACGAACGTCAAGCGATGGACGCATCTACTTGGGCGCTGGTTTACCAGCAACAAGATATTTCAGATGATGCTATCTTTGACCCAGTATGTGTGAGAGGTGCTATTGATGGAATGCGTAAAGCAGGTAGGTTGGTTCCTGGCCACCCTGGTCATCCACGCGATACGAACGGCTTTAGTTTTATTTGTGGTCTTGATCCCGCTATGGTTGGTGATACAGCCGCCGTTTGCTACGCTGTTGATCGGGTTAGCCATAAACGCTATATTGTTGACGCTATTAAAATTACTCGCCCAACACCTGCTCAAATCCGTCAGCTAATCTTTGACTGGACTTCCCTATACCAGCCTAGTGAGTGGATCGTGGAGAAGAATGCGTTTCAATCATTCCTTACACAAGACGAAGGCATCCGCCAGAACCTTGCCTCCAGAGGTGTGTTACTGCGAGAGCATCACACGGGTAACAACAAGTGGGACTCGGGTTTCGGTGTTGCGTCTATGTCAACATTGTTTGGCACCAAGCAACACGATGGAAAGCACCACCGCGACAATCTAATTCATATGCCTAGTGACCAAACGGAAAACATTAAGGCAATGATTGAGCAGTTAATTACCTGGTCCCCAACGACTAAGGGTAAAACAGATATGGTGATGGCGCTGTGGTTCTGTGAGATCCGCGCACGTGAGATGCTCAACCAAGGTATCCACGCTACCCACCATATGAAAAATCCATTCCTGTCTCGTTATGAACAGGGCAAGCGAACAGTTGTCAACATTGATGAACTGCTTGCAGAAAAAGATCGCACATTCATCTAAGGAGACAGCAATGCCAAATATGAAAAAGCCTGCAGTCAAGAAGACAGTAGTTAAGGCTCCTGCTAAGAAGACACCTATGTCACTTACAGGACCTGCAGCAGTTGAAGCACTACAACGTCGTGTATCACCTGCTGGCGTAAAGAAGGCTGAAACAGATGCTAAGAAGGCTACCAAGAAGAAGTACCCAGGATTATACAAGAAGTAAGGAACTCCATTGTTATCAACTAAAGAGGTAGTAGCTAAAGTAGCACGTCTACAAACACGCTACGCCGCACGTGACCAGAGAATGCGCGACGTTCTCTCAGTGCGCCAAGGAGACATCTCAAAGGTTTACCCTGCGATGTTTTCAGAAGAATACCCAAAGCCTCTCGTTGCTAACTTCGTAGATGTAGCAGCACGTGACTTAGCAGAGGTAATGGCACCGTTGCCATCCTTTAACTGCGCTGCTACCAATATGGTTTCAGATTCTGCACGTAAAGCTGCAGATACACGTACACGCATTGCAAACTTCTTTGTCACTGGATCTGAACTACAAATTCAGATGTACACAGGTGCTGACTGGTTCAACACCTATGGTATGTTGCCAGCAATTATTGAGATGGACTATGAAAGTAACAATCCGAGAATACGTCTGCTTAATCCTTTTGGTGTATATCCTGAAGTTGATCGCTTTGGTCGTACCCTCTCAATCTCACAAATAATTGAGACAGATGCAGAGAGCCTTGCAGCTCAGTACCCAGAGTTCGCAAATGAAATTATGCCTAAGAACCAATATGGTCAAGGCTCACCTTATGTATCTCTAGTTCGCTACCACGACAAAGACCAAGATCTTATCTTCCTTCCAGAGCGTAAGAACCTAGTTCTATCCAATACTCCTAACCCAGTAGGCAAGTGCCTAGCAGGTGTTGCTATGCGTTCATCTATTGATGGCGAAGCACGTGGACAGTTTGATGATGTTCTATCAGTTCAGCTTGCACGTGCTCGCTTTGCAGTATTGCAGATCCAAGCAGCAGAGAAATCTATCCAAGCACCTATTGCTATCCCACAGGATGTGCAAGAGTTGGCATTGGGACCTGATGCGATTATGCGTTCTGCAAATCCACAAGGCATTCGTCGTGTACCACTAGAACTTCCTAACGGAGTATTTACAGAGTCTGGGGTTCTTGAGCGCGAACTACGTACAGGTGCTCGTTACCCAGAGACTCGCTCAGGTAACATTGACGCATCTATCGTTACAGGCCGTGGTGTGCAAGCGCTACAGGCTGGCTTTGACACACAGATCAAAGCAGCACAAGCACAGTTTGCTCGTCTCTTTACTGACCTAGTATCACTATGTTTTGAAGTAGACGAGAAGATCTTTGGCAGTATGACCAAGGAAATCAAAGGCGTAGATGACGGTACTCCATTCAATATGAAGTACATTCCATCACGACAGATTGCAGGTAACTACGGCGTAGATGTCCGTTACGGCATTATGTCTGGTATGGATCCAAACCGTGCAATCATCGCTCTACTACAAATGCGTTCAGACAAGCTCGTATCTCGTGACTATGTACGTCGTGAGATTCCAATGGAGCTTAATGTGACGCAGGAGGAACAACGTGTTGATATCGAAGAAATGCGCGATTCTCTGCGGGTGGCTGTTGCTCAGTATGCTCAGGCCATTCCAGCGTTGGCAGCGCAAGGCCAAGACCCTAGCGAGATCATCTCGCGTATTGCAGAAGTTATCCAAGGCCGTCAAAAGGGTCTCCAGTTAGAAAACATTATCGGCAAAGCATTTGCACCTAAAGAACAACCAGCAGCTCCAGAAATGGCAATGATGCCAGGAGCACCAGGAACTCCAGCAGCAGGTGCGGCCCCCGTACCTGCCTCGCAGCCAACTCCAGAACAAGGCGGAGCGGCCCCTGCTGCTGGTCCAGAACAACGTCCAGATATAGCAACCCTGCTAGCTTCGATTAGCGGCGCAGCATAAACGAGGGAGGTGTAAAATGAATCAAGGATCACGTGCAGCAGCACCAATGTCAAAGCCTGTTGAGGGCAAGAAGGATACTTCCAAGCCAGCAGGACCAGGCAAGGTGGTACCATCAATGATGCCAGCAGGTCGTAGAGGAACTTCTGTAAAGAAGGGCTAAACAAATTTTACTTAACGGAGGTACTGGGCGTGGATAACAATAACAACGATGTTCCGCGTCCAGTACACTTCGCTGATTTTCTTGTAGCACTTTCAGGTTTTGCACACAACATAGCAAGTTCTGTACATACACTTACTGAAGAGATAATGGAAATAGCAGTATACAACGCTAATCGCCAATCTAAAGTAAACAAAGTATGGGAACAATTTTCAAACGATTTAGAAACAATAGAGGAGGATACCGATGGTAGATAGCCCATTACAAATTGGCGGTCCAGGTAAGTTCTCCGTACGTGAAGATTTGCCACCGTCACAAAACTACGGTGATCGCAAGGCAATGGCAGAGCAGATTGCAGGCGCTGCAACTACTGCTAAGCCTGCTGCTAAACCAGCACCCGCTGCTGATATTCGCGCCGCTGCTGCAAAGCCAGAACCATTAACACCATTATTTGCTGATTCAACTCGTCCAAACGAAGACATTATGACTCCACCTGCGCCAATACAACCAGCAGAGGGCAAACTGTCAGACACACTTGCAACATTGCTTCCGTTCGATACAACTGGAGAAATTTCTGTTCTCTATCAAATGGCTTTATCTAGAGGTCAATAGTGGGTTCAACATCCAATAACATTAAAGCTATATCTACTCGTGCTGGATTAACTCCTGCACAACAGCAGCAGATCAATGGCTACGTCAAGGCTATAGACACGCACCAGAAGTTATCATCTCTTCCATCTGACGTTGCTAAAAAGGAATACTCAAAATTAACTCCTGAGCAGCAGAAGTCTTTGAAAGATAACTTTGGCAACGTTGAGCAAAAGCGTGGATGGCTAGGAACAGCACTTCACTACACAGTAGATCCATTGATTACTGCAGTCTCTGCTCCAGTTAAACTGGCATTCAAAGGTGTTCAAGAACTTTCAGATTTAAGCACACGTGCTTATCGCACCGCTGCTATCGCACTTGACCAAAAGGTTGACATTGGTAAGGCGTGGACTACAGCAAACGATAAGGGCGATAAGGTCTTTAGCCCATCACGTATGGCTGAAGCACAAAGAATCTTTGGCTCAGGATATATGTCCGTTGCACAAAAGGTCGCAGAGGGTATGACTCTAGACCAAGTGATTGCAACTGGAACTGAAGAAGAAAAGCAGATTGCATCTAAGGCAGCACAGAAGAAAGATCCACTCTTTCAAGATGCACTAGATGCAGCAAACGCTGCTAAGTATTCTCCAGGTCGTGCTCTTGCTAACGCTATCCTTCCTCAAAAGTGGGAAGGTTCAGGGGCAGCCTATAAACTTATCTCAGGTCTAGGCGATGCAGCATTCCGTGTGTTTGCAGATCCAACCCTTGCATTAGGTAAGGCTAAGAAGGCATACGATATTTCTAAGTATGCACTTGATAATATCGTTGGAGATGCTGGCAATGTTCAAAAAGCATTTGAAGTAGCAAGCGTACAAAGATTTGACACAGCCTTTGTTGGAGCATTGAAGAACTATTCAGTAGCTCGCAAGGCAATCAAAGAAGGCACAGTAGACCCACAGGCTTTAGTTCAGGCATCTATTCAACTCAAGCGTATTGCGCCAGAGTTTGGTGATGATGTAATCGAAGCTATGCTCAAGCAGGGCGTAGTTGAGGCTGGCACTATGAAGAACTTTCTTGCCAATAGCGAGGATGCTCTACGTACTCTTAAAGGACAAGCAGGCCGTCAGGTTCAATTGCTTCCGCGTATGGACCTTGCACGTCAGACACGTATCGCAGCATTGACTACTGGCAATAAGATTCTTCGCTTTGACAAGTCAGGCAAGCGTATTAGCCGTGAAGTATTTAGTGACCAGACCACTATTGGTGGCATTGAGGCTCAGTTAACACGCCAGACAAAGTTTATTGACACACGCACAGAACTTCCAGCAACTGCTAACACTCCTAAAGAGTTTGTAAAGCAAGTTGAGACAAACCTCATTAGTGACATTGAACGTAAGACTGCAAAGCTACGAGCAGATGGTGCATTCCGTATGCCATTGGATTATGTCCAAGATCGTATTGATCGCTTCGCATCTAAGTTCGCTAAGGTTCCATTCTTCCGTGATAACTTCTTCGACCCTAACGCAGTAGATTCTGCTGAGAAGGTCTACCAGTTAGCACGTCTTGCCAACACTCGCTACAACTCACGTCTATTTGCAGAAGCATTTAAGGCTGGAGATGAAGCACAAAAGCGTCAGATTATGATGGGCGTTTACAACACAGTAGCTGAGATTCGTGGACTTAACAAAGTCCCTGGCGGTAAGAACATCCTTGACCAGTTAGCTGCATCATCTCGTGAGCAATTGTTTGCACCACGTATCCTAGTCCGTGACGCTAAGGGTAAGCCAGTTCTTAATGATGATGGCACCTACCGTTACTTTGAACCATCTAGCTTTAACGATCAGCAGTTTGCTATCTTTGATTTTCAGTTAGCAGAAGGTATGAGCGTTCCTAAGATTACAGATCTTGATGGAGTCGTTGACCGCTATCAGGTAGCAAGTAAGATTATGAACTGGTCACACTCTAAGTGGGCCGAGAATCTAACATCTGCTTGGTCATTCTTAACTCTTGCTGGTCCTCGCTTTGCTGTACGTAACTCTATTGAAGACCTAATGGTTCACCTTGCAGTGGGCGATTCAGCCTGGGGATTGGTTGCAAGTAAGCGACTATCTACCAAGTTACGCCTTGGTCAAGGTGGCGAGACTCTAGGTGTTATCAACAAGCTTATTAAGCGTTCAGACCGTGATTTATACAGAGGTAAAATAGAAGCAGCAAAAACTGTAGAAGATGCTCGTAAGGTTATGGCAGATGCTGTAATGACAGACAAGTATCTTGGTAAGCTAGACCCACAGGCACGTGAGATTATTGCTGAGATGGCAGAGTTCGGTGCTATTGATGAACTACTTGCTGGTGTTGCAGAAGGTGGCAAGAAGGGTATTACTGGTGCAGATCACTGGACCGATGCCCTTCGTACTGTAGATAAGTACGGCACATCTCGTGAGTACAAGATTGATGGAGTCACATACGCTAAGCAAAGCGGTGGAAACTACCGTGAGTATTCTCCAATCACAGCAGAAGGTAAGATTGCCTGGATAACAAACATTGCTGCAATCGGCAATGATCCTCTAGGTTCTATCGCATTGAGATATATGTCAGATAGCCCAGAGTCTAAAGAGTTTGCTATCAAGCAGATTGTAGCTTTTATTGACTCTCCACAATACGCAAAGCAGAAGGCTCGTTTCCAGTTGTATCGTCCAGGCAATAACGCTGACGTACGAGTACACGCAGAGAATGTATATGCAGCAACTCGCAATCTATTCGTCAATAGCCAAGACAAGGTTAATCAAGCCTTGTTGAAAAAGGTCACGATTCGCACACCTGAAGGTGGAGTCAAGATCAATACACGCGATTTAGGTATTGATGATTTACCAACATTGGCAGAAGATGCACCACAGTTTGTATCTGGCCCAAGCATTATGCCTATCGCAGACGGTAATCCTGCTGGAAAGATCGTAGGAAAGCACTGGGAATGGGTTGGCGAGATGAATGCTCGCTGGTCACGTGAGCCAATGGTTCTCTCTGCTGCTGTTGATATGCGTAAGCGTTGGAAAGCAGGCGGTCTAGAAGACCGTTATCTCAAGATGATGACTGATGGCATACGTAACAACCCTAAGTTGAGCGCTGCCGAGAAGGATATTCTCATCAAAGACGCTGAGCGTAAGGCTAAAGTCAAGATTATTGAGATGACTCAGGACCTTGCTAAAGAACGAGTGCTTGCATATGTGGATAATCCAGAGGTTCGCACACAGTTAGCATTCACAATGCGTAACTTTGCTCGCTACTATCGTGCAACAGAAGACTTTTATCGTCGTGCATTGCGCGGAGTTCGCTACAACCCAGAGTCAATTGCACGTTTATCGTTGACTTATGAGGGTGTATCCCACTCTGGCTTCGTACAACAGGACGATCAGGGCGATGCTTACTTCATCTACCCAGGATTGCAGCCAGTTTACGCAGCAATGTCTAAGATTGCTACAGCATTTGGTATTAAGGGCGCATTTGTTGCACCTATGCCAGTGGAATTTGGTGCAAAGCTTAATATGATTTCGCCATCTATGAATCCAGACTCATTGTTCCCAACATTCTCTGGTCCATTGGCAGCATTGCCAGTCAAGGTGATGTACGAACTGATCCCATCCCTGAAAGAATCAGAGAAGTACCTCTTTGGTGAGTACGGTGAAGACCAACCAATCATTAACGCTATCCTGCCAGCTCACATTAACAGAGCAATGGCGGCATTGAACAAGGATGAGCGTGATTCACAGTACGCATCAGCTTTCCGTAAGGCAGTTACCTACTTAGAGGCTACTGGACACGGATTAAAGATTACAAAAGATGAGCAAGGTAATGAAGTTCCACCATCTCCAGGAGATCTAGAGGAATATCAGGATAAGCTCAAGGCAACAACCCAGACAATCTTGGGTATGCGCTTCTTTAGTGCATTGATATTGCCAGCATCACCATCGGTTCAGCTCAAGTCTGAGATGGCTGGATGGGTTCGTGACAACGAACGTACAAGTTTCAAGCAAGTATTTTCTAACTTAGTTACTGAGTACAACAATGACTATACACGCGCTACTGAGGAATGGATCAAACTCTTCCCAAAGCAGATGCCATACACAGTCTCTGAGTCTAAGAAGAATACAGTTGCCATCATCAAGTACGGTGAAGTAGCGGGTAACTGGGTAGATAACAACACTGAGTTGCTCAAGAAGTATCCAGAAGCTGCAGCATTCTTGATTCCAAACATTGGTAAGTTCAGTTATGACGCTTACAAGACAATGATGAACGAGGGCTTCCTTGACAAGAAGCAGGTCGGTGACTTCCTGCGCGAGACACAGATTGCAACTGACAAGCAGTACTACTTCCAACAACGCAAAGACTATATGGATACTCTTGCATCTACCACATCAGTAGATCAAAAGCGTATGATTAACGAGAAGTGGGATAGCTGGTCACGTCAGTTTATGTCTGTTCGTCCACAGTTGCAGACAGAGTTTGCATCAGGCGGTGCATCAGATGTACGCCGTGAGATTGCAATAACAGACCTACGCAATATGCTTACTAAAGAGAAGAACCTGCCTAAGACAAAGACAGTATCTGTTCTTCGTCAAATGCTTCAGGCTTACGACAGTTTCAGCGCACAGTTCTCATCTATTACAGATAGAACAGATGCAGCACAGGATCGTAAGAACGCTCTTCAAGAAGGAGCTAAGGCTCAATTACAAGAACTAGCTAATAGCAATCCAAATACTAAATCAGCCTATGATGTGTTATTCGCATCATTGATCGGAGACTAACGTGCCAGTAGGTAAAAGTAGCGGCGTAAGTAAGGTTGTAAGACAACCTACTGCTGGAACGGCAGATTCAACATCTTCTGGTAGTTGGAATACTGGTGGTATCGGTGATGTCACATACATCACTTCCACTATCCCAACTGCGTCTAATCCAAATAACGTACAAAGAACCACTCAGAAGGAACTTATCCGTAAGTTCTTAGAGATGAGTCCACAAGAACGTATTGGTATTGGCAATCGTCTCAAGGCTGCTGGTTACCCAGTTGGTTCGCTAACTGGAAAAGCAACAACATCTTTACGTAATTCTTATATTAAGGCATACGACGATCTCAACCAAGAGATTATGCTGGGTCAGCAATTAGACTTCAACACATTCTTAACACGTGAACAACGTGCTGGTAGTACTGCAAAGAAGACACCAGAGCCTTATGTACAAAAGACGCTTCCTACTAAATTGCAGATTCGCAGTATTGCCAATGAGGTAGCACGTGATCTTATTGGTCGTGGGCTTTCTGAGCAGCAACTAGACAGATATTACACACTTGCATTAGAACGTGCTAAGAGTATGCCAACAACAACTAGCTACAAGAAGTTGCCAAGTGGTGCTACCGAAGCGACTACAACAGGTGGTCCAGATATACAAGATTTCCTGTATCAGAAAATTGCAGGTACAGATGAGGCAAAGGCGAGAAAAGTCTTTGGATTCTACGACATTTTCAAGCAAGCGTTAGGTGTTCAGGGATGAGAAATATAAACGTGGAGGATACAGTTAATGCCAGTTAAATTACCTCCGAATACCTATGTAAGCCAAGTAGTTACTCTTAAAGGCTTTAGAGATGATGTCTTCTCAAGGATTGACGGGTCACGGGTTGGTTATGTCAAGGATGGCAAGTTCATTCAGACAATCAAAGAGCTGCCAAAGCCAGAGCCAAAGAAGCCATCTAAAACGGCCACTCCTACACCTAAGCAGGCAGAGCAAGCTCTTAATGCAAAGCTAGCTTTTAATAAGGCAAACCTTCTCACCAAAAAAGCCTCAATGGAAAGAGCCTTAACTATCTCTACCGATCCAAAAGAGACACCAGCTCGTCGTGCTGAATTTGGTAAGAAGTATGACAGTTTGGTTAAAGAAGTCAAAGGTCTTGAAAAGCAAGTTTCAGATATACAAAAAGAAATTGTTAAAGCTAAAGCAACTGCAAGTCTTTCTGTCTATGATGAGGCAAAGGGAAAGAAGCAACTAGAAGAGATCAAGAAGGAATACAATCTTGTCTCTGAGGCTTATGCAAAGCGTCCATCTGAATCCCTAAAGACTAAGATGAAAGACCTTACTGAGAAGTTTAGAAAAGTTCACACAAGCGTACTTGGTAAGCCAATCTCTTCCACTGCTGCTACCATTATGATTAAGAGTAAAGTAGAACCAAAGACGACAGTAACACCGACTAAAACTGCAGGTGCTCCTACTGGTCCTACTGGTGCTTCTGGTCCTAAGATCTCAACAACTTTAAGTGGTGCTCCAACAGGAGCAACAAAAACATTAAAGTCTATGCCTATGGATGCCGATATTCCTGACACTCCTACTGGACCAACAGGTAAAGCGGCTACTGGACCAACAGCAACTGGTCCAACGGGACCCGCAGGTACTGGGCCTACAGGTCCTACAGGACCCGCAAGTACAGGTCCTACAGGCCCTACAGGACCTACTGGAACTGTCAATACAACTACAATTAGTGGAATCCTTGAGGCAAGCGGTTCTGGCCTATCAGGTCCATCTGGTCCATCAGGACCTACAGGTCCAGCAGGTTCTGGCCCAGCAGGTTCTGGCCCAGCAGGTTCAGGGCCAGCAGGTTCAGGTCCATCAGGTGCTGCTCCTTTAACTCCATTTGACCAAATCTTTGCCAAGGCAAAAGAGATCTATGGCGACATTGATGAAATCTTCTCTACCAATAAAGAGCTAGGCGACCTGCTTCGTTCTGCTATTGGAGATGTAGCAAGTCCTGATGACGATATGAAGGACACAGAGTTCCTATCTCGTCTAAAGAATACAACCTGGTGGGCAACATCTGCCAGTGAGATACTTAAGCGTGGATTTGAAAAGCGTCAGTACCAAAGACTTTTAGGCGCATTAGATAAAAATGATCCTAAGTATCAAGAAAAAGTTGACAAGCTAAACAACGAAAACGTTTATGCTCGCGGTTTGAAAGATGCCACGGGTACATTAAAATTATTGGTAAACCAAGAAGGTCTTAATGTTACCGACGATGAGTTAACAAAGATTGCTACAGGTCTATATGACCTTAACAATGAGAACAATACTCTCAGTAGACTAGATGCACTATCACGTTTTGTTACCGCCAATGGTCTTTCAGAAGGTCCTACTGGCAAGATACTGCGTTCACTTCGTGCCACAGCACGTGCAAACGGTGTTGACCTTAACGAAGCTGCTGGTGGAAACATTGACACCTGGCTTAAAAAGATATTCAACGGTAAAGACCCTGCAGATTATGAGCAGATAATCCGTGATAAGGCAGCCCTAGGCCAGTCTAAGTATGTACAAGATCAGCTTGCCGCTGGTAATGATTTACGTTCTATCTATCAACCATTCATTGCTCAGATGGCTAACGCATTTAATATCGTTGATTCAAACACAATTGATATCAATGACCCATTGCTTAAGAAAGCCTTTACTGAAAACGGTGCAATCAACCTTACTCAGTTTACAAACCTTCTAAGAGGCGACAGCCGATTTGCTGCTACACCTACTGCTATTTCAGAAGGTAATGTTCAAGCACAGGCGCGTCAGCAACTTGCTCGTATTGCTCAACTCAATGGGTATGACCTTGATATTGATTTCCCAGATCAAGTCAATGGCTGGCTAGAGCGCATTAGAAATGGTGAGTCTCCTGAAATAGTATCTCAGGCTATCCGTGATAAGGCTGGCACAGGCCGTTCAAAGTATGTTCAAGACTTGCTAAAGAGTGGATATAACCTTAACGGAATCTACGGCAACTACATCGGTCTTATGGCTCAGTACTTCAACGTTGACCCAGAGACTATTGATGAGAATGATCCATTGCTTCAAAAGGTGTTTACTGATAAAGGATCATTGACTCTTGGAAACTTTGAAGCGCTATTACGTGCAGATGATCGTTTCAAGGGAACTAAGATGGAAGGCCAGACCAAGGACTTCCGTCAATCAATTGTAGATCGTGCTCTTGCATTAGGTGTAGCACTTGGTGATACTGAAGTTGACGACATAGTAGGCAATGCTTTATCTATGGGTATTTCCCCAGGTTCATCTTTAGTAGATGGTCTTATCCGTGCCAAGCTGTCATACACACCAGGTAAAACTTTAGGTGGTGCAGCAGGCGGTGCTCTTGCTCAACTTAAGAAGACTGCTGCTGCTAATGGTCTTGATTTTGACAAGCAGTTTGGAACTCAAGCACAGACCTGGCTTTCAAAGATTCTTCAAGGTGAGTCACCAGATACATTCAATAACATCATTCGTCAGACAGCAAAGTTAGGTTTACCTGAAAAGGTCGGCTCATTGCTAGATCTTGGTGTTGACTTAGAAACTATCTATTCACCATACAGAAACATTATGGCTTCAACGCTTGAAATCAATCCAGAGACTATTGGACTAGATGACAAGACGTTGCGTTCTGCTATTGGTCCTGACAAAGAAATGACAATCTATGATTGGGAGCGTTCATTACGTAAGGATGCACGTTGGCAGTACACAGACAAAGCTCGTCAAGAGGTTTCAGGTATCGGACTTAATGTTCTACAACAGTTAGGATTCCAGGGATAACAATGGCTGCTAACAATAGATTCTATATCAACGCAAAAGGTGATGTGCCTGCAGCAGATTTTGCCTATACTATGTCACCTACTGGCGCTGGCGCTGAAGGCTCAGTAGCTGTACCTTGGGTAAAGACTGGTCTAGGTGGAGCAAGTCTTCCAGAAAATATCCGTAAACTCGTCTATGGAACAGCAGACAAGTTTACTGGTTATGATCCATTTGCAAATGCAACTGGTTATGCAATTGATCCTAACACTGGACAGGTCATTATCCGTCAGGGAGAAGGCGGAGCATCTTATGTCAGTGCGTTTGTTCCAGGCGTTGGAACTGGCAAGTCAGTCGAGATGGATTACTCAAGCCTTGATGGTGAAGAAATGGCTGCCGACACAGGCGATATAGTTAGTGCAGATGCAGATGTTAATGGAAAGGTTATTAGTACCTACGCAGATCCAGTAACTGGCGATGTAACAGCAGTATTTGAAAATGGAGTAAAAAAGGTTTTAGCAAAAAGCGGAGCAGAAAGTGCGGCAAATAAATCCGCTTATGATTTGCTATACAAGCAGTTCAATGATTTAGGTATCGGTGGTCTAGTGCCAGAACTTAAAAGTTTCATTGAAGAGGGTATTTCTCCTGCAGAGTTCACACTTCGTTTGCGTGAGACAGACTCCTATAAAAAGCGCTTTGCAGCTAACGCTCAACGCATTAACAAAGGTCTTCGTGCGTTATCAGAGGCAGAGTACATACGTCTTGAAGACGAGTACCAAGATGTTATGCGCCGATATGGACTACCAGAATCTTATTACAAGCGTGGTGAGATGGGTCGTCAAGAGGGATTTGAGAAGTTTATCGCTGGGGATGTTAGTTCATCTGAAGTAGAAAGTCGCATCTCTACTGCACAACAGCGTGTAATCAATGCTAACCCAGAGGTAGCTCAAGCACTCAAGGCGTTTTACCCAGGCATCTCTCAGGGAGATATCTTGGCGTACACACTCGATCCGTCTAAGGCTATCGAAGACATCAAGCGCAAGATAACAGCAGCGGAAATTGGCGGAGCTGCAGCACGTTTTGGCCTAACCACTAATGTTGCAGATGCTGAATATCTACAACGCTATGGCGTTACCAAGGAACAGGCAGAAGCGGGATACGAAACTGCAGCACAAATCGTTCCACGTGCATCAGAACTATCACAGATTTACAAACAGAATCCTTACACTCAAGCAACTGCAGAACAGGAAATCTTCAAACTTCCTGGTCAACTAGAAGCACAAAAGCAGCGTAAGAAGTTGACTGAACTAGAGACTTCTGCATTTAGCGGAAGAGCTGGAGTAGGCGCAATAGCACGTGACCGTGCTGGCGCTTTCTAAATAAAGCCTGCCAACGAGACGACTGGTTCGTTGGAGTGATAACAAAACCAGTAGTAGGAGCCACACCACCCGCCCCAAGGTGAATGTGAGGCCTGCGTCAATCTAACAAAGAATGGGAGAAGGACCTATGTCCAACTATGACTACGAGGATGATGACTTCGATTTCGAAGACAGCAGCAATGATCTCGTAAAACAACTGCGCAAGGCTACTAAGCAAAAGGATAAGGAACTGTCCGAACTAAAGGCACAGTTTGAGAATCTAAATAAAGCGCAAAGAGAACGAACAATCAAAGATGCCCTCGAAAGTCGCGGGATAAATAGCAAGATTGCTTCATTTATTCCACAGGATATAGACCCAACTGAAGAGTCTGTATCTAAATGGTTAGAAGACTATGGCGATGTATTCGGCATTGAAACTAATCAAAACCAGGCAACACCTAATGTAGATCCAGCCCAAGCTGCTGCATACCGACGTATGACTAATGCTGTTGAATCAGGATCATCTCCTGCTCACAATGACAGCGTTATGCACAAGTTAGTAAATGCAAACAGCAAGGAAGAACTGGATGAAATTATTAGGATGTCTGGACTCTAATCCGATCCTAACGAAAGGCTAGACAAATGGCAGTACCAACAGGTACCCCCACTGGCACCTCCGAAATCAGCAACCTCGTAAGAACAGCGTACGATCAGTACGTAAGAATGGCACTACGTTCCATTCCTGTTATGCGTTCACTTGCTGACGTGAAGCCAGTACAACAGGCTATGCCAGGATCATCAGTTGTATTCTCAATCTACTCAGATTTGGCTCAGGCTACATCTACATTGAACGAATCTACTGATGTTTCCAGCATTGCACTAGGTAACCCATCACAGGTTACAGTAACTCTGAACGAATACGGTTCAGCAGTTACAACAACAAAGAAGTTAAACCTAACTTCATTCAACGATGTTGACTCAGCTCTTGCTGACATCATCGCTTACAACGCAGCAGACTCTATTGATAACGTTGTAGGTCAGGTCCTGTCCGCAGGAACTAACGTGATCTACTCAAACGGTCCATCAGGATCTGCTCCAACTGCATCTACAGGTGTTCTACCAGTAGACACAATGACAGTTGCAGATATCCGCAACGCTGTTGTATCACTACGCACAAACAAGGCATTGCCTCGTATGGGCGAACTATACGCTGCATACCTACACCCACGTCAGTCAGCCGATCTTCGTGCTGAAACTGGTACAGGTGGATTCCAGGAGCTAACAAAGTACGTTGAGCGTACACCGTTCGTTGCTGGTGCAGTAGGCGTTATCGAAGGTGCATTCATCGTTGAGACACCACGTGTCCTAAACGGTGCTGTACAGTCAAACGGCCTTATCTCAACAACAGTTGGAACTGCAATCACTAACGTTGCTGCAGATGGAACTAACGCAACAATCACTACATCTACAGCACACGGTGTTGGAGTTGGACAGGTTGTTACAATCGCTTCATCTAACGCGCTATTCAACGGAACCTTCACAACCATCGCTGGTACAACAGGTTCAACAATCAAGTACGCTCTTGCTCAGACAGTTTCATCTGTTGCAGCAACAGGTACAGTTACATTCACCAACAACTACCGCGCAATCGTCGCTGGTCGTGAAGCATTGGCTGAAGCACAGGCAGCAGATATCTCAACCGTTATCGGTCCAGAGATTGACGCTCTACGTCGTTTCCGCACAATCGGTTGGTACTACTTCGGAGGCTTTGCTCGCCTTCGTGAAGCTGCTCTCTATCGCATTGAGTCAGCAGCAACAAACGGATAATTCCCGTTACTGCTCGGCAGGGGGTGGGGAGACCCACCCTCTGTCACTTATGAAAGGTTGGATATGCCATACACATTAAACACCCCGTACCAGTGGCAGACCTGGGGCGCAAGCTATACAGAGTTCACTCCGTACTCACGCCTTGCAGGTCGCCGTTTTAATGGTGGAAGTATCAGTGGCTCTATCGCACCTAGTATGACAGACATACCTCGTGGCCAATCATTGCTTGTTACTGGAAACAATGTTGTTATCAGTATGACTCCAAGCCAAGATGAATTAGCCGCCTGTGATTATTACTTCCTCGGAGGTCACGACTACGTGATCGGAGATCAGCAAGCTGCAGTACTTACTGCAGCAGGATATGGAAGTTGGTTAACTCCAGTATGAGTCTACACAGAAGGCAGACACATCCAGAATATGTTGAAGGATGCTTTGGCTGCAAGATAGGCGAGCTAGAACTAAGCGTTGGTATGGCCAACCACAAAGGCATACCTACTGCAAAACAGCACGACAAAGAACTGCAGTCTTACTATGACGCAACACGTCAGGGTATAGAACCACGTTCAACAAAGAGCAAAGATATAGATGCAGCAGTCCAACTTTCCAACGAGGCTGGTAAAGCTTTCGATGGGATCTCAATGACGTTCAAGGAGTAATAATGGAAAACTATTCAAAGATGGAAAATGAGTCAGACGAGTACATTACAAAGTACCCAACACCTGACAAGCAATACGCAGGTGCTATGAAGTACTGCACCTATGAATCAATCCAGACAGGCGCTATGGGAAAGGCCGCAAAATAATGAAGAAGAAGCCAATGGCTATGAAGTGTCGCAAGTGTGGTAAGTCAGACAAAGCGTGTAAGTGCTAATGAAGAAGACTGCCAAGAAAAAGAAAGTCGCTAAAGTAATGAAAGAGTTTAAGTCTGGTACTTTGAACTCAGGATCTAGTACAGGTCCAGTAGTTACAAATCGTAAACAGGCAGTTGCTATTGCAATGTCTCAGGCAAAAATGTCCAAGAAGAGAATGGGCAAAAAGAAGTAAATGGCTAAATCTCCAGCGTGGCAAAGAGCAGAGGGCAAGAACCCAAAGGGTGGCCTCAACGCAAAGGGTCGTGCCTCTGCCAAAGCGCAGGGGATGAACCTCAAGCCTCCAGTCAAAAAGGCTGAGGCTGCTAAGTCTCCCAAGTCTGCAGCAAGGCGCAAGTCTTTCTGTGGTCGTATGTGTGGGATGAAGGCAAAGAACACTTCTAGTAAGACAGCTAGAGATCCGAACTCAAGAATCAACAAGTCGCTTCGCGCTTGGGATTGTAGTTGCAAATGAAAAAGAAGGCAGCATTCTGGGATACAAAGAATCCTAAAAAGAAATCAACCACGTTAACAGCAAAGCAAAAGGCTGCAGCAAAGGCTAGAGCTAAGGCAGCAGGTAGGCCTTATCCAAATCTAATAGACAACGCAGCAGTAGCACGATCTACAAAGAATTGAGGTAAATAGGTGGCACTAGGACAATACGGCACAACGCTATTAGATGAACTCAATCGTCTGGCTAATGGTGGCACCTATAGAGCACCAAGCGAAATGGTTGATGAGGCGTTGGCTGCCCGTCAGTGGGCAGCACAACGATCAGTAACAACAAACTTAACCGACACAGTGGGAGTATTAAATGCGATTGCGGGTACGTCTACTACTAATCGTCTTGATTACAACGGCGTATGTAACCTCATCGCTGGTACTTTTCAACTACCTGCAGCGCAAGCTCTCAGAGCGGTGTCATCTTGAGTGCTAAATATAACTTGGTCTGTGACCAAGCAACTACATTCAACTTCCAGTTCCAGATCAAGAACGACTCAACTCCTTGGGATTTAACTGGTTATACCGGAACTATGACTGTTCGCCCATTCGTTGGTGCAACTACTACAACTGTAGTAGCAAGTACAGCCAATGGCGCTATGGTCCTTACCGCATTGACAGGACGTATTAACGTCACACTTAGTTCTGCAACTACTGCAGCTATTACAGCAGGTCGTTACTCTTACGATCTAGTATTAAATTCAGGTGCAACTGTTACACGCATCTTAGAAGGTAAATTTATTGTGACAGGAGCGGTGACAACTTGACCACAATTATAGTTATTGAAAACATAACACCACAGGTTGGTGTAGAACTTTCCCAGGATCAAGGTCCACAGGGTGGTCAAGGCGCAACAGGTCCAACTGGACCAGCAGGGCCTACCGGCCCTATCGGTGCTACAGGTCCGACGGGATCTACTGGCGCAACAGGTGCGACAGGTACGACAGGAGCAACAGGTGTTACAGGTAATACTGGACCGACTGGCCCGACGGGTGCCACTGGCCCTATTGGAGCTACGGGACCCACAGGACTTACAGGTCCAACGGGCGATACGGGAGTCACAGGTCCAACAGGACCTATTGGCGCTACAGGAGTCACGGGAGCTACTGGACCTACGGGACCAGTTGGAGCAACTGGAACGACAGGAGTTACAGGTCCGACAGGACCTGCAGGAGCGACTGGCCCACAAGGTACCACAGGTGCCACAGGCCCTGTAGGGGCCACTGGAGCCACAGGAGCGCAGGGTTATAGTGTTCTTAACGGAACAGTAGATCCAACCACTGAGGGAGTCAACGGTGACTTCTATATCAACACCGTATCTAATAAGATTTTTGGACCAAAGGCAGCAGGCGTATGGCCTGCTGGAGTTAACATTGTTGGACCAACTGGTGCGACAGGACCTGCTGGTGCAACAGGACCACAAGGAGTTACAGGCGATGTTGGACCTACTGGTGTTATTGGTGCCACTGGCCCTGCTGGGGCTACTGGTCCTGTTGGGGCTACTGGACCGATAGGTGCAACTGGACCTGCAGGTGTAGATGGTGCAACAGGAGCTACTGGACCAACAGGCGTTACTGGTGCTACAGGGCCAACTGGTGCATCTGGCACAAACGCTACCGCGTTGCCTGATATTTTGATGCTAGGCGGAATGTAGGATTCTCCTATGAGATTCCACGTTATTAGCCTGCCCCATACCCAAACAACTAAAGAGTACGTCAACTGCGCCTATACCGAAAAGGTCAGGCGCTTTTGTATGATGATGAAAGGGCTAGGCCATACGGTCTATCTCTATGCTGGTGAGGATAACGAAGCCCCAGTAGATGAACTGATTACCTGTATCACTAAAGAGCAGCAAGCAGAGGCTCTGGGTGGTAGTCATTACACTGAAGCATCATTTGATACAAACCTTCCGCACTGGCAGATTTTTAATGGCAACGCCATCAAGGAACTAGGCAAGCGCCTAGAACAAAAAGACTTTATCTGTGTTATTGGTGGTGCTACTCAGAAGCCTATTGCAGATGCTTACCCTAACCACATAACCGTAGAGTTTGGCGTGGGTTACGGTGGAGTATTTAGCAAGTATAAGGTGTTTGAATCATACGCTTGGATGCACAGCATCTATGCAATGTTTAAGAACCCAACAGCAGTAGATGGTAACTTCTATGATGCAGTTATTCCTGGTTACTTAGAGCCTGAGATGTTTCCATTGCAAGAGAAGAAAGAAGATTACTACTTATACGTTGGACGAATGATAGATCGTAAAGGTCTAGTCATTGCTCAGCACGTATGTAAGGAACTAGGACTCAAGCTGATTATGGCAGGTCCTGGCAATAACCCAAAGATTGAATACGGCGAGTGGGTAGGTCCAGTAGGACCTGTTGAGAGAGCAAAGTTAATGGGCGGTGCTACTGCCTTATTTGCTCCAACGCTCTACATAGAACCTTTCGGTAACGTTGTTATCGAAGCACAGACCTGTGGAACTCCAACGATTACCACAGACTGGGGTGCTTTTACAGAGACTAATCCCAATGGTGTTACTGGATACCGTTGCAGAAATGCAATGGAGTTTGCAGCAGCAACAGAGTGGGTAAAGGATCTTGACCCAGTAGCAATACACAAGCGAGCAGTGTCCTTGTATTCCTTGGATGCTATCGCACCACAGTATGAACAATACTTCGCACGACTGCTAACTCTATGGGGAGATGGCTGGTATGAAAGGAAATAATGCCAACACTGAACGAACTGGTGGACGAGGTAAAGGCTAACCTACAAGGTTATGCACTGCGCCAAGACCGTATCACTTATGTTGCTAACCCTGCTGGTTTAACTACTACCAGCACTGAAATCACCGTTGGCTCATCTTCTAACCTAGCCAAAGGTATCATCGAAATTGATGATGAACTAATCTGGATTGACTCCTTTGATAAGTCAAACAACCAACTCAACGTTATCCCAGGCTTTGGCCGTGGATACCAGGGAACAACAGCATCGCCTCACTCGCTGTATGCACCAGTAACTCTATCTCCAACTTTCCCACGTAACTCCATCAAGAAGGCTATCAACGATACGATCAACAGCTTCTATCCTAAGCTCTGGATTATCAACTCTTATACATTTACCTTTAACGCATCTCAGGTTACATACCCACTACCTGATGACTGCGAAGGTGTGCTCTTTATCTCTTGGCAGACAACAGGTTCTAGCCAAGAATGGCTACCAGTAAATCGCTGGCGCTTAGATGGTATGGCAAATGCCGCAACCTTCAATACAAACAATACACTTAATATCTATGAGAACGTACAACCTGGTCGTACAATTCAGGTTTGGTATACAGCCACGCCAAACACTCTTGACGCAAACACAGATGATTTTGCTGACGTTACTGGTTTACCAGATTCTTGTAAGGATGTTGTTGTCCTCGGTGCATCATACAAACTACTGTCTTATCTTGACGCTGGACGAATCAATCTATCTAGTGCTGAAGCAGATCTAAACGACTCTAAGTTGCCATCATCTGCAGGTGCTGCAGCCTCTCGTTACATCTTTGCCCTCTATCAACAGCGTCTGAATGAAGAAGCGTTGAAGTTGTCAGACAAGTATCCAATCCGTATTCACTACACCCGCTAGGTAAGGAAAGCCAATGACTCGTAAGTATTCGTCCATCAGCGTTGAAACGACGCTGGCTTCGGGAATCTCTAACAGTGCAACTACTATGACAGTTGCTACTGGTACAGGTTCTGCCCTTATGGGGGGTGTCACTCTTGCTGCTGGTAACGTAGATCAATTTACGGTAGCACTTGATGTTGATACACAGAATGAAGAAATTGTTTTTATCACCGCAGTATCTACCGATACCTTTACCATTGTTCGTGGTCAAGCAGGAACCTCTGCTATCTCACATACGGGTGGAGCTACAGTCAAACACGTTCTTACCAGTAGCGACCTAACCTTTTATACAACAGGTGTAGCCACAGCAGATGCTGCAATCCCAAAGGCATTAGTTACAGCCAAGGGTGACATTATCGCAGCAAGTGCAAGTGCGGTACCAGATAACCTCGCCGTTGGAACCAATGGACAGGTGCTCACTGCTGATTCAACAGCAACACTGGGAGTTAAGTGGGCAACACCTATAACCGCCGATCTAACGCTAAGCGCCAAGACTGCTAACTACACCTTGGTAGCAGGTGATGTTAACAAGCTCATCACTATGAGTGATGCAGGAACTTTGACACTAACAGTTCCTAACGGAGTCTTTACAGCAGGCCAACAGATTAACGTACAGCGCATTGGAGCAGGAGCAGTCCAGATTAGAAACGATGGAACTACCGTTCTTACATCTACTGGCGCTACATCTACTGCCCCTGACTTACGTGCTCAGTACAGCGCAGCAACCATTATTTGTACATCAAGTAATAACTTCACAGTGATTGGGGATCTATCCTAATGCCAACATATAAGGTTCTAGCGCAGTCGGCACCAACGGCTGCAACTGCAACCACACTCTATACAGCAACTAATGCAACGATTATATCTACACTTAACGCATCAAACATTGGTGGCACACAAGATACTATCCGAGTAGCAGTGCGACCAACAGGTGCTGCCTTGGCTAACCAACACTACATTGCATACGGAGTACCACTTGCAGCAGGTGCTGTCTTCTCACTACAAGGTGGAATTACCTTGGCTAACACAGATGTTATTACCGTGTACTCAACTACAGGTAATACATCCTTTAGTGCATTTGGATCGGAAGGTAACTAATGAGCGTTTCAATTATCGGCGGTAGTGTTAGCCCATCAACGGCGCTAACACTTAACGCCCAGACTGGTACTACCTATACATTTGTCTTAGCAGATTCTGACAACAAGTTAGTCACAGCCAGTAACGCATCTGCTCAGACTTACTCAATCCCAACTAATGCAAACGTGGCATTCCCAATCGGATGCCAAATTAACATCATTGCAATTGGCGCAGGTCAGGTAACAATCAATGCGGTAACTAGCGGTACAACGACTATTCTTTCTAATGGAGCAACTGCTGCCTCGCCTAAACTAAGAGTCCAGTATTCATCTGCCACCTGTATCAAGGTAGCAACAGATACTTGGTATGTAGTAGGTGATATAGCGTGAGTCCAATCTTAGGAATACTTGCATCTGGCATTACGAAAAGTAAAATTGCGGCAGGTGCTTACGAGTCCATCGCATCTGCATCTGGCACAGGCTCATCGGGAACAATTACTTTTTCATCCATCCCTAGCACTTACACATCATTGCAGATTAGATTTAATGCCATAACTTCATTCGATACAAGTTTCTATGTTAGATTAAATGGAGTCACAACGAGTTCATACAATTCACATTTATTAGAAGGTGACGGAAGCACAGTTTATGCAGTTGGCGATGCAAGTCTTGGTTTAACAAGAATGAGTTTAGGTCAATGGAATGTTACAGTTGGCGCGACTTATCCTTTTTCTGGCATCATAGACATACACGATTACACTTCAACAAGCCGAAATAAAACAATCAGAAACTTTGTTGGCTCAAATAAAAACGGAACTGGCGCAATTGATTTGACTTCGGGATTATTTATAAATACATCGGCAGTTTCATCCGTAAGTTTAATTGCCGACCAAAATTTTACAACTTCTACTACTGTATCGCTTTACGGAATTAAGGGGGCATAAATGGCAACTACATACGAGCCAATCGCTACCACTACTTTAGGCACTGCTGCAGCGTCTATTACTTTTAGCAGTATTGCTGCGACTTACACAGATTTAAGATTAGTCATTGTAGGTACTGGCACAACTAATAACACCTATCCTTTATTCCGTTTCAATTCTGACTCAAGCAGTTTGTATTCTACAACAAGATTGAGCGGAAATGGAACTTCAGCATCCTCAGTAAACAACGCTGGTACAGGATTACTGGTCACTATTAACGCGCTTCTATCTGACACAATTCCCTCAATGTGGACACTAGATGTCTTTTCTTATGCTGGATCTACCCATAAATCTTCATTGGCTACTGTTTCGGCTGATAGAAACGGCTCAGGCGCAATAGAGCGAGCAGTAGGTTTATATCGTTCCACTTCAGCAATAACAACAGTTGCAGCAGTTATGGCAAGCAGCACTTTTGCCACAGGCACCACAGCCACCCTCTACGGAATACTAAAGGCGTAAAATGGCAAATACATACACACTCATCTCAAGCAATGTGCTTAGCAGTTCTGCTGCAAGCGTTACCTTTTCTGCCATTCCTGCAACTTATACTGACTTGGTGCTACGCATTACATCTCGTGAAACAGTAACTCAAAACTCAATTATCTTAGCATTGAATGGCGATAGCGCAACAAACTATTCAAGAACAATTCTTCTTGGGACTGGCTCTGCTGCAGTTAGTGCTCGTGAATCAAGTCAAACTTCCTTGATAGCACTATATGATGAAGACGCATCATTTACTGCTAACACTTTTAATAGTATGGAAATCTATATTCCTTCCTATACAGCCTCACAAAATAAACCAATTGGTATTATTGGAGTAAGTGAAAATAATGCAACTCTTGCAAGAATGTGCGACACGGCGGGTCTTTGGAGAAATACGGCAAGTCTTAATCAAATAGTTTTAAGCAAGACTGGTTCTAACTTTGTTTCAGGTTCATCTTTCTATCTATACGGCATCAAGTCCAGTTAGTATATAATAAAGCTATGGGTGGAAAAGGTAGCGGCAGGGTCGTTCAACACGAATTCTGTACAATAATTACACAAGATAATAGAAAGTGCTTAAAGCCACATACTGCTAATGGTATGTGTCAGATGCACTACAAACGAGTTAAACTATATAACGATCCGTTTGCTAGGGAAAAGGGCCATAAGGGAGTACGGAAAACATACAAGTATGTTGCAGCCTTTGGTCATCCCAACTCTGACACTAAAGGTTGGATAGCAGAACATCGTTTGGTTATGTCTGAACATCTAGGAAGACCGTTAACTGATGGTGAGAATGTCCATCATAAGAACGGTAATAGGCTAGACAATCGTTTGGAAAACCTAGAGTTATGGAATACCAAACAACCTAAAGGTCAAAAGATAGAAGACAAGATTCAATACGCCACAGAGATATTAAATCAATACGCACCACATCTATTAAAGGAGCAACAATGACAACACCAACAGCAATCGAAATAAACTGCGAAACAGGCATCGTCACAGAGCGCCCATTGACAGCCGATGAGATCGCAGCCAATGAAGCGGCAGCAGCACAGGCAGAAGCAGATCGTGCAGCAGCAGAGGTTAAGGCAGCAGCAGATGCTGAGGCTAAGGCTGCGCTACTTGCAAAGTTAGGCATCACAGCAGACGAAGCAAAACTACTTCTAGCGTAAGGACAACTACGTGCCATACGGCGACGACATAACAGAGGGCTTACCCTACGTACTATCTAACCCAGTAGGTGCCACTAATTATTCAGCAACTGGTGAAGCCTACGATATAGCTATTGCTGGTTTACCGTTCTTCTTGCTCAACTCTGACGATTCACCTTATCGTCGTGTCACAGCCCAGTATCGCAAGCAACAGATTGACCAAAGCCGTGAGCCAGGTGAGCAGACGCTTACTGGTTGGTGGCTACGTAGCCAAAGCTCTTTCCACTATGGACAAGGCATCAAGTTCTTTGAGCCTATCCAGGATGAGTCGCTTCGCTTCCAGTACACAGAGTCTAAGGGTGTCAATGTCTGGACTAAAGGACAGGCAACACTGCTTAAGTCTGTAGATAGCCAACACACAATCACAGGTGGCATTCAAGCCAATGGCCGTCCGTGGCAGTATGCCAGATCTATCCAATGGACTAAGAACAGTATTAAGTATGATGGTGTTTTATTAGCCGATGAGTACGATGTAGATAAGGTCTTCCCAAAGATCACAGTCTCTATCAATAACAAGGCGCTGACCTCTAACGTAGCTACGCTGACTACTACTGCAGCACACGGTCTATGTACTGGTATGCAGATTACTATTTCAGGTGTGGATGCAACCTTTAATGGTGAGTACCGCATTACAGGTGTACCTACAACAACCACCTTTACCTATGCCAAGACTGCATCTAATGTGGCATCAACTGCAGTATCTCCAGTAGGTACAGGTGTGGCAGAGGTTATCCACTTCATTGACTATAACGCAGGAACAGATGATCCAGTCTATTCAATCTGCGATGATGGTGTCTATGCCTATTGGGTAACTAATCAGACTTCAGGTGGAGCTGACAAGATCCACGTCTACAAGAAGTTATTGTCAGATGATGCAAGCGTATCTCCAACATTGATGTTTAACGCAACAGGTATTGTAGTTGAGAACGCTGTTATTGAGTACACCAAAGAACGTCTTGTAATGGCAGTCAACGATAAGATCTATGAGTTTGCCAGTAGCGCGACATCACTGCCTAGTCCTGTCTATACGCACAATGATCCTGACCACGTATTTACCAGCATCACATCTAGTGGTGCAGCTATCTATATCGCAGGCTATAGTGGCATTCAGTCCAACATCTATAAGTTCACACTGACAACTAGCACTGGTGCTATGCCTACACTGACCAGTGCTATCACTGCAGCAGAACTACCAGTAGGTGAGATTACATTTAAGATTGCTTACTACCTTGGCAATATGGCTATCGGTACCAACCAAGGTATGCGTATGGCAGATGTCAATTCACTCGATGGTTCTATTACCTACGGTGCTTTGATCTTTGAGTCAGACCAACCAGTCTATGACTTTGCTTTCCGCGATAGATATATCTGGGCAGCATCTGGTGTTGATGGTCAAGTTGGTGTTACCCGTATTGATATGGGTCAACCGCTAGGTAACCTTTTGTTCCCTTATGCCTGGGACTTATACAACCCAGCAGATACGTTAGGTCACTACACAACAGCCTGTGCATTCTTAGGAGATACCAACCGCCTAGCATTTTGTAACGCTGGCAATGGCGCAGATGGAACTATATACATAGAGTCAGCATCTACCTTGATAGCAGAAGGCACACTGCGTACAGGTTATGTACGTTACAACACACTAGAACTGAAGATCTTTAAGTTGATGCAGGCCCGTGTAGATACTACCAATGGCGGTCTGTACGTAGATTCCATTGACTATGCAGACAACTTCTATCGCATTGGTACCTTTACCCAGGAATCAAATGTGCCAGAAGTTAACATCAACTACCCTCAAGCCTCTCAAGAATACCTTGGTTTCCAGTTTACATTGACTCGTTCGACTACTGATACATCAAAGGGACCATTGTTTACTGGTTACCAGATCAAGGCTCTGCCTGCTATCCCACGTCAGCGACTTATCCAGTATCCACTGTCTTGCTACGACCACGAATCAGATCACTTTGGCGTTGAAGTTGGTTATGAAGGCTCAGCATATTTCCGTATGAGCCAGCTTGAATCTATTGAAAACGTAGGTGACACCATCCGCGTTGAAGATTTTAGAACTGGTGAATCCTATATTGGACTCATCGAAGAGTTGGACTTTAGAAATAGCACACCTTCGGATAAGCGATTCACTGGCTACGGTGGAACGCTCTTGGTCACGATAAGAACCGTCTGATGGGAGCGCGGGGATATAAGCCTAGAGGCAGGACTTGCTCTATTGAATTATGTGGTAAACCACATAAGGGTCTTGGTTATTGCACTGGACATTTACAGAGGTTAAGAATTACTGGTGATTTACAAATAGAGAAACCATTAGAACCTGCATATAAACCTATACCAGATTCCAATGGCTATATGGTTTACAAGAAAAATAATAAGTTAATAAAGGTACACAGAGAAGTAATGGAAGAACACATAGGTAGACCATTACTGTCACACGAATCAGTACATCATAAAAACGGAGATCGGGCAGACAACCGAATTGAGAACCTTGAACTCTGGTCAACCAGTCAACCATATGGGCAACGAGTAGAAGATAAAGTCAAGTGGGCTTTAGAGATACTTGAAACCTACCAAACCATTAGGACGGTCTAATGCAAGCACAAGACTACGCGGCTGTTGCCGTATCGGTAATGACAATCATAGGTGGCTTTGCCACTGGCGTTCGATGGTTAGTTAAGCACTACCTAGCAGAACTTAAGCCAAACTCTGGCTCAAGCCTCAAAGATTCTGTTATCAGACTAGAGGAAAAGGTTGAAATCCTGTACCAAATAATGATTCAAAGAGGGAAGAATGAATGACGACTATTGCCAAGAAAGCCACGCCTGCCGCTATTGCTGTCCTTCGACAAGCCACAGCAATATCACCTTCTCGGAAGAAAGCCTCAGATGGGTTGCTACCGAGCAAGGCACACATCAGTCAGAGTCCTAACTCAGACCACAACACAGGGTATGCAGTTGACTTAACCCACGATGCTGTCAATGGGATTGATTGCTTTGATCTATTTGAGAAGCTCAAGGATGACAAGCGCGTAAAGTATTTAATTTTCCACGGGAAGATCTGGTCTACAAAGAACGGTGAATCCAAGTATGACGGTATCAATCAACACAACAAGCATCTTCACATCTCAATCAAAGACGGATGTGGAGATGACACTTCCCCTTGGTTCCCTTGGCTGGGAAAACCAAAGGCTGTCAACAAAGTAAAGGCGAAGTTAAAGCCTCTACCTAAGAAGAAGGAGAACCAATGAACGCAAAGACACAAGCAGTACTCGCAACATATCTTCGTGCAGGAATTGCAGCGGTAATCGCTCTATACCTTGCAGGAGAAACAGATCCAAAGAAGCTATCAATGGCAGCAGTAGCTGCTGTTGCAGGTCCAGTCCTCAAGTGGCTAGACCCAAAGGCAAAAGAGTTTGGACGTGGGTCTAAGTAGACATAGACCCTCAGCGCGAGGCAGAAGAGGCTCACCCCGAAAGGGGTGGGCTTCTTTTTTTATGCCCTTTTTAGGCAGGAAAACCTGGGAGTTGGGACGTTTTCAGCAAGGGGTAGGGTGATTGTATGGGTCAGGGGTAGATATGGCTTCAACTCAAAGTCAATTTACTTTTGTTTACTCTGCGTCAACAGGGCAAGGCACGGTCACTAGGTTCCCGCAATTAACACAGGTAGCATCAAGGAAGTACCAGACCAGCTCATAATCCTCAAAGGAGCACATCACATTAAAGACTTGTGAGCCACACGTACACACGTGGATAGGTCCTAAACCCCGCAGATCGGCCCCGTAAGGCTCAGGAAGGGTATGTTTAGACCAGAGTTTAGGCAGGGTGAGTAGACGGAACCACACAGACGGACGGCTAGGAGCTTCGCTCCCCGTTACAGTAATTCGCCTCACGGCTCATATGGTAGCCATAGTGGGTGTCGCTAACGCGACGACACGCCGTTAGGTATAGCATTGCCCAATGACCACAATCGTTGGAGTAGAAGGAATTGACTACGCTGTTCTAGTAGCTGACTCTCAGATCACCGAAGACAACCTAGTCACCATTGCTACTTCCACGCCAAAGATTATTGAGGTGGGTAAGTATCTCATTGGAATCTCAGGGGACACACGCCCTGGAGATATCCTTGCCTATAACTGGAGGCCGCCTGCCTATCGAGGTGAGGATCCAGCCCAATTTATGGGACGCAAGATTATCCCTAGCATCAACCAAGCATTTACCGATAACAACTACGACTACAACAAGGTGGACAAAGATGGTGGCTTCGATTATCTCATTGCTTTTAACGGCAATATCTTTCGTATTGCTTGTGATCTCTCTTTTTTCCAAGCAAATCACGGAACGTATGGCATTGGTTCTGGGGGTCAGCTTGCTCTTGGCTACCTGTATTCAGTTATCAAACCTGACGTTGACCTAGCCTATGCCAAGAGACACGCCCGTAAAGCTGTAGAGATTGCGTCGGTACTTGACGCTAACACTAACAAGCCTTTACAGTTGGTGGTCCAGGAAAGGATGTAGTTATGACACACGATGAATTACTAGAATTAATAAAGCCAATGACCAACAATGATGCAATCTTTATGAAGGATGCCCTTCGTGCAGTAATGGAATACTCTAAAGAGTTGTCCCAAACAGATTACCGTGGCAACCCACCAGTCGAACACCATATTTCTGCAAAACTTATTCAGATTATTGAGAAGGAGTTAACGTGATAGATCCAAAGGAACTATTGCTGACTGCTCTCAAGGCAGGGGACGCGAAGCGTTCACGTTCTACGCAGGTGCAGATAGGACCATCAGAGTTAGGTGGCTGTCGTCGTAAGGTCTGGTACAGACTTAACGATCAACCAGAAACTAATGAGAACGAGATGAAACTCGCTGCCATTATGGGTACTGCTATTCACGCAGCTATCGAAGAAGCACTGGCAGATAACAAAGACGTACTCATTGAATTAGAAGTTGAACACAATGGGATGAAGGCACACGTTGACTGCTATGTGCCTGGTACTGGCGATGTCATTGACTGGAAGACAAGCAAGGTGCGTAACCTTTCATACTTCCCATCAACACAGCAACGCTGGCAGGTGCAGACCTATGGATATCTACTAGCCAAGAATGGTTACGATGTCAAGCGCGTATCACTTGTTGCTATTGCACGTGATGGTGATGAGCGTGATGTCAAGGTACATACAGAAGATTACGATGAGGCGATAGCACTAGAGGCGTTGAGCTGGCTAGAGGCTATCAAGGCATCAGAGGTAGCACCAGAGCCAGAGCGAGAAGAAAACTATTGCAAGTTCTATTGCAAGTTCTATGACGCAAGTGGGCAGATGGGATGCGTTGGTCTAAAAAAAGAACGTATCGCAAGTGAAGATATCTTAATCCAAGATAAGGATGCTTCAACTAATGCGATGAAATACTTACAGTTAGATGAGAAGATCAAAGAGTTGACAAAAGAAAAAGATTCATTAAAGTCTGCTCTTGAAGGTATCGCTGGAGTTACTGATACTGGAATACAAGTCAAGTGGTTTAGCGTAGCTGGACCAACATCAGTAGACAAAGATGAAGTACTTGCTAAACTAGGCTATGTACCTACAAGGCAGGGTGCAAAGCAATTAAGGTTAACAATCAAACAATCTGGAGGAAAGTAAATGGCTGCAAACGAAAACACAAAGTTCCAAGTTAACTTCAAGACAAACGGTGGAACTCTTATCAATCTTTATGCAAGTGATGTAAAGGAATTGGAAACAGGTCTTACTGATCTATCAATGGTGTCATCTCTTATCAAAGCTACCGATGCTGAACTAAACGGTGGCAAGGCATCAGCACCTACTGTTGATTCAGTAGCACAGGCATTTAACGCAACACCAGTTGCTGCACCTGCTGTTGTTGAAGGTCAGGCACCAAGCTGTAAGCACGGTGTGATGAGCTTCCGTACAGGTACTTCTGCTCGTGGCCCTTGGAAGGGCTGGATGTGTGCTGCACCAAAGGGTGCAACAGATAAGTGCTCAACTATCTGGGCTTAGCTAATGCGGGAACCGCACGAGTTTGAGGTTCCTTTATGTGCTCAAGTAGGTGGCGATCTATTCTTTCCTGACCAGGAAAACGAAGGTAAGTTAGTTCGCATCAATATCGCAGCAGCAAAATCAATCTGTCGTAACTGTCAACACATCACTGAGTGTGCAGAGTGGGGTATCCGCAAGGAGCAACACGGCATCTGGGGTGGGTTAACAGGACACGAACGACGACAGATTCGTAGACAACGAAACATTAAACTAGAAGAGGATAAGAGTGCTTAAACTTTCCCGCGCTTGGAGTGGAGTGACCACTAGGGCCACACCGCTGCCTGATGTGTGGAAGAACTTAGTAAAGCAATCTATCAAGTTTCGTCGTGGTCAAGTATGTATGGTAGCTGCAGCACCTAACGCTGGTAAGTCAATGTTCGCATTGATCTATGCCATCAAAGCACAGGTGCCAACGCTGTTCTTCTCCGCCGATACAGACACAGCGACAGTAATGATTCGCGCTGCTGCACACCTATCGGGCCATAGCCAAATGGCTGTGGAACAGAACATAGAAAAAAGAGCAAATTATTATGACGCTCACTTGGTTAAAACTTCACACATTCAATGGGTCTTTGATTCTAGTCCGTCTCTTGATGATATTGAGATGGAGATTAAGGCTTACTTTGAACTGTATGGAATTGCACCTCAGCTCATCATCATAGATAACCTAATGAATGTTGCTGCTGAGACAGACAATGAGTGGGCAGGGCTACGTGCAATTATGATGGAGCTGCACGATATGGCACGTAAGACAGAGGCTTGCGTCTTAGTACTCCATCACGTATCAGAACAATCAGAGTATGGTTCTCCTATGATGCCACCACCTAGACGTGCAATCCACGGAAAGGTAAGTCAGTTACCAGCGTTGATACTGACACTAGGCTATGATCCCACTGGCCTGTTGCGTGTTGCTGCAGTTAAGAATCGCTTTGGTCAACACTTTGCTGATGCTTCTAGTTGGGCATCGCTATTTGTAGACTTTGCTTCTTGTCAAATAGGAGATGATGATGCACAGGGTAGGGCCTACCTTCGTGCCAATACAGAAAGCAGTGTCTATGGCTAACAAGAATGGACGCAAAGGTTCTCAGTTCGAGACAGATGTTATGAAGTGGTTACGCGGTAAAGGTGTAACTGCAGAGCGTCTGACAAAAGCTGGGGCAAAGGATGAGGGTGATCTCGTAACCGTTGTCGCGGGAGAAACCTACATCCTTGAACTCAAGAACAGGCAGACCCTTTCCCTGCCTGAGTTCTGGAGAGAAGCGCAAGTTGAGGCGCTTAACTATGCAAAGGCAAGAGGTCTTGGGGAAGTCCCTCTGTCTTACGTTGTAGTTAAGCGTCGCAACGCATCAATAGATCAGGCTTGGGTAATCCAAGACTTGACACAGTGGTTGAAGGAGAAGCAATGAAGAAGTTAGACGCAAGGTTTGATGCATTGTGGACACGCATTCACGATATACAGATTTCAAACTCATATTATGTAAACCGACGTGAACTTGAGGGTATTAGATCTCAGATCGCTGAACTTACAGATGTGCTGATTGAAGCAGGTATCTTAATTGAGCCAACAGATATAGGTCCCAAAGTCCATCAAGTAAGTGGAACACCATACGTAGTAAGAAAGGTTAAGTAAATGCCAGTACCAGGTGGAGAAATCACAACAACAGAAATTCTAGTACCAGTAGTAGAAGAAGTGGTTGAAGTTTCAACTACCGAAGAGGATGAAGATGATCTGCCAGAACTGTCTTAATGCAGGTGCAGAGAACTTAGTTGGTCAGTACAAACGTGCTGCTAAGTTCCACAATAAGTGCGACTTTAAGGGGTGCGTATGCCAGCACAAGACTGGTCCAGGGTACGTAAAGCGGGTAGCAGAGGAAGAGTCGAAGCTAACTCCATCCCAATAGGTTTAATCGTTACTCACTATGGAGGTGAGGTACGAGAAGGTAAGTCAGCATCCGTTCGCTGTTGCATCCATAACGACAGTAGACGCAGTGCTGTAATAAATACCTATGACAATTTGTACTACTGCCACACCTGCGGTAAGGGTGGAAGCGCAGTAGATGTAGTTATGGAAATAGAGAACTTGGAGTTCAAAGATGCCCTCAATCGTGCAATCGAGATCACTGCTGGAAGCGGCCAATCATTACAGTCAGGCAATAAACGAAGAGGCTCTAAGCTATCTCGAAGGACGTGGAATATCTGATGTAGTTGCACACCAGTATTCATTGGGTGTGGTAACAGATCCAATCAACGGCCACGAAATGCACACGGGCTGGCTTTCTATACCCTACATCACAGCCAATGGTCTGTGCGTAGGCTTTAAGTTCAGGCGATTAGATGAAGGCAAACCTAAGTACGGTTCTCCAATGGGGCAGAAGGCACACCTATATAACGTAGGTGACATCACCATTGATAGCTCTTACATTGCAGTATGCGAGGGTGAGTTAGATACTGTGATCCTGTCTGGTCTAGTGGGCATACCAGCAGTAGGTGTGCCAGGAGTTCAGGCTTGGAAGCCACACTTTGTCAAGCTCTTTGCTGGTTATGACAACATCTTTGTTATCGGTGACAATGACATCAAGGAAGATGGCACCAACCCAGGTGCTGAGTTCTCCAAGCGTGTCGCACAAGAGGTAACAAATAGTACAATAGTAACATTACCCCCATCAATGGACATCAATGACTACTACTTAGCCAATGGTGTAGATGCAACTAGAGCTTTGCTACTAGGTGAGAAGGATGAGTAGAGACGAATGGCTACAAATGGTACAGATTTTGCAGCATATGGGCTTCCAGATCCTAGAGATCAATATGGAAACCGAGACTTTGTTAGTCCGTCCGACACCAGCAAGGTAGATGAAGCGTTCATTGCAGATGTCTGGCGCATTATGGACCAAGCAGGCAACCTATTGGTACGTAAGCATCACGACTACGGCCCAAAGAACATTGCTCACTCACCAGGTGGACCACTTAATGGTCTGCGTGTACGTATGTGGGACAAGATAGCTCGCATCAATAACCTTCTTGACTCTGGCGTTAAGCCAAGCAACGAGTCCTTGCGTGATTCATTCTTAGATCTATTGAACTACTCAGCTATTGCAATGATGGTACTCGATGGCAAGTGGCCAGAAGTGCGGGACAATGACTGAGTTACATAAGTCTATCTACGATATAGCACCTAGCGTTGCTAGTGCAATAGCTCGCCGCTTTCGTGGCTACGTAGAGCGAGACGATGTACTACAGGAATGCCTTGCTTGGGCATTAACACGTGGCAGGCAGTTCGATGAGATGCTGAATGAACCCAACGCGGTTCAACGTGTCATCAATGAGAAGCGTATTGCTTGGCAGATGAAGCGCACCGCTGAGCGTTATGCTCGCAAAGAGAAGGCGGCTAAGTCTGGCTATCGCACAGGTGATGAAGCCTTCTACGATACAGCTATGATCGCACAGGTATTGCCTCACGTTATCGCATCCATTGTAGATGACACGGTACTAGAGCAAGCACAGAACCTTATCAACGATGGCTCACCTAAGAAGCCTAGCGTTCCAGCAGAAGGCGGCAACCTGCTTGCTACCTTGATTGATGTGAAGCGTTCATACTTAAAGCTTGAAGTGGAAGACCAGACCATACTTCGTATGCGCTACCACGAGGGACTTACCTTGCAACAGGTGGCACACCTACTAGAGTGTGCAGTATCTACCGCAGATCGTAGATGCACCAGCGCATTACGCAAGGTGCAGAATGGTTTGGGTGGTGACAACCCGTGGCAATGAAAGAGATAGATCTATTCTTATTCTTGTTGGATAACAAGTACCCTGACCTGCAAAAGTCGGAGGGTATCTACGACTCTTTCGATTGTATTAGCCGTGACTCAAACGCATACATAGAGTTGAAGTGTCGCAACACCCACTATCCCACGCTACTGATTGAAGAGATGAAGTATCGAAAGCTGATAACCCAGGCAGCAGAGCGAGATCTCACTCCGTTCTACATTAACTCGACTCCAGAAGGAGTCTTTTCTTTTGACCTGATGGAAGTGCCAGAGCCTGAATGGTTTAGTCATTGGATGCCAGCAACTACAGAGTTCTCACGTTCTAACAAGGTCAGTAAGTTAGTAGGTTATCTACCTATCGAAGAGGCGGTGAAGCTCTGATGCAGTATGACTATCGTTGCCCTGATTGCAATACGGAACTTACTATTGAGCGCAGCATCCACGAGGAACCACGTGAACCATCCTGCTTTGATTGCCATATCCCAATGATTCGCAAGTGGGACTCACCTGCCATCACCTTCAAAGGTAAGGGTTTCTACACCACCGACAAGTAAAGAACCCCACCGCGAACGGATAGCGGTGAGGTTCTTGCTACTCGGAAGAGGTGAGCAAGATAAACTATAACATACTTTCTAAACATTCAAGACACTTGCTCTCTCCTTCGGCAACTATATCGTTGCCACATTCTTGACAGGTCAGCTCAGTACCAGCCTCTTCTGTCGCTATGTTGGAGAGCGCGACACGCACTCCCTCCGTAGCGATGACCAATGTATCGTAAGCCGTGAAGGATTTGTAGTTCAGGCTCTCGACTACGTTCTCTAAGGAGTTGAGCAATTCCGAAAGCTGACGAAGCTGGTTCTCCCTTAGAGTTCTTTGGGAAACCAAGGTGGTCGAATCTGGCCTCACGGGTCCATAAGGTGACAAGACAGTTGACCTCACCTTTCGTGTAACCGAGTGCTCGTGCGTAACTAATTGTAAGTGCCTTGTTTTCACGCTTCTCCTCCATTGTTGCCTTGGTCTGTATTGGTTTGGGTAAGGGTAATTCCCCTAGCCTTTGCACGTGCAGTAATACGAGGACTGATAGTAGAACCGTCAAGATCAATCCACGTCTTGCCTTCTTGCTCATCACTCACCTTCTCCTTCTCCAGCAATTCTTTATACGCCTCTGGGTAGGCTTGCGCCAGCTTTACCAAGGCACGATCTCTTGCTCTTCGATAGTTGCGGTAATAGACGGCTTGCTTTGCAGCACTCGCCAATCTCTTCTCATTCTCCATTGATCCTATCCTCCCATACAATCAGGGCATAGGCAATCAGCATTATGACTAGCAAACCCAAGACATAACTCATTGGTTCACCGCCAGCACAGCATAGACAAGCTTGGTGATGTCAATAGGTTGGCCTACAAGGTGAGCGTCTTCGTCGTCACTCTCCCAACCCGATACAAGGATTCTACAATTGACAGGGCTATTACGTAGGTAATGGATAGCTTCGTGCGTATCGTTGCCACCCCAGATCGCCTCACCCTTCTCGTCTACGATCTCGTATAGATTCACAAGCGGGGATACGCGAGGGTGGAATGCAATTACTTCACTCATTACTCACCCGTCCCGTCTGAGTAGGCCTCTACCATTGATAAGGCGTAGGTCATTCTCATTAGATTCATACCCGCCTCCTTCTCGGTATCTTCGTCTTCTATCTGGATCAAGGCTAGATCCCTGCACAATTCTGCCTTAGCTTGCCAGTACTCTTTATTCATTAGCTCTCCCCCTCCTTCTCGCTTGGTAAGCACGATACGCACCACGCACTATCGTTACCCTCTTTACCTATCTGGCCCTCTTCGTCGGCCCATACTATGTCGTCCTGATCTAAGGTATCTGAACAAGAGAAGCACTTGATCTCCTCCTCCTTCTCTTCTGCATAGAAGATGGGATCGTTAAGCTCTGGCTCGTATCCCATTACTCACCCGCCTCCTCTTGGATCTCCTTCACCACGTCGTTCACGCTCTTCTCTGGCGTATCCGAGGATAGTGAGATCTTAGATAGTGCCTCGCCTAGTGCGGTTCGCCAATTGCTCCCCTCTCCCGAAGCTAATGGCGTGGGTTCACCCCCGCTGAAGTCGAATAGCTCTACCTTATTCCACTTAGATCCCGTCTGGATCACCACGGTTACCACGTGCGTTGTTGTTGTCTCTTCATTCATTATTTACCCTCCTTCGGGCAGTCGCTATACGGATTTTCATTACCTTCATTATCTTCACACCAGCACCAATTAAACCGCTCCACTTGGGTAGTGTGGGTTAATTGTGCTATTTCACTCCAGTACATAGTGTCCTGATCCATTACTCTCCCTCTCCTTCGTGCCAGTATTTAACGATAGTTTTGAGCGTGGTGTGAATATGACAGTCACAGTCCCCTCCCATATTGTCATCGAATTCAATATGGGAATAGTTATCTTCGTATATCTCGTTGACTAGCTGATTAATAGTCTCCATTATGCGCTCACCTTCTCCTTGTTGATCTCCAAGAGTTGATCCACTAGATCTCGTACCGAATCAATAGCGGTATCGTGCGCCTTCACCATAGAATCACCGTTGAATCGAAGAGCCTCCACCTTGCCAGCTAATCTATGAAGGTCCACGTGGAGACTATGCTTCTCGAAGTAAATCCCCGTCGTGCCACTCTCCTCCACGATACACTCCTTAATCGTCGTCCAATAAGCCTTCTTATTCTTATCGTGGTAGGTGTACACCTTCACGCGGTAATTGTTATCTAACGTCCACGTGTCCACGCACTTACGCGATACGTGATTTAAGAATCTCTCGTGCTTGGCATTCATTATTACTCCCCTATCCCGTAGCTCTGGCAGATCTCCATAATTGCAGTATCTAATTCGTGCGCTAATTCGGCTAATTCGTCGGTTGATAGGTGTTCGTCTACCAATTCACTCGTTAGCTCACTCTTCCATACGATCATTACTTACCCCTTCCAAGGTATTTATTAGGGCGATTCACCCTCCCTCCCCCTCCACGTCTGCCCGTGGAGGAGAAGAGATAGCTAACCGCTATTGCCTTACCTTACCCTATAAGTACTCGAATAGATCCCCGTCGCCGATTATGTCTTCTATGTCGGCCAAGCTATAAGGATCATTACCATAGATTAGATCATTCAATTGTGTAACGATCTCCTCCTTCGTATCTCCTATCACTCTTCCCCCTCCTCTCCACACTCGCATAAGTGGCCGTCGGTATAGCATACGTAGAGGCCCGAGAAGTGGGTACGATAGCCGTATCTCCTCTCCCCCTCCACTTCTAGATAGAATCTATCGTTATCGTCTAGGAGCGTAGCTCCTTGGATCTCACGCTCACGCTTAAGTGTCCAAGCTCCGTTATTCATTATTCTCACCCTTCTCCTCTTGCTCATAAGATCCGACGGGGATAATCTGCAAGATCCCCGCCTCTTGCAAGGCCTTCAATAGCTCTTGATTACTCACGCGCTCACCCGCTCCCTCTCGCCTAGTGTGATCCCCGCCAAGGCGTAAGCCTTCACGATAGCCTTCACCCGTGGCGCGGTTAGATCCGCGCTCACTAACTCTTCCCCCGTAGATAGATCCACGAGGCTCACCCGCTCCTTCTCGTATTTCATAATTTACCCCTTCCAAGGTTTCAAGCTCTTAATTCTGCCCCTAGTGGCAGATTACCCCGCACGGCTCCCGCCGTGCGAGATAATACGCTCCTAGAAGTTACAATTGGCCATTGTGTCTATACAGATTCCCGATTCCGTCCACCATACGTGGCCCGTGATCCAATAGATCGCCACAATTAGAAGGCCGAAGGCCACGCCTAACACGAAGGCCCCGCGCTTGGTTAGATTCTCCACGGTTAAGCCTCCAATCCGTCTAGCATTATGGAGGCGTAACGCCAGATAGGTGAGCCTTCTGGCACTTCACGCCTTGCCCCGTCGTACCAGTCTTGGAACACGTAATCAATTCGACGGATCCCGCCGTCGTCGTGTTGTACTTCGATCCAATCGGCGGGGCCTCCTCCGCTCCACGTTAGGCGGGTCACCTTGTAAGTCTCGTAACCGTAGGCAAATTCGTAGATCTCTTCCCGCGCTTGATCGCATAGATCTTCGTCGCCTTCGTAATCGTCTGCAATAGTGAAGAGATCACGTAGATCCTTCTCGCGATCTTTCAACTGGCCTTCGATTCGGGCCTCGCAACTCTTGGCCTTGATCTCTTCCAATTGTGCGCCTAGTGTGTCAATTGTGTTCATTAATTAGATCCTTTCAATGAGTCAATAAAGAATTGAATATCTTCTTTTGAACATACAGGGCAGATTATCTCGCGCCCCTTGTAATTGCAGCGTGAACAACTAAGAATTGAAGAGTCAATGTCTAACATCAATTCGGCCTTATCAATAACGATCTTAATAATACGGAATGCAGAT
>Ga0247723_1000188_pt1 | contig 39715 bp, 63 predicted proteins | sample MSEWelMarce5H_FC_FD_189079 | JGI IMG/M metagenome (GOLD analysis project Ga0247723, IMG submission 189079) | Subsurface sediment microbial communities from gas well in West Virginia, United States - MSEEL Well Study Marcellus 5H_FC | ecosystem: Environmental > Terrestrial > Deep subsurface >... | reverse complement strand
TCAGCATTTACTTCAAATCTAGAAATATATTTGAACTCCATGACAATATTTTACACTTAAAAATTAAGAAACGAAAAACTTTAATAAATTTTCAGAAGATAAGAACCCTTGGGTCTTCAGAGTTCCTCTGCCAAACTTGTTAAATTTCCTCATATAAATGCCATCTCCTGATCTCTGAAGATTCGGATCTGATGTCTCCCCAGATGATGTATTTCCTTCTAAAGTAACAAGCATATCGCCCTTTATATCAAAGACAATACCTGTATGCCCAGAATCCGTTTCTCCAAATTTAGCTAACCAAATACTACCCAAAGATGGAGTTATAGATAAAATGTTTTTAGACTTAAGTAGTCTAACATTAGTCATTACATGGGCAGTCCAGTTATTTATAAATTTTGCAGGAGATAATCTGCAATCATGAAGAGCCATTATAACAAATGCCCCAACTGCGGCAGAACAATAAGGCGCTCCGGGTGCCCAACCCCCTATTTCTTTCATATAAGAGGATAATTTCAAAGACTGTTCTTTTTGTATCCCCTTTATATCAGGGTCATCCCATTCAGAGTTCGGTTTTATCTCAACTAAGCCTTCAAATTCCTGAGATCTTTTTAATAAATTTTTTATAAATTCATTAGTTAATGAACGATCTACAGTTGCTCCTCTTTCTTCTGAAAAAGAAAAGCCATCTTTTAAAAGAGATTCAATTGTTTTATTTCCTATTGCCCCATCAGCTTGCAGCCCTTTTAATTTCTGATATTGTATAACATATTTCTGAGTCTCTACAGAAAATTCCCCGTTAGTAGATTTTATAGGATACCCAATTTTTTTTAAGAAAAGTTGAATAAGTCTAACTTCATTCCCCGAGGACCCTAATTTTAATAACATATTATTGTTTATTTAGTTTGGAAATTTCCATAAATATTGCCATATATTCAGGAGTCAAAATAAAATTATTTTCATAAGGCATTAAGCCTTCGGCTTTTTTAACAGGAGGGGTAAGTTTATTTCCGAATTTTTCTGTCAATAAGGAGTATCTTTCGGCAGCTCCCGGAGTTATTAAGAATCCAACATTATCAATATAAGTGATAAGCCCAGAATTCTGGTCTTGTTTATCCCAGCTAGGTTGAGACTCTTTTATAGGTGGAGGAACTATAGTTACCGAATTATTATCGGAAACACAGGAGTTCAAAAGCAAAGCTAGTAATATAGAATTAAAAATTTTCATTTAGCTATTATTTTTCTAATTTCTTCTAAAGATAATTGTCTCTTTTCGCCTACGTTATTAACTACATCTGCGATAAGTTTTTCATCTCTATCCTTCTGATTTATTTCTTGTTGATTAACTTCTCTTTCTTTAAACACTTCCTCGTTTTTTATTTCTATTTCTTTCTTTTTAACTTCTCTGTTAATACGAAAAATTGATAATAATTCTGATACAGCTTTAAAAATATATTCCATAATTTGTTTCCAGTTCATTTATAGATATTTGCTAGAGGCCGATTTACATCCAGAAGATATTCTATTCAAAGCACTTATAAGAATTTTTCTTCTGCTAGATTCTTCGAGTTGAGTGCTTTGAGCGTAAAAGTCTCCGTATAAAAGTATTATATTCATAGCAAATTCATTCCATATAGATGAGCTAGGAATATATTTAGAGATAATACTAGAGAAAGCTTCTACTGATATATCATCAGCAACTGTTAAGTTTTCTATAACATAAGACACATCATAAATAACTTGAGCAGCTTTAGCTCTCTTTTCTACAGAAGACTCCTGAGATAAAACTACTTGTGTTATATAACTTGAAGATGATTTCAAATATACTGTAGATTTTGACAGACTATTATAAAAAGCCGCTTGCTGAGTTGAAGAACAACTAGAGGTAAACATTGCTATTAGAAAGCAAAGCAATATTGTTTTAAAATTTTTCATATTTAACTTTCTCTATTTTCTCTTCTAAAACTTTAACACTGTTTTCAGAATCTGCTACATCTCTACTTTTGCGTCCCATTTGAATTAGTCCTGCCCCGATTAAGAAAGCTAAAATTTGACGAACTAGGCTTTCCCAATAGTCAGGCAATGGTTCTATGCTTTCTGGGTAAAAGGATATAAAAGCGCATATACCAGACACTAAACCTGCTAGAGTCGTTCTCCAACTTGGGCCTAAAAGTTTTTCTAGTGATCCTTTCATATCTTTAATTACACTTTTATAAAAGCAGAATGCCGAAAAATTTTTCTATACTGCCATCCATGTTTTTTATAGGCCAAGCTACTATAGAAACAGACTTATAGTTTTCGTTATTTAATATAGTGTTGAAATGAAACTCTCTTTTCTGGTCTATACATGATAACCATTCTTCTTTCATTTCTCTTCTCATATCCTTGTCTACTATGCTTAACCATCCACTTCCAACGGCTTGTTCAAAAGTGAAGTCTGTTACCTCCATCCATTTTTTGCTTACGAAAGTATATTCACCTTTAGAATTAGCTTCGAAATAAGCCATACCTAAGGATGAGGTTATAATTCTTATTTTCTGTTCTGTATGATTGAGACTATTCTCCATTCTATTCATTACATCTCTTAAAGAATTCCCTCCATTAGGTTTAAATTCAGCTGTAACCCTTTTAAGCTCAGGTATAAGATCTAGGAATTCTGTTACAGATTTATTAGCTGATGATATACTTGCAAAAATGCTTTTCAAAACTTTAAATCCGCCTATGCTAAATACTATTAAGCCTGTAACAGCGGCTAAAACTTCCTGCCAATGTATAACACTGATATCGAAATTTTGGATAAAAGATAAAAACATAACAGGTATTACACTGAACAGATCTTTTTAAGAAACAAAAGTTTACGAGTTATGTAATAGTTAAATGAATGATACTTTTTTGCGCAAACAAAATACTTAGGCATACTGGGGTTTTATCTGCCGCAGATATCTCTATAGGAGATAGAATAGATAAAGATTGCTATAATGTAATTTTTAATGATGGATCAAATGTTATTGTTCCAGAAGGGGTTAAGATAAGCTTGCTTGATAAAAAAACAATCGAAATAAATAAAGAAAGAGATGATTGTATATCAGGAACAAGATCAAAGTTTAAACTAAAAAAAGTTATACCAGAGTTTTTAGAGAAGAATAAAGATCCATACTTAATAGCTTTTTGTTTATGTTTACCTTTTAAAAATGGTCAAATACAAAGCAGAAAAGAATGCTTGCTAGATCTTGATAAAATAAAAAATGATTACTTTCGTATAGAGCTGAAGTCTTCATGTGACGATTATTATAAAATATCCGCCGAAGAAGGTTATCCTAATTTATTAAAATTAGAATTAAAGAAAATAAAGAACTTTACTAAATTAAAAGATAGATTTATTCCTGATGAATATTTATATTCTTGTTTTCAGGATAGAGTAGATTTAATAAGGGGATGCATGGATGCATGTGGGAGATTCTATAAAAATGAAACCACTTTTGAAACAAGCTCTAAACAGCTTGCTAAAGATTTTGCATTCCTAGTCAGATCTATAGGCGGATTCTGTAAGATAAGATCTAAAATGTCAAAAAAGGAATACTTTATATTATCAATTAGTTTTGATAGCGACTTTAATCCTTTCCTAACTAAGGCTAAAATATTCTCCCCCAGCAAAAATCCTAGAATAAGATCTATTTCAAAAATAGAAAAAGCGGGATTTCTACCTTGTTTAGAAACCCCGCTTGAATCTGTTATTTTGCAAAATCTTGTAGAGATTAGCTAACTATACTCTCTTTAGTTCTCTCTTGATATTGTTCGACTTTCTTAACTACGAATTGTACGAAAGGACTTCTCACAATTTGCGAGCTATCTAGTTTAAAATATCTAAATCCATTTGCTCTTGAGTCTTCGTCTCCGAATATCTCAATAAACTTTTTGAATCCAGATAATTTACCCAAATCATTTTGGTAAACACTATCGCCTATAACAAAAAGTTTGCTATACATACTTAGTCGAGTTGCGATAGTGAAAATAGAGTCAAAGGTCATAACCTGAGATTCTTCTGATATAACAGCTGAGTTATGAAAGTTATAAGATCTAAGCATTGACGTTGGATAACATTTTATTTTTTCCTGTTCTGTCAATCTTTTTATATCATTATTAGGAATAAGCTCCGATAATGTTTGATTTAAAGCTTCGTTATAGTAAAATGTTTTTTCATCTAGGTCACCTTTTAAGTATCCAGTTTGTCCATCTTTAGCTTGGACTAGAGATCTCAGATAAACAATTTCTTTAACTATATGTAGATCGAGAAGCATAAGAGATGATAAAATAGTGGTCCAACTTTTCCCAGTACCCGGCACACCATCTATTATAACACACTTAACCTCTTTATCTAACGCAGCTTCTATTATTTGTTTTTGAACATTAGTTAAATCATCTCTATGTTGTATATTTAAACTAAAATTCAAATTAGAACCTTCTTTAACCTTAGATGTTTTCTTGGTTAAATCCGACAGAGCTTTTGGTTTATTTGCCATGCATATGATTATACACCGTAATTCAGGTGTATAAAAATATAAGTTAATAAACAACTTTATGCCTTTACCTGACAATTTTGCACTTTTAGCTCTAAGTCCAACGATTAGAGACAATGATGGATTTTTATTTCTGCAAACTGGTCAAGCAGGTTATATAGATATAATGGTTCAGTCAGCAACTGGATTGCCAGTTAATATATTAAAAGTCGGATCTGGAATCCCGGTATCTCAATATATATATGTTAATCAAAATGGTAATGATTCTACAGCTAAGAAAGAAACTATAGATTTTCCATTTAAAACTATAGCTGCCGCTTTGAATGTTGCTACCAATGGAGATACTATAGAAGTTTTTCCGGGAGCTTATAATATCACAGGAAATATGTATAAGCTAGGCGTAAATTATTACTTAAATAAAAATACCAATTTAAGTTTTCAAACAAGTGGTAAATTGCATATAACAGGTTCAGATACAGGCGATTTTAATATATATGGGAATGGTGTACTTACTCAAGATACAGCTGCTAATGATCTATTCCATATATCAGGAGGCAAAGTGACTATAGAGGTAGATAGAATCCAAGCTAGTAATTGCAATTTTCTTATAAATGAAGTAGCCAGTTCTTTATCTTATTTAGTTTTAAAAACCAAGGGAGAAGGGACTGTAGATGATGGATATTTTTATTTTAATAATCTAAATATAAAAGCATCGAACAGTAGATTCGAAGGTATAAAATTCGCAGGTAGTTCTATTGATATACAAAGTAACTCTACAAAAGAAATCGTATTTGAAGATTGTATTTTTTCAGCTACAGATTCAAATCCGTCAAATCCTGTTTATGAATTTTCTGGAAAATATACTTTTGAAAATTGCTCATTCACGAATTCATATCCTGTTTTTACAGCATTAGGCCAATCAAGAATTCGCCATGCCATATTCAATGGGGGTATAATTGTATCGGGATCTAACTATTTTGACTCCTGTATCTTTGATACTAAAGCTGCTACACTTTATCCTAACTCATCTTTAATAACTAATAAAGGAGGGGCGTCTCTATTCTCAAACTGTTTCGTAAAAAACTATAATAATAATACAAATGTATTTTATACATTCAGGGCCTCTGGAACAGCCTCTGGAGCTTCTAATTTTAATATAAACGGAACATTCGCTTCTTTTGATCCAGTATTTTCTGGAACCAATATAAGATTCGGTACATTCTTATATGATCCTAATTTAATTTAGACACAATTATTTAAATAACTTGTATAAACTTAACACGATAATAAAAACATGCCAAATATTTATTGCCCATCGTGCGGAACTGGAAATAAATTCCTGTATGAAAAACCTAAAGTTTGTAACTCCTGCAAATTCGTTTTTGCCGCACCTCTAGTAAGTGCAGAAAGATTAAAAAATTACGAACAAGTAAAGCAGGTTAAAAGAGTCGTAAATAATCAACAACTTCAGATAGCAGCTTTAAGAAATATGAAGCTGGATATTGAAAAGATTGAGCCAACAAAACTTGGATCAATGATAGGTACAGATTTAAATAGCGAGTCTTTCCAAAGGAAGAAAATCTCTAAAGAGGAGTATAAAGAAAAGGTTTTCAAATCAAGTCCTATTTCCCTAGATGATGATCAAATTTGAAGATAAAATAAAATGTATTGATGCTTTAATACAAAAAAATAGAGGCCGCTGGCATCTTTCTGATATAGGGGGTTTTGGTTTTGAGGACGTTGCCCAAACTATAAGATTACATATTTATAATAAATGGTCTCAGTGGGATCAGAAAAGACCTTTCGAATACTGGTGTAACAAGATAATAATAAATCAGATAAAGAATACTGTAAGGAATAGATATTCAAGGGATGCCCCTCCATGCTCCACATGTCCATTCGATAGAGGTGTTGATTTATGTGGGTACACGAAAAGCGGTTTAAAATGTGAGCAGTGCCCTTCCTTTAAAAAGTGGGCGAAGAAAAAGCAAAATAAATTCTTTTTAAAAACAGCTTTATCAATAGATAGCGAAAACTTTAAGGAAACACAAGATTTCTCTGATCCAATAACCTCTATAAGATTAGAGTCTTGCGTTATAAAATTTCATAAATTTATATGCCAGTTCCTTAACCCTAAAATGGTAAACTTCTATGGCTTGATATATATAGAAAATTTGAAAGACGAAGAAGTTATCGAAAGATTGAAAAATACAAATGGCAAAGGGATAACAAAGAGGCAGCTAATAACAATAAGGAAGAATTTGCAAAATATAGCTAAGAAAAAAATAAGCGAATTCGATTCTGAAGAATGAACTCATCAATAAGAGAAAATCTAACTAATAAATTAGGTAGAAAAATAGATAGGAAAAAGGTAAATCTTTGCGATAAAATAATTTGTCAGCACAAGTACAATCTTGATTTAGTTCAGCAAGAATACTTGGAGGATAATAAGAATTGTAAAGAGAGTAACATATTGTCGCTTGCTCAAGATGTGTACAAGAACCCCAAGCTCATTGAGCAGACAGAAGAGTTCAAGAATGTAAGGAAATTCTTACAAAAATTATGGAGAGGAGGTGAGTACGATAATTATACAGATGATCAGTTAGACTTCCTATTTGAAAATGCGGAATCTCTTACCACAAAAGAAATAGCGAAAACTTTATTCCCAGAGAAAGAATATATTGTCTCAGTAAGAACAATAACTTCTCTTTTGGATGCAGCTGGATTTAGAGAAGTAAAAGATGATGATAAAGTAGAAAGAACTAACACTAGATACAGTTCTCCTAGAACAGATTTGCAAGTTATAAATCTTATAAATAGATCCGACCATGCAGCAAAATACGATGCTGATAAAATGGATATGAGAAAAAAAGATTCTATAGCTGCTGTAAAGAAATTCTTATCTGCTCCGCGTTTCGTAGAGATGATATCTATGATTACAAATGTAAAGCATAGAGAAGTCTTTGAAACTGAGTTTGTTAAAGCTGTATACAATAAACCAGATCTTAATTCTGATGAAGTTAATTTATACATAGGCTTAGCATTAGAATATGTAACTCTTATCGAGATAAGACAGCAAATAACAATTCTAAATGATAGGTTAGCAGAGTCTATGTCAGATGATGAAGAGGGTCGTAAATTTACGATGTCTTTATCCGAAGCATTGAAAGATAAAACTGCTGCATATAATCATTGCCTAGAAAGAACTTTGAAAATGACCCGCTCATTGAGTGGAGATAGAATAAAAAAATTAGAAAAACAAGCTTTAGCTAATCAAAGCTTAGCACAGTTTATCGAACTCGTTCAGGATGAGAAAGAAAGAAGAAGAATGCTACTAATAGCTAAGGCCGAGGAATTCAAAGTCAAAGAAAAGATACAAGAGCTTGAGAATTTCTCTGAACTTTTTGTTGAAGTTTACGGGGTTGGCAAAGAGGAGGTATTCTCTCTGTAATGAAATGTTTAGAATGTTTAGATGACTTCTCTACCGAGAGAGGATTACATTTACATGTTTCAAAAAAGCATAAGATATCTATACAGGATTATTATCATAAGTTCTTCCCTAGGTTTGACCTATTCTCTAATGAGAAAATAGAATTTAAAAACTTCGAAGAATATTTTATTACTGATTTCAATTCAAAAGAAAATTTTGCCAAATGGTGTTTCTCAGAAGACAATCTTATAGTAAGAGAATATGTAAAGAAAGCTTTCAGAAGAAGATCTACTAAAAAGGAAACGCTTTTTGTACCATCTAATATAGAATTGAAAAGTTTATTTTTGCCATCTTGGCTAGGGCTGGTAAAAATATTCGGCGATAAAGAAACTGTCGTAAAAGAGTTGTTAAAGCAAGGATTAAAATTGAAGTACGATTATCTTTCAGAACCTTTCTTCTATGAAGATGAGCCTGAGATACTTGTAGATACAAGAGAACAAAATGCTTTAGAATTTAAAGATTCTAAAAAGATGAAATTAAGTTGTGGAGATTACACAACGACAGGTCCTTTATTTTCTGATGTTTTTATTGAAAGAAAAAGTTTAGAAGATTTAGTTTCTACTCTCACAGCAGGAGCTCAAAGATTCGACAGAGAAATTAGTAGGGCCGAAGACTTCGGGCAGTATCTCGTTGTGCTAGTAGAAAATAAAGTCTCCAATGCTATAAACTATAGCCCAGAAAATAGCTTTAGTAAATATATAAATGGAAAGTTTGTATTTTATAAGATACGAGAAATATGCAGCAAGTATAAAAACATACAATTCTTATTTTCTGATTCTAGAGAAAACTCCCAAACTCTAATGGTAAAGATTTTTAAAATGAAAGATAAAGTAAGGAATTACGATTTGGAATTTCTTAAAGATTTTAATTTAATATAATATGTGGAACGAAGGAGCACATCCTGTTATACTCAGGAAATCTACAAATGATGAGCTTGCAGAAATCAAGGGCGTATTGTCCGAAGCTGAAGCTCAACAATGGTTTGCTAGATACTGCTTAGCTAATCCAGCTTTCATGGTTTACCTTCTCACTAGAGTTCAACTTGATCCTGTTCAGGATTTGTTATTAAGATCTTTTATTTTAAAAGATTATTGTCTTCTTGTAGCTGGCCGGGGATTCTCTAAGTCTTTCGTAATCTCTTTATTCTGTATAATATATGCTCTAGGTAATCCCGGTGTTAAAATTGGCATAGCATCGGGAACTTTCCGACAGTCGAAATCAATCATGAAGCAAATTGATACTTTTGCTTCTCATCCAAAGAACGGAACTTTCTTAAGATCCTGTATTACAAAACAACTTTCCAAGTCCAGCGATGCTTGGTCAATGGAAATCGGATACTCTTCTATAACAGCTATCCCGCTAGGTAAGGTTAGAGGTTATCGTTTCAATGTTCTGATTGTTGACGAGTTGCTTGTTGTTAGCAAAGATATTATAGATTCTATTCTAAAACCGTTCTTGATGGTTCGTCAAGATGGTCCTCAGCATGAACAGATTACGAATGCTCAAAAAGTTTTAGTAGAAAATGGTGTTTTAAAACCAGAGGAAGTTCAACAGTTTTCATCGAACAACAAAATTATAGGGCTATCATCGGCTAGTTATAAATTTGAATCTCTTTATAGAGACAACTATGTGCCTTATGTTAAAACAATTTTAGATCCTAATGCAGAGAATGTAAATCATTGTGTTTTTAGAATGTCTTACAGAGCTGCCCCTAAAGGATTCATGGAAGAATCAGCGATTGAAGACATGAGAAGAACTATGTCTAAATCAATGTTCGATAGAGAGCTTGAGGCTATATTCGGAGATGATACAGGAGGTTACTTTTCAGCGAAAGCCATAGAAGAAGCCAGCGTTAAACTAGGGGAATACCCTATAGTAAAAATAGTCGGAGATCCAGATAAGAAATATGTTCTATCAATAGATCCTAACTACAATAACTCTGAGACTTCAGATGATTTCGCAATGGCTATCCTTGAGTTGAACGAAGAAGACGAATCTGCAATACTCGTTCATGCTTATGCTCTTCCAAATAGCACAAACGAAAAAAGATGCTTGTATCTTAAGTATATCCTAGAAAAATTTAATATTGTTTATGCGATTATAGACAATAGTGGTGGCCCAGCTTTCTTGCAGATAGCAAAAGAATTTAAATTGATACCGAGAGAGCTTCATCTTTTTGATCATGACTTTCTAAACTATAACTCCCAAGAAGGTATACTCTATTCAAAGAATAACTATGATCCTAAGAATGGAAAAATAGTTCACTCTCAAGCTTTCGGTGTTGGAGGATGGTTAAGGTTCTCAAATGAGAATTTACAATGGATGATTGAAAAGAAAAAGATAAAATTTGCAGCGCCAGTATTTAATGATTCTGATTTTCAAAATGCTATAAAAGAAAATTTCCCGATAGAAGATTTACACTATTCAAAAAATCAGGAAATAAGCAAAGATGAGATAAGAGAAATTGCTAAAAATGTTCAAGAAGAAATGAAGGTTGATTTCCTTGAGCACTTAGGAGACATGATCAACTTGACAAAAAGAGAATGCTCGCTTATAGAGGTTTCAACCAGCGTTAATGGAAATCAACAGTTTGACTTGCCAGCTACAATGAAAAGAGACAACAATCCTCATAGAGCAAGAAGGGATTCTTATACAGTCCTACTTCTTGGGAGTTGGGGAGTAAAATGTTATTATGATATGCACAGAGAGCAAGAAGTAAATACGTCTTTCGATTTCGTTCCAAGAATGTTTAGGTAAATTTTAACCTTAAAATTAATTTATAGAGGTTTTTTAACCTTTAAAAGTGTATAAGATTGTATGGCCCGTAAACCTAAAGCCGACGCTGTAGTCGTAAATTCAGATCCTTTTACTCCGAAGTTCATTTCAGAATCCGCTAGGGATTTAAGAAATAGAGGCACAAGTACTACCCAAAGTCCCCTCTCTGGCTTATCAGGAGAAATCGAAAACATCAATAAGGGAGTATCTCCTTTTTCGAGAGACAACACTGGAACCCTAAGCGCTCAACAAGCGATTGTTCTTTGTCAGAAGGCTTATTGGAATGTGGCCATCTTCAGAAATACAATAGATATCCAAACTGAATTCGCAAATTCTAAATTAAGTTTCAGAGGCAAGAATAAAAGGTCTATAAAGTTCTTTAATGAATGGTACAAGAAAATAAACGGGTGGTCTTTATCTGAAAGATTCTTTAGAGAATGGTTTCGTTCTGGCAATGTTTTTGTTTACAAGTTTTTATACAACATAACAAATCCTGAAGTAAATAAAATGTCTAGGGCTGAGGTCGCTAAAAAAATACCTTTGCGTTATACTATTCTAAATCCTGCGGATATGAGAGCAGAAGGCTCTGCTACGTTTGTTAATTTTAATTACTATAAGATGCTTAACTCCTATGAGTTAGCAAGATTAAAAGTTCCAAAAACTGAAGATGAGAAAAGGTTTATGGATTCTCTACCTGTAAAAATTAGAGATGAGATTAAAAGAGGCCAACTCCCAGAGATACCTATCGACACGGAATATTTAACGGCTGTATTCTGCGGCAAGCAAGACTACGAAGCTCTATCTGTTCCAATGTACTATCCTGTACTTTTTGATATTGATTTAAAATTAGAATTTAAGAAGATGGAGAAGGTTATAGCAAGAACAGCCGACTATATGATTCTTCTAATCACGGCTGGTGATAAAGATAGAGATGCTAATACGAATTCTAGAATTCTATTGGCTCTACAAGATCTTTTTGAAATGGAAAGTGTCGGCAGAGTATTGGTTTCTGATTACTCTACTAAAGCAGATTTCATTCTGCCAGATTTAAATAAAATTTTAGGTCCAGAGAAGTATCAGGTTGTTAATCAAGATATTGCGAATGGGTTAATGAATATATTCTGGGGCGATGAGAAGTATGCTAATTCGATGACTAAAATAAAAGTTTTCCTAGAGAGATTAAGTTCTGCTAGACAAGCTTTTTTAAATAATTTCCTTATTCCTGAAATGGAAATGATTGCTAACGAATTAGGGTTCACAGAAATTCCAGAGCCAGTATTCGACGAGGTGGATCTAAAGGAAGAAATCGAGTACATGAAGGTCTATACAAGGCTTGCGGAAATTGGAATGTTGACACCTGAAGAACTTTTTCAAAGCTTTGAGACTCACTCTCTTCCGCTTTCTGAAAACTCTATAGAAGCTCAAAACAAATTTAAAGAGCTCAAAGATAAGGGTCTTTACGAACCAATCATAGGCGGACAGAAAAAAGATGGGCTTGGGCAGCCAGCAGGCAGACCAGCAGGGACGAAGGCTCCTCAAACAACTAAAAAAGTTTCTCCGATAGGAGCATCTAAATTTAGTTTGCAAAAAATATCCGACAATATCAAACTCGTTAATGATCTATCCGAAGCTGTAGAGTCCAAATATAGAGAGATCAACAAAATAAAAAGACTTAGCTCTAAACAGAAAGATCTCTGCTGGAGCGTAACCGAGTCTATTATTTCTTCTAAAAATTCCAACGAGTGGCAGGAGAGTATCGCCACCTTTATAGAGAACCCTATCGTCAGCCCTGATGAGCAGACCCTTAATATCGCAGCGGAACATAATATCTCTCTATTCTTAGCGGGTTTGCTAAAGCAGTCTGAAATTTAAAAAGGTTTAAAAATAAAAATCTTCAAAAAAATCTTGATTTTCAAAAAGTGTACTGTAGACTGATGTTGTCAGTATATTCTCATTATGAATCAAGAAACCAACGAAACTATTGAAGAACAAATTGTAGAAGCCTATGAAATGGAGGATTCTCTTTATATCGAAATGCTTGAAAAGGAATTGTGCGATTCTATTAGCCAAAATGTTGTTTTCAAAGAGGCCATACATTCTTTTGTAGAGCTTCTTGAATTCATCAACACTAATTTTGGTGAAACAGCCGACTTCCCTGTCAGGATTGACAGTGATTTTTATAAAGACCAATTCGTTGGAATCCTCGCTAAAACACAGCGCCTTGTTGAAGAAGCTAAGGAGATTAAAGTCGATCCTCTCGAATTGATAGATCCTATTTTCTAGGAGAAGTTTATTAAGCAATGAAAGACTCAACTAAAAATAAAAAATCAAAGCGTTATGAATACTGGACCGAGGTTGTAGAAACTTTAGTCAGTAAATATAAAGATTTGGATAAAGCTTGTGGCGCTGCAAGTAATTCGGGTACACTTGATCCCAATGGCCCATTATTTGAGGCTATTTGGTCAAGCTTCGACAGCATGTTGAGTCTTATTGATCCTGACGGGTGGATTGGATGGTATATTTATGACAATGAATGTGGCAAGAAAAAATTGAAAGCATCCACCGGTAAAGACAAGCCACTTTTAAAAATAGACACAAATTCAAAATTAGTTAATTTTTTAGTAGAAATTGAAAAAATATGAGTGGAGGATATTTTGAATATAATCAATATAAATTAGAGGTGATGGCAGAGGAAATTGAAAGCTTAATAGAAAACAATAATAAAGCTCATACAAATATATACGGAGAAATTAAGGAGGCTCATAATTTGGATTCAGAAACTATAGAAAAATTCAAAGAAACAGCTTATAATCTTCGACGAACAAGAGAGATGGTCCAAAGAATTGACTGGCTTTTAAGCTCAGACGATAGTGAAGAGTCTTTTAAAAAAGGATGGGAAAAAGAAATGCCTGCGCCTTGGATATAAATAAAAGAAAATAAATTATCTGATCGAGATTATTCTGCTATTTAGTTTGTATATAGTGATATGATTCAAGCTAGGTTTAAAAAGCTTTGGAGAATATGGTCCAAAGCTCTTGGGGAAAAAGCTGGGACTACAGATAGCGAAGCTGATAAAGTTGCGATAGTTAGATCCTTAATTGTAGTTTGGTACTTAATTACCAATCTATTTATTATTCTAAATGTGTTGCGACACTGGTAAAAAATAAAAATGAAAATGTCTAATATATCTTTATGCGGTTTCTATGGTTTCAATAACTATGGAGACTCTTTAATGCTAGAGAATCTGAAAACCTTTTTTAATTCTTCCGGATTAAGAGTAAAGATATTTTCCGATAGGGAAAGTGAAGAGTCATTTTCATTTAAAACTTTAAATCCAAATTCTTCTGATATAATCGCTCTCGGAGGGGGCGGCATTATCACGAAGAATTTTTGGTATATAAAAACCGAGCTTTATAAAGAACTGAGAGAGGATCAAAAACTAATTCTTATAAATGTAAATCTAACACAGGAGTCAGTTCCAGTTTTAGAAATGCTTAAGGATAAAATTTCTTTAGTCGTTGTCAGAGATTCTTTCTCTGAGAAAATGGCTTTGGATATCCTAGGGGACCGAGATAAGGTTATCCTAGCTTCTGATATTTCTTTTTTAAGCCAAGATAAAAAACCTTATAATCAAAAATCTAATAAAGTATCAGTATGTTTAAACTACTATATCTTTAAAGATTTCTTTTCGTCGAATGAAAGAAGCCGAATATATGCTAAGAAAGCTATAATTGAATTAGCCGAATTTATAAAATGGATGAGGAGTTTTAACTACAAGGTGCAACTCGTTCCATGTCAAGTAGATAAGGAAGTAAACGACAATACTGTCCACGGTATTCTCAACGCCTATATAGGTGGTGCGGACAATTGGATTTATTCAAACGAATATTTCGAGAGTAATATTAATCATTCTTCTTTGATAATTTCAGCTAGATATCATTCAACACTTTTTGCAATAAAGAATGCTATCCCATTTATTGATATAACACACCACTCAAAAAATTCTAATCTACTTAAGGATTTGAATCTAGAAAATTTGTCTGTCAATTATTGGAAAATCAGTTTAGAAGAACTAAAGAAAAAAGCATTTGAAGCGCAACATTCTTCCCAAATATTAGAGACAAGCCTATCTTATGGTGTAAGCTCTAGAGAGAACTGGGAAAAAGTCTCTAATAAAATACACACACTAATCCAATGAAAAATCAAGCGCATTGTTGCAGCCCTCCTCATAAAGTAAAACATGATTTTCATCATCATCTAATGACAATCTCTTTTTATGTTATGATTTTTAAATTTAAAATTAAGAATTTTTTTAGGGAACTTTTTAAATGAAAGTCGCCTTTATAGGTAACATAAGATCAAAGTGTGGAGTAGCTATTTATAATGAGTTGCTATTCAACGCATTAGGAAAGGAAGTGGAAACTAAGTTTTTCGCAGAGAAAAACGGAGAAGAGCATACTGAAGATATCCAGTATTGTTGGGATAGAGAAGAGTTCCCAAAATTAGAACTGATAGAGGCAATTGACAATTATAATCCTGATATAGTTTTATTTAGTCATGAGTATGGACTTTTTCAGAGGGCTTACTTCTTTACATCTTTAGTTTCTTATTTTAGATTAAGAGGATATAAAGTTGTTACGATATTTCACTCTATATATGAAAATCATAAAGATAAGCTCGTAACAGAATCTGTTTGTAAAAATGTGGTTGTTCATAGTGGGCAAGCAAGAAATGCTTTAATTAGAAAAGGCCTAAATGCCGAAAATATAAATGTAGTTCCTCATGGATGCTCATTCGCAACGGGTGAAAATAAAATACTCCCAAAATTATGGAATCATTTAGGAAATGATCATGTAGTTCTCCAAGCAGGTTTCTTATTTTATTACAAATCTCATTTACATATGCTTGATGTAATAAAAGATTTAAAGTCTAAATATAAAGATATACTTTATGTTATAGTCGCATCAGAGAATCCCCTATGTAAAGATGAACACAATAAGTTGCATAAAGAAATATGCGATAAAATAAAAAATTTAGATCTTACGCATAATGTAATAATAGACAGAGGCTTTGTTTCTCACTCTGTCCTAATGTCTTATATTAGAACGAGTTCTGTATTTGTTTTGCCGTACAAGCCAGATCCAGAATTCGATGTTTATGCAGCAAGCGGAATGGCGAGAATTGCTTTGCAAACATCTACTCCTTTAATTACTTCCAATGCTAATTTATTTAATGGTATGGAGGAAGTCGCGGTAGCTTGCAGTTCTAAAGAGCAGTGGGTAAAAGAAATTTCTGATATATTCGAGGATAAATACGACAAAAATAAAATGATAAAGGATAGAGAAAAGTTTTTAGAAGAAAATTCTTGGTCGAATTGTGCTAAAAAATTGTTAAATATATTTAAGTCAGCTAAATGAAAAAGTGCGGCAAATGCAAAACTTATTTAGAAGAAAATCAGTTCTCTTTTAGAAAGGGGAGGCTGCAAAGCTTTTGCAAAGAATGCCAAAGGAATTACTCGAAAGAGTATAGACAGAAATACAAGAAGAAGTGTCGAGACAATTTGAAAGAATGGAGAGAAGAGAATTCCTCTGATAGAACATTAACTAAACAGCAAGTTCTTCAAGAGAGTTTCAGGTCCAAAATGAGAAGAGTATTAAATGCTAAGAATAAAGATAGGAAAGATAAAATATTCGGGTATTCATCCGGGGATCTAATAAATTTTTTGAAGAAATCATTTGACAAACTTCCGGGTAACGGGTATTTTCTATCTTATAAAATCCCATTAAGCGATTTCGATCTAACTGACTCTGAAGAGTGGACTAAGGCAGCACATTTTGATAACTTAACCTTAAAATTGAAAGAGATAAAATAATATGACGAAAGAATTAGAAATGAGGATAGCAAATAAGTATCCTAAGCTTTGCGCTGACTATCTTAATGAAGATGCTGAAACTTGTTTCTATTCATTCGAGTTCGGAGACGGATGGTTTGATTTAATAGATAGCACTCTTGCAGAAGTCAATGAATTATGTGAGAAATCAGATTTCGAGGTTAAGATATACCAAGCCAAGTCTAAGTTTAGTGAGCTTAGACTATATTTTAGTATAGCCCCTAATCAAAAAGGCGTTCGTATTCAACAGGCTATAGCTCAACTTGATAGTATAGTAGAAAAAGCAATCGCAAACTCAAAACTAATAAAAGAAAATATATGAGACAAGAAAATAATATCGACGAAGAGACTAATGAAAAAATAGAAGCTAATCTTAGAAAACTTAATATATATAAGAAGTCTATCCAAGCTTATGGAGCATTACAAGAATCCTTATATTTGCAAGCGAAATCTTTATTCGTGAATCCTGATGACGATTTCGTATTTGAGTACCTATTCAATCCTGCTGAATATGTTAATCATGACTATGACAATATGGTTAATCAAAAAATAATTGAAAATCTAAAAATCGCATGAAAAAAATATCCCAAGAAAAGCTAACTCAAACTACTGATTGGATTGAGTTCTCTAAAAAATTTGTAGGAGATAGTAATTATAATATGCCAACCAAGAACTGGATTAAACTTGAGTTTAGTCCTTTCTTCATGGGTATATTAAAAAATCTAAGCCTCCCTTATTCTTTTAAATTCGATTGTGATGACTATGCCTCTCTATACAGAGTGCTTGCTCAAATTTGTCACAAGAAAAGTGCAGGCAATGGTGAGGGAATTGCAGTCGCAGAAATTATGTATAAACCACATTGGGCAAATGGTATGAACCATGCCATCAACGGCGCTTACACTGAAGAAGGCTGGGTATTCATCGAACCTCAAGGCGGACAGATAATCAAACTAACACAAGAGGAAATTGACACTATATATTATGTACGTTTATAAAACTATTTTAATTTTATTCGCAATGCTATCTAGCGGGTGTATTTCTTTAGAGCAAACTTCTACTACAAATGAACCAATTGTAGTTATAAAGTCCGAAACTCTAAAGCAAGACTTCCCTAAGGTAGACTATGTTAAATAAAATCAGGTTAATATTCCTTTTACTCACATCCGATTACTATATTGTTCCTAAAAAACAAATGGATATCTGGATCTATGAGTTGGATAACTTGAGACGAAGAACAGATACTGTAAAAAACAATAATGTTTATCATGTTCTTTTAGGCCGCATAGAGTCTATGTCGAGTATTACTCGTAAGATATTGAATTTCAATAATAAACATTAATACTCGAAATGGTTTTAAATCACAATGTCGATAACCTAAAATGTTTAGTGAGAGTCTCTCACTTAACTCATAATCCAGAAGACCATGACAAATACCATAATGCTTACATATTCGGTATTCAATCTATATCTGGAAAAATCTTGACATTTCATATCATGACTGACTATGGTATGATGAGAAGCAGAGTCCCTATTAGCGAGATATTTCTATCTGAACCAACTAATGATATTCCTTTCCATTTTAAACAACTCTGGGATTGCTTTAGCGAAAATGTATCTGTAATTACCTATGATTACCTATACGAAAGGAGATGTGAGGTATTATTAAAGGATGGATCTAAAATTTGGGCTAGTTATCTTTTTACAGTAGACTGGTACAAGAATGCATATTCAGATGAGCCTTCTGATTATAAATGTGGTCATATTTTGGTAGCAGATGATGGATATTTATTGTGCCAGCCGAATAATAGAATATACTGGAGAGACTCCAACTGGGTTACAAAGCCTTTCCCATTTAAAACAAAATTAATAAAGGTTGATAATATTTTACCTTCTGTAGAAACTGTTTCTGACAAATGGGTAAGTGAAGATACTGATTCTTACTATTACGATATAACTAAAAAAGTATAAAGTTAAGAAATCAATAAAATACTTTATGAATAGAATCCAAATTAATGGTATCTGGTATGTTCCAGAGAATAGTCAAGACGTTGTTACAATCGAGCCTGACAGAGAAGAATGCTATACTGTCGAAAATAGTGATTTCTATTTTAAAGCTATTAGGACCTTTGATCAAGAAGAGAATTCATTCTTTGATGATATAGATATCTATTTTATAGATAAAAGACCTAATAAGCCAAAAGACCAAGAAACTTGGGATAGTAATGATTGGATGATTGGGGTATTAAAAGGCGACGATGCATCCATGGAGGAACTGCCAGATATTGGCCGCTCTGGTTTGGCTACTCTAAGGGCGTTCTTGCAATTCCTAGTAGATAAGGATTGGTTAAAGATGCCTACTAAATAATATTATTATTTTTATAGAATATAGAAAAAAAACGGTTTGACTTTGATAAATAGATGTAGTAAGTGTTAATTATTATGCCTATACAAAATATCAAATTTGGTAGATTTTCCATATTCTCAGCGCGTTGTTCATGGAGCTTGCTAGGTTACTCTTTCGTTAATGACTCTTGGTTTTTATATTTTTCATTAAGGATACTTTTCTTCGAAATCGGTGTAGAATATAATAAGAACCGAATACAAAAAGATAAAAAAAGGTTCTTGAGTAGAAAAGATTTAACCTTATTTTAAATATGAAAAAAGAAAGACAATCAAAAGATCTAGTTAGAGACGAGGTAATAGTTCAACTCAAAAAAGAAAAATCTAATCTAGAACGGCAAGTCAAAAGATTAACTTCTGAATTACAGTTAATAAAAATGTCGGCTAGAGACCAAGACCAAAGAGTCTACCCTGTATGAAAAAAATAATCCTCCTGCTACTCTCATCCTCTAGCTTGCTATTAGCAAAGCCAGAGGTAATATGGGACGACCCAAACCCTCCATCCGCTAATATAGTATCTTATATAATATACGAGCAGATTACCACCATAACAGGCACTACATATAAAGCTATATACAAAGTGTCAGGTGCTAGAGTATTTAATTTACCCACATCAGATACTACAAAAACATATACTGTAACGGCTGTTAGCGCAGGCGGTTTACAAAGCCCTATGAGCGAGCCATTGACAATTTACGCCCCAATGCCTTTAAGAAATTTAAGACTTAAGGAAGTAAAGTAGAAAACTTAAATGGGGTTACGAGGTATAAATAGTCATGCACCATTTAACCTTGGCGATGATTGTCAAAAATGAATCATCCAATATAGAAAGATGCCTCCTATCCTTGGCCCCATATATAGACTATTATATAATTTGCGACACAGGATCTACTGACGATACCAAAGAAAAAATAAAACAGATATTCGACGCTAAAGGAATCAAAGGAGAGATCCACGATCACAAATGGGAAGACTTCGGCACCAATAGAACAAAGGCCCTAGAACTAACATATGGCAAAACTAAATGGGCTATAATGATAGATGCTGATGATAGTATTTCAGGCGACTTTCCAGTATCCCAACTTTCTGATGAATATGACGCCTACAATGTTATCCTTACCAAAGGCACTTTTAAATGGGCTAGAACTCAGATCTTTAATATATCAAAAAAAGAATGGAAATATGTAGAACCGTTACATGAGTACCCTACTTGTGAAGGAAAGTCAATCATAGCAGATTTAAATGGTGATTATATTTGGGAAGCTAGAATAGAGGGGTGCAGATCAAAAGAGAGTTCCTCAGTACAAGAAAAATATAAGAAGGATTACTGGACTCTAAAATCTTACCTAAAAAAAGATCCTAACCAGCCAAGGAAACAATTCTATGCCGCACAGTCAGCTTTTGACGGGGGCATGATAAAAACAGCAGAAGAAGAATATCAGAAAGTATTATTACTAGACGGCTGGATAGAAGAAAAGTTTTATTCATGGTTTAGAATAGGTCAATGTAGAGAAGCTCTAGGAAGACCAATCGGAGAAATAATAGATGCTTATATGATGGCCTACGAAATTAGCCCAGATAGAGTAGAGCCGCTATGCCATATGTCCAGATTATACAGGACTAATAATAGACCAAGATCCGCTTTCTTGATTGCTAATTGGGGAGCAAATATAAAGTTCCCAACCTCTAAGCTATTCATAGAAAGTTCCGAGTACCTTTGGCGCATACAAGACGAAATAGCTTCTACTGCATATTATGTTGGTGAATGGGTAATCGGGGCTGAGATGTGCGAAAAATTATTGAGCGAAAGTTTTTTGCCGGAACAAGAGCGAGAAAGGGTGATGCGAAATCATCAGTTGTACCTCTGTGAGATAAATAAATCCTAGCAGAGACAGCTCTAGCACAGATAGCTCTAGCACAGATAGCTCTAGCACAGACAAACTAGAGAACGCCAATCTTATAGGGCACGCCTTACCAAAAAGAAAAATAAATAAAACAACATACTTGTGAAAGAAAGTATAATAGTTTTGGTTTTGGTCTGATAAGAAATTAGTGCCACCCCAAGGTATTATCGCCACCATAACCTCCATATTTTTCATAAATAGGGGGTTCCCCATACTCTCCATAAAAGCTATAAAGGGAGGCTTTCGCCTCCCCCGTTTTCTAGTTTTTCTAGTTTTTCTGAAGCTGCTCGCTTCTGAAAATTATAGGATTTTCTGTCATTCCGGCGTTCAAAAGATCATCGTAGTCTTTTTTGCCATCTGTTGTGATGACCAGTGGCAGCTCGAACACGTAGTCTCTGCCATCGTAATCAGCCAGAAAATCAGCGAAGAGCTGCTCGAAATCTGGGTTGAAGTCTTTTGTGACGGTGACTGTGAGCATCCCCTTGTCAATGTCGAAATCTTCAATCCGGTAAAAGTCAATGCCAGTGAAATCACTGACCCAAGCGCGAGAGACGATGTTGTTGTTTGTTGTCATGTGGTTAGTATATCACATGCGCCGAGAGACGCAAGAGTTTTTTTTCAATTGTTTTCTTTTTTTTCAGCATGGCGATGTGTGTTACACCATGCGCGATGTTACACCATCATGTTTTTAATAACTGAAATAATAATCTTCCCAGTAATCTCTGGTTTTCTCACTTTTATGGATATGCCTAGCATGATACAGGGTATCATAAATATCCTCTTTCTCAAAGCCCACTTCTTCCATGAACAAGTGCAGTTCCCTCTGGGTAATCATCTCGCCGTCCTCATAAGCAAGCTCAATCGCGATGTCAATGTCTTTCGAGCACTGAAATTCTTCTGTTGAGCATTCGGCGAGGTATACGTTGTCAGTCATGCCTCACTTTACCACATGCCTTGCGAAACACAAGAGTTTTTTTCAATTGTTTTTGTTTTTTTTCAGCGTGGCAGTATGTGTTACACCATACGTGATGTTACACCATGCGGCACGTTTTTTTGTCAAGAAAAAAATACCCTACGCGCTAGTAGGGGAATCCCCTACAATGGGGCCCCCCGCCGCATAGGGAAATCCCCTATGGTAGCGTAAGGGTATAAATAGTTTGACTCATGAATGCGCAATACATGTTACACCATAGCACCAAAAAGAAAATAAAAGAAAATGAAAATATCCGTTGCTTTCTGCTTGGCGTGTAGTATAGTAAGGACATGACAACATACAACGGATACAAAAGCGCCATCTCAATCGCCGAAATCTTCTCCCTCATGAAGGAGGAAGCGATGGCCGAACGATGCACGCAAGCAAACAAATTTTTCAGCGAATTGAACTGGGCAGAGCAAGAGTCTCTGATTGCCTACTACGGCGACAGAGAGGAAGCCGTCAATGTAATGGGTAGCCCTCTGGATGAAATCTTGGCAGAGGTTCGCTTTCTCAAGAACACCGCGAATGCGTTCGATGTGATAAATCAATGGATAAGGTCAGACGTGTTCCACGCTCTGCATTGCCCGACTATCTAAAAAGAATTGAAAAAAAAGCGTTGCAATCGTAACGCTACGTGATAAGGTAACACCATGAGCAGAGAACAACAATACAAACAGAATTGGGTCAAGGTCAACAAGGGCGAAATGTCCGAAGCGCAATGGGTGGAATACACCACGCAGCTCTTCGCTGAAATCCTCGACGAGAACAAGGACGTGATGGTGCGTCTCAAGTATCGGTAAAAGTCAAGCCCCGCCCTCCCCTAAGGGAGGGTAGGGGAATCCCCTATGCGGGCGGGGGGCCCCATTGTAGGGATTTCCCCTATGGTAGCATAGGGTAACTAATAGCTTGACTCATGACTAGGTAATGTGTGTTACACCATGCGATAATCAGAAAAAGAAAAAGAATTGAAAATATCCGTTGCACTATGCAGGGGATGTAGTATAGTAAGGACATGACCAAAGAAAACAAATTCCACGAAGTGAAAGTGCTTGAAGCTTTCGGGCAGCCTACCGTGTTCGGTAGCGGGGAAACCCGAGAAGAGGCATTCGAGAATGCTTGGGGGCCTAAGCCATGGAGCGAAGAAACACTGGAAAAAAAGAGAGGTTCTTTTTGCCTGACTGATGAGGCTCTCAAAAGCTGGGGAGAATAAATCAAAAAGAATTGAAAATATCCGTTGCGTTCCATCTAACCTGTAGTATACTAATCACATGAAAGCAAACAACACCAACTACCTGAAAGACCTGACCGATGCCCAAGTGATTGAAATCAAAGAGGCTTGGGAAGGCGTCAATAACGGCCAGTACCACCAATGGACACACACGCGCGCCGATGGGTGGGATGCCTTCGATGTGGCGAGGGCCTACCCTGAATGGTGCTTCGCTGATAATCCGGAGCGTATGCTCAACACCTACCCACACTGGGTAGCAATCAATCAACCTGAATTCGCTTTCGAGCGCGACCCACTAAACATGACCATAACAAACAACAGGTGGGTAGAATTGAATCGGCCAGCTTACCACGCCATATATAAGGCCCTGAATAGGAAAATGGGATACGCCGACGATATCGGTGTACAACCCCTGATCGCCTAAAGTCAAGCCCCTCCCTCCCCTAAGAAGTACTAGGGGAATCCCCTATGCGGGCGGGGGGCCCCATTGTAGGGGTTTCCCCTATGGTAGCGTAGGGTTAATACGCGCTTGACTCATAACTGGGCAATTTGTGTTACACCATGCGACAGTTAAAAAAAGAAAAACAATTGAAAATATCCGTTGCAATCCTCACGCCATGTGGTAAAGTGAAGACATGCAAACCGCTAACAACACCGCCCCAACGCAATTTGAACTCGACCAAGAGTGGGCCTCTTGGGAAGCAGCGTACTTCGAAAAGAAAGGCTGGCAGGAGTACGAAGACGAAATGGCCGAAAGGCCATAAGTGTCAAGAGCCGCCCTCCCCTAGGGGAGGGTAGGGGATTCCCCTATGCGGCGGGGGGCCCCATTGTAGGGGTTTCCCCTATGGTGCGCTAGGGGAACTTTACGCTTGACTCGTAAATGCACAGAATATGTTACACCATAGCAGAATAAAAAAAAGAAAAAGAATTGAAAATATCCGTTGCGTTTCTGAAACGCTCGCCTATAGTGAGGAATCAATATGAACGACAAACTCAAAACTAGCGAACTGGAATGGTCCGAAATTTCGAACCTGCTTACAAAAGCTAATATCAAGTCTGCTGATGCTTATAGCGCTTGGAAAGCCGCTTTAGAAATCAACACTCTCGGAAAAAGCGATCAGGAAGCTAAGGAAGCTTACGATCAACGTATGGCTGCCTTCGCTGAATATCAGAGATGCCATGCTGAAGCTTTCATAATCTCGGAGTGGGCTCAATCCAACTATGTGGACAAGGTTGGTACAGATGACGAGGCCTTTAGAATCTTGAAGAAGGCCCGACTGCTGAAAAAGTAAAAAGTAAAGCGCCGCCTCCCCCTAAGGGGGAGTAGGGGATTCCCCTATGCGGGCGGGGGGCCCCATTGTAGGGGATTCTCCTATGGTGCGCTAGGGGAACTTTATGCTTGACTCGTAAATGCACAGGGCATGTTACACCATAGTAGAATAAAAAAAAAGAAAAAGAATTGAAAATATCTGTTGCGCCCCGCTTGGCGTGTGTTACAGTGAAAACATGACAACGAACAACAACTCAACTCAAGCTGAACTCATCGCCGCCGCCGCTCAACAAGCTGTCGCCGCCAAACATGCCGCCTTGGTCAACAAGGTTCAAGGCTGGGCCTTCATTGTTGTAGTTCTCTCTTTCTGCGTCTTGTCTTTCCTCGTCGTCCGATAATCAACAAAAAAAATACCATGAAACCAAACTTGTTCCGTCACGCATACAAAATCCCTACTTGCTGGGGTGCCTCTCCCCTTACCCGCACAGTCGAGCGGAGAGAGCAATTCTGGTGCTCCCTGTATGTCGGTAAAGAATACATCGGCATCGAGTGGGGAGACTCGGGTATCAGTATGGATGGCAAGCTGTATGACATCACTTGAAAAGTCAAGCCCCGCCCTCCCCTAAGGGGAAGTAGGGGATTCCCCTATGCGGGCGGGGGGCCCCATTGTAGGGGTTTCCCCTATGGTGGTCTAGGGGATTTTTTAGTTGACTCACAAATGAGTAATGCGTGTTACACCATGCGACGCGCCAAGATAAATGAAATAAATCGAAAATAACCGTTGCAGATTCTTGGCGCTGGTGTATGCTTTCAGCATGATGAATAACGACCAACTAAGCCCAGAAGATTATTCCCTGCTCGTCGAGGCGAGCGCGGACGAGCGCCAGATGCAGAACTTTTTCTCCCCGGATATGGAAGAGTCCGAGGAGGACGAGGAGGAATGGGAAAGCCAGCCAGTTTGCTCGGAAGAGGCCGAGGCGTACTATGAGAGGCAAATGGAAAGCTGGATGGATGGGAGGGGCGAGGAGTAGCCCCTAAGGGGAAGTAGGGGAATCCCCTATGCGGCGGGGGGCCCCATTGTAGGGGATTCCCCTATAGTGCGCTAGGGGATTTTTTAACTTGACTCACGACGGCGCAATACGTGTTACACCATGCGACAAAAAAACAACATAGGGTTTCCCCTATGCTGCTCTCTCTTTCGCCTTAGGCGACTCGATATATTTTCCCGCCTAGGCAGATAATATCGTCAGTCTCAGCCCCGATATACTCGTGACTATCCGAGTAAAGGTAGCATATTTCACTACCTAATTTGTTCACCTTCCGGTAGATGGGGCTGGCCGCCCACATGGTGGGCCAGATGCACCAGCCTTTGACTCGTACCGTTAGACCGGTTGTGTTGTTCGTTTGCATTCCTCACTTTATCACATGCATTGCAAAACGCAAGCGATTCTTTCAATTGTTTTTGTTTTTTTCAGCATGGCAGTTTGTGATACACCATGCGACACGCCAAAATAAATGAAATAAAACAAAAGTATTTGTTGCGTCCCGCTTGGCGTGTGTTATAGTAAGGACATGAAAGAAACCCACTACCTGCTAGACGATCTGAAGCCCGGACAGGAAACCCTCGCCCTATGGGCGCTGGAAGCGCTCGTGAAAATCTCACGGCTTCATAGCTGCCCTATCTCCAGAGAGCAGGCTGAGGAATGGCTATCCGAGGCAACGGAAAAAGAGCCCAACCGGAGCTGGGTCAATTGGAGAATAGATGGCATTTTTGAATAGCCTCCCTAGAAAAGTCAAGCTCCTCCTCCCCTAAGGGGAGGTAGGGGATTCCCCTATGCGGGCGGGGGGCCCCATTGTAGGGGATTCCCCTATGGTATCCTAGGGGTAATAATAATTTGACTCTCAAATGCGCAATATATGTTACACCATAGCTCGAATAGAAAAAGAAAAAGAATCTAAAATATCCGTTGCGTCTCTCATGGAATATGCTATAGTGAGGACATGAAAGCTTTGAAAAACAGACTTTTGCTAAAGAGCCTTGAGCTCAGGATTGAAAAAGCCGTTTCCGATAACTTCGGTTACGATCCTTCTTCCCCTTCATATACCGAACTTTTGAACGCTAGAAATCAGTTGTCAGAAATCGTTAAAGCCAGTGACCCTGAATGGTGGAATGTATATGAAAAGTTTAGTTACAGGGAAGCCTGCCGAAATCTGATGGTCTTTACTGTTTGATAATATACCAAAAAAAACAAATAATCAGAAAAAGAACTCGACACACCCCGAGTTCTATGGTATCCTTCAGAACTATGAAATCTCTACTCTTTATAGCTTTCGTTGCTTTCACTGCTTTTGCTTATGGTATCTCTTCACCGAGTACCTATAGTAAAAAGCTTGCCCCTGATTATTTTCAGATTGCGCTTGAGGGCGTAAAGAGTTTCGAGGGTTTCAGAGAGAAGCCATACAAATGTCCGAGCGGGGTGCGCACCATTGGCTACGGCTTCACCGGTAACTTAGCTAAGGTTAAAACTATGACCCGAGAAGAGGCGGACATGGTTCTAGTGAAGGAGCTTCACGAATACGTCTTGAAGGTGCAGGACAACGTAACTGTCCCCTTGACAAGGAATCAACTGTATGCTCTGGCCAGCTTCACTTATAACTGCGGAGAGGGCAGTCTTCGCCAGCTTGTCAACGGTAAAAACCGCCTGAACTCAGGCAACTATAAATCCGTTGAAAGGTTGCTACCTAAGTATCGTAAAGGCGGCGGCAAAGTCTTGAAAGGACTAGAGAAAAGGCGGCAATGGGAGCTCAAGCTCTGGAAAGGGGAGCTTTAGAAAAAACAAAAAGAATCGAAAATATCCGTTGCAATACAGAAACCCTGTGCTAAAGTAATCACATGCAAACAACACAATTCATCTCCTTTTCTGATCTTCTTGCTAGGCCGCCGCTTGTGTCTCGCAATGCCAACGAAAGCGGCGAAGGCTTCGTTTCCTTCTCTCAGTTGCTGGCAATGGAGCCTGTGAGGTACACCGTCTTTTCAGAGCAGGGCGAGCAGGACTTTGTGAGCTGCGCCCAGCTCCTGCAAAGGTAAAAAGTCAAGCGCCTCCTCCCCCTAAGAGGTAGTAGGGGATTCCCCTATGCGAGCGGGGGGCCCCATTGTAGGGGATTCCCCTATGGTGCGCTAGGGGAATTTTTCGCTTGACCTATAAGAACACAATAGTTGTTACATCATGAGACGCGCAAAAATAAATCAAAACAATTGAAAATATCCCTTGCGTTCCTCACTGCATGTGATATAATGAAATCGTGAAACTTGACTCTTTTATCGCCCAGCTCGAAGCACTCAAGGCCATGTATGGCCCGGACCTAGAGGTCGCTTTCAGAACCTCCGAAGGCCAAAGTATGCCAATCACAAGAGTCTCCTTCAACTTCAGAGAAGGAGAGGAGGTGGATGGGGACTGGATCATCGGCTTGAACTCGGAGTCCGAAGAGGAAGCCTATGACGAGGGGTATGATTGGGCAGAAAACGACTACGAGAGGAGGATGGAGGGATGGATGGACTCCAGAGGGGAGGAGTAGTCAAGGGGAAAGATCTAAGGGGCCCCCTAAAGGGGAGTAGGGGATTCCCCTATGCGGGCGGGGGCCCCACTATAGGGGTTTCCCCTATGGTGCGCTAGGGGAATTTTTATGTTGACTCACGATTGCGCAATTCATGTTACACCATCCTCTAATAAAAAAAAGCAAAAGAATTGAAAATATCCGTTGCAATCCGGAAACCCTGTGCTAAAGTAAGGAATCAATATGAACAACAATCTTAAAGTTAAAGCGGAAATTCAAAAAGCCAACGCAAAGTGCGCTACGGCGAGAGCTGCTTGGCTGCGGTCCTCTGTAGACTTCGGAACCCTCGGAAGTGATCAGATGACCAAGGAGGCAAATGATAAGCGTGCGGAAGCTTGGGCTGAGTATCAGAGATGTCAAGCTGAGGCTTTTGGAATGTCAAAGATAGCACGGCTCCTGCAAATGTAAAAAGTCAAGCGCCTCCTCCCCCTAAGAGGTAGTAAGGGATTCCCCTATGCGGGCGGGGGGCCCCATTGTAGGGGATTCCCCTATGGTGCGCTAGGGGTTTTTTTAGTTGACTTACGATTGCGTAATCTGTGTTACACCATACGATAGTCAAAAAAAGAAAAAGAATTGAAAATATCTGTTGCAATCTGAGAGCCCTGTGATATAATAAGGCATGAATACGACCACAACTGAAGAAGCAGCTAAGATCGCACTGCTGCGCAAGACTCTAGAAGACTTGATCGAAGAATGGGGAGGTCAAGTTGTCGATCCAAAATGCGACTGCGAAGACTGCAATCGACTACGCCCTCTATATAGAGCGCTTGAAGCGACAAAGTAAATATAAAAGTCATGAAATGGCAACCAATAGAAAACGCTCCGAACGATAACTCTCCTATCGTAGTTGCTTGCATAGAAGACGGACGTTTACGTTATAAAGAAGTCGCTCGTTTTGAAGCGGGCCGCTGGATGCTTAATGATGAGGATGAACTAACTTTCTTTTCCCCTTCTCACTGGTTGCCGCTTTCTCAATACAGAGTTAAGTAACTTATATAATAACATGACACAGTACAGAGTAGCCTTTCAATGTTACCAGAACACGAACGGTAACATCATGAAAAAAGAGTTCTCTAGTCAATGGTATGACACCCTAGAGGAATGTGATAAATGGTCTCACGAAATGGACGCGGAAATTGTCACTCGACAATATGAGTCTGATGTTTTCCCATGGAAACAATATATGAGAATAATAGGCGACGAATAAAAGAAAAAGAATCGAAAATAAAAATTGATTTCTCTCCGGTGTATAGTATACTGAACTATGAGCCTAGACAAAGCTATCGAGCACAAAAAAGAGCGCCGGAAACAATTCCGGAAAAGTAAAGCTTTCGACCGCACTTGCCGCAATCATGGAAAGTGCCCGTTCTGCGAAGGCAATCGGACGTTTCAAGCCAAAAAGGAGCAAGAAAGAATAGAAAGCTTTGAAGAAACGCAAGAGAAAGAATTGAACGACCTCCCCTAAGAGGTAGTAGGGGATTCCCCTATGCGGGCGGGGGGCCCCATTGTAGGGGATTTCCCTATACTAGCATAAGGGAAATTTTTGCTTGACTTATAAAAGAGCAAGGTGTGTTACATCATGTGTAAGGTAAAAATAAATGAAAGAAAATAGAAAATATCTGTTGCTTCTCTCAAACCATGTGTTAAAGTAGAGGAGTCGGGAGAGAAAGCGAATAATACGCCTGTCGAAGCTGAAAATTGCATGGAGGCTTCAATGACGATTCTTTAGGAAACCGGAAATGCAATCGGCGCACCTAAAGTAGCTAGATACAAATAAGCTAGCCCCGGCACCTATTTCCAAAATCAAAGTATGAAACTATCTAAACTGATCAAAACCCTACAGAATGCAAAAAAAGAATTCGGGGATGTCCCTGTCATGTTAATGAATGAAGAAATGGGGAGTTGGGAATATCTCGCTGAGGTTTCTAAGCTCCACCCATACACCGGCCTCCATGGGAGCATGGATCGTAGCAAACCCGCCGATGCTATTGCCATGGTTAGAGTTAAAGGCTTTTCCTCCGATTTACTTCTAGGAAAAAGAGATTAGAAAGTCAAGCGCCGCCTCCCCTAAGGGGGAGTAGGGGATTCCCCTATGCGGGCGGGGGGCCCCATTGTAGGGGATTCCCCTATGGGGCGCTAGGGGAATTTTTTAGTTGACTTACGATTGCGCAATTACTGTTACACCATAGGATGACCAAAAAAAAGAAAAAGAATCAAAAATATAAATTGATTCCTCTCCGTTATGTGCTATACTAAAGCATGAGCCTAAACAAAGCTATCGAACACAAAAAAGAATACCGGAAGCAATTCCGGAAAAGCAAAGCTTTCGACCCCACTTGCCGCAATCATGGAAAGTGCCCGCACTGCGAAGGCAATCGGACCTTTCAAGCCCGAAAGGAGCAGGAAAGAGTAAAATAAATCTAAAATATCCGTTGCTTTCCTCCCAGCATATGTTAAACTGAGAACATGAAAGTAAGAGTCTACTACAACCTGCACAAGAATCTACTGTCTGTTCAGTCGAAAGGCGAGAACGGATGGCGGGTGATTTCCCACGAACAATCCGTCGCCTTGCGTGATGTCAAGTTCAAAGTTTCCGAGGCTGGACGACAGCGAGTCCTGAAGGAGAAAAAAAAGAACGTCCACGCTTTCATCGAAGGAACGATGGTTCAAGGTAATGAACGTATCAGCGCCGACACCCCGGTTTCCTACAACCCTTATCGTGGGCCGTTCTTTTATTCAGAAAAGGGAGACATTCATGGTTCCCACTCTGTGATCATTTTTGACAAAAAAGTATTTGCTTCTATCTAATAAATCAGTAAAGTAACAAGACTATGAAAACACGATTTGATAAACTAGATTTCCTTATCCAGAACTGCAACGAGCAGTTTGTCAAGGAGTGCATTCTGCTGACCGAGTTGGTCGGATATATGTCGGACAGTGATTTTTCAGACTTTTTCGATAAAGTTTGCAGAGAGTGGGACATTCGCGTAGGGCTTTACTGGGATGCGGAAGAGACTGAATAAAAGTCAAGCGCCTCCTCCCCCTAAGGGGAGGTAGGGGATTCCCCTATGCGGGCGGGGGGCCCCATTGTAGGGGATTCCCCTATAGTGGGTTAGGGAAATTTTTATGTTGACTCGCGAATGCACATTATGTGTTACACCATAGCAGGGCCAGAAAAACAAAAAGAATTGAAAATATCTGTTGCTTTTTTGAAACGCTGGACTATAGTAAAGACATGACTCTTCAATCTCCACCCGCTATCATCAAAGTCCCTTCCAACGTCTTGGCTGAGGCCTTGATCAACAAATACTTCGTCGCTGGATTTCTCAACTGCTCGGAAGAGCAAATCACGGATTGGGATATCGACTGGGAAAAGGGGCATCTTTCGGTGAGCTTTATCCGTGAATCTGAGTTTTGGGGTGACTCTCTTAATGAGCACCTTAATGTAGATTTTCAGCTTTTCGGGGAGGACATCAAAGGGAATGTCTGGGAGTTCCCTAACTCCGACAGAGTTCTGGAGTGGTTTTCTCTGGAAAAGGGAGGTCCAATGGGGAGTTGGAACGCGGGAGTTGCAGCTCACAAAGAAAGTATGGAATGGGTGTGCTGGATGATGTCAAATAACAGAGACGGACTGTTAAAAGATATGTAAAGTTGTTACACCAAGTGAGTCAAATAAAAACTACCCTAATGGGGAGTAGGGGAATGCCCTACCCCGGCGGGGGGCCCCATTGTAAAGGATTCCCCTATGGTCACCTAGGGGAATTTTTATGTTGACTTATGAATAGGCAAAATGTGTTACATCATGTGACTCTAAAAAAAGAAAAAGAATTGAAAATATTCTTTGCATTTTCCAAATGCTGATCTATAGTGAAGACATGTCAAACACATCATCCCCCATCTCCCCTGCTCGTGCTGAATCTATTGCTCGCTTTAATGCGGCATATCTCGCTTGGGACGGAGAGGCGTATCTCGCAGCATCGGTGGCTCATGCTGCCGATATTGAGCGCATTGTGGCTCAAGATACCGAGTTGCTTGCCGCCCGCCCCTAAGGGTTAGTAGGGGATTCCCCTATGCGGGCGGGGGCCCCACTATAGGGGATTCCCCTATGGTCGCCTAGGGTAATTTTTATGTTGACTCATAAAAAAGTAATTCATGTTACACCATAGCACTACCAAAGAAAAAAGAAAATAAATCAGAAAAAAGACTTGATCTTTAATAGGGCTAGGCTATAGTTAAACTATGAATACGCTATATGTCGTTGAGGCCGAGTCCGGTGTCCACTGTGGGAATTGCGAGCTGGGGGTTGGCCTGACCCGCGCCGCCGCCATTCGGGATGCCTACGGTCCCGGTGGTAAGCTCCCCCGCCATGCGTGGGTCAATATCGTCTCCCGTGAAAAGGAGCCGAAAAGGTTCGAGCGCCTAAGGGCCCAAAATGGCCTTTAGTGTCAAGCGAAAAGACCCCTAGGGCACCCTAGGGGATTCCCCTATGGAAGCGGGGGCCCCACTATAGGGGATTCCCCTATGGTCGCCTAGGGGATTTTTTTTAAAAAAAATATCATAATCACTATTAAGAGCCATAACCCTTCGAAGTTGTATAATCTCTATTAAAGGCAATAGCTCTTCGAACTTACATAATTACTATTAAGGGCTATAGCTCTTCGAAGTTGTAGAATTTCCATAAGAGTCGTAGCGGCTGAAAGCCGCATATTCTCTATTAAGCTCAATAGCTCTTCGAAGTTGTATAATTACTATTAAGAGCTATAACCCTTCAAACTTGTTGCCGCCTCCGCCGCCTCCACTCAAATAAGTCTCTTGACAAGGAGCCATGAAGGCGAGCCGTAACTATCGGTTCCATCTGGCTCGACCACTTCGCCTAGAATAGACTTGCAATTGCCATTTTCTCCCCAGCGGGCCAAGCTAGACAATGAAGGCTCTTTCTTACCCAGCATTTTAATAGCTGTCTCATTAGAGATTTTATATTCATACTCTGTGCCAGATGCCTTTACGCGAGGACGATGCCTCAGCTCAGTCTCTTCCCATCTAATCTCGAACCGCTTGCCCTCGGGCAGAACGGAGCCATCCTTCATTCTGATTTCTTTTTTGTTAATGAATGAATAAGTATTCATATGGATTTTTTATTGATAAAAATAATTTTTGGCTCTCATCACTAGAGACAAGTATTGTGAAATTCTGATATGATGAAACAGTCCACGATCAGGAGATTTCAAATAGCCTTCAATCCCACCATACTTAGCTATTGACTTATCCGGATTACGGGGTGGATACAACGGGTTACCCTTTCCCTCTATCTGTCCCCAGATGTCTACTGTATCGCCCCACACGGCGGCAGTGAGTCGGATAGTTCCACCTTGCAAGGATGGAACCGTTAGGGTGACGTGATATGGATGAACGCCGGGTTGTAATTCAGTTTTCATTTTCGTTAGTATATCATAGGATTGCCTTGCCCAGCAAGGGATATTTTCGATAAAATTCAACATCTGACCCCGCTTTATCACGATACATAGAGCTAGCTATTTGAGATAGCTCATCAGCCGCTTTGTGAAGTCGCATGTATTCAATTTGCAGCTCTTTACATTTGCAGCGATGAGCTACTAGCTCCTCATCACTCATGCCGAATGTGCAGGTGCTCCACCCGGCTTTCAACGCTCTCTGAGCTTGAGCCGCTTCGACATTTGCCTTGCAACTCTGCGCGGATATTTTTTTCCAATCTTCGTCGTTCATTTTAGTCGCTGAAAAGTTCATCCCCTTCCTCATTATAAACAGATAAATTGGAAGACCTTTTATAATCAATATTACCTAACGATAAATCTCCTAAGGGGACTTCTTTCCATTCTACGTTGTCAAGCGTATAATGAAAAACATCCCACTTGACATAACAATCTTTGATTTGATTCCAGTTCTCAACCGGAATATCAACATCTGTACAAGAGCTAACCGAATAAGACGCATAAATTGTGATTTTCATTTTATAATAAGTTAAGAACTAGTGAAAGCAAAACCTCGCTTTCGTGTCATTAGTATATCACAGGCAGAGAAAAACTCAACAGATATTTTTGATTCTTTTGATTTATTTTTATTCGATTTAAAGAAAGTATTTGTTGACCCACTCACTGTAATGTGGTAAAGTAAAATTGTGAAAGATGATCCTTCTTATCTACCCCGCCTTGCTGAGCTTTACGATTGGTTTCGTATTGAGCAACAGAACGGCGAGATGATTGCCTGCGGCGGGATATTTCCAGCCGACGAGATAAAGGCTGGCCAGCGATGGCAGGGTTCTAGTGGCCACACTGTCCTAGTCGATAAAGTGGACTCATATTCAGTTCATTACTCGTGGGATGAAAGCGGAGTAAAGAAAAACCATAAAAAATCCCATTTTGCTTTTCAGTGCAGATATTGTCTTGTTCTAACCTAATAATAAAATGAAAGTAGAAGTTGTTACATCATACCGCGTTTTTAGTACATCATACATTGACCTTCCTATCAACAATGTGAAGGAGATAGAAGATTACTTTGTAAAAGATAATATCCTTCACTATGCCCTAGGCGATGAGGAATGGAAAGAAGTCGAATTGATTAAAGATGGAGAAGAGGACTACGAAAAAAATACTGAGGTAAAATTTTATAGCGCCGAGTCTCACTCGACAGTGCTTAAAGTATCTAAGTCTCTCTAAGTCAAGCGCCGCCTCCCCCTAAGGGGGAGTAGGGGATTCCCCTATGGAAGCGGGGGCCCCGTTATAGGGGATTCCCCTATGCCCGCTTAGGGTTGACACCCTACGTTAAAATAAATTAAAATTTATCTTATAAATTGCTGCCGGAGACAGGTCCGGCAGCCGCTATGCTGTCAACTAGAAAAGTTGCTCGACGACCGAATCTTTTTCCCCTTGCATAGTATCAAAAGAGCCAGCGTCATCCGATTCAGCGCCTAGGCATTCCATGGCGATTTCGTCACCGTTGGCCGCTCGCTTTTTCAAGTCCTCCAAATTGGACAGGTTAGCGGCGCAGCTTTCAGGCGTGCGGCGATATCGTCCTGCTCCAATCCGGGCCATATACAAAGCGACAGGATCTGCTTCGCCTGACGGATTTTTTACCGTCACGGCTTTGGCTTTGAACCCTTGCACGGCCTCCAAAGCCGACAGGAAATCTTGCAGAGTGGCCGGTGAATAAGTAATAGAAATGTTCATAACGTAGGACGGTTAATAGCTAGGCTTAGGCTTAGGCTTCGACTGTGAATTTTTCAATCTTGAGTTGTTCAAGATAAGCGCCACCCCGAGGAGTCAGATTGACAACCCCGGAACGAATAGAAAGGAAGTTCATGGCGCAAAGGAAGCTGACATTGGCGTTGATTGATTTCGGCTCAACGGCGAAAATCACTGGCAGCATCCGCACAGGCAAGCCTTGCCCGTTGCTGCGGATGAGAATCGAGATTTCACGCTTGGACACGCCAAGTGGAAACAGACTGAGGGCACGCATTGCCTCCAATGCTTCCGCCCGGTTGATAGTCACTTTGCCGGACACGCTAGCAACCTTGCTAAGGTATGCGACCACACTTTCCAGAGGGCGAGCAGTTCCCCGCCCGCACTTGGCAAGCAGAGACAAGGTGTTGTCTGTAATCCGAAGGCCGGACGCCTCGCTCATCTGCTTTAGGATCAGCATGAGTTCAGACTCTGAATAAAGAGAGAGCGGCGTCTCTCCACCGAAGCGGGAGATGATGGCCGCGCCATCTTTGATTTTTTCCGGGTAGTTAGTCCCCGCCGCAAAGAACACCTCGTGCTTAGGCCGGGAGATGATCGTGTCGTCGTCGATTTTAACTGACCGCATAGCGCCTTGCCCGTTGTCGAGCAAGCCTTTCAAAATCAGCTTAAGCTTGCGGAGCTGAACGGTCACCGTTGAATCCATCTCGTGGAGTTCGTCGATAATCACGCCGTCGCCACTCTCCACCTGAGAGACAAACTCAAAGAACGCTTCGCCAGCCAGCCGGATCTCTTGCGGCGAGCGGATCATGGAAACCGAAGCGTCACGACCGAAGCGGATCTCGGTTGCCTTAGCACGGGCCGCCATCTCGGCGCGCAGCATTTGGGTTTTGCCCAGTCCAGCCGCTCCAGTGAAAACGACTGAGTATGGCGAGTTGTTCCCCGCCGCATAAGCGGAATGGGCCAGCACGCGGTTTGCGACGACCTGAGACTGGCCGACGACGGAGGAAAAGCAGGAAGCAATTTCAGTATTCATAAGTGACCACACTTTAGCAGAGCCCCAGAGAATCGCAAGCCTATTTTTACTTAATTTTACTTTTTTGCCGGTTAGCTAGCGTTAGCTAAAAGCGTGCCAAGTCTCACGTTTTTTTTGTCAAGCGTAATTTTCCCTTAGCTAAGCATAGGGGATTCCCCTACAATGGGGCCCCCCGCCGCATAGGGGATTCCCCTATACTCCCCTAGTCATGACACCCTAGTAAAAAGTATTTATATATAATACACCTAAGCATCCCCCTTTTAATAGGGGGGAGGCTCGCATTGCATACTACACCATCTTATGGTCACTTACCACAAAGCCAGAGTCATCTTTTTTGGCTTTGCCTTTATCCACAAGGCCGACAACTACACCCCTCGCATCGAGGAAACGAAGATCATTCTTGTCACCGTTTACTACTGGCGTTCCATGCCAGCTATCCGGGAGAGAGCGACGGAAAACAACCGCCACGTTTCCACCCCTTGCGCGGATGGCATGAACAAACTTCTCGTTCGACTCGCTCCGGGAGAAGGTGAGACTGTAGTTCGCTGGCATTTTCCCGTCGAGGAAATCCAACATACGCTTGTATCCCTTGGTGTAATCATACCAAGTAACTTCAGGGAAAAGCTCGAAGATAGTTTTCCCGTCTTGAACGTCGAGCAATTCCCACGGAATATCGCTGGTCAGGTTCAACCGAATGGCCAAGCGCATTCCTTTTTTGGCCGCTGATTTTACCGCCGCCTTCACCTCCTTAATAAGCTGAGCGGCGAACACACTAAACTGCTCCTTCAGGAGTTTAGTTTTTTTGATTCTCGCTTCCTGCACTGTCGAGAACGCACCATGGCCCGAGGTGTTCAAACACACCTTGGTGCAACCACGGCTCGCCCAATGGCAGACGTTATAACCCGAAAGATTGGCGGGGGCCAAATGGATGCCGAGAGTCATCCAGCCCTCTTTTTCGCCCTTCATGATTTTTGCGTTTGCTGTAGTCAGTAGTTTCATCACTCCTTATAATAGCACACCGTTCACCGATTGCAAATTTATTTTCAATTGATTTCACTTTTCTCGCATAGCAGATGGCGTGCCAAGTTATAACTTTTTTTTGTCAACCCTAAGCTAGCATAGGGGATTCCCCTATAATGGGGCCCCCCGCCTCATAGGGGATTCTACTATACTACCCTAGGGGAAAGCCCTATGGCAGCCCTCCCCGCTCGCATAGGGGATTTCCCTAGTATGCCTTAGGGTTAAATTTACTTGATTTTTTAAGCACCCTACTTAGCTAATTAGAGTTTTATAGTAAATATAAAGTATTTGAGAATCGAATGCTCTTTATGGATATTAGAGTTGTTATGAAGACTATGGATTTTCTGGAGAGTATGGATTGTGTAGTGGCTATGGAAATAATATTTATAACCGCCATAATAGCCCGCCCGCCTTATTAAGCTAAAAAGCTCTTCGAAGTTGATATTACACCTTATTAAGGGCTCACCCTCTTCGAAGTTGCGCTCGCATTATTAAAGGCGAAACCTCTTCGAAGTTGCTATTACACCTTATTAAGCGCAAAACCTCTTCGAAGTTGCGCTCGCTTTATTAAGCTAAAAAGCTCTTCGAAGTTGCTAACGCCCCTTATTAAGGACGCTAGCTCTTCGAAGTTGAATTACATTCTGTCGTTACACTTGATACGGCTCACATGTTCTGGGCCGTCATTATAATAGACCTTTAAGTCTTCTAATAGCTCCTGTAGTGTCTCGTCCAATGATTCGTAGCTGTCTCGCTCAATAAATCCAGATATCAGAAAGCCAGCATTACAATGGCTTCCAAAAGAAAGAAAGCTTTCACTCTTATAAATTTCAAAATCATACCATTCTCCTTCATTGTCTTGAAATTCAATAATGCCGACATAACTGCTCTTCTCTGTTTGATAAGCTTCGAATGTTTCTTTGAATTCAGTTTGCATAGTATGATCGTTGTTATGGTTGCCTTACAAGGTTAGTATACCACAGAACAAAAGGAGGGTCAAGAAAAAAACTAAACTATTTTAATCAGGAGGCCAATTTATAGATCTCCCCATTCATCCGAATCTCTTTAATATTGGATAGTTTATAGTTCCGTACTTTAACTTGCTTCTTACCCGTTACCCCTACCTTTTCCTGCTTGGTGCTGGGGTTGGGCTTGATAAGATATTTAATGGCGATCTCCTTGGCGATTTCGTCACCGTCCGCCACATACTGGACCGTTACCGGCTTTGGTGCATTGCGGCGCACTGTGCGCAACTGCAATTCGCCTTCATGTAGAATGATTTTATTTTCGACGAGGAATTTACCGTATGGCAACGGATCGGCATCGAACGACGTAGCCCCTTGTTTGAGTACGGCTTCCTTATACTTCGCTCCCGTGACGACTGTCCGGTGGACGAGCTTCTTGATTTCCTTGAATGGGTTGCCGGTTTTCCGGGCCTTCGGTTCAGTCTCGGTGACCAGACCAATGATGTTTGCACCCTTGCGGGTTAAGAGCATTTCGACGAACTGATTTTGAGTAATAGTTTGCATTAGATAATTAGTGTTAATAGTAGTTCGATTGATAAATATACTGTCGTTATCGCTGACAAGTACAGTATACCACATGCCGTTTCGTTTGCAAATAAATTTTTCAAGATTTTTTGTATCGGATAAAAGCATCTGCCAGACACGCTATTTGTTCCTCCACATAAACAAAAGGATTGAATTTTTGGTTTGTACAGTACTGCATCACAGGAAGCCATATTTTGATTTTCATCTGTTCTTCAATTTCTGGATCTGCGTAATTCAAGAGAAGATACTTCGCCAATGTCTCCCCGGTCCAATGCTCAGGCCAAGAGGTGAGGAAAGACGCCGCCGCCAAGAGGTAAGCCTCGCCATCCCACATGTGGCCGCATTCATCTACTTCATACTCATCTTCATCATCTTCTTCTTCAAAGTTAATTGTTTCTGATCCCTGAAGATTTTCTACTGTAATTGTTCCGATCTCTATTTTTTCTTTAGTGTCGATAGTGATATTGAGTGAGACTGTAGCCATATTTTTGATTTAGTTTATTTTTAAGTTAGCTAATAATAAAAGTAAGGGCGGGAGGAACCCTTACCGTTTTGAGTTGACTAGCTGGACAAGACCAGTGATGAACCCCGTTTCTTTAGATTGTCGAATGAGTTCCAGTCAGTGAGAGCGTTGAAAGCCCGATCTTTCATCTTCTGGCCGCTTCCGAATTCAGAGGCGACATACTGAGCTTCGACTCCCCGGCCCGAATGAGAGTGAGTATAAAAGTCAGTGAAGGCTGAGAATAGATCCAGACGATTAGAACCTGAGTTTCCGGGGCCTTTAATAAACAAGTCAAGAATTTCTTCTGAGTTGTTGTATGTACGAGTCGATACTTCGT
>Ga0247723_1000187_pt1 | contig 39768 bp, 42 predicted proteins | sample MSEWelMarce5H_FC_FD_189079 | JGI IMG/M metagenome (GOLD analysis project Ga0247723, IMG submission 189079) | Subsurface sediment microbial communities from gas well in West Virginia, United States - MSEEL Well Study Marcellus 5H_FC | ecosystem: Environmental > Terrestrial > Deep subsurface >... | reverse complement strand
AGATACTTCTACATTGAGTGACGAACAGTTTGATACTGCAGTCGTTCGGTTGTATCAACATTAACAGTTTGCTCGTCACCTTGCCAAAGACCTGCCGTTGCTCCATAAACCTGCTGAGTGGTGAACCAAATTGACTCAATCTTGACACGGAATGGGAAAGACACATTCAGGTAAGAAGGGTCGCTCTGCCTTACTGTCCAGTCGTAGTTGACGATTGATGGTGCGATGATTCCAGACATTGTTTCTCCTAGAAAGAGTTAGGGTTCCCGAACATTATGACATATATTGTTTGATTTTTAGAGTACAAAAAATCTACATTAGTAGTAATAAGTGTCGGTCCTGGATGCAGGGACATAATCCTGCCTGCTGCTGACGTTCCATCGCTGTTGCGAGCCTGTTATGTTTACCCTAACTCTAATTCTTTGGTCAGGACTTGTTGACCATGTGGCAATAGAGCCGGCCCCCCTGACTCGTATTCTTCCTCCTCCTGGTGCCGTTCCGATACTTACGTCTGGAACATTCCAGCCAAGGCTTCGTATGGTCGTCCCAGAGTTGTTGGAAAAAGGTGCTTGCAAGCAGTTTATTGAACTATCAGTATTGGCCGTTGTTGACGTACCGGAAAAATCAACTAAAAAGTTTCTAGAGGAAGTAGTTATGTTTACACCGGTAATAACAACCCAAGCTTCTATGTCAAGAGAAGAAATAGAGTATCTTCTTTGACCGTCAGAATAAGGGCCAGTATTTCCAACTCCAGGTATTGCGTAGACTGATGTCTGACTAAATCCATTTCCGGTTACAGTAAAAGTTCCGGTCACATCACTATAAGATTCGTTCCCACCCCAACTGCTTGTATCTACTGTTACGTAGTATGAAGTATCAACAACGACATTATAGGACTGGGTTGCTGTTGTTACAACAGAAGCTTCCGCACTGTCTACATAGTCACCGTCAGTGTTCCACGTTCTTGTGAATACATAGTATGTTTCACTTGCCAACAATGTCCTGTACGAACCCCAGGACGAAGAATAAAGCGTGCTGATTGTCCACGTCTTTCCGGCACCTGAGTTTGTTGTATTTAAATAAGCACTGTTGGCGTTATAGCTATACGCATAGCCAGAAAGTTTTATGTACGTTTCCGTGTTGGAAAATCCACTACATGCAAGAGGATTGTAGGTTACCGAAAACTGTCTAGCCCCCGAACCGCTTCCGGATGCTGGCTGAGTGGGTGAAATAGCTGCAAGAGTTGGTGTTGATGGGGTTCCAAAGTTTGGCGTAACCGATGAAGAGGTAGCAACAGTTCCAGCACCCACAGCATTGTTTGCGGTAACTCTAATTTTATATGAACGAGCCGTAGCCGCAGAGTTGTTTCTGACCGTAAAGGAAACACCGCTTGCCTGAGAGCCTCGATTAACCCATGCCTCAGCGTTTAATTGGGTTTCTACCGTGTATGAAGTTATCGCAGTTCCCCCATCGCTTGTTGGGGCTGCCCATGTTGCTGATATGGTTCGGTCAGATGCAGTTGCAGAAAGGCTCGTTACCACACTGGGGGTAGTTACTGGAACAAACGACGAGGATATTGACGAGTACTGACTCGGCCCTACCGTATTAACGGCAGCCACCCTGAAGTAATAAGCGGTGCCGTTTGTTAAACCAGTAACCGTTGTTGAAGTATTGGACGAAACTCCGTCACTAAACGTTGTTACCGAAGATGCAAAAGTGGCAGAGGTTGAGTACTGAATTATGTAGTCGGTTATGTTTGTGTATCCAGTAAATACCGGAGCGGTCCACGAAAGAGAAACCTGAGTATTGCCAGCAGTTCCCGTTACGGATGTAGGAGGATTTGGTGCTGTATAAAAAACACTACTAGCTACGGTTCCTCGGCGGATGGCCATTACGCGCTCAAGTCACCAATAAGAACAAAGCTGTTCGTCCCTATGCAGAATAATGTAGCGGCAGAATATTTTGTACGGAGTTTTAGTCCAGGAGCACCAACTACTGTTGCGCCACCCGCAGCAACAACTACCTGACCATCCCCAAGACTTAACAAGTCAATGCTTTGTCCAGCAGAAAACCCAAGCGAAGTACCAACCGTTACGGTTACTTCTGATGCATTATTCAGCGTAACCATTTTGCCCAGGTCGTCCGATACCAATGGGTAAGTCGTTCCGGTTTGTGTGTTTACAACCTGAGTAGTTGCCCACCCGCCGCTTGGTCCTGTTGGGCCTACAACCCCAGTTGGGCCCGTTAATCCAGTTGGACCAGTAGCGCCTTCAGGTCCTGTTGGGCCGGTTAGCCCAGTTGGACCAGTCAAGCCAGTTGGGCCAGTAGGGCCTGTGTCGCCTTTGTCACCCGTTCGTGCAAAAGCAATGATGATGTCTTGACCATTTGTCCAGGACGGAGACGAGCTAGTCAAGAAAGCAATGGGGACTTTGTAATAGGTGGATACGAGTGTGTGTGCCCCATTAATTGCATAATAAGCAAATTGCGATGAGTCACCAACTGTTTCTACCCTGAAGTGCCCCTTGATTGCTGAAGACGAGTCATCAATAGTTTCAAGGTATGCCGAAATGTCGTTTGAATCAAGGTCGATTGGGTCGATGTACAAATATGTAGCCGTAGACAATGCCGAGTTAAATTTTAGATTCGTACTTCCTGGGTCAGTATCTGCAGTGTCCGTAAGGTAATTAAACGTAAATGCGGCACCACCAAAAGAACCCTGTGGCCCGGTAGGTCCTGGAGGACCACTTGGGCCTGAAGGTCCAGTTGCCCCTATCACACCACTTAGGGGTATGTCTAAGGCCCACTTACCATCAGTGAAAACCCATGTTTTACCATCAACCGTAAATTGGGCGTTGGGAGCTGGGGAGTCTGGAAAATCTAAAGCCATGTTGGCAATTATACCCCAAGATGCTTGAGGGTCCTAAAACCACCAGAAGTGTTTAAGGATGGAAAGACTAGCCAAAACCACCCAAAGTACATTGAAGAGAATAATTGTTGGGAGGGTTTTTTCAGTTGAAGACCAAATGAGAGCAATGCTTGAAGCAATAGCAAATATGTAAACCCACCACCACTGGTAGCCAAAAAGCAAACCAGGAAAAATAATGGCAATCTTGGTGGCAAAACCCCAGGCCTCTACAATGTTTGGCTTAGTCCAATAACCCTTGTGGGACATCGTCCTGGTTGCTGTTATTACTTTTTTCAGCATCCCTACGTGCCTCTTTCTCTTTTGCAATTAAGTAATATACGAATCTTATAGAGGCTCCACCAAGAAAGTGAAGTTTCCAGTGAAAGGCTTCCCACTCTTTAGGAGTGTTTGGGAGAGTCAAATTGTCTGTTCTCCCTATATATTCCTCAAACATTTTGATTATACGCCATATAGGAAAGAAATGCCTTTCTGGCTTTGTAAGTGTCGGCGCGACCCAGTTTTTCTGAATTGTATATATTTGGATATTCAATTAAAGCCAACGCCTGTTCCGGAGTAATGCTTTCATCGTCAACATCTAAAAGCGCACAATACGCATAGGCGCTTGTTTCAATGGAAGTTTTTTCTTCTTCCAGCACTGTTGGGTCAATATTTACTTCTTCTGGATACTGTGCTACTAATGAGTTCAAAGATGTATAACGAACCTTCTTTCGCAACCATGCATTAAGTAGCGGGCTAATAGTTGTTGTTTCCTCAAACCCTGTTCGTGCATTGTCAACATTCTTTAGATATCTATAGAGAGGCATGTCTTCTTGATATTCGGAAATTTCGTCAATAATGTCTTGTCCAAGTTCTAGCGTTTCTAAAAAATTTCTAGCATCAAGCACAATTTCTTCATTAAGGCTAAAAGGCTCAGCAGCAAGAGAAGCCCATTCAACAACCAATTTCATTGCTCCCATAAATGTCTTAGACATTCCAGCAACACAAGGCCAGTCTTGGTGTGAGGTGCCAGCACCTTCTATTGCAAAATATTCAATATGGGCTGCACCGCAGACGCTTAAAAACGGAATCATTGATTTAATGTTCTGCCCATTAACTACGTCTGGGTCTGAAACAGATGGTTTTACCCCGTCTGTAAGCTGGTATGGAAATACACCATAAGAAGTTGTGTCGCATCGCTTGTCATATGAAATAATTGTAGGAACATGAGTTGCCATCAAATTAGGCATTGATACAGAATCTAAAATAGCATATACGTCATAAGTATTTATTTGTTTTTGATTAAACTGGTAATAAGTCGATTCATAAGTTGCCCACTGAACAATTGACTCATTGCCAGCAGATACCAGCACATAGTTGTACTCAGCTTTTGTTATGTCAAAATCTTTAAAGGCAATGATTGTTTTATCATCTGCCGTAAAAGCGTCATATTCTGTATATTCCATATCGCCATCTGGATACCGTCTATAAAGCTTAAATGGTTCTAGCGATTCGTATACGTAGTAACAACCATAAAGTGCTGCATTGATTTGTGACGTGTTGTTCATACTTAACCTCGTTTAAAGATTTTGTTAAAAATATTTTTATTGACTTTTTCTTCCTCTAAAGCCTTGTCTACTCGTATTTTTTCGCGCCTATATGGGCCTGCGGTGCCCTCAAATGGAGCAACGTGTCCCATTCCAAATCCAGTAGTAGCAACATACTTAAAGTACGATTCATCATTGAAATCAATTTTTTCAAAGTCTAAATTTCTCTTAAACGGGATTAACTGAGCTAGCGATGTCCCTTGCCGTATGCCAAAAGCAGAGTCTGTGGTGATGTTTAGAACGATATTTGCAAGGTGATAAAAATCAGTATGAACTATCGCTGGGATTACTGAATAGTTTTCATTCGGTTCCCAGTAAATAGGCAAGACCAAGGTTGACCACCCTGGTGCTGTTTCAATACGCCATGGGTTCACTATCTTTGGGTACTGACCGGTTTCCATTTTACGAACGCTTGTCATCGGGCACTGACCTGTTGATTCGTATGGAAATCCAGAAATATGATTTATCCCAGCGGCAGGATTAAATTCATCTCCACCAGTTTCCCAATTTCCATCTTCAGCAGGCCTGAATCTAAAATTTGTCCATGCTGGAAGTGTTACTCCAGCTGCAAGAAGGTCTATTGTCCCTGCACATTTACGAACAGAACCCTGATTCTTCCCAATCATTTTAAACCATGTTGGTGGGTTAGATATTGAGTTAACAAACGGAGGACTCTCCATGAGACGGTTGTCTATAGGGGTGCAACGAATAGACCCCGGCTTTACCTTGGGCAGTTTTTTCACTTTAATTCCATTCGCTATCAATTGTTCTTATTTCGCGCAACGCTGTTGCATGGTCGACCATCTCATGGTTGTGGCGATTATGCCGCATTTCATCCATCTTCGTAAATAGTTCTTCTCGAATCCCAAGCCTATTTATTGCAGTTGTGCACGAATCTTTGTTTAACAAACCCTGCCCTTGAGCAACGTGAGCCATATGTGGAGCTAAAAACATTTCACCAGACGAATTGTCAAAATCATACCTAGACGGAGGACGCTCAGCCCATAGGTCAATAATCATCTGCAGTTCTTCATTGATTGGCATGTGGGACATTTCTTGCCAGAATTTTGAATCTTGTCTATCTGAATAATAATGCAACCTAATCATAGAAAGAATATTACGCATCATTTTTTCAAAGCCTTGATTGTAATGTTTTTGAGACGCAACATTAGATGGCACATACGAAGCAAGATATGGAATCAAATATTTAATCTGCTGAATGGTTGAACCAATACTGCTGGCTTCCAGGGGCTCAACAAAAGAAGATGACAAACCTATTGCGCAGCAGTTTTTAACCCAGCAATTTTTTAAATATCCGGCATCAAAGTTAATTACGCGAGTATTTTCTACCTTATACCCTGTCATCTGCTCTAGTTCATGAACGGCCTCATCGGTAGATATGAATTGAGATGAAAAAACATAGCCATTACCGCGGCGCTCCTGGGTGGGTATTTCCCACACCCATCCAGCGCTTGCGGCACGCGCGCGCGTATAGGCTTTTATTTTTCCACTAGGGTCACTTTCGGTTGGGAAAGGTATTGCCGTATCGCAAAGAAGATTGTCACTAAACGAACACCACTCGTCGGCTCCTAGTTCTTTCATTAATACCCTATTGAAACCGCTAGCGTCAAACCAAAAGTCAGCAACCACGTTTTCGTTGAACTCGGTTGTGACGGAGTTTATTGTTCCATTTTCTGAGTTAACAAGAACACTTTTTACTGATGCGTCAACAAATTTAATACCACGCTTAAAAGCAAGAGAAGTAAAATATTCGTTAAGTTTATTTGTGTCAAAATGAAACTGGTTTGTTGCTTTATGAAGAGATTGGCGACTAATTTTGTCTTTTATTAAACCAATACTTGATGTTTGTGTAGTAAAAAGTTTGTCTTGCTCAACAAAACCCATATAACTAGCAAATAAACCATGAGCATAAATATCATCTATTTCGCCAACGCTATGAAAATAGTCTTTCGTATGAGTTGACCAATTTTCAAATCTAATGCCGTACTTGTGTGTTGCGGCGGTTGCTTCAATCATCGCTTCTCTAGGAATATCGCACGTGTCCATAAACTGAGCCCAATGCTCCGTGCTTCCTTCGCCAACTCCAATAATTCCTATTTTTGATGACGACACAACCGTAATCGGTGACAAAGGAAAAGCTTTGCGCATGTATAACGCTGTTATTAGGCCGGCAGTTCCTGAACCAACTATCCCAAACGACATAGGGGTTGTCCCTGATGCTGTCCTAAAATCAACTAATTCTTTATCTGTGAGCATGGTGAAATCCTACACTAATATCTTTACTGATACCACGTCACCAAAGAGTACTTAATCCCAGCTTTTACTTCGTGCGCAACATGTAAATATGGGAAATTGCTAGGAAACAAAATTACCGAACCAATTTTTGGTTCAACCGTAACTCCAAAAGTTGGAAACTCAAGCTGCCCCCCCTCTTCAGGTTCACCCAATATAGCAACCATACTAAACACACGAGCATTGTCCCTAAAGTGGTCGTAATGAGCATGGTATTCAGAGCCTGGCAAATATTTTAAAACAGAGTACGGTTCAAAAAATCCCATTGGAATCATGTTTTCAGATGTGTAATCTTTTACCAATTCTTCTACCGGAAACCTAACATTCCTGTCAAATAACTCTGATAATTCAGTTGGTTGGTAAGGCTTCATTAGGGGGACAAGAGAACAACCCAAAGAAGTCCTATAGGATGTAACTGCGCCATTCCCGCCAACGCCGGAGTTTCCCCAAGTGAGCTCACTCCATCCACTTTCTATTTCCTCGTTTAATGCGTCGGTAAACGATTTAAGCCCAGAAGAATTTAAAGCATTTTCATAAACAGAAATACACGGAGCAGGCGATAAGTGATTCATATTACCTCAAAACAACCTTCATGATATTGGGTACCGTTTTCTGAACGTACTGAGAAAACTTTAGCACCTGGGGTAAAGAACCTTTCCCTAAACCTAACTACATGTTTTTCCCGTAACCGAGGCTTAAAGACCTTAAAGTACCCTTCGTCAAAAACTTCAAGAAATGTAGTTGTATCAAAAGTTACAAACTCGTTGGTTATGTCTATTGAGTAAATAAATCCAGCATTAACTGAAGGCTTGTGGTCAATGTCAGTCTTTTCCGGTGTTGATATAATTTCAATTTTACTTGCAGATATTCCATCATTTATCCCACCTATTCGTATTGAAAGATGAGAGTCTTTAGCCATTTTTGTGGCTATTTCTGGAATTCCGTCTTGTGCCATATTTAGCGGCACATAGACAAAACGTTTCATGACAGTTCAGCTAATTTGCTTTCTATCATTTCTAAAGAGCTAGCCAATGTTGCTACTCGTGCTCGTTCACCAATGACCATGTCTCCACCGGTCTCTTCGGCTGGGTCGTAAGTATCTGGGTCTACACCAATGCGGATGAGGAGAGAATAAATCTCCGACTGTATGCCTGCCCTTACGCTTGTCAATGCTGCCAGTTTTTGTTCTTTTGTAAGACCAAGGTCCATCTTTTTCTCCTAAATATTTATAAGAACGTATGCCGCTCCAGAAGAAGCTGCAAAACTATCGGAGTCAGCAGTTAAGCCAGCCCGAGTATCGTATGTAATTGTACCCGCTACTGAGTCACTAACTACGAGAATAGCACCGCCCCCGCCTGCGCCACCCCTTTTGCCTGCTGAACCTGTAGCTCCGGTTCCTCCTGCGCCACCAGAACCACCTGCTCCACCAGAGCCTCCTGCTCCTCCTGCTCCTCCTGCTCCTCCTGCTCCGCCTGAACCACCTCCGCCACCTGGATAAACACTGGGAGGGTTAGGGACTGAAGTTGCAGGGTTGGGGTGATGGGACCAGGTGTTGCTTCTAGTTGGAGCATGAGAGTGCCCACCATCGTTTGGAGTATGAGCATTGGGGTGAGTATGGTAATCGTGTGTTGAGCCAGCAGCCCAATGATTATCGTGTCCAACATATTTTGCATGGTAAAGACGAGTATCGTGCCCACCAGTTGTGTCCCCGTGGCTATGCCCACCGTGACCGTTTGGTTTTTGATGATAGTGAGGGAACGGGTAATGATGACTTAATTGCCAATATGCATGCCACCAATGAGGGTTCCAGTGATGTGTTCCTCCATGCGGGCCATCATTATGAGGATGATGAAAGTGTCCATTGTGGTGATGGTGAGGGTTGTTGTGGTGAGCAGCGGGGTGATGGGACGCAGGAGTAATTTTGTCCCCGCCATAATGGCCTGCCGGATTGTGGTGATTTCCAGCCTTAGTTGCGTGGCCGTGTCTATCTGAATGGTTCGTATAGTGGTGATGATGAGACGGGTTATGTGTTGCAGGATTCGGATGTGTATGTGGTGCATTATGAACACTTAAAGTTGGCGCAGATGCGCCACCAGAACCACCCGCTCCAGATGCTCCAGATGCTCCTACCGAACCTGATGCACCAGTAGAACCGGAAGCACCTTGCAAACCAGTAGAGCCAGTTGCACCAGCAGACCCAGTCCCACCGGAGGAACCGATAGAAACAAACTTTCCTGAACCAATAACAGTTTTAGCAACTACGCAAACAATTCCTCCACCAAGACCGCCAGACCCTCCGGCACCACCTGCTCCGCCTGCCCCACTAAGCCCAGTTGCCCCAGGAGCTCCTGATGAGCCTGGAGAACCAGAAGAACCAGGAGACCCTGACGCACCAGCGCCTCCTGTTTGTCCACGACCACCAGAAGCGCCAACAATACCTGCATTTGGACCGTATGTTCCAGCATATCCAGTTGCTCCAGGAGACCCAGTTGCACCAGGGCTTCCTGTTGCCCCAGGGCTTCCAGTTGCACCTGCACTTCCAGTTGCACCAGGGCCAGTTGCCCCCGAAGGGCCAGCAGAACCAGTCGTTCCTTTTGAACCGCCACCTATAGCAATCATTCCCGATGTGTGCATGAACACCCCACCAGACATTGCGTTGATGTCTTTGTACAGATACTCGGGAAGGGCGGTTATTCCAGGGCTAGTTCCGCCTCCGCCTTCTCCACCAGCACGATAAGTAATTGCGGATTGAGAATGGCCCTTAACTGTTCCGTCAGAAACAGTAGATGCGGCTTCGCCAACTGTCCCAGAAGAGACAGAACCAATTCCGATGTAGCCATTATTTGTAAGAGTATTCTTAACAAAGACTCGGTAGCCGTTTGTATTTAGAAAAACTCCTGTATTAATCACCAGATTGTTATAAAACATGTCTGACGTGATTGCCGTGTTTGATGTGACGACTACGTCCCCGTCTCCACCATGCCCGTAAATTTCGTCGTTTGCAGCGCGTGCAACACTTTTTTCAATTCTAGAAATAGCCATATCACACCTGTGACATATAGTAGACGGTTCCTGGGTTTTGTCCAGTTACATCAGTGGTTATTCCAGGAGCCAATGCCTCAGCGGAAGAAACAATGAGTATTACTCCTCCACCTGCAGGTGCAGTTCCTGGGGCTTTAATGTAAGCCGTACCTGACGCAGGACCGGAAATGTAGCGAGCAGCGATAATGACTATTCCGCCCCCAACTTGGCCTAATCCGCCAGCACCTCCACGCAAAAAGGTAGGACCGCCTGCGGCAGTGACGGAATAACCAGTAACTGCTTGTCGTGGAATTCTGAAGTAGTTAGCGCCACCCATTGATGAGTGGGGAACAGTTGCCAAAACACCAGTTGCAGAGCCTCCCAATGAATGCAGTACTGCTTCTAGTATTCCGCCACCCTGAGCGATAGAGCCAGCAGTTGCAAAACCAGTCGTAAAACCAATCGTAGAGTCAGTTCCCATGAACTTCAATGTGCCTTTAACGAAGATTCTGTATCCGTTTGGCTGTAGGCGACAACTCGTGTTAATCGTCAAATCGTTGAAGTACATATCGCGGGTCATTGTGTAAACGCTTGCAGACGGAGCCATACTCAAAACGGTTGTGGTTCCGTCTAGTACGGCGTCACCATCAGCGCCTGTTCCATAAACAGAGTCAACTGCTTCGTTGAAGTAGGCGTTCCATACAGCCCCATCCCATTGCCAACTCTTAGGACCAACAGTAAAAATCTGATTTACATACGGAGAAGCAGGAAAAGTAATTGCTGGCATTACTCAGGGTTCCATTCTTCAGCGGTGTTACCTTCAGCAACCCACGCAAGATACGCCTGATAATCAGAGTTGGCGGGGTCAGGTGGGATGCACGCTCCATCAACGAGCCTACGAATCATTAATCCGTCAGAAAATAATGGTTTATATGTTTCGTACATTACAACTCCGCCGATATAGAAATAACACCCGAACCACCATTCATGGTTAAACATCTTCCAGTTGTCAACGAGGCAGCAAAAGACTGTAGATACGGTCTTATGGACAAGACTCCGACTGAATTTGTTGTAACACTTGTTGTGGTCGTACCAATAGACCCGTCATCAATGTTAAAAGTCCCAGAATATGTAGCAGTTGGAGCGACTCTCATCTGAACGGGAAAAGGTATTGCAGGCAAGCCAGATGTTGCCGTATTAACAATCCCAACATATGTTGATGAAGCAGTTTCCACTTTCCAGTAATACCGTTGGCATAGGGCTAGTTCTACACCGTATGGTCGTTGTTCAAACGGGGTAGGCTGAGGATTTGCTTCTAACTGCACACCAGTAATAGCAAAGATGTTTCCAGTAGTCGCAAGGTCATTGACCACCCCAGTAACGCCTTGGTAACCATCGGCACTCCAAACATTTGCAGCACCAACAAGGAAAGATGGTACTTGAAGATAAAAACGAACTTCTAAACCAATACCGTTTGTCGTAAGCCAAGTACCAGTCGTGTCGCCAGGAATGGTGATTGTTTTCTTTTCCCAAGTATTAGCAACTGCAATAGAATATGAAGCAACATAAAGACGATTTCCAGCACTATTTCTGAGAAGAATAGAATGTAGACCAATCACACTTGAACGAACCCAGAATGACAAAGTAACTGTTTTAGCACTAGCCGTACCGAACGCTAATTGTGCGCTATTAAGACCCTCAATTTTTTGCGTAAAATAAATAGGCGAAAAACTAGTAGAACCACCATTAGTACAGGTTGCTCTAAGTGAAGCAGTAAAACCCTGCCCAGTAGGAACATCGGTATTGCTTGCTACCGTTACTCCGTTTGCAGTTTGGTTCTCGTGGAACCAACGGTCAACCGCATAACCAGAAACATAGTTCAACACGGTAGTTGCCCGTTGGTCAACCTGCATACCGCCGTTAATGATTAAGTTGCGGAAACCAGAACCTGGATATGTTGGACCCCAGTTAGCGCCGTCATACTGCTGATTAATGTTTGTGTCAGTTTCATAAATCGTCTGACCTTCCCACGGTGCAGATGGACGAGTAGATGAAGTAACTGGTAGTGGCGACATTGAACCGCCACCTAGTTCAACCCATGCTGAGTTGTAGTAGATGTACGAAGAACCAGTAGTTGTGTCAAACCAGACTTGACCAGCAGACGGCGACACTGGGGCGGTTGCAGAACTTGTTAGTGGTGCACCAGCTCCTGTTGCTCCTGTAAGTCCTGTCGGACCAGTTGGGCCGGTAAGCCCTGTTGGGCCAGTTGGCCCTGTCGCACCGATTCCTGTTGGGCCGGTCGCGCCTGTAGCTCCAGCCCCACCAGTGATTCCGGTTGGACCCGTTGCTCCGGTGGCTCCAGTTGGAAGCACGAAGTCAAGTACGGCTGCGGCAGTAGTTCCACTATTGGTGACAGAACCTGTTGCCCCATCGGTTGTTGTGCCAACAGAAACTGTTGCTGCAACTCCGGTTGGTCCTGTTGCTCCGGTTAATCCAGTTGGCCCTGTTGCGCCCGTAAGTCCTGTCGGGCCTGTTGCCCCAGTCAAACCGGTAGGACCAGTTATGCCAGTGGGCCCAGTAGCGCCGGTTAGACCAGTCGGTCCAGTATCTCCGGTTATGCCAGTTGCACCGCTAGCCCCAACAACACCAGTAGCGCCAGTTGGACCTGTGGCACCAGTTAAACCAGTAGGACCAACTTGGGTATACATAACCTGAGTTGCCGTAACAACAATAGAAGCAGTTGAAGGGCGTGTAGGTGTTGTGCCTACAGCGTTTGTTTCAATCCAAACACTGACCGTGTCTGTTGACCAAACGAACTCGTAATAGTCGCCAGCAGCGACGGTCATTACAAAGTTCCACGACGGGAGGACATGTCCATTGATTGAGCCGTGTTTAGGTGGTACTAAAACATCTCCACGGGAACCAACAATGTCAGTTCCGTTTTTGCGCATCCAGATGCTTGCATCATGCTCGCCAGAATCAGAATTAGTAAACTGTCCTGACCATTGGATATTGTATGTGCCAGCGTAGGTAAACAAAATCTGTGAACCATTTTGAATGGTTACTCCATTGTTCTCGTCAATCTGACCAATCTGTATCGGAGCAGCAGTGTTGGTGGTAGCAGCGCCTGCAGTAACTGCGCCGCCTGAGTATTGGTTGCTGTAGTCAGAGAACGCACCGTAATAACCAAGTGCTCCACCTGCGCCTGTTGCTCCTGTTGCACCGACTGGACCAGCACCACCAACATTGACCCAATTCATTCCATCTGTGCCGATAATGATTGACTCGTCTGGGTTTGTGCCGTATGAGTTCATCATCCACGAAGTGCCACCATTTGTGGTTCCTTGCGAAACGAATAAGTAGTCACCGTTATGAACTTCAATGTCAACGCCTTCGTTGTCAAAGTCCAACGCTCTAGTTAAACGCCAGTAAGTTGAACCGTTACCAACCGTCGTGACAACATAGATACCATTATGGATTTGATTGAGTTGGTTCTTAACAAGAACACGGTCGCCAACACCTACCGCATGAGAGTCAATAGTCAATGCGCCAAAAGTTGTTGCTTGAAGATATGCACCGAAGCCGGTTCCATTATTGTCGTCAGCAGAGCCAGCCGTATACGCAGGGCTGTTTGGTAGCGTTGCTGCAGTTGCGGCGTGTGCAGATTCGTGTGAGTTTAAGTTTCCTACAGGGCCCGTAGCACCAGTCGGACCGGTTGGTCCTGTAGCTCCAGTCAAACCGGTTGGACCAGTTGGACCGTCGACAGAGATTGGTTGAGGACCAACTTCTACCCATCCTAAATCGTAATAAACAAAAGTTTTTCCGGTATCAGACTCAAACCAAAGGTCACCTTGCGTTGGTGTTGATGGAGCTGTGTCGGATACTGTCACATACGCCACACCAGTGGCTCCAGCAGGACCTGTTGCGCCAGTAGGTCCAGTCGGACCAGTGGCACCTGTGGCACCATCTGAACCGACGTAGCCGTTAGAACCAGACGGACCAGTTGCCCCTGTAGCACCAGTTGCACCAGTTGCACCTTTTTGAGAAAATACGGTCCACCAAGTATTTTCTGCAGGAGCAACACCATCAATGGTCTGAATGCAAACCCAAGAAGACCCGCCATATGTAACTACATGGTTTATGTAGTACTGTGCTCCATTGTCATACGCCCCACGGAATGTAAATCCTGGACCCGTTGCTCCAGTTGCCCCTGTAGCACCAGTTGCACCAGTTGCACCATCTTGTCCTATTAATCCAGTTGGCCCAGTGTCTCCCGTTACTCCGGTAGGTCCTGTTGGTCCAATTGGTCCTGTCGGCCCTGTTGCCCCAGTATTCCCGATTACACCAGTGGGACCCGTTGCTCCGGTGTCTCCAGTTACACCAGTAGCTCCTTCTGGACCTATTGGGCCAGTTGCTCCGATTGGGCCAGTCGCACCTATGCCTGTGGCTCCAGTCGCTCCCGTTAAGCCAGTTGGACCCGTTGGCCCTTCTATGCCTGTTGCTCCTGTGGCCCCTGCAGGACCCGTAGGGCCGCTTGGCCCAAGTGGTTGTGTTCCGACTTCGACCCACGATGAATCGTAGTAAATAAAAGTCTTACCAGTGCTCGACTCAAACCAAATCTGACCAGCAGTAGGAGTGCTTGGAGCGGTGTCTGAGATTGTTGCTCCACCTGCGGCGTTTGAGTTAACCCATGCGGTGCCGTTCCATTGAAGAACCTGGTTAGTGGCAATGCTGGTTATTGTTACGTCTGTAAGGTCATCAAGAGAAGCAACAGTTGAGGCGGTTCCTGGTACAAACTTGGTTCCATTGAATTTAAGGACTTGGTCGCCAGTAGCGCCAGTTGTGTCTACTTCTATGCCGTCAATGAAGAGAGTAGGAACTTTTAGTGTGTCGTCTGTTTTGAGGACGTTTGCTTCGTCACGGTAGAGGTTTACATCTCCGCCACCAGTTCCGTCACCCCAGACAAGGCGACCGCCACCCTGAATTTGCAGTCTTGCAAAAGTTTCACCGTCTACAAAAATTGTCAACCCATCAGAACCAGCAGACGACAACTGCTTAATGGCGATAGGGGTTATAAATTTTTGAGCCATGACCTCGGTCGTTTCTCTTGTTAATGCCCCTCAGGGCTAAGCATTAAGCTTTCTTACCGAAAGCTGTGTCTTTTGGATTCAGGTAACGAATGATAACAGGAAGCGCTGCTGCCCAGAGAGCATTAGCTGCCAACTTGATGTCGCTTGTTGCCGCGTATGTTGCGACTGCTGCACCAAAGACGCTTCTTGCGTACGATGCTGCCATTGCTTTTTGTTCTGCTGTAATTTTCATATTTACCTATCCTGTAACGATGATTCTATAGTCCCCGATGCCGATGGTGCCATAGAGGGTAACGCTAAGCGTGTTGGCATCAGAGCGGACGGTGTCTCCAAAAACTGTTGCTCCGGTGGCGACTTCTACAATTTGAACTATGACGTCAAGGGTGTTGAAGTTGTGAACTACTGACGTTGTTGAAACCCCAGCAGCGGAAGCCACACAGGCCTTGGTGGCAACACGGGCAAGTGATGGTGTGCTTGTTGTTCTTCCCGACGCCTCAGCAGCAGAAGAAGCAAGGCTGGTACGAGCACCTGATTCTGTAGACGAATTAGTACCACCATGCTCGACGGCAACATCCGTAGCTGCCCAGGTACCGGTTCCAATTGTCCCAAGAGTCGTGATTGAAGACTGGCCGACATAAGTTGAAGCAATGTCAATCGCATCTGCAGTAATTGCTGTTCTGTTAGCGGTAACGTTAACGTTGATTGTGTTTCCGGATTGACTAAGTCCATCACCGGCAGTGAATGAACCAGCACCAGAGAACTGTGTCCACACAATTGCCGTAGAATCAATTGTGATTGCTCCGTTTGTCGAAACAACAAAACCCTTGTCAGAATGGGTAGAACCCTCTTCAACAAAAGTGAACGTTCCAGCCTTTAGTTCCCCAGTATCAGCAGTTCCGTTTGCGTCAGACGAACGAGAAGCAGCTCCAGCACCAGAAGCGACAGCAACATAAATACCGTTTTCCGATGCTGTACTTTGGTCTTTTACCAAAACGCGGTCGCCGGCAACAAGGGTTACTCCGTCAATTAAGTCCCCAGCCTCAAGGTCGGCAGCAATGTTGATTGGTGCCGTAGTAGCAACTCTTACGGATTGCTTTACATCAAGGCCTTGACGAGCAGCGTCTACATAGCCTTTTGTGGCAATGTGGGTGGCCTGTGTCGGGGTGGCAACCTTGGCATTTCCGCTTCCGTCACGAATTACTAATTTGCCATTAGTCGCATCGGCAGTAGCATCCGCAAGTTTAGTAAAATCTGCTGCTGTTAAAAGACCAGCAATTGAAGATGTTGCAAGTTCTGGTGTGACCGTTATTTGACCATTTGACTCAGTGATTGTAAGAGCGGTCGCATAAGTGCCACCAGAAATTACACCAGTAGTGCCTGCACCGGTTTGAGCGGTTGACGAGATAAGCGTTCTCCACGCACTCCCAGACCAAACCTTGATGACGTCTTCGCCAGTATGATATACAAGGCGACCCTCAAAGTTGCCAGATACAGGGTCTGAAGGAACTTGCTGCAAGGTGGCATTGACAAGTTGGTTCTGATTTAGGTCAATATTTGTGAGAAATTTTTGTGCCATTTTTACTCTACCTTACGTGAGATATGCTTTTCCAGAAAACGCTGCAGAAAACAGGACTGTTATCTGAGTATTACTATTGTATTGTACCTCACCAAATACATGGGTATCTGCAGAGTCCACAATGGTTACAGAAGGCTTACCTCCCAAGGAGTGGGTTATAACCCAGGTGGCCAGGGCAACCTCTTGATTGAAGACAAATCTTCGAGTATTTCCAGCAGACCCACTAGACCGGATTATGACCTGATTGGGTGCGTCCTGGTTGACAAGTACTTGATTTGGGGTGTCTTGGTAGATATTTACATTATTGGGGACATTGCTCATCTAGTCACCTCGTAGGACAATATGAACTCGCCCTGAACCATTCTGGATATATCCCCAGAACCATCTATTAATTCAATATCGTAAACACCACTATTTGTAATGGATGATGTTTGAGTTGCTGTCATTACGACCATAACTGAGCCAAATTCATCATCAATTACTATTCCGCCATTCTCGGTAGTTAAAGTAATCATAGCTGTGGAGGATTCTATGGTTCTTCTTACCTGCATGCGGGCGGAATAGCCAGACAGGTCCCACGTCAGGTAGATGGTTGGGTCCACTGGGTCGGGGTATTGAAGCTCGAACTTACGTGAGAACGAAGTCCCTTGCTCGCATACTATGTTGTAATTTCCAGCAAGCATTTACTCACCTCCGTCCCTAAATTGTAGACCAATAGCTGGTTTCTCAGACTTATTCGTCATCTTCTTCGTCTTCATCATCTTTTTCTGATGTAATCATGTCAATTGCGTACTCGAGCATGCCGTGAGCTAGCCAGGGGGACATTGTGTCGCTTACAAAAAGACTTAGCTGTGAACCTACGTCATCGGCCACTTCGGCAACAATTACAAAGTTGACAATTAATTTATCGGGAAGCGACTTGTGAACTAATTCGCGAAATATTTCGTTCATGTCTTCGCTATTTGCCATTATTGTGCTCCTCAAGTATGCAGAGCCGTCCCATGACTTCTGTTATCTCTTTTTCTAGCACAACATTGCGCTCTTCACATATCTCTGTTTCTCGATGTAATTCATCGACAAGAGTATGCAGGCGCTGTACTTCGGCATGAAGGTCGGCCACTATTCGACTATAGCCATCAAATATGGTTTGAATCTGCTCGGTGTTGTTAGTTACATTCGTGCGCTTTTCTTCACTACGCTGCCCACGCATTATTGCGTACGTAGAAAGAAAGGCAGCAATAGCTGCTGCTATAGGAGACAGGATTTGTTCCATAGTTAGTATGTATAGTTTCTAGTTGCAGAGTAGAGAGTCCAGGTTTTTTGTTTTCCAGTTATGTATACCTTGACGCGAATTCTTTGGTCAGTAGGGGTTACCTGGACGGTACCAATAGACCCCGCCCCACGAACCCTGATACGACCAGCTCCTGGATTTCCATAAGCAAGAGTCCATGCCATGGTTTTATCCTGAGTTGCGGTGCCTGAACTCGTACTCCATGGGGATTGGTTGCCTGCAACCGTTCCACCAGAAGTAGATGCGGATGTATCGGTGCCCGAAAAATCAACATGAAAACTTCTTGACGATGAAGCTATGTATATACCGCTAATTACAACCCATGCTTCGACACGTACAGAAGTGATTTTATACTGAGTGCCGCTATTGTCGCTCGTTCCTGGAAGCGAGTAGATACTTGTCTGCGTAAAGCTATTGCCGGTAACTTCAAATGTTCCAGTTTCTGCGGTGTAGTTTGCTTCAGCGCCCCAGTCGTAGAACAGGTATGAATCAACCCCGCCATAAGTACTAAGAGTTGCCAGTGTTGTGCTTCCACTATTTGCAGTACTATTTGTTCCGCCATATTCGTCTGTGGAGGTTGCGTAAATATAATAATTAGTACCCCCAGCAAGGCTTCCAAACGTTCCGGTCAGTGCTCCGGCTCCCCAAGCTGCACCCTTGAGATGTTCTACTGAACCCATCGATACTCCATCCGAAGAGCGAATACAGTAGACGGTTACTTTTGCCACTTCTGAAGTTAGGTAGGTAGACGGAGTAGCGAAAGAATAACTAAGAGAACGCACTACAGCGGCTCCAGGCCATCCTGGGTCAGATGGGACATTGGCAGTAACGGAAGGAGCAGCAAGTGTTGGGGGAGTCCTGTCTGCGCCGGTAGTTACTTCAGAACGAGTAGACAATGGGCTAGAGAGAGAAAGAGTATTTAAAGTCTGCGTCCTAACAAAATATTTTGTTCCTGGATTTCTGCCAACATTAAAACTTCCATCTGCCGTAAACGCGGCTGATGAGTCGGTTACATCAATTGTTTGAGAGGTGCCCGTGTAGTTATCGTTTGCGTCGTATAGGTATGCAATCACATGACTGATTGTCGTAAAACCAGCAGGAACACTCGCCGTATAGTTGATTCTTCTGTTATGCAGCGTTAGGTCGGAAGAACTAATGGCCGATATGGATGGAGTAACGGGGGTTCTGGCTACGTTAAATGTTGTAGATGTTGCGGTGCTTGCTGGCCCCAAGTTTCCAATTGCGTCAGATACACAGTCTGTTGGTATAGACAACGTAAGCGTTCCACTTGTTGTGCTGTTAGCCGAAGACTCGGTAAGAGTAATTGAATAGGACGTTCCGGAGCCGGTAAACGAGCTCAATACCCACCCTGTTGATGTTCCGCCAATGGTGAATTCTGAAGACAGTAGCCCAGTTACAACTTCAGAAAATCTAAGCGTAAACACAACTGTAAACGCGGTAGCGGCAGACACAGAGGCAAACTCGGCAACAGTTGGTTTAGTTACGTCTATCGAAAAAGTCTGAGACACGGTGGCGCTTCCGGTCCACGGGTTAATGCCTGATTCGTCCGTTACTCCAGTAGGAAGAACAGACAGTCTGACGTCGCCAGAAGTCTGAGTTCCACCCATGCTTATGTTTATTGCATAAGTTTTGTTATCAGGTGTCGTTATGGAACTTATAGACCACGCCGTGCCAGGGTTTGAAGAAAACGTAACCATTGAATTATTCCACGAAGCAATAGTTTCACTAAACTCCAAAATGTAAGAAGCTGTTGTTTTAGTAGCTCCATATGTTCCGCCGCTTACAGTTCCAGAAAGTTCAAACCTTACAATCGTAGGAGCAATGGCGTCGTACGCATAAACTCTTTTCCATGCGCCGGCCTGACGAATGTATGCCTGGTTTATTCTTTTCCATGCGCCGCTTTTATAGACAAACGCTTGCTCAACTGTTTTCCAGGATGAGCCAATCCTTACGTAGGAGGGCTGTTCGGGGTAAGCCATTATTTAACCTACGCCAAATATTGGAGGTATATGTCACCCTCGTTGGCTGTACCGCTAGGCGCTGCTGTTCCGTATGTAATTGCTCCACCACCAGAACCGGTGCCGTTATGATAAACACCAGGACCACCAGCTACTGTGGTATTTACCTTTGACTTAATTATTGAAGTGTTAGCAATCTTGTCTACAGTTACAGCGCCGTCGTTAATTTTTCCAGTCAAAATCGCATTGTCTCTAATGTGGTTTGTCGTAACTGCACGACTTGCGTCTGTAGAAACGCTGTCTGCTAGCTTGGCTGAAGTGACCGCATCATCGATTATTTTGTCTGTTGAAACAATAGAGTTGGCCAGCAATGCAGTGGCATTTATGGCTCCATTGGCTATGACGTGTACGTGTCCAGCATCAGAAACGTTTCCGGATGAACCGATTGCCGCGGTTGTTCCAATAGCCTGAGGGGCTGTTACTCCAACGCTTAGCGAGTGTGCGTGGTCTTGTCTAGCAGCCAGCAGTGACGTCCCTACAACCGAAGACCCACCAGCAGTAACGGACGTGACTGCTGTGGCCATCTCGTTAATTTTTACCCAGCTACCGGCCGTAAAAGCACCAACCGACGTTACTGAGCCTGTATAGAAATAAAGAACAGACGTGGAAGTATTGTAAAAAAACGCCCCAACATATAAGGCCGAACCCTCTGGCGGAGCGCCGGCTCCAACAAGGAATTTTGCAGCGCTAGCGTCAATGGCAGCATGTGTGTCGTCAAAGTGCGTACGGGTGAGCTCATCGTCATCCGAGCTCCAGCGCGTCAATAGAAATCTTGGTGTTGTGCTTACAGCCATTTTTTATACATCCGCTAGAATTACATGGTTTACTTCAATACCGATTGGTTTTGATATTTGTATGGCGGCTCTGACTAGCTCGCTTGTTCCACCAACATTTGTAGCATCAGGAGTATCGCCAATATAAGTATACAATGTCACCGAGAACCGGTTAGTACCTGACGGATTTTTGTCGATTAGAACATATTTATTGTTATCTAAGAAAAATTTAACTGTTTCTGTAATTGCTTCTTCAGTGCCAGCCCTAAAACCTATATAACCAGTAGATATTGCATATCTAAGATATTCAATTAATTTTGAAAAACTGGGAGAGTATGTCTCTATTTCGCTCCACGACACACCATTAGGTGGGGCGTCAGTATCCACCAAATCAATAATTTGTCCCCACGTTCCAGGAACTCCCGACCACGCCGTGGACGTCGGCTTAACTGCGTCGCGCTGAATTCCCACAAACTGACTTAACCACAAAAGACTAGACAAAGGTGCAACTTCGACATTTACTAGTTTACTTTTTGATGAGTCGTCATCTTCAGAGGCCCCACTCATTACGTCCATGTATGCCCAGTTGTTGACAAATTCGTCGGCTAGTTCTGAGTGATGCGTTAAGACGTCAACCAGCCTACCTAGCGGCCTATCAAGACGGTTGTCTATAGAGTCGTTTGAAACAATTACGTCTGGCAGGGTCCAGTACAAGGCGTTGTGTCCAATATTGTTCCTGGCGAAACCGTACCTAGTTGTTAGTGAAGGATATGTTAAATACGTTTTTGCCGCCGCTGGTGAAATACCCGAGGTGTCGTAAACAACCTCTATAAAGATTCCAAGATTTCTAGATAACGTAACTGCAGGAAGTGTATGCCAGTCAGTTCTCAGTACTGTCCATTTGTTGCTTGTCAAAAACCCCATACCATCAACGTCGTACGGGGACTTTTTGATGTTTATTGACGTAAGCGTGCCGACAAGGCCATTATTTTCTACTCTGTTATTAAAAAATGTGGCTAAGTCTTTTTCTCCCGAAGTGTAAGGCCAGCTACCTAAAGCCCCCTCGTGTGGAAAATTGTTTGTCCACTGCATAAACCACGAACCCAGTTCACTATCGTCGTCGTGAAAAACATCAGAACTAGTCTCATAAACAACTATATTTACAGTCGCTGCATCATTTATTTGCGCAAAAGCAGTAAAAGCGGTCTGGCGTCCATCAAATGCTTGGTCATACGAAACAGAGTTGGTGCCTAGCCACACCCGCGGACGATAAGCACTAGAATATGTATAGTCTGGGTGAAGTTGAACGGTTTTTTTGCCAGGGTAATAAAGCGACAAGTCTGACTCCCCCAAGTCAATTGGGTGAGTGTCCGGCGTATCCCAACTAGTGAGAACCCCGTTTAGAGCAGCGAGCGACTTAAGTTTATCTGATAATAAATCACGAACCATATATGCTCACGTTTGCCGTGACGCTCGGCATGCTTCCTGCAAACAGGAACTGCAAATACTGAGGATTTACTGGGTTTCCTGGGTCGGTCACGGCCATCAGCGAGTTATTGAAGTAGGTGCTTCCAGTCACTGCAGTGACGGTTCCAGCACCATAGGATGGAAGATTAATAGTCACCGAAACAACCCGCTTAACGCCGGTTACTTCTGATGTTTTTACAACAAACTCGTCTCTATAAAGATATTCACTCCAGTTACCGTAATATTCAGGACTGAAAGATGAATTTAAATAATCCGTAACGTCAGCCAAAACACTAGATGCTACATATCCTGGAAGCACCTCTATTTCTACTTCAACATAAACCTCGACCGGCATCACTGTGTGAATAAAAGCATCAATACCAACAGGTGTTCTAGTAGAAATATCGTCGTAAATTGCCTGTTTTGTTTCGAAAGTAATAGGTTGACCCTCCACTCCCCATGTAAAAATTACATACATGCCGCGAGCATCTGGAGTTCTAAGAGCTGGCGCTGTTCCGTCCAGAAGCGCGTAGGTTAGGCCTCCAACCAATTGAACCATTGTCTCGCCAAGGTTTGCAGAAGCTGCTGGGGAAGTGACCCCAATGCCGGAAATGGATACTGTCTTTGCAATAGAGTCGAAGTTTGTTATTTCGGCACCAAAACCCATTGCTCCAGATGGAAATACTTCTTTTGTAACCTCAGCGCTGCCATACATTTGTTGCGTGGTTACCCATACTGTTTCGCCGTCAATATCTAAACCTAAGCCGTCATTGAAAGAAAACAGCTGGTTATCTTCAGTTGAGCAATCGATAACAACATCAAGAAAACCGCCAAAAGTTGTTGCTGATGTTGTGGTTGTTGAAACTGGAGAAGTGGAAGAACCGTAGGCAAGGTCGTAAACCTTACATCTCGTTACCCCTGCGTATGTTGACAAGATATACGCCTCAATCTGTGCTGCAGTGCAGAGAGAGTTACTTAATGAGTTCAAATAGGTAACGCCGCGTGTCAAATACTCGATATCCGACTCTGCTGTTGCTGCTGACGACGGAACCGAAGTAGTAACACACGTGAATAACTCAGAAGACGGCTGAGTTATGGTAAGCGAGGTTCCTATAGGTATGGACGGAAGCGGTCCAAGAGCCAACGATTCAAGAGTTACGTTTACGGTATTTGAACCGACTGCCGCGCTGGCTGTTTGTAAAACAAAAAATGGATACTGAACAGGTTCTCCATCATTGTCCGTATCGTAAGAAACGCTGGTTCCTTCCAAAACAGTCCCACCAGGTGTCAAGATGGTGAATGAAGCATTTATGGTTGATACTCCATCCTCTCTCCGTTCTAGGCCCAAAAGTCGCAAAACGCCCTCAATTGTGCCATTGGGTATTCTATTTGCCGCAGCTATATATAAAGAGTTGATAAGAGAAAACGACTGAAGAAGAGCATCTTCAACAGAACCAGCGCGGGGTTCAAATTCAGGGAGGGCAGTTCTTGTGTAATCTAAGGCAGCGGCATAGAGCTCTTCCGGCTGAAGGTCGTTTACCGTTAGGTCAATATATTCTGAAAAGTCTGGTGATGCCATGGTCCCTAGTATACGTAAGAAAGGTTTACTGAATAAGATGAGGTGTTTTCATTTTTGGAAATGGCCAAATCTGTAACTGTTATTTCTGGAAAGTAAAATGCAATAGTTTGCCTTATTGCAGCTTCGGACGGGTCGCTAAAGGTCATATTCCTAGTTCCAAAATCAAGCTGTAGAGCAAGTTCTCCGGGAGCAATTTGTAACGCCAAGGCAATCAATTGATTGTAATAGGCATCAGTCCCCTCATCTAAGGAAGCTATGTGGTTGTCCGTAAACCGTACAGGAAAAGCAAGTGTGTCCATTAGTCAAAAACCCTTGCTTCCAGTATGTTTTCAATATCTACGTTCAGTACGTTCTTTTTTGCAATAACTACAATATGGTCATACCTGCCATCAATATAGCTACATAAAACATTTTCCCCGACTTGTGGAAACTCACAATAAACATCACATGGGCCAAATTCTATTACTGAGTTAAGTTTTGGTATTTGTAAAATAACCTGGGAACCTACAATTCTAGTTATGATTCCAACATAGGTCGCGGCAGGGTTTGATAGGCGCGACGAACCTTTGGCAGAATTCGTATATGTTGAATTATTGATAGCAATATTTGCAATAGACATGAGTACCTACGGAACGTCTTTTTGATTGACTGGTTTTTCGGGAGTTCTAAAAGAAATTTCTACAGGGTCATTTGTTCCCTCTGAAAATGAAACTTCAGTTACTATGTATCCACCCTGAAACAGTGTTGGCTTAGGTCCAATAATAACAGTCTGACCCGGCCTAATGAGGCAACCGTTCGGTTTAGCTACAACAATTCTGCCATCACCCTCAAGCGGGTCATTCTCTGATTGTCTTATGGTTGGATATTCCAGCACTGTAAATTTTTGAGCATCGGCAGGTATGGTTCCGCCAGGATTATAGTAAAGACGACAGTATTTTTTTACTGACGGCTCTTTCTTGGATGAGTACAATTTCTCCTGCTGAGCAGATAAGGCGACGGCATAAACTGTGGCGTCTTTGGGGTTAGAAAATTTTCCTAGATGTTGACCAGTTTTTTTATAGTAGCTAATAGCGTCTTTGTCGCTTACAATAATTCCTTTGCCGTCCTGTTTTTTAATTACGGTAGGAATTAAAACCGTTAACTTTCCTTCGCCAATGCTTATTGAGCGAATAGTGCTAATTGAACCATTGGTGTTTTTAACAATGGGCCTGCTGTTTAAATCAATATTACCTTTAACAACAATTCCTTTAGCCGTCTTAAGCTGCGTGCTGACGATTAATTTTGAATCTATTCCATATTTCCACATGAGCCATTTTTGCGACCCATACACCATCACCCCATCCATTACATAAAGTACAAACTCGTCTTGATTAGCTGCGCTCTGCAGAACCGACCATACGCTTTCGTCAGAGTTGGCTCCGTTTCCTTTATTGATAGTTTGTGTTTTGTTCGATTTTTCAGCGACCAGTTCAATGCCAAATTCCCTAGCGACATTAACCGCATATTCATAAGCAGAACTTCCGGATATTGAGTCAGGTTTTTTGTTTCTTTTCATTGCTTGAACAGCAGCATCCCATGCTGTAACCGTTACTTGTGGCGAGCTTGCAGGTCCTTGACCGACTTCAACAACCCCTATTTCATACATGCATCCTCTGTACAGAAGTTTTCTGCGAGCCGCAAAAAGATTATTTTCCATCATTAAATAGTCTCTATCTATGACTGTAAATTGAATTTGGTTAGCTCCGTCTATTGAGTAACTCAAGTTAAGAGACGTAACATAGGGGCCGAATTGAGAAACTTCAGAAAGTGATTTTTTTTGCAGGTTTGTAGCAAAATATGATTCGAGCGCTTTTTTGTAGGCTTGCGCATTTCTTTCTATCGCAAATTTGCCAAAATGCTTACCGTCACTTTTGTATTTTTTTAAAGCTTCTGATTTAGAGATAGGCTTGCCGCTTTTGGATGACGAACCAGGAATAAGAACCCATAAATTTTTATCTTTTATTAGGTACACAGAAACAGAAACGAGGGTTTTATTAACCATATAAGAAACTATTGTGGTTTCTAAAAAAATAGTTCCTTCAACCGTAGGTACGTTTGGTTTCTTAAATGCGCTAGGCTTATTGAACAACTGAATAATAGAGCCGAGACCATATTTTTGAAATGCAGCATTATTTCTTAACCTGTCAGTGTCGTAAATGCTTGAATCCCCTTTGGAAAAATCTAATTCTAAAGATAGAAAAAAATCTTCCGGGCTCAGTATGGTAGACATTATCCTCCAGGGTTAGCTTTCTGCAGCTCTGTAGATATTTTATACGCCGTTTTTGCTTGCCCTTTTAAGTTTTTGGGGACCACTGCGTCCTTGTCCATCTTAATATTCTTATTGTTTGTCAGTTGATATGTTGGATATGGGAAGGCGCTGCCCACGCCATACAAAACCCACGCATTTCCTTCTTTTGTCCATAGCTGCTTACCAGATGAAGTCAATGGTGGCGTGAATCCTGGAGGGGTTTCACTTCCTCCGCCTTTATACCTGTATTCGTATCTCCATGCTTTTGGAGGCAAAGGCGTGGTCTTGACGGTTGATGCACCTGTTGTGACGGGCGCAACCTGCTCTCCGCCAGTATCTCCTACAGGCTTGCTTGTAATGGGGTCAACTTCGCCGGAGCCCCCACCTGTGGTTGTTGTTGTTTTTTTGCGATTGGAGTTTGTGTATTTAATTTTAGGAAACTTTGAAAATACGGATTTTGTTTCTTGATACTCAAGCAATCCAATAGTGCATTGAGCTGCAACTATTTGACCATTTGCATTTACTCTGCTGGTTTTAATTGAGAACTGAGCTATGTACCAGTGGCCTGTATTTAAGAACGTATCAAAGTTAGTAAATGCGACTGGCTCGGCAGTGTTAGCCATCCATTCAAGCGTTCTTAATTGACTTTCAACGCTTGTGGTTAGCCCATCGCCGCTTGCAGCTACAAGAAATTCAAAACTTGCCTTATAGTTATAATTTCCTTTAATGTCAATTAATGGTCTAAGTAGTGGGCGCGGTATTTCTTGAATATCCATACCTATGCCTTCGTAGGAAACCTGCGTTGGCGGATACGTAAACTCAAAAAATACAGCCGTATTGTTTTTTTGAGCCATCCTGCGCGTAGCCGACCTTTGCCCGACAGTAATGGTTTTTTCCCTAATGTCATATATTGAGGGGTTGTCTTGGGTTGGAGCTCGTCTTCCTACTATGACGTTCAGCTTTACGGTACTGGTTGACCTAATTACGCTAGTAACTGATGCTGGTGGAGTTGCCATTATCTTCTCTCCCTATAGTTTCTTTGCGACTTGTTTATTTCATCCATAACCATTCGTGCAATTGCTTGTTCGTCTTGACCTTCTGAAGCATAAACATTAATAGTTACAGCCCCACCAGTTTGTTGAGGCAATGCCGCTGGTGCCGCCATACCTATCCTGGATGTTCCCGTATCTCCTGATGGGGCTGCCGGTGGAACAACGTGTAGGTGTCTAGAGCCTGCAGCTCCGTGGAATTCCGCAAATCCTCCAGCGTTTTTAATTAGGGTTGAGTACTGGCCAAGATTTTGTCCCGTTAGGTCATACGCATTTCCCGTGACGTGGTCAGAGCTTGGAGAGCCTAGGGAATGATTTCTCCATGCCGAAGTGACGGTTCGTTTTCCAGTAAGCATTGAGTTAAAACTATTATGACGAGACATTGTACGACCCAAGCGAGATGAGACAGTGTCCCCAACAGTAGAAGCACGTGGGGAAGAAGTGTCAGGGTCTGGTGGATTAGCAGCCCACCAATCTGGCCTGCCTGTCCACCAGTCTGGTTTGGTGCTAAATCCGGAGCCAATAGCAGCGACTATGTCGGTCCTCATTTTTAATGCGGCACCTTCAAGTTGGTCTGACAGAGTTCCGGCAGTGCTGGTTTGTAGGCCTCCGCCTGCAGTTATATCAAATCCAAAACTTGCCAATTTTTTCGCTATATCGTCTTTGTTAGCACCAAGACCAGAGCCACTAATTAAGAAGTTTTCTAGTTCTCGGGCTTTTTTACGCTCTTCAGGGTCTGTAGAGCTATACATGGAAGTTAGTCGAGACTTTATTCCCTCAAAACCGGCAGCGCCATCTGTGAATTCAAAACCACCCTGGTTGACTAGTTGCATGATTCCTTGAGAACGCACGGTTGCTAGGTTTGCGACCTGGTTAGCTACTACTTTTTCGTATTCTCCTCCAGCATTGTTTACGAAGTCAGCTCTTCCAACAGTACTAAGAGCACCATTTTTTCCAAAAGCACTTCCATCAGCACCGAATATATTCTGAAAACCATAAAGCTGATTTAATGCATCATCAGGGTTGGTGTTTGCAAGAAATTCTGAGGTTTTTTGCATTAAATCTAAGTACTGGTCGCGCGACCCACCACCGCCTTGCTCAATCCCTTTAGCAGCCGCGTCAGCAGCGTAACGAATTTTTTCTTTTTCTCTCAATTCGTCAATAAACGAATATGATTTCAATATTGCATCTGTTCCAGATTGTGCAAGACCTTTTAGTGTCAAGTCCATCTGTTTGCCCAAAGCACCAAGAGCGTCGGTTAACTGCAGTGTTGGCTCGTAGAGGTTAACCCCCATGGACTTAGCTAGCTCCATGATTGCATCTCTTGACATGCCGGTAGAACCTTGCAGTCCATTCATTAAATTCTCAAACGAACTAGATAGGTCTTCTGTTGCGAGCTTCATGTTTGCTGCATTTTTGGTTAATTCTTCTCCAAATGTTCCTTTATGCTGACGTGCTCGCTGCGCCTGAGTCTTGCCGAGTATTCCTTTGCTTTCTAAATCTGTTATGAAAGCACCTTGCTGCTCAATAGTCATTGAGTTGTATTTTTTGGCGTCTTTAGACAATTTTCCTACAACACCCTGAGCACCTTTAGTATCTCCGGTTATAAATTTGGATACTGCATCTCCAAGCTTGTCGTAAGCAAATGCTTTGGCTGCTTCTTTAGCAACCATTTTTTCTGCTTTTTTACCACCGAAGAATCCAATAACTCCACCGATTACTGCTCCACCAATTGCTCCAGCAGCAGTTCCGAAGAATGGAACAACAGAACCAAGAGCGGCACCAACTGCAGCTCCAGACGCGGCACCGGTTAGAGCACCGCCGCCGGCAGTTCTTGCGCCAGTGCCCTTCATTAGGTTTACAAGGGTTCCGGCACCCATGGCTCCAAGGCCGAGCGCTGGGTTAATGGCCATCAGGCCAGCACCCATATTTATGGCTCCAGCATTTTCTGAAAGCATTGACGGAGCGTATTGAGAGTTGGCGAGAGCGGCAATTCCTGCTCCTGCAACCATTCCCCCCATGCCGAAGCCACCCCTGAAACCAGCCTTAGCTCTGCCCCATTTTGCTTTTTTACCAGTCAACTTGTCCGGGTTATCAGTAATTCTGTCACCGTGATATGTCATCGATACGGGGTCATATGTTGAGCCAGGGAATGGGGCCGCTGCGCCTTGACCTTTTACGAGTGTTTCCACTCTTTTATCGTTGTAAAAATCCCATTGGTCCATCGCTGCTTTGGACGAACCCCATGTATTAAATTGACCACCAAGAGAATCTACTTTTCCTCTCAATCCGCCAAATCTGCCGTTTTTAAAAATCTTCGACCCAAGTCTCCCCGTGCTTGGAAGCGTCCTGCCGAACGGGCCTATCATTTGCCCGCCTCTATTATTTGCAGGGTTGGAGGTGAGAGGGTTTCCATCCTTGTCGACCATTGATTCCCATCCTCGGCCGGCGTACATGGGCATACCTAAGAGAGACGTTGCAGCGTCGCCCATATGAGCCATTCTTCCTTTAGGAGTTCTTCCATTACGATACGCGGCCCGTTGTGCGCTTCTGCGACCCTTTATTATTCCGTACCCAGCAATGCCCGTTATGAGCTCTCCACCAATACCCGGTATTCCCGCAACAAACCCCATAAGCATGGTTATGCCTTTAATCACTTTTTCAACAATGGTCAAAATAGTATTAATGGTTGGTAGTGCGGCTGTAAATGCTTCTTTAAATTTCTTTGAAAAATCCATTAAGGCGTCAACGACGCCTCCCATGCTGTCTCCAAATTTAAGAAAGTTATCTTTGTTGTCTACTGCTAATTTAGAAAAAGCTTCAACGTTTTCACCAATGCCTTTAAATAGTTCCTTGAGCGGTTTGGCAAACATGTCGATAACAATCGAACCGCCAGCTCTCAATTTATTCCATGACTCATTTATGCTTTTAAAGAGTTGCTTAAACTCAAGCCAAAACTGCCGTATTTGTCCAAGCATTCCTTCTGACTGAGGAAGGTATTTATTAAAAAGTTTTACTGTAAATTCAGTTAGTTTTTCAATTGACTTCACAATCGTCGGCAACATAATTTTTCCAAAAGCCGTAATGGCTGGACTGACTCTTAATAGTCCATTTTTTATTATGTTAAAGATTTTTTCTAAAGCGTCTTTGGCTGGACCAAGTAGCGGCTGTCCAATGTCTCCAAATAAACCAGTTAATAAAGTCTTATATTTCTTAAACATTCCAAACAATGTTCCGCTCAGCAGGTCTGCTTGACCTGTTATGCCTGCCGATTTAGACATATCGCCGGAAAGTATTGACTGGAAAATCTCTTGTACGCCGCCGCCGCTCTTTTTTATTTTCTTAAATGCTTTTTCAAACTCTGGACCTATGGCTTTTGCGGCTTCCGAAACCTTAGAGGTGACTTTTCCTTCTTTTTGAAGTAAGCCCACAAAATTACCTATGGAGGCCAAGCTCTTTCCTGGGTCCCCACCAATGGCTGCAAAGTCTCTCAGCGCCCTAATTACGGCCTGGGTCTTTCCTGTAAATTGACTATTTTTGCTTACTGCTGTAAACGCGGCATTAAGGCTTTCGACGCCAAATACGGCGAGCTGCGTATCTGCTGTTAGGTTTCTAACCATTGCCATGCTGTAGTCCATTGCTGAACCAAATTTTGGAGTAGCTTTTTGCGTATAGGCCATCTGTGCAGCCGTGTATTCTCTTTGTGCAGCAGCCGCTATAGACAGCGCTGCAGCGACGGATGCTACTGCGGCTGCCACTCCACCCATAGACCATTTATAAGCCTTCACAAGGGCGTTACCGATGGCAAAGGCGGCGTTTACAGCCATTAAAGAAGCGGCCGTAACAGCAAATTCGATACCCAGACCGATAACTGCAAACATTAGAAAACGGGACAATTTTGTAAATATCTTAGACGCACTGCTTGCGCGGTTCATGTGATTTTCTAGGATTTTAAACCTGTCTGTCAGGCTTGTTGTGGCAGCAAGGTTTTGTTTCGTCTGCTTCGTAGACGCCGACATTGCTCCAGAAAGTCTTGAAAAACTCTTAGAAGACCCATTTACCTTATTAGAGAGGGCTTGAGAAGCTGTACCAACGGCGGCAAGCTGTGCTGAAGTACTGGCAGTGCCTTGCGCCTCAACCCTAACAACTACGTTTTCAACTTCTGCCATACGACACCTTGTTTGCTAAGTCGCAGCGTTCTGCTCTTCGTTGTCGGCCTCAATAACTTTAGCACATGCGTGCCTAATTAGCCATTCATCTTCAGTAGAGCGAAGTATTTCTATTGGGTCTGTCCCGAAGACTTTCCCTATTCTGGCCGCGGAAATAATGCGCGAGTCCTCAACTAAGAAGTCGAGGACTACTTGGTAGGGTTTTCCTGTTCCGCCTCAATCGTGTCACCATAGCCTGCGGCATCGATGATAGCCAAGGCGGCTGATTCTAGGTGTGGGTCCAGACCAAAAAAGTTCTGTACTGAGTCGGGGATAGCCCGGTCGGCACCTGTCATCTGTAGAACCGATGGTGAGGCAAATCCAAGTGGACGACCGCCTTCGTAGACTTCCGCGCCATTCAGATAGATACCTTTAGTTGTCTGGCCAATAACGGTACAAGCAAACTTAATTGCATCAAGGCCGTTTTTTGTCTCCGAGCCACAGTTGCGCTGCCATGAGCGAAGCTGGTTTTGGGTGATGTTTGGGCTAACTAGAAGCTTTACGCCTGGTCGTTCCGGAACGTCAATGAAAATAGAAGGACGTGAAACCTTCTTGGAAATTACACCCTTGAGCTGGTCAAGGATTGTTTCACTACTGACAACATCATCCATAGGAGTGAGGTCAGCGTCTTCTGGGATTGAATAGAGTTCATCTGTCATGACGTGAACACTACCACCTAGGTGGCCCTAGCGGTGAAAGTAATTAGGCTTGAGTTGGAGCGCCGGAGATTGCAAACGTCAGCGCGTATGTTGCTGGAGCACCCGAAGATGAGTCACCGTCTGGTTCAGTAATACCAACCAAAAGAGCTCTTGAATAAATACGCTCTGACTGCATGTTTGCAAGGTCGCAATCGGCATCGTAAATCTTGATTGTGTAATACGCACGCCCAACCACAAGTCGTGCTGCCTGAAGAGTAGTTCTTTCAGAGTCCGTGTAGTGCTTTGTCAAGGTTATGTCACCGATTTCTGCAGGTGCACATAGTGTCTCTGGAAAAGGCTCTCCACCTAGATAAATTTTTTCTACAGAAGCTGTAATTTCTCCACCAGAAACCTGGGCAAAATACAAGCCAACATTTGTTGAGCTTCCAATCGCAGGACCTGAAGTTTCACCGGTTGCTACAACAGGGGTTATTTCGGCCAATACTTGACGCTGTGAAATTCTTTTTGCCATTTTTTTACCTCAATTAGACTAGCGATGCCGTTAGTGATGACTTTGTGACCTCGACCTCAATTTTGTCACCTATACCTGAAACGCGTGCTCCAACTTTTGCCACAATCTTGCCTTCAGCAAGCTGTGTGACTGGGTTAAGCGCATCAGAGACGACAACTGAGTATCCAGGGTCTATTTCTTTACCGTTCACATCATAGATGGCGAACAGGCCGCCAGCTTTTGCAAGCGGGTCAAGAATTGATACAAGAGTTGATGCAACTCGAGCAAAGATTGTCTTACGTCCATCAATTGGTTGAAAGAGGAGGCCTTCAAGATTTACCTCTGCAAGGTAAACAACATAGTTGAGAACTTCTTGTCCGGTAATAAAGCGGAAGTTGTCAGTGTCGATAGACATCGAGCGCGCACCGTAGATACGAAGGCTTCCCTGAACGATACGGATAGCGTTAACATTTCCTGCATCAACAGTGTCGGTGTCTTCTTTTGAAACAGACGTTTCTAGACCAACCACGTAAGAGGCTGCACCCGCTTCTCCAGCATATGGGTAGAAAACACCGCGTGAGTTTTGAACGGCAGCTCTACGCGCCGCTACAAAGCCTTCTGGTGGGATTGTCATTGTTAGGGTCCCGTTAGGAATCTTAACCCACGGCCAGTAGATGGCAAGGTGTTCAGAGTTTGCAGTGCCGAGATAAGCAGCAGCGTCGGTAGTTGCGTCTCCTGCTGTGCTTCCAGCAGCAACGCTCGAAATAGCGATTCTGTGGTTTGTATTTGCATTAGCAACAAGGGCGTTTACGGTTGTATTGTCGTAATACCCAGGAGCCATTACGGCACCAGAACCAAGGTCGTAAGTGAAGCTACCAAGAGCAACAACTATGTCAGCAGCGGCCACTGTTGAACCATCGGTTCCAGAAGTGAAATCTTGCTTCACAACCGCAGCAGGGATGATGCTTCCGGTTGAGGCGGCCGTTACGTAAAGTGACGCAACTGCGCTGTTGTTGATTTCGTTAACGAAATCTGCTTTGGTTGCTGCTGTATAGGTAGCAGACACGTAAACCTTGGCACCGTTTAGCCAGATTTCAACATAGAAGGTTGTAGCGCTTGGCAATACAACGCTTGCTTCAAGCACTCCAGTATGGGCCCAGGTACCTTTACCGGCAGCTGTAAGCGTAAGGGATGTAGCTGGTGACACTTCAGCATCTACCAAAACACACGTAGCAGGAGTTGAGCCTGTACCAACTGCGCGCGATACGTAAATACGTGCGCCGCCTTCTTCAAAAAAGGTCTTAACAGTCTGATGAGTGTATCCAAGCGATGTGTAACCGCCATAGATAGCTTCGTATTGAGCAATGCTGCTGATGAGAGTTGCGGAACCCGAAGGGCCGCGGCTCGTAACACCAGCAACAAAAGCAGTAGCTGTTGGGGTGACCTGAACTGAGGTCGGACCTGTTCTTACTGCTGTTGTAACGACTACACCTGGCATACTTTTCCTCCGTCCCAAATGGAACTTTTAAATAAAAAACCTAACTGATTATAGTTAGATATCTGTTGATTCTATTGCAACTACTGAATCTTCTTCTAAAGCTTCTACAGGAATTACCTCTTCAGCCTCAGGTTCTACTGATTCAACAGCAGTTTCTGTCTTTTTTGTTTTTTTAGCATTTTTTGCATCCTGAGATACATCTTCCTTAGCTACGGAAGAAAATTCAACAGCTACGAGCCATCCATTACGGACGGCGCGCTGTATGTGCGAGTTGTCAAAACATACAACAACTTCAGCAGGACCTAGATAATCTCCGCCTGCATTGAGCTGAACAGATTTGTCTGTTTCGTTAACGTACTGGCCCATGCCTGAACACCCACTTGGGACCGTGTTTTGTACATCTTTAAAAATTTTCATAGCTACTGTGCCTCTAATTGGTTCATAGTCATTGCGGTAAAATCGATTTCATCAAGCGTGCCATATGGTTCACGCGTAATTACTTCTTCTAGCTCTATATCATAACCTAAATAAGCACCAGCCATTACACGGTCGCCCTTTAGCAAAGTTAGCTCGGAAAACTCTTCCGTTAATGTTTCTTCCATTATTTTTGCCTGCCTGAGGGTGTCATGCCTCATTAAGCATGGACGGTCAAGTAACGCCGAACGAACCAAAGTTGTGAGCTGGTCCCTCATGAGCGTTGCTTCCTCTGAACCTTCGGTTCTTACCCATATATAGGTTCTCATGCCGTAGACAACTGAATACATAGGGTCGTAGTTTCCAACGTGATTTATTCTTTCGAACCTCTTCGTTGATATGGCTACGGTAATTATTGTTGGCCATTCATCTAAAGCGAGGGGTTCGTACGTTATGTACTTCAACGGCGACGGAAGGGCCGTAGAGTCCAGATTCCACGAGTTTCTATATTTTACAAGTCTTTGCGGAATATCTTGTTCCAAATAGCTGTTTACATATTGCTTTGCAAACTGTGCACCATACATTGTTTCTAGAGTCATAGGACTTTCCCGTCAACGACCCACGAGGCATAAGACGAACCAAGCCACTCAGCGAACCTTCTGGGAACAAATACAATCTGACGCTTGGGCATCTTTTCTGTGCCCATCTGGTGGAACTTAGCATAAGACACCGTAGTGCCAAATTGAAACTCGGTATTGGTAGCGCGCGTTGCTGTGTTTGTTAGGTTAGCCAGGCTTGAAAACAGCTTTCCGGTGCGAACCATTGGAGGTGCCCCAGGGAACCTAACTGCTTTCCAAGCCCCATATTTAGCATCAAGGGGAGCCCAACCACCTGACAGAAGCCCATTAGATGCAAAGTTAGCAGCGTTCGCCATTTGAAGTTTTGCCTGTGCCTCTGGAAAAAGTGGAAGCATCGTCAATGACCTCTTGGCCATGGCGTATAGCTTTTTGTCTAAATCCCCAATATCTATTTCAACAGATATCTTGACATCGTCACTCATCCGATTCGACGCCTTCTCCAGCGCTTAATTGCAAGCAGCTCTTTTTCGAGAAATCCCGTCTCCATGGGAGCTACGCCTCGCGGGTTTAAGTCTTTTATACCGACTACGTCATCATGCATGTTCTGCATTTCGCGCGTAGCTGCGCGTAAAATCATTAATTTAAATACGTGGATTTGGTCCCCATCGAGGCCTGCCGTATATGTGACCGTTACTTCGTCATTTGACATGGCTCTATACATGTCGATGCCGTACCGCTGAACTATGTAGTCTCTTTCCGCCACTTGAACCACAGCGTCTCCCTCCGGGGTCCTTAGGGAAACTTCAGATACAGAAACTATGGGGGTGTTTCTAAGGTAAACCGTAGCTGGGGTCAACAGGTATGGAAGAGTGTTTCCCGTCGTGTCGAGCGTGTAGTCGTAAAAAAACGACGCCTGAGGTATAGACCTAAACTCGCCGGCAATAACATGCACTTCCTCAAACGTCTCAACCTCAATTGGTCTCCGAAGATACGCCTCAAGTTCGCTTTGAAGGCCAAGAAGGACCATTTCAGCCGCGTCTCTCTGCCTGTTGGTCAGAGAAATATCCATATACGTGATTAGGTCGCTTATACTTACGAGCATCTTTGCTCCTTACGACTTATCTACGACCCAGGGCTATATCCCGGCCTTCTGATGCCAGCGCGCGACCTTCCCCCTGGGATGTACGGGTACGATTGCCTCTACCGTACTGGAGACGGTCTGCAAGGCGATTGAGGGTATAAGAGACGGCACGACGCCACCATGGTGGTTTTACTTCACCTGTGAGTTCTACGTCCTCTATGTCGTTAGGAGCTGGCACGCTAAACCTCCGAATTGGTTGCGCTACGATTATAGGTTACCACTAACAAATTCGAGTGGATTCACCTATCGGCGTTTGGTGGCCCCTCTAGCTCTACTATTTCCTCTGCTGAGCCTTGTGGAGCCTCTATGGGAACCCAGGCTTTTGAGTAGTTGTACTCGGTTATTTTACGCTGCTTAATCACGGAGCTGTCCATCATTAGGGTTAGTTCGGCGTAGCTCATGTTAAAGATGTCTTTAATCTCGTCCATGCTGTACTTGCCAGAGTGGTAAACATCCTTGACAATAGCCGACATATATTTGGCCACAATCTGCCCTCGGCCCCTATTTAGACATATATGCATGACCATGGCATCTATGGCGTCAACGTCTTTGAAGATTACCGGCACGGTCTTTTTGTCTCGTTTAAGAACGCGCTTGTCTGACTGAGCACATATCCACCGGTGAAAACCGTCAATAATAAATCCGGTTGACTTCTGGACAATGATTGGAGAAACCCATCCATAGTCGTGCAGGGAGTCGGCCAAGACTTGTAGGTCTGGCTTCAGTACATGAGTTGCTCGCCATGGGGCCGGCTGTATCTGGTCCCATTTAACTTTTTCAATTTCCATTTTCTTCTGCCTGAATTGCTTTCTGGAGTGAGTAGGCCTTTGTTCCTGGACCTATTGGGTTTACCGCTGTTATGTTTATTTCGTTAAGCAAAACATTTCGTATAAGCCAGTGAAGCGGATACGAGTTTGGGTCTTTTGCATGTTTCTTCCTAAATTCAGAAGCGTACGCCATGGCTCGTTTTTTTAACCCAGGCGTCAGAACGTTGTCTTCAATACATTCCTTGACTCCCTCCCATCCGTTTTTTGCGTAGCGCATAATCACGGCTTCAATATCAAATTCTGGCCACCATCGACGCTGAGCATCAATCTGTGGAAAACATGCAACTAGGCGGTCATAGAAGTCCGGCTCAGTAGCAACAACGTCACCAATCCTCCTAATCGCAACGGCGTGCAGTGGAATACCAACGCGAGAGTTACTACCAGTCAGGGCGGCATAGTCGTAGTAATCACAGTAAGAAGCGTCGTGTTCTTCGGTAATAAACTTGAATACATCGTCAGTAGTCCAGTCATAAATCACTTTTGCAAACCTAAGCGGTATATTTTTTCGCATCTTGTAAGGTATGACGATGTAGTTCTCATGCAGTTTCTGTACACATGAGCGGTAGCGAATCATTGACTCGTTTGCCCTCACGCCAGTAATGAAAGCAACCTTACCTTTTTTACCCTGCATAGTGTAATAGTCAATGGACTCAGGTATTTTCTTGTCTGGGTCTAAACCAAAATGTTCAGCCCTTATGGCCCAGTCAGGTATAGGGCGAATTAGTCGTCCTTGTTTTTGTCGCATCCCTGACCACAAAAGACAATATTCACGACGTCCAAGAACCCATATCTCTTGGCTCTGCGGCAGGCAGTACCATTCCATATCAACCCAGTCGTAATTGCGAACCTGCTCCACAAAGCGCACAACAGACGGACTAACCATCTCTTCGTCACGGAAAATTACTTTTACCGGGCCAAGACCGCGCTCTTCATGTATTTCTTTTGCCAGGTACAGCGCTGCCGTGCTGTCCTTACCTCCAGAGAACTGAACACACACGGTGTCAAACGTGTCATAAACATGACGCATGCGTTCGCGTGCTGCATCAACGCAGGAGATATCTAAATAGAGTTTTTGCCTGCTCACTTTTTTAACTCTGAAACAATTGGCCTGGCTAAACCGTGGAGCAATGCAAGAGCCTTTACCGGTCCGTCGACGTGAGCGGTTTCTAGCTTAAAAGACGAAAACTCTGCTTCGGCCGTCCAGTCTTCAGGGGAATGCATGTGTAAGCAGAATTTAAGATTATTAATTGAAAACCATTTTGCATAGGAGATTAGGTCTCCTGTTTCTTCTTCTTTATTAAAAGTCTGAGTGAGCATCGATAAACTCCAGTAGTCGTTGAGCGGTTGTTTCGCCTTCATAAACGGGTGAAGACTTTAGGAAACGGATGAATTCATACCAGTGACGCTGCTGTTCCGCATCATCAAAAACCAGCGTGTACTGAACAACGGCTTTGGCTGTTTTGGATAACCCAACCGCTGCGCTTCCTAGCGAAACGGCGTCATTAATGTTGACTTTGTCTGTTGCTTGTAAATGAGCGTCTCCGGCGTCGTCGACCGTTGCAGTTACCTTTTCTGCTGATGGGCGTTGAGAGATTTGCTCCCCAATAGGTATAAAAATCTCTGGGGGAAGATAACCGGTACCCATATCTGTACTCATTCGTTCTGAATATGTTGCCGTTTCGTCAAGTGATGCCATTTCGAACTCATCCCACCCAAGGCCATCTAACAGCTCAAAATATTCAGGACGAATTTCATCCAGGAGTTCAAACAGTTTGTCCTGCTCCGTGTGGCCTAGCTCCATCGTCCGGTTGTCGGTAAGTGCAAAAGCAATAGCACGAGCGTCGTCAACTGACATCTTTACTGCGGCAATATGTGTCCAGCCGAGCTGTTTTGCTGCTAGTAGCTGATGATTTCCAGCAATCACTGTTGCAGTACCGTCTTCATTTGGACGAACAACTATTGGCTTAACCTGGCCAAATTCCATATAAGAGGCAGCAATAGCATCAACGTCACCACGGCGTGGGTTGTTCTGAAGAGGCGTTAGCGTATTTATGTCTGTAAGAAGATTCTGAATATCTTCATTAACTTTATGATTCATTTATCAAACCTGTGCTCGAACGTTTGCATTAAGTGTACGAAGAGCATCAATGCTTGTACGCAAAGATGTAAGCTTTTCGCGCTTGGATTTTACTAGAGCTTCAGCAATCTTGTAGTCAAGCATCTCGTCACCAAGCTTGTAGTCGGACCATGCTTCCCGTTCTTTGATTGACCCTTTAGCGGAAAGGTATTCCTTGGCCCAACTAGACTTGTAGAAAGCCTCTTTTTTGGCAGAGTCTTCTGCGATTGTTTCAAAGGCTTCTGTTTCTTCTTCCAGCAACTCCATTAAGCGCATCAGCTCTTCTTCGATTTCTATCTGGGAAATTGGCCTATTGCGATTGTTCATTTTGTCCTTTAAGTGGCGACCAGTCGATTTTTTCAAGAGCCGACATGTTTACTGCTGGCCAAGTGTATCCACTTATTCCTAGGTGCGCTAGACCCATCTGCTCTAAAATCCAAGCATCGCACAAGTCGTCGCTGCCTGCTCCGGAAAAAACTATTCCAGTCTTGGCCGAGATAGCGGAAAGTACGTCACCTTTTGATGAGTTACCTTTTCCAGTAGCAAAATTTGCTCTACAGGTAGGGGGTACGTCGACATAGGATATCCCTGCATCCCATAAGGTCATCCTTACGCATCCACCAAGTTCACCAATACTGTGAGCCTGTGAGTTACGCGAAGCAAACGAGTAGCTTTCTATTATTGCGCAATCGACTTTATTGTCAATACATGTTTGAAGAATTGACTTAGAAATAAACGAAAGTCTTTCTGCACCTCTTAGTTTTGTTGAAACTATTGAAGTATTCCCACCAATAGACACACCGGTTGAGGTAAGAGATAAGTCCAGGCCGATTAACTTAATTG
>Ga0247723_1000186_pt1 | contig 39811 bp, 40 predicted proteins | sample MSEWelMarce5H_FC_FD_189079 | JGI IMG/M metagenome (GOLD analysis project Ga0247723, IMG submission 189079) | Subsurface sediment microbial communities from gas well in West Virginia, United States - MSEEL Well Study Marcellus 5H_FC | ecosystem: Environmental > Terrestrial > Deep subsurface >... | reverse complement strand
CTGGTAAAGGAATGGATATTTCTTTAGTAGACCTAGAGTCTTTCTACAATGCAAAAGTAATATGTGATCAAATTGTATTACAAGATGCTCTTGTCGGAGGTAAAGTTTATTTCCCCACAAATGGTAGTGCAGGAGCAGAGGGTGTAACTCCTTTATCTGCTTCTAGGGATGTCAGACTGTATGAGTGCAATGCAATTATTGATACTCAAAAGCCGTTAAGAGAGAATGTAGAGAGTATTCTTTCTACAATGGGTGATGCTAGATTAGTGTGGTCAGCGGGAAAATATAAACTTAATTTACAGTATCCTGCAAACAATGAAGCAGTAATTGTTGCTGCAAGTTTGACAGATTCTGATTTAGTACTAGATAACACAGTCAATATTAATTGGCCAAGCTCTAGTGAGAGACTAAATCAATGTACTGTAAGATTTCACAATGAATCTGAAAATTTTAAAGAAGATACAGTATCTTGGCCTCCAAAAGTTTCAGGTACATCTTTAAGAGGTATTGGTGGATTTAAATATCCAGTAGCAGAAGACAAAGGTTGGCCTGATAATGCAGGTGGTAGCCTTCTCAAAAAGTACGCAGTATGGTCTGGTTCAGGTTCTTCCTTTGATCAAACATGGAAGTTCTTTGTAAAAGAAACTGGAACTTTTAGTATTGAATTTACAGCAGATAATAATTGTACAATTACAGTAACTACTGCTAACGGTACTCCAGTTTACTCTGATAGTCATGGAAACTTTAATACTACTAAAACAGGTAGTTTTGCTTTAACTGCAAACACTGAGTATCGTATTCGAGTACATGGTACTGATGATAACGTCGGCTCTAAAGGTGTTGCTGTTAAAATTAGTAAGGGCGCATTTATCTTTTGGACTACTAGATCTGAAAACTATACTAGCTTTTTGACTATTGTTAACGATGCAGCTATCTATAATGCAATGAAAGCTGAGGACAATGGATTAGAATTAGAAACAGATATTTTTGCTGATGGTGTTACAGATTACTACCATGCATTGGCTAAGGCTGAAGAATTGGTTCGTGTTAGTCGTAGTGCCTTCGGTATACAATTTAAATATGTAATTAAAGATAAATTCTTAGAGCCAGGTGACTTTATAAAGTTAAACAGTACTACTTTAAATCTAGGAGTAGGTACTGATCTTTATTTACGAGTAAATGAAGTAAAGATTACTGAAGAAGGGGTTTGTGAAGTTAATGCTACTAGGTTTGATTCTACGCAGTTAGCATGGAATGTCAATGATAACGAGTATATTAAAACACCTAATATTTACAACTTTGTATTTGGCACTCCTACTAACTTATCCTATACTCAACAAGACACTGAAATCTTAAATTCTTCAGGTCGATTATCCTGGACTGGAGTAGATACAAGTTCATTAGATACCTATATTACTTATTATTATATCCCAGGAAATACAGATGTAAATAATCAAATTATATGGACTGAACTAGGCAGAACTACAGACACTAGCTTTAATCTTCCAGCATTAAGGATAAGTAAAACAATCTTTGGTGTAAGAGCTTTATCTAAGGCGGGTAGATTGTCTAACATGGCAACAACTGCGCTGACAACTTTAATACCTGCAGAAGATGCCTTACCTTATGCAATAGTTCTATCAAATGATTCGTTAACCTTTACTTGTAATAAAGATGGGGTTCCCCTAGCTGGCCAACTACCTAAAACCGTAGAAATGTATCTCTATAGGGGTTTAAATGTAGTACCTCCAGCAGAAATTTCATACTCAATTAATCCAGTAGGTTGTAACGCTACTATTTCTCAAGGTGTAGTTACTATAACTGCAATTAATGATCAATATGCAACTATCTATTTAACCTTAGGTATTGATAATATTATTCTTTCAAAGGAAATTTCTTTAGCAAAGGCAATAACTGGTGCAACTGGAATTGGAGTTAAAGGAGATCCAGGAGACCCTGGAGCTAAATATGCAACAGCTACATTATATCAGTGGTCTCCAACTCAACCCGGAAACCCAAATAATATTTCTGCGTATAATTGGACTACAGGAACAAATTCCGCTTATGCGGGAGGTAATAATTGGCTAACTTATATTTCTACAAATCCAGGAACTTCAGGTATTCAACTTTGGACTGCTACAAAGTCAATCACAGCTGCTGGAGGCACAGTTGATACCGTTGTAGACTGGTCAAGTGGAGTTACTGTAGCATCAATTACATCAAATGGTGCAACAGGACTTCCTGGACTACAAGTAGCTAGACCTACAATTTATCGCTGGGCAGCCTCTTTACCTGCAGGACCAGTAGGATCATCTACTTATACTTGGGCAACATCTTCATTTAATAATGTACCTACGGATTGGAATTCAACAATTCAGAATCCGCCTAGTCCAGGATTTACCTTATGGGCTGCAAGTGTAAATATATCCGATAGTGCAACTACTACAAGTACTCAAATTAACTGGACTAATGCCAGTATAGTTGCTATAAGTTATGCTGGTACAAATGGCACTAACGGTTCTCCTGGTTCTCCTGGACAACAAGGTGCTTCTGCTAGAATTTGTTATACTAAAACAGCCTTAACTTCTTTAGCTTCTACACCCTCTACCATTACCACATCTGGTATTAGTTCATATCCTGTAAATGGATCATGGGGTGCAGATACAGTATGGCAAGCTACTCCTCCAGTTATTAGTGCGGGTGAATCTGTTTATCAATCTGATGGTGTTTATGATCCAGTAACAAATAACACTATTTGGAATGTACCTTATTTGTCCGCTTTAAAAGTAGGTAGCCTATCAGCTATTACAACTAACACAGGTAGCCTAACAGTATCTGGTACAATCAAATCTAGTACAGCTGAAATTAGCGGTACAACAATGACTGGTGCAGGTGCAGTTGTATACTCAAATGGTCAGTTTGCCGTTGGTAATACTAATAATAATATTACTTATAACGGTAGTGTTATAACACTTAATGGACAAGTTGTAGTACCAAGTAACATTGATACTCGTGGACTTACAATTAAAGATGCTTCAGGTAATGTAATCTTTGGTTCAGGAACTAATCTTGATTACTCAAGAATTACAGCGTCATCAGGATGGTTAAATAGTAATATATCTATTGCATCAAATGGTACTTTGTCTGGGGCAGGCGGGGGTACAGTCACAGCTACTGGTATTAACGCAGTACAGACTAGCCTAGGCAATGCTCCTGCTGGCATCTTAAACAATAATATCGGATTAACTCTCAATTCTAATGGCACATTAAGTGTTTCTGGTGGACCTGTTGCATCAGGTGGAGTCACAGCTACTGGTATTAACGCAGTACAGACTAGCCTAGGCAATGCTCCTGCTGGAATACTAAATAGTAATATCAGCTTAAGTAGTAATGGTACACTTAATAATGCTGGGGGTGGTACAGTAACAATTAGTGGTCTTGGTTATTCAGGTGCATTAGATGCAACTAAAAATGTATTTACACAAGGTGCAATTGCAAGTAGACCTACTGGTGCAGATGGTGATATCTTTTATGCAACAGATATTTTCCAGTTATATCAGAAAATTTCTGGTAGCTGGGTCTTAGCAGCCAATAATACATCTGTAGATGCTTCAGGTATAATCCGTGGTACCTCTACTGGTGCAGGCACCGCTGTTGCAAATAGCCAAATTACTATTTCAGGTGGTGCTATTAGCGGTATTGGTACAGGTACTGGGACATTAGTTGCTAATTCAGCTATTACTATTTCTAGTGGCTCAATTAATGGTATTGGTACAGGTACTGGAACAGTAGTAGCTAATAATGAAATTAATATTGTTAATGGAGCACTTTCAGGTATTGGTACGGGTACTGGAACAGTAGTTGCTAATAGTGCAATAGCTGTGTCTGGCGGTAATATTACTGGTATTGGAACTGGCAATAACACTGCAGTTGCCAATTCTGCAATTAGTGTTTCAGGGAACACCATTAATGGTATTGGAACTGGAAATGGTACAGCAGTAGCTAATAGCGCTATTTCAATTGGTTCAGATGGTACTTTATATGGTGCTGGTGGGGGCGTAGTTACCGCTGGTGGTTTAGGCGCTGTTAGAACAGATTTAGTAAATGCTCCTGCTGGTATATTAAATAGTAATATAACATTAGGTACTCTTGGTGCTGGTGGGTTTGCTACTCTAAACACAATTACAAGCGGTAATGTTTCTACATACATTTCAGGCGCAGCTATAGGTACGGCTCAGGTTGGCATATTAACTGCTGGAAATATTGGAGCTGGAACTATTGATGCAAGTAAAATTGCTGCAAATACGATTACTGCTGATAAAATTAACAGCGGTACAGTATTTACAAATTCTCTTCAAGTAGGAGGTTCTCCTGCTGTATCTGGTACTTCAATGACTGGATCAGGTGGCATATTAAATAGCACTGGTACTTTTGCTTTAGGTAATAGTTCTACTAACATTAGCTATAATGGCAGTCAAATGACGCTTAATGGTAATGTAGTTGCTACTGGAAATATCAATACTAACGCTGTTACAACAGCCGCATATGGTTCTTATAATGGTTTCCATAGATGGTGGCAAGGTTCTGTATACGGGCCTCTCGTTGATACTTTTGCATCAATCTCATTTTATGCTAATGCAGGAGATGTGGTATTACTTGAAGCAACCTTTGATCCTAGGGTTAATACACTTTATCCCTATATTTGGGATGAGTACACCTACATTTCTGTTTTAAGAGCTCAACTTCAGTTTAATGGAGTTGTTGTTACAGAAACAAAGAGTTCTAGTATTACAAACCTTGGCGGCATAAGTGACACTAGTCCTATCACAGCTTTAGAGGGCTGGGTGTCTTCTAAAGTTATTCGAGCAACAGCAACAGTTAGTACAAGTGGTACTCAGACTTTAAGTTTAAATGGTTATTCCTATGGATTAGCAGGTGGTTTTGGTAATGGTGGTTCTTACGCTTTTCAAAACATTGTTTTAAGTGCATTTATTCGGAGACGCTAATGAAATTTTATGCAAGAATATCTAACAACATTTTACAACAAGGTTATGGACTAGATGAAGATTCCTTTGAAGTAACAAAGCAAAAATATCCAGAAGATATATTCCTAGAAACAGATAGTTTATGCGCACCTGATACTCATTATTTTCAGGATGGTGCAGTTATAAAGAAATCAGAAAAACCATCAAACTCTTGTTTTTGGAATGATACAACTTTTTCTTGGGTAGAAAACTCTCAGTTAAAAGAAGTTGAGGTTAAACGAAAGAGATATATGCTGTTATCAAGTTCTGACTGGACTCAATTACCTAATAATCCATTAAGTGTAGAAAAACAAACAGCTTGGACAAATTATCGTCAAGAGCTTAGGGATATAACCACACAATCAGGTTATCCTTTTGATGTTATTTGGCCAACTAAACCAAATTAATCAATTTACCAGGGGACGCTAAAGAGAGATCCTAGGCTCCCCTAGGTAATATATTATATATGATATTAATAGATAAAATAAGAACATTAGAAGAACTCGATAAATGCCTAGATATTTCATTAGGATTATTTAGTCATTATGAATCAAATGAAATCGGAATAGATGAAGTTTACTGTAGGGAAAACCTGATAGCTCTTGCTAAACGTGGTGATTTCTTCAGGATTGTTAAATACAATGATGAACTAGTTGGTTGGATAGCTGCAAAAGTAAGTAGTCCATATCTGCATTCTAGAGAAAAAGTGTTGTATCAATTATATTACCATTGTAGCTTATCTGGATATTCTGCTGTAAAAGCATTAATTCTTGTCCATGAAGCAATGATAGAAGCTGCTAGAGAAAAGAATATTCGTCTAGTGGTTACGTCTAGTGAACTAGATAACTATGAAACATTCAATCGAGTGTTACTCAAACAAGGCTGGATAAAAAGAAACAAAAGTTTAATTTATCCAATTGATTAACCTGAACTCCATCTGAGGATCGAGAAGGGAACAAAAATGGCAAGAAGTAAAATTACGTCTGCATCAAAAGATTTAATATCTGATGATGGTGCAGTATTAGTGTCTGTTATCAAGGGTGAACAGATACATTTAAATTTAACCCTATCTTGGCTTACTAACATTTCTGATTATGAAATCTTTAGTAAAGTCGTAGAAGCGAATAATGATGGATCAGGAGCTATTCCTGATTCAGTAAGACCAGGTGGTGCAGTTGTAACTATTCCTTTATTGGATACAGCTGACACTAATAACCAGTTTATTATGGTTATTCCAGAAACATTAATTACTGGCTGGGCAACACAACCAACACCAAACAAACCCGTATACGGTTTTATTGATTTAGAAATTCGTGATACTGGTATTGGTACTCGTAAACAAGTGTGGAAACCTTTTAGGGGTCTGATCGAAGTAAGATATTCTCCAACAGAGGTATAATATGGCTACACAAAATTATGAAGTTACAGTCAATCCGAATGCGATTACACTAGACTTAACAACTCAAAATAATATTTTAACAGTACAGACAGTTGACTACATAATGTCTTTGTCTCGTACTGGTGGTCAAGGTGCACAAGGTTATAGTGCATACGAAATTGCTGTTCAAAATGGATATACAGGCACAGCTCAAGAGTTCTCTGATGAGTTAGCTTCAATTGCTGAGAAGTCAGCCCTAGCTGTTGCGTCTGCTGCTGCTGCAGCTACCTCAGCTACTTCCGCTACTAATAGTGCTACTGCCTCTGCCGCAAGTGCAAGCAATTCTTCTATTAGTGCAGGTGCCGCAAGTGCTAGCGCCAATGCTGCCGCTCAGAGTGCAGTCACTGCTGCTGCCCAAGCTAATGCCTCTTCACAGAGCGCAACTAACTCAGCAGCTAGTGCCCTAGAATCAAGTAACTATGCAGATGCCTCAGAAGACAGTGCTATTGACTCTGAGCTTTCTGCCGCTGATGCTGCAGCTAGTGAGGATGCTGCTGCAAGTTCAGAAGCTAATGCTTTATTGTATCGTAATGAAGCTCAAACTGCTGCAACAAGTGCAGGTGCAAGTTCTACTAATGCAAATGCTCAAGCCTTAGCTGCAAGTTTAAGTGCTGCAAGTGCTGCAACAAGTGCTACTAATGCAGACAACAGTGAAGACAATGCCGCATCTAGTGCAACATCTGCTCTTAATAGTGCTACAAGTGCCAACACAAGTGCTAACCAAGCTGCTATTTCAGCTACTACAGCTACTACACAAGCTACAAGTGCTACTAATAGTGCTACTGCAGCTGCCGCTAGTCAAGCTGATGCTTTGGTCTCAAAGAACTCAGCAAGTGCTAGTGCATCAACTGCTACAACAAAAGCCTCTGAAGCCTCTAATAGTGCTGCTACTGCTTCAACTAAAGCTACAGAAGCGTCTGCAAGTGCTGCTCAAGCAGTTCTTAGTGCTACCTCTGCATCTACCTCAGCTAGTACAGCTACATTAAAAGCCGCTGAAGCCGCTCAGAGTGCCGCTGATGCTGCTGCTGCCCAAGCTGCCGCTGAAGCTAGTTTAGCATCCTTTAGAAGTACCTACTTAGGTGAACTTAATGCTGATCCTACCTTGGACGGTAATGGCGATCCAGTAATGATTGGTGCTGAGTACTTTAATAGCGCAGCAAACAAATTAAAAGTTTATACATCTACTGGCTGGCAGTTCTATGATGCTACTGCACAAACGGCTTCTCAGAATGCCGCATTAAGTGCTTCCCAAGCCGCCTCTAGTGCTGCTACTTCACAGAGCTATGCTACTACAGCGATTAATAAAGCCGCTGAAGCCGCTACTTCTGCTAATGCCGCTGATGCAAGTGCTGATGCTGCTCTGGCCTCTGAGAATGCTGCTGAGAGTTCTGAGATTAATGCTAGTGCATCTGAGAACTATGCTCTTAACTATAAAAATGCTGCTGCAACAAGCGCTGACTTAGCCTCTTCATATGCTTCGGCTTCTGGAGTAAGTGCTACTAATGCCGCAACAAGTGCAGCCACAGCAACTACACAAGCAACTAACTCTGCTAATAGCGCAACAGCAAGTGCTACTTCAGCTACTAATTCAGCTAATAGCGCTTTAGCGTCTGCTAATTCAGCGACTAATGCTGCTAACTCAGCCGCTAGTGCCGCTACTTCAGCCGCTAATGCAGGTGTCTCTGAAGCTAACGCAGATACATCCGAAGCAAATGCTCTGGCTAGTGCAAATACAGCAACAACCAAAGCTGCTGAAGCTTCTACAAGCGCTACTAATGCAGCCACAAGTGCTACTAACTCTGCGGCAAGTGCTACCTCATCTGCATTAAGCGAAGGATTGGCTACAACTGCTGCAGCTACTGCAACAACCAAAGCTAGTGAAGCGAGTGTATCTGCAACAAGTGCTAGTGGATCAGCCACAACAGCAACTACTAAAGCTGCTGAAGCAACTACTGCCGCAACAAGTGCAAACACAAGTGCCACTAATGCCGCAACTAGCGCAACTAATGCAGCTAACTCTGCCTCAAGTGCAACTACAAGTTCTGCTTCGGCTAGTACAAGCGCAACTCTTGCAGGTAACTCTGCGAATGCTGCTGCTCTTAGCGAAACTAATGCGGCTACTAGTGCTAGTGCTGCAAATACATATGCGTCTAATGCCGCTACTTCAGCTAGCTCTGCTGATACCTCTGAGTCTAACGCAGAAATCTATGCAGACAATGCTTTAGCAAGTTCTATTGCTGCTGCAAATACAGTTACTACCGTTACTGGTTATGCAAATACGGCAAGCACTAAAGCTGATGAGGCAAGCGCCTCTGCTACTAGTGCGGCTAATTCTGCTACTAGTGCCACTGCATCGGCTAATACTGCGAGTACACAAGCAACTAATGCTAGTAACTCAGCAACAGCTGCAAGTACTTCCGCTAGTAATGCAAGCACCTCAGCTACAACTGCGAGTACCCAAGCTAGTAATGCTGCAGCTTCTGCTTCTTCCGCTAGTACTTCTGCAAGTGCTGCAAATATTTCAGCTATTAATGCAAATACATCTGCTACCAGTGCGGCTAATAGTGCCACTGCTGCAGGATCCGCTAAACTTGCCGCTGAAGCTGCTCGTGATCAAGCTCTAGCTGCTTTTGACAATTTTGACGATAAATATCTAGGCGAAAAAGCTTCTAATCCAACATTAGACAACGATGGTAACACCTTAGTTGTTGGTGCATTGTACTTTAACACTACTCTTCAAGGAATGAGAGTTTATACAGGTACTGCATGGGTTGCCGCTTATATGTCTGGTGATGGTTATTTACTTGCTAGTAATAATCTTTCAGAGTTGACTAACGTTGTAACAGCAAGATCTAATCTAGGTCTTGGTACTTCAGCTTTAGCTAATGGATATAACTTAGACGGCTTAACAGATGTAACAATTACTTCGGCCACTAATGGCCAGATTCTAGAATATGAATCAGCCACTAGTACATGGAAAAATAAAACAATTAATGCGTTACCTACACAGGCAACTCATAATGGACAATTTTTAACAACAGACGGAACAAATGCTTCTTGGGCTACTGTAGATGCTTTGCCCCCACAAGCTACTCATGCTGATAAGTTCCTGAGAACTGATGGTACAGCAGCTTATTGGGCAACAGTTAATTTACCTACAAGTGCCTATACACGTACAAGCTTTACAGCTACTGCTGGACAGACTACATTTAATGTAACTTATCCACTAGGTTCAATTCAAGTTTATGTTAACGGTGTATTGTTAAAAACTTCAGACTACACAGCAACCAATGAAACTTCATTTACACTAACTGTACCTGCCAGTGCAGGAGCGGCAGTTGATGCCTTGGTTTATAATGTTTATGGTGTTGGTCAAGTACTTGCTGAAAACATTATTGGTACTGTTGATATTGAATCGGGAGGTACAGGAGCCACTACAGCTGCTGGCGCAAGAACTAATCTTGGATTGGGTACTGCGGCTACAACAGACAGCACGGCTTATGCTACTGCTGCTCAAGGTGCTCTAATTGACAATATTGTTTCAGCGACTAAAGAGCCAATTGGTTTTGTTAATAAAAATGATTCTAGTATTTCATTTAATTCAACTACTAGAGTATTTACAATTAGCCCAGTAGGTGGTTCTTTTGAAGTATGGTGTAAAGGTGTTAAGAATGTAGTTTCAACTGCACAAACAATAACTTTACCTAATACAACAGCCTTATATTATATTTACTATAGTAGCTTAGGTGTATTATCTTATAAAACTACCTACTTTACTTGGGACACTGATACTCCAGTATCTTATGTTTATTGGAATGCAACAACTGGACAAGCTACATACTTTGCTGATGAAAGACATGGTACAACCCTAGATTGGGCTACCCATGAGTACTTACATAGAACTCGTGGAGCAGTTATTGCTAGTGGATTTGCAGCAAATGGTTATACTCTATCTGGTACAGGTGACCTTAATTCAGATGCACAGATTAGTATTGAGAGTGGTACATTCTTTGATGAAGACTTAGAAATTAATGTTGTTTCAACAGCAACACCTACTCAAAATACCTGGACACAAAATCTATTGTTTCCTGCAAAGATTCCTGTATTGCGTCTTAGTGGTGCTTCCGAATGGATTTTAGATACTGCGACAGACTATCCTTTAAAACAGGGTACTGCCAGACCTCAGTATAACTATTATTCTGGAGGAGTGTGGCTAACAGCAGATGTACTTAATAATGATTATACCTGTTCTTGGATTATTGCGACTAATAACCTTAACCATCCTGTTATGGCTATTATCAGCCAATCAAACCTAACTACATTATCTAATGCTCAATCTGCAAAGTTTGAAGAACTGATATTAACTAACTTCCCCTCTCTTGAGTTTAGACCTTTATATAAACTTATTTTCCAGGGAAATGATGGATACGATAATACTCCAAATGCAAGATTAAGAGAAATCTACGATCTTAGGGCTGTACAATCTGCAGGTGTCTCTGCTGCTGCTGTAAATGATCATTCTAACTTATCAGGTCTCAGTGATGACGATCATCCACAGTATTTACATGTGGATAATGTTAGAACCGTATCTGCTGCAGTAAAGGCTAGTTTATTGCCTTCTCAAACAACTAATGCAAATAAGTTTTTAAATACAAATGGTACAGAAACTTCTTGGTCTTTAGTGGATGTTGGAAATGTAACAGGTGCTCTACCAATTATTAATGGGGGTACAGGAGCTACTACAGCAAGTGGTGCCCTAACTAATCTTGGTGCATACCCTGCTACTAACCCATCCAGCTATATTACTACTGCTGGTGCTCGTTCTGCAATTTCGGTTACAGGTGCAGGATCTTATGATTCTGGTACTGGGGTAATTAATATTGTTGGAGGAGTGACAAGTTTTAATACTCGTACAGGTGCAATTAGTTTAACTTCAGGCGATGTTACTGGTGCTCTTGGCTTTACACCTTATAATAGTACTAACCCAAATGGCTACATTTCTGGAATTACTTCTGGCAATGTAACAACAGCATTAGGGTATAGTCCTGAAAATGTTGCTAACAAAGGTAATGCCAATGGCTACGCTAGTCTTGATGGATCAGGTTTAGTACCTGCAAGTCAATTGCCTAGCTATGTCGATGATGTACTTGAGTACACTAACTTAGCTTCATTTCCCGGAGCAGGAACTACTGGAAAGATTTATGTAGCGTTAGACACTAACAAAACTTATCGTTGGTCTGGAACTACCTACATTTATATTACTAGTGGTGCTGTAGATTCAGTTGCGGGTAAGACAGGCGTTGTAACTTTAAACAACTCAGATGTTGGTCTAGGTAGTGTAGAAAACAAGAGTTCTGCTACAATTAGAGGTGAGATTACTAGCTCTAATGTAACAACAGCTTTAGGGTTTACACCTTATAATGCTACTAATCCAAGTGGGTATATTACAAGTTCTGCGTTAAGCTCCTATTTACCATTATCTGGTGGTACATTAACTGGCCCTGTTCTTACTACTACGGATTCTAGCTCCTGGGGTGTATACTCAAGAACTTCTGGATACGAAAATTATTCAGGTATTTGGTTTTCTACGAATGTTGGTGAATTATTGTTGCGTAAGGCTGATGGCAGTTTGTCAACACGTATCGCTGCTGATGGCTCATTTGCTTTTATTAATAATAACAACATCCTTCATGCTGGGAATTACAACTCTTACGCTTTGCCTTTAAGTGGCGGTACGATGAGTGGTGATTTGACTGCTACTCGGATTCGGGGCGTAAACAGTTTAGTTTTAAACACATACACAACGGTAAATCCAGCCTCTAATGTGTATTTATATAGTCCACTCGGTGACCGAGATGCTTGGATTTATTTAGATTCCGCAGACACAGGTAGTAACTGGGGTATTTATCATAGACAAATTGATTCAGCCGTAAGCGGTTTGCCAGCAAACTCTCTTGGTTTTATTGGAGGGGGTACTAGTGCGCTACAAGCTTGGATTTCTCTTGCTAATGGAAGTGCTAATTTTGCTGGTGCTTTAACGCAAGCTGGAAACCAAGTACTTCATGCTAGTAATTACAGCTCTTACGCATTGCCCCTTAGCGGTGGTACAGTTGCAGGGCCGGTTACTATAACAGGTAATGATAATCAATTAATTATTGATGCTACATCAGGACCAACAGCCGGAATCTTTCTACGTCATAGTGGTGTAAATAAATGGGAAATTTATAATAGTTCTAATGCTTTTGGGTTATACAACTACAGCTCTGGTCAAAATGAACTTTCAATAAGTGCTGCAACTGGTATTGCTAACTTTAGAAACACTCCGACTGCTGGAGGCAATGCAATCCTTCATGCAAGTAACTATAATTCTTATGCACCTACACTAACAGGTGGCGGTGCTTCGGGTACTTGGGGTATTAGCGTCTCAGGTAATGCTAGTAGCTCGTTGCAATTGAGCAGCGATACAAGTTCAAAAGGTAGTGCACTTCAATATTGGCAAATTTATGACCGCCCTGACATTAATCCAAATAGCAATTGGCATTACGCATTACGTATGTCTCATGGAGATGCTGAAACTTATTATTCAGGAACTATTGCATTAGATTTTGGATCAGATATTTTATCCTTTAGGCGTAAAGTAAATGGTACTAATCAATCTTGGAGAACTATTTTACATGATGGTAATTACAACTCCTATGCTCCTAGTTTAACGGGAGGTAATGCTTCAGGCACTTGGGGTATCAATATCACTGGTAATGCTGGCGGTTCTTCTACTTCTGTTTCTACCTCGTCATCAACTGGAATTCAATCTAGTCATGTAGCGGGGATTAATACTACAACGCCCGGTTTAGCAACGTATGGCATTGCTTTTTCTGGGTCTAGTTCTACTGATAATGCGCAAGGTATTACGTGGGGTTGGTCAGGAACTAACGCACAAGCGGGCATTTACGTTCAGTCATCTGGTTCTTATGGCACCAAGATGTATTTTGGTACGACCGATTCGTTTGCAACAGGCTCAAAGACTTCAATGTCGATTGACCATGTTGGAAACGTAAACCTACCCCGAGGCACCTTTAGCAACGGTTCTGTTTGGATCAATAACGGCACAAACTCTGGCAATTATAACGAAAACATTCGCTTGTTTAATGCGCCAAATGGTGCTTCTGTTATTGCGTTCAGCGCTTCAGGCACATCAGGAACGCCTACAACTTCATTACTAGGGTACTCGGATCGCTTTGAGATTCGCTATGCAGACGCTTGGCAACAAAGAACTTACAACGGATATGTAGAAGCATTGGGGAGTTTTCGCGCACCAATTTTCTACGACAGTAATGATACTGGATACTATACAGACCCACGTAGCACATCAAACCTTTTCGATTTAACTATTACGGGATCTTCGCACAAGTACTTGTTTATCAACCCCGGCAACGGCTACGAAGCTATGGTGCGTTATAATGGTGGTTCTGGTAATAGCTGGTATGTTGGTAAACGAACAGCTAACGTAATAGTTGGCTCGGCAGATTTTCATTTTTACTCTGAGGCTGTTAGTGCTAGTGTTTGTGGAATCGATACTAGTGGTAATGTGTTTGCTAGTGGTTCTTCAAGAGCACCAATCTTCTACGATAGCAACAACACTGCCTATTATTTAGACCCAAGCAGTACCGGCACTTCAATGAATGCCGCAGGAAATGTGACCATTGGTAACAGTGGGGCTAACACTGGTTTATTTATTAACTATGGTGGCGGTGCAGGAGACTACGCTGTAGTTGGCCGCTGCTATCAAGCTGGCACCAATAACCAAACCATCCATGTATTTTCAACTGCATGGCAAAGCGGTACGTTACAAAGTACATCTGCTGGCTCAATCAATTTGGACGGAGCTAACGGAACTACTATTGGCGCGTGGAACAATAATGATATGTGGATTGACAAAAGCGGCAATTCCCAATCTAGAACAAGCAGCCGAGCACCAATCTTTTACGACAGCAACGACACTGCCTATTATTGCGATCCAAATAGCGTATCTCGTTTGTATGTCGTCCGCGCAAACGGATTACAGTTTGGCGGTAGTGACGCATATATGTTTGACACCGGACTTTGGGCAGGTACGGGTGGTTATCCCGGATATCAATTTACTGGCGGCAACAGCCGTTTTGGTTTTAGTTCCACTAGTGGTTATATCGATGTTTACACAGATGGCAACTTCTATGGCGGCATAGATTTATATGGTGCAAATCGATTAGTTCCATTGTTTGATGCCAATCAAGGCGGTGGTGCGTTGTATTCGAGTATTATTTACGACAGCAACAGCACTGGTTTTTACTTAGACCCATCTTCCGCAGGTAAGTCAATGATTGTTAACGGCAATATTGAATTAACCGCACGAAGTGAGTCTTGGGGTGAAGGTATCCGAATTAATGTACCCACTGCTGGAACATGGGGTGGTATTCGTTGGAATCGAAGTGGTGCGTCTGGTCCTGGAAACTGGGCACTTGGTTATACAGGTATAAACTCTACAGATGATTTAACATTTTGGAGTGGCACACAAAATCTAATAATGTTAAATTTAGATCATTCTGGAAATCTAATTGCTCGTGGAAACATTACAGCATATGGTTCACCATCTGATCGTAGGTTAAAGGAAAATATCCAACCGATAACAGGCGCTCTAAATAAAGTACTACAACTTCAAGGTTGCACATTTACTTGGAAAGAAGATTCTAGAGAGCATGAATATGTAGGACTATCTGAAGATATTGGTTTTATTGCCGATGAAGTTCAGGAAATCCTTCCAGCAATGGTTCGTAAAGGTGATGATGGATATCTTTCATTACGAGATCGTGGTTTTTCAGCGTTGCTGGTTGAAGCCTTAAAGGAACAAAACCAAGAAGTCGTAGATCTAAAGTCTAAACTAAATCAACAACAATTAGAACTAGATGAGTTAAAATCACTAGTCAAATCCTTGTTAGCAAACCGCTAACTTTTACTATAGCCAATTTTAGGAGAAAATTATGGCCGTTACATACACATGGAAAGTTACTTCCTTAAAGACAAAAACCGAAGGTGCTCATCAGAGCGCTGTTGTTCAAACTTACTGGACCAAGACTGGTGTAGATGAGGATGGACACGAGGGTACTTTCTCGGGAGCAACCCCATTTACTTCAACAACCATGCCTGAAGGTTCAACCTTTATTCCATTCTCAGAACTAACTGAAGAGATCATTCTGAACTGGATTAAAGCCGTAGTTGTTGGCGGTTACGAAGAGCACGTAAATGCTCAAATTCAAAAGCAGATTGATGAGAAGCACAATCCAATCACCGAGGCTCAGATGCCTTGGGCACCTCCTGTGGAGACACCTGCTTCAACACCTGCATAAGGTTAACAACAAAACCAAAAGAGGTACTTAATGAGTATACCACGTAATTTATCTAAGTTAGCAGAAGGCACAGATTCTAGTGGTGTACTAGGCATTGCTTATGGCGGTACTGGCGGAGGCTCACAAGCTGATGCTAAGGCCGCCCTAGGCTTGCATGCCGTAGCTACAAGTGGCTCCTATGCAGACTTACTAAATAAACCTACAACTGCAAATATTGTAGAGAATACAAACTTGTACTTTACGGATGCTCGGGCTCGGGCATCTGTAAGTGCTTCTGGAAGCCTCAGTTACAATTCAGCAACTGGTGTTTTCAGCTATACAACTCCTTCGACATCAGGAATTAGTGAGGGTACTAACCTTTACTATACAGATGCTCGTGCTAGAGGTGCTCTAAGTGCCAGTACTGGGATTAGTTATAATTCTACTACTGGTGCTATTAGCACTACTATTACACAATATACGGATACTTTAGCTAGAGGTGCGGTTAGTGCCTCTGGTGACCTAAGCTATAACTCTGCAACAGGTGTGTTTAGTTATACAACCCCCAGTACTTCAGGTATTGTAGAGGGAACAAATCTTTATTTCACGGATGCTCGTGCTAGGGCATCTATTAGCGTTACTGGTGCTGGTTCATACAACTCAACCACTGGTGTTATTAACATTGTTGGTGGTGTAACTAGCTTTAATACTCGCACTGGTGCTATTACTCTGAGTTCAGCAGATGTTACTGGTGCATTAGGGTTTACGCCTTATAATGCTACTAATCCAAGTGGATATATTAGCGGCATTACGTCTGGAATGGTTACAACAGCATTAGGGTTTACACCTTATAATGCTACTAACCCAAACAACTATATTACAGTAGCTCAAGCTCGTTCAGCAATCTCTGTTACTGGATCTGGTTCATATGATTCCACCACTGGTGTTATTACAGTTACTGGTGGAGTTACTAGTGTTAATAGCCGTACTGGTGCAGTTACTATTGGCTCTGCAGATGTTACGGGGGCTTTAGGGTTTACTCCCTATAATGCTACTAATCCTAATGGGTATATTACAGGCATTACTAGTTCAAATGTAACTACTGCTCTTGGATTTACTCCATATAACTCCACTAACCCTAGCGGTTATATTTCGGGTATTACTTCTGGAATGGTTACTACTGCATTGGGGTATATTCCTTATAACTCTAGTAATCCTAGTGGGTATATTACTAGTTCTGCTTTGTCAGGGTATTTAACTACGAGTGGAAAAGCAGCAGACTCTAATCTTTTAGATGGATATGATAGTACTTCTTTTTCTGGTCCGAATAGTACTATAAAACAATTCTTTTGGAATGACCTAGGGGCTTCGGGCAGTCAAGCACGAACTTTTGAAATAGCCCGCATAGCCATTGATTTTAACGACTGGAATGGCGGTAGCGGGCCATTTGAAGTTGAACTGTATGAAAAGTACTATTCTCGGGGTCTTAAGAAGAAATACGTTATTAGCTATGGCTATACCCAAACTTCGAGCATCCAGTTAATCGAATACAGCGGCAGCGGTGACAACAACTTCCAATGTCGTATTAGCTCACCTGTTCAAGTCAGTGGCGATAATTATTACATTTCTGTTTTTGTTGATGTTCGTCACTATGCTGGTGTTGATGTTCGTGTTACGACAAATCGCACAACTACTACATCAAACCCACCAAGCGCTGGCACTACTTTCATTAACTCTGCTCCAACTCCAACCAATATTTCTGATTTTAGTTCAGATAGCACAGTTAATTTTGCTTCTACCTCTAATGTTCAAATTACTGGTAATCAATTATTACATGCAGGTAACTACAGTTCCTACGCCCTGCCATTAAGCGGAGGTACAGTCACTGGACAGGTAACCTTGTCTGCTAATGGAAACCAACTTAGCTTTGTTCGGGCTGATGGCACTACACCTAACTGGACATTTCATGGGTGGAGCGGTGGATTAAATATTTATTCAAGCGTTGCAAGTACTGTATACATAGGTCGTGATGGTCCAGGTACTAGTCTAGATGTCTTTAATGGTTCATTGACCCAAGGTGGAAATCAGGTTCTTCATGCAGGTAATTACACTGGCTTTAATAGTATTATTCGAGCCTTGGGTTATCCGTCAAGCAGCAATGACTGGAACAGTCTTGGCAATGGATATCAGAATAGTATTATTCAGGTTGATCCATCAAATTTCTCTAGTACGACTAATGGCCCTACTGCTGCCTCGTATACCTATGGTACATTGCTAAATTTTGCGGCAATGAGTTCGTCACAGGCGCAGATTTTTATTAGTCACGCAGGTAATGATTTAATTTTCCGTGGCGGGTGGAATGGAAATGCCTGGCAGACATGGAACAAGGTTTTAACAAATCAAAACTACAACAGCTACAGCCCAACATTAACAGGCGGCAATGCTAGTGGTACATGGGGTATTAATATTACGGGTAATGCTGGTTCAGTGACCAATGGTTTAACAACTAGTAACTACACAAGCTATGCGCCTAATATAAGCCAATTAACTGCTGGTTACAGCGTTAGTAATTTTGATGCTATTAAAGCCCCCGGACTTTATCAGTATGACGGGTCAATGACCAGTACGCCAAATGGTCGTGCTAATTATCGATCAATCGAAATTGGTTCGAGTGGAAGATACTCACAAATCGCACTTCCGTGGGATCAGGATGGTATGTGGTTCCGTCGTCAAACCGGCTCAGATTGGAGTGCGTGGAGAGAGGTGTTACATAGTAGTAACTACAGCTCCTACGCTGTACCTTTGAGCGGTGGAACCATGTCTGGCCGCTTGACGATTTCTCCTGGCTGGACTACTTCGGGTCGCAACTACTCAAATGAATGGATTGAGTTTGGTGGTTATTCTGGCCTATACAGCCCGCAGAACGGAGCTCACTTTTACCCAAATAATGGAACGTACGGTGGTTGGCGTTCAGCGGGGTCAAGAAACGGTTGGCATGGTATTGAGTTTGATTCAAGTAACGGTAATACCGTATTGATGATAGGTAGTGATGGTAATACTAGCGGTTTCCACAATAACAATTCTGGCTGGCAGTTTCGTTGGGCAAGCGGGGAATTACATGTATATAAGAATTCATACGGTGGAGGTACAGATGCCATTGTTCTAGACGCAGCTAATTATACAAATTACTCGCCTGGCTCTGGGTCTACTTGGACATTTGGTAACATCTATGCTAATAATTGGTTCCGTAGTAATAGCAGTGGTAATGGAATGTATAACCAAGCTACAGGTCAACATTGGTATTCTGATGATAGTGCATATTGGAACATGGGCGGAAATAATGGCGGTCAAGGTATTAGGTTTAGGGATACTCATAATGGAACCGTCAGAGGCTATGTTTATTATGATACTGGAAATAGTATTGGATTTTTAAATAATAATGGTAACTGGAGATTACGTGTTGTAGGCGGTGATTATACACTTGCTGACGGCTCATCCATGCGAGCTCCTCTTTTTTATGATAGTAATGATACTAATTACTATGTTGACCCAGCAAGTACTTCTAGTTTAAAGCTATTAAATGTTGCAGGTTATTCAATAGGTTGTTCAGCAACTATTGATCTTACAGGATATGACCAAAATACCTATTACCCAGTAGGTATATCTCTGTCCGCTTCCCAAACAACCCGTATTAAAATTAATGTTGGGTTAAACTCAAGTTCCACTCCGTCTTGGTCTACGCATCCTGCTGGTTTTACTTTAGTAATGGACTGGGAAAATAACGGTGGTGGTTGGGGTACAACAACTCAACAAAGGCAGATTAACGCATTTACTTACGGATGGAGTAATGTTAATCCTTGCGGAGGCATATCACAAAACAATCAAGCTAGTCTAGAATTTGTTTATTTGCGAGGTGGCGGAAGATATTTTGTTCAGGTTAGCGGCCTAGATACTAGTATTAGTTTATATGCAAATGGTTATGACTACGGTGGTACTTCGCATTATGCAAGGACATCTATATTAAATGATGTATGGTCCTCTGCGACTGGTAGCGGTGTATCTGTAGCTGAATGTAGAGCATCTACTATAAGGGCTTCTTCAAATAGTTTCTCACCAATATACTACCATAATACTGATACAGGCTATTATCTAGCGCCTAATGATACAGGAACTTCATTAAGGGTTGCTGGAAATATTACCGCATATTACTCAGACATGCGTCTTAAAAAGTACTTAGGTAAAATTGAGAATGCTAAACACAAAGTTTGCCAGCTTGAAGGCTTTTATTACGAAGCTAATGAGTTAGCACAAAGTTTTGGCTATAAACCTAAAAGAGAAGTTGGGGTTTCTGCTCAGGCTGTGCAATCCGTTTTACCTGAAATTGTTACAGATGCACCAATTAATAGTAACTATCTAACAATTGACTATGAACGTTTAACTCCTTTATTGGTTGAGGCCATTAAAGAACAAGATAACGAAATCGTAGATTTGAAAACTAGAGTAGCTCAACTAGAAGCACTCATTGAAAAATTAATTAAGGAATAATATGGCAACCACATTTACAATTAAAATTAACGGTATCCGTACTGCTACAGTAAACGGATTAGAAAACACAGTAAAACAAGTTGAATGGACTTTAACTGGTGAAGAGGCTGGTCAAAAGTTTGAGTTACCACAGACAACAAATCTTGGTGATCCTGATTCTTCCAACTTTGTACCATTGACTAGTCTGACAGAAGCTGCTGTTATGGCTTGGGTTGAAGCTACAGATGAACGCATTCCCAATATCAAAGCACATATTCAATATGTGTTAGAAAAGGAAATTGCTAGGGCATCTTTAGTATCTACCCCAATGCCTTGGGCACCTGTGGTTGAGACTCCTGAGCCAACACCGACTGAGGCATAAGCTTAATCATGGCTGGATACCTTCAAGGCAGTGGATCAATATCCATGTCTCAAATTAACTCTGTCTTTGATGGACGGGGTCAAAATATAGGCGCTTATAGAGGTACCACTTGGTATACAGCTGGTGGTAGCTCTGGTACTTTTAGTTCTGGAGTAATATCATTTAGTGATTTTTATGGTAAAGGACCAAGTCCTGCATTTACAGTAGCGTACTCAAGCGGCTTTGGTAATGGTTACTTTATTGATGATGTGTTTTATGGCTTCGGAGAACCAGCTGGCGCAGGTATTCGGTGGAATACCAATGGAACTATGGATCAATACGGGTATGATTTTGGATATCAACCTCTTGGGGAAACTTGGGGGAATCCAACTACTTCTGGGATAGGCTCAAACTACTGGATTCGGTTTACCCGAACAGCAACAGACGGTTTTGGTGCAGCTGCTGCTTCTACTGCTTCTACTGGTTGGGTTCAATTAGATTCCCCAGGTAGAGAAATCACTATTTACCAAGCCTCAGCTACCCAAATTAGTGCTACATATACTGTAGAAATATCTTCAAGCTCTTCAGGCTCACCTGTATTAACTACACGAACTGGTATCACTATTGCACTATCTAACGGTTACCTCTAACTAAAAGATAATCAAACAAATATAACAGGAAGTCACTACCTGACATTTAGTGACAATTTAAAAAGGAAATTAAAATGGGAAAAAATGAAAAGACCCCTGTAAATATCGATGGCGTAGAATACAAGTATGAGGACATGAGTCAGCAACAGCAAATGTTGTTAAACCATGTTGCAGACTTAGATCGCAAAATCGACTCCTCTAAATTTAACTTGGATCAACTCCAAGTAGGTCGTAACACGTTCTTTGAGATGCTTAAGAAAGCTTTGTCAGAAGAGCAACCAGCAGAGACTCAACCAGTACCTGCTTAAACTTAATGGTCACCCCGTAAAAAGGGTGGCCTTTTTTATCAAAAAAGTGAGAAAAATGACGTATCTATAATAGAAGAATATCTTAAAAGATAGGACTCTAATCTTATTAACTCAAAAAGGAAAATCATGAAAGTAAATGAAAAGCTTATGGATGCTGTTACAGTAGTTGCAGTCTCAATGGGTTTGTTAGCTTTGGTACTGCACGGTCTTGACGCTCTGTTCTAATCAACGAAGGAATGAAAATGACTGAAGTAATGTACTACGTGTATTCTAAGAAAAGTGGTTACTTGATTACTAAAACAACTAATCTAAAAGATCTTGAAGCATATCTTCCAGAACTAGTAGAGGTTGTAATAGCATGAACAGTAACTCAAATCGAATCAAAGAACTTGATAAAGGAAAGTCTATGCCTAGGTACTTACTGTTGAATCCTCTGTATGGGGATAACTTTGGAGTTACAGCACAAGAAGTAATCGAATCATTAGAAGAGTTTGGCCTCACTTATATTTTCTCAAATGACACTAAGGGTATACCAGCAATTTATGCTACAAGTTACTCTAAAGACTTAATTGAGAGAATGTGCAATGAAGTTCAACTTGATGGCTCTATTATTGAATTCAGTACAATTTACGATCAAGTATTTGAGAATTAATTATGCCTAGACTAACTTTAAAAGCTGGTGATTATACTATAGAAGCTGTTCAGTACAATGCCTTCGACTCTGTTGAAGTAACTGTATATGACGACTTCTTGCAGGCTGTAGTGTCTCCTAAATTGTATGATGTTAACTCAGCATACATGACCGGAGAAACTGTAGCTTCTGTCCTTACAGAGTCTGCTGAAGACTTTCGTAGGATTTTCAAAGCGGTTGAAGACTTAGTCTTTGTAGATAAAAAACTCGGAGTTTAAAAATGTGTACTAAATGTCCACCTGTGTATTCTGATGTAAAAATTGCTGATGAGGAAGGTTATGTCTACCAAGTCAGTAAAGAGATTTTTAACTATGCTAAAGTTCGTCATGAACCGCATAGCTTAGAATTCTTTAATAAAATCGGTGAGGAACTTGATCATTGGAAAGCTAATCCGTTGGCACATGTAAATCAAAGATTCAAACGAGTAGGTCATGTAAATACCATTAGAAAATAATGAGCTTATTTACAATTTTCCTATTAATAATGTTTATAACATTTTTGATGTCACGTCGACTCTTCTTTGTTCTACTCATTCTCTATCTACTGTTAGTTTTTACCAGTGGACCTTTTCCAAAACCTTTCATCTAATGGAGTATTAAAATGGCTATAACATCACTTGGTTATTTTCTTGGTTGGTTACTTGGCTTCTTGGCTGCAATCGTTACCTTGAGTGTTGCCAAAGAAGTTCTGGTTGTTGGTCTTTCTTTCTTTGTAGCAAATAAAATTGTTACGTGGTATCAAGATAGAAAAGATGGTATTGTCGAAGTAGATGCTACTGAAATACCAATGGATGCAAAATTCGCATCTTAATTAAAAAGTTCCCCGAGGCTAACGCCTTGGGGTTCTTTCGAATTTTTTAATCAAAAACGGGATATAATAATAATAATGACAAAAGCAATCCTATTTGAAGTTTTAATTCTTTTACTAGAAACATTTATTGTGTGGCTCTATAAAAAGATTATGAATACTAAGGACAACCAAGAAAACTATCAAACATCTTTAAATTTTTCCTAAATGACTGTTCTAGATAAATTAGTTAATGATATAACACTACGTCAAGTATCCTTGCGTGCAGATAGAAATATTTACACACATTACTTGAAGGACGTAGATCCAAAGACACTAATAGACATCTCATATCCTCATATACTACGTGGACTTGAGAGACAAGGTACATTAGTAGACATTATCGCTACCATTGGTAGAAGGGTTAGACAAACACTTGACCTACCTAACGATACTATCTCTGATGCACAGGTTGGCTGGTTTATTTGTATTGCTTATATTGAATGTGGAGTTCTTTCTTTTAGATTGAAATACACATACAAGAATGGCAAGAAAAGTAAATATCAAGCTTATTTCTTTCAAGTAAAAGATTGGAAAGCAATTAAAGATCTCTGGAGTTTAATAGATCAAACTAAAGTTGATATATTTCCTCTTAGAGAAAAAGCAACACCCTGGGACTCTGCTTACAATAACTTAGGTGTACCAATTATTAAGAAAGGTCATTCTACAGCATTAGCTCAATTTAAGAATAATGACAAGCAGACCTTGTATGATATTCTGAATAAGCTACAGGCTACTGGATGGCGGATTAATAAAGATGTATTCAAAGTATATCAGCATTTCCTCCATAAAGAGAATCCGACTAGTCCTTTTAAACTACACTCTGAGATTGATGAAGAGAAAAGAAAGTCATTGTTAATTGAGGCGGAGGCTATTGAACAATTAGCCTTAACTCACTTAGATAATGCCTTCTACCATGTGTATAACTTTGACTTTCGTGGTCGAGTGTATGTCAACACTGCATTCTTACACGAGCAGTCTAGTGATAACGCAAAGGGTCTACTATTACTAGATCAAGCTACACCTCTTGGTGAAAATGGCTTGTTCTGGCTAAAAGTACATACTGCCAATTCCTTTGGTAACGACAAGGTGACGCTAAAGCAGAGGGCTGAGTTCGTAGATGAGAACATTAATTTATTCTTATCTTATGCAGAAAAACCAACTATTAATCAAGGTTGGATTGATACTGATGCTCCATTCTCTTTCTTAGCTGCTTGTAATGAACTAAGAAAAATCAAAGAATGGCTAATGCTAGGTAACAAGTTAGAAGACTATCAGTGTGCACTTCCAGTGTATATCGATGGTTCTAATAACGGTGTTCAGCACCTAGTAGCTATGTCTCAAGATGAAGACATTGCACCATTAGTTAATTTAGTTCCTCAAGATCTTCCTGGTGATGTGTACATGTATATTGCAAAATATGTATGGCAACATTTACAGGAAATGGCAGATAAGCTTACTGATGAAGAACGTAATCAATTTGATTCAGTTTACAGTAAAGCTAAGGAACTCCAAAAGGCTTACTTTGATGCACCAGACAAGACAGAGCAGAAAGCCTTAGCCTATGCTGCTGCTCAAGAATGGCGTAATCAAAATCGAGCTATACGAGAAAAGTTATTTCCTATTTACTGGCTTAACATTGATAATCCAAAAGATCAGCGTAAAGTAGTAAAAAGAAATGTAATGACTCTCGGTTACGGTGGTACTGCATACGGCATGGGTCAACAAATTATTGATGATACCCGTGATATGTCTGAGTATCTCCGTGACAAGGAACACCTCTGGGGTGCTTTGCTAGGTGACTTAGTCTTTGAGACTTGTTATGAGAAACTTAAAGGACCAGCTACAATGCTTCGTATGTTTCAGAATCTTGCAGAAAGATCTAATGAAAAAGAAGTGTTCTTAAAATGGACTACACCTGTAACTAACTTTCCAGTAGTTCAGGCATATCGTAAGCCATCTATTGTACGTACTAAGTTGAAGTACGGAGAAGAAGAATTAAAAATTCAACTTCAGACTTGGGAAGAAGCAACTATTAACAAAGATTCCCAAAAGACAGGTGCTGCACCAAATATCGTTCATAGTTTCGATGCTGCTCATCTGACAATGACTGTAGTATCTGCCCCATATGAAATGACTGTTGTCCATGATTCTTTCGGTACTTTACCGGGACGTATGGATGATTTGTTTTATAGAGTAAGAGAGCAGTTTGTAGAGTTTTACAAAGCTAAACCTTTAGAGAAATTATTGTCTGAGCTTCAATGCGAAGACCTTATTCCTGAAAGGGGTAATCTTGATGTAAAACAGATTATGTACTCAGATTATGCTTTTTGTTAAGTTTTACCAGGGTACGCTAAAGCACAATGGTATGCATTTGTGATGTATACCTTTTATTAATTGGAAATTAAAAGTAAGGAACTAAAAAGCTATGGCTATTTTAAAAAATGTTGAGTTATTCTACCCACGTCTTGATCCCAAGAAACCAAATGCTAAGTTTAATAAAGAGCAACCTACATGGGAAGTTCAGATTCGAACTCGAGACAAGAAAGTTAAGAATGAGTGGGTCGCACTCAACTTAAAGCCTAAGACTGTAGAAGATGATGACGGTAAAGTATTTTATTCTGTTACTCTTCGCAAGAAGTCTAAAAAGAAAGATGGTGAAGTTAACCAGCCTGTAAAGGTTATTGATGGTGGTTTAAATGATATTAACCCAATGAGCATTGGTAATGGCTCAGTAGGTAATGTTCGTATTTTCCAATATGAGTATGGTGATGAAGGTAAAATTGCATCTATGTTGATGGCAGTTCAAATTACTAAGCTCAATGAATACATTCCAAAGGCATCTGATGATGAGTTTGAAATGACTGAGACAGAGATCGTTCGTGTAGCAGATGCTGACGGTGGTGATGATGAGGATGACAATCCTTATTAATTAAATTTAGGGGACTTCGGTCTCCTATTTTATCAAAGGAAATTAAATGGCAAATATTATTGCAGGTTTAGTTGGTTTAGCTGTTGTAGTAGCTTCTATCTACGGATGGATTGCAAACTTTATAGCTATATTAGCAATGAATGCTGATACCCCATTAGGTTGGGTTATTGGCCGTATTATCGGTGTTTTTGTACCTTTTATCGGAGCAATTCTTGGTTACTTCTGAATACACACTGACGTTCACTGACCCTATTAGTGAATTCGAAATGCTTCTCCTATGTAAACTTGGAGATGACTTTTCATACAATAAAGACTTTACTGTCTGCACAATTGAGACTCCAATGAGTGAACGAGAATTTCTCAAAGAAGTCTCTGAAATTACTGTAGTAGAAAACATCGGGTTAATCCAACATCTAGTAACAATGGAACCTGATTGGTTAACATATAATTCATAATGATTGCATATAAACTTTTTAAGAAAAGAAAAGATGGTACTTATGGACCATTGTTTATTAATCGGAAACAGAAAATACAATCAGGTGTTCTTTATGGAGCAGAATCTCATCCTACTGTAGGTTATGCCTATCGTCCGGGATGGCATTGCTGTTCTACACCTAATGCACCACACTTAAGCCCTAAAGGTAGAGTATGGTGTAAGATTGAAATTCAAGACTATACAAGACATCAACGACCTGAAAGTCAAGGTGGTCTCTGGTATACAGCAAATTATATGCGTATTTTAAATGAGTTATAAAATGAAACAAAGAACAATTTATTTAGCAGGTCCAATGGAGCATGTCTCTGTTGAAGATGCAAAAGGTTGGCGTGATATTGCTACTCAATTACTTAAGCAAGCAGATCAAAAAGTTCTTGATCCTACTCGTAGGGTTCATGACTTTAAACCCAAATATATGAAAAGGATATTTGAGTTAGATCTTCGTGATATTCAAGAGTCAGATTTGATTCTTGTTAACTTAGATAATCCTACAATTGCTAAACACGGTACTGCCATGGAAGTATTCTATGCTTCTTATGTACTACGTAAACCAGTAATTGCATTTAAAGCGGATGCCTCTACTATTCACCCATTCTTTGAGTCATTAGTCACAGAGTGGAGATCTACAGTAAATAAAGCCTGTGACACCATTATCACGGAGTATATTGATTAATGCCATTCTTTGTTACTTACGTAGATCCTGATGATGAGACTATAGAGCATAATATCCCTATTAGTAAAGCAACTCAGGAGTGCGTTTTTACTAGTTTAAAACAAGTAGCAGTTAAAGTGAGAGATGTTAAAGCTCACTATCCAAAATTAAAAGTTAGGGTTTATCATGCAAGCCTTTGGGAAGAGAATTAATGCCATATATTAGACAAGACTTTAAACATTTTTTACACACAAAGAGTGTAGCGGAAGTAGGCGACCTATGTACTACTCCAGGAGAATTAAACTTTGTTATTACCTCAATTGTACGAGATTACTTCAATCGTACAGACAAGGGTAATTATCAAGCCATCAATGATATTGTAGGTGCTTTAGAAGGCGCTAAGATTGAGTTTTATCGAAGAGTAGCAGCACCGTATGAAGATCTTAAAATCAAAGAAAACGGAGATGTATATTGATGCAAATTATAGTTTCAACCATTAAAGAAAATGAAGATGGTAGTGCTAATGTTAGTATAGATCTAGACAATGAGGCAAGAGAATATCTTATTAACTATGCTTTTATTAACCTGCTAGAAAAGGCAGTTGCAGAAGGTAAAAAATATAAAGTAGAGGATTCAGATGTACATACCAGTTTATGAAGTATATTCCTATGATGACAAAAGGGGCGTAGTAGCAACATTCAATGATTTTGAAAATGCCGTAAAAGCATGGAAAGAAAATGAAAACTTTTTTACTATCAAATGTGTTTGGCCTACATCTGTAAAAAACAGATCTAAGGAGTTAAATACAATTGGTGCTGTAAATGACTATCGTAACTTATTAAATACGTGGGCTATTGAAGATAATGATGATGAGTGGGAAGTAGATCAGCTTATGAAATACTTAAAAGAAAATCCTCAAAAGAAAGACGCCATTAACCCTAGCCATTATCAAGGCTATGTAATGGATTTACAATGGTTAGAGACTATGCAGTATCTACCAAGCTTCAGAGATCCTGCTTGCTTCAAAGCTGCAGTTGAACTACAAGTACGAAAGTATCTAGACCGTTTAGGTGGTAAAGATGCTGAACAACAAGAATTAGGTAAAGCATTGTGGTATTTAAAGTTTCTACTTGCTTATACTAAGAACAATAATCAACCAATCAAAATTAAAGACATAGAAAAAATTTTAAATGAGTAATCTAGTATTTGACATCGAAAGCGATGGTCTACTAGACACCGTAAGTAAAGTCTGGATGATCGTAACAAATGACACTGTTACAGGTGAGGAGTTAATCTTTACTGATTATGATCCTCAATATCCAAGCTTAGAACAAGGCTTACAACACCTATCGAAAGCAACAAGTTTAATTGGTCATAACATTATTGGCTATGATTTACTTGTTCTCCGAAAACTATACAATTGGGCTCCCAATAAAGAGACTAAACTATTTGATACAATGCTATTGTCTCAGGTAGTTGACTATGATCGATTTAATGGAAAGCATTCTCTAGCTGTATGGGGTGAATACCTTGGGCAATCTAAAGTTGAGCATGAAGACTGGAGTCAATATTCAGCAGAGATGCTACATCGGTGTAGAGAAGACGTAAAAATTAACGTAAGAGTTTTTAAGTTCATTAACAAAGAACTAAAAGGTATGTTTGAAAAGAAACAATATCTTAAGACCTCTATTAAGAACGAGCATCTAACTGCACAGTTTTGTGCTGATGCAGAATATATAGGATGGCAATTTGATAAAGACGCTGCTACAAAATTATTGGCTGACATGGAAGCTCAGATGGCAGAAGTTCAGTCAATTATTGAGCCGAGACTCAGTGTTGAAACTAAAGTCTTGGATAAAGAACCTAAGATACCACGATGGATTAAGAACGGTAACTACGATGCCACTACTGCTCGATATTTTAATATTGATGCTACTAATGGCAGGGATGTACGTCTGGTAGAGGGCCCTTATCAACGATTTGAGTATGTACAACCTGATCTAGGCAATATTGATTCGGTTAAAATTTATCTGCATAAAATCGGATGGGTTCCTGATGATTGGAACTGGAAGAAACAAGGAAACGAGTTTATTAAAGTTTCTGAAAAGCTAACAACTAGTTCACTTGAGAAATTAGGTGAGGTAGGTATGTTAATTGATAAATACTATACTACTCGATCTAGACATTCTATTTTGTCTGGATGGATGGAGAACTTAGATGAGAATAGTCGATTACATGGTAGTTGTTTTACTATCTCTACTCCAACTGGTCGTGCTAGACATAGCGGTATTGTCAATGTTCCAGGCGCTGATTCCGAGTGGGGTGCAGATATTAGAAAGTTATTTATTGCCACTCCTGGCTATACAATCATTGGCGCTGATTCTTCTGGTAATCAATTTAGAGCTTTATGTCATTATCTAAAGAATGATGAGTATACTAATGAAGTTTTAAATGGAGATGTACACCAAAAGAATGCTGATGTGCTTACAGCAGTAATGACTGAAGAACAAGCAAACTTTCCTAAAATTATTAAAGACCCAACTATTTCTCGTAAGCTAGCAAAGCCATTCATTTATGCTTATTTGTTTGGTGCTGGTGGTGAGAAGGTTTCTTTAATTTTAACTGGTGTTCGTAATGCTAAACTAGGCAATAAAATTAAGGCTGAGTTTGCAAAGCGTATTCCAGGACTAGCTTCATTAATCAAACGTATTAATGCAGTCTATAACAAAACAGAGAACCACGGTAATCCTTGGATCCCTGCATTAGATGGCCGTAAGATTCCTTGTGAATCTGCCCATAAGTCTCTCAACTATTTATTACAGAGTTGTGAAGCTATTACATGTAAAGCAGCTACTGCTCTTACCTATGTTAGACTCCAAGAGGAGAACATACCATTCAATCCCTTGATCTTTTATCATGATGAGATTGAATTTGAAGTTCCTACTGAGTATGCTGAAAGAGCCGCTGAGATTGCTAAGAAAGCTTTCCAAGATGGTCCTAAGTTATTCGGTGTGGATATTATGGATGGTGAATCCAAAATTGGTAATAATTGGTACGATGTACACTAAACAGGAATAAAATGATTGATCTTATGAGTGCTGGAATAAAAGAAGCAGTTTCAAATTATATTTCTTCAAGAGATGAGTTAGAAGACAAACTTATTAAGTCTCAAAAAGTAAGTGCAAATGCCGCATTAAGAATGCTTAATGTAGTAGACCCACAATCTTGTGTTTTAGGTGGAGCACCACGAGATTGGGCACTAGGGAAAATGGCAAAAGATCTAGATATTTATCTACAAGGATATCCTGACGAATCTAGAGAAAGTGTTAAAGTTAGAGTAACCCAAGCCTTAGATCTTCAACCCTATGAGATAGAAGATGTAACAAAAGAGTCTAGCTATATTGATAGTTTAGATAATGGTGTTCTTGGTGTATTTAATATCAAGGGTTGCTTTATGCCAATACAAATCGTGTTATGTGATTGTAGGCCAATTGATATGCTAAATAAGTTCCATGGTAGTTTATCTAAAGTAGCTTATGTTAGAAGTGATAACTGGACTCCTGATTCAGACTTTGATGGTTTTGAGTTACAAACTACACTAGAGTTTGATATCAGTAAACAGTTCCAAGTTCATCTAGTTAAGAAGGGTGATGATCCAAGATATATTGCCAAAGTTCAGGCTAAATACCCAGACTATACTCCTATCTACGAAGCATGAACGTCTTCTTTTTAGACAAAGACCCTGCAGAATGTGCTAAGGGTCACTACGATACCCATGTAGTAAAGATGATTCTAGAGTCAGCTCAGTTATTGTCTACTGCTCATCACTTATGTGGTGACGGTGGACCGTATAAAGTTACTCACCAGAATCATCCTTCAGCTGTATGGGTTAGACAATCGGTGGCTCATTATAGTTGGTTATATATCCTTATGCTAGAATTAGGTAAAGAGTATACACATCGATTTAATAAAGAACATAAAACAATCCGAGAACACAGGGATTCTTTGTTCTTTACACCAAGAGACATTAAAGCACTAGGGTGGAAAGATCCGCCTTTAGCTATGCCTGAGCATTGTCAATTAGATAGTGCTGTTGAATCATATAGAAACTATTATTTAACAGAAAAGATAAACTTAATGAAATACACAAAGAGGAACGCTCCTTGGTGGATGCAAAAACAGATCGCTATGATTCCCTCTATTTAGATCTAGCGAAAAGAATTGCTTTAATGTCCTATGCTGAGAAGCGTAAAGTTGGAGCAATTGCAGTAAAAAATAACAATATACTCAGTTTCGGATTTAATGGTACACCTAAGGGCTTTCCTAATAAATGCGAGAATGAGTATAATAAAACATTATCCTATGTGATTCATGCCGAAGCAAACCTTGTATCTAAGGCTGCTGCAGAAGGCTTGAGTCTAAGAGGATCAACAGTATACGTAACAACTGCTCCTTGTGACAATTGTTCCTTATTACTTATCCAATCTGGTGTTGAGAGAGTTGTTTTCTCAGACAGATATAAAACAGATTCAGGTATTTTAACACTAATCCACAGTAATATAAGAGTACAACAAAAATGAAAAAATCACTAGTATATCGTGTTCCATCAGCAACATACACTTATCCACGAGGTGATAAGTATTTGTATCTTAGCTTTGTAGATCGTCCTACAATTATTAAGTACAAAGTTCGAAATAAAGTAGGCCAGAAGCTCCTTGCTCGTGTTAAGAAATATGGCTACGAGAAAGTAACTTACCCAGTATGATTGCATTAGTAGACGGAGACGTTCTACTTTATCAGGCTATTTGGGGTACTGAAGACGTAGAAGAAGCTAAAATTAAATTAGACGAAGTTCTTCAAGCTGTTGTTGAAAACACCTTTTGCACTGACTATCTCATTGCAATTGGTGGTCCTAATAATTGGAGAGAAGAATTTTTCTCAGAGTATAAAAAGAGTCCTTCGAGACTTGCATCTAAGAAGAATAGATCAGAATATTTTGATGAATTAAAAGAATGGTTTTGCCAGCACCCTAATGCAGTAGTTGCCCACGGATTTGAAGCAGATGACTTACTCCGAATTTGGTCACTCGAGGCTATTAGGGATGGTGATCCTTATATTGTGTGCACAATCGACAAAGACCTAGATTGTATTCCTGGTAAACACTTTAAACCAGGACGAGATGAATATTATGAAGTAGATGAAGAGTCAGCAGACACTCACTATTGGAGACAGATACTTACTGGCGATGCAGTAGATAATATTCCTGGACTTAATAAAGTAGGTCCAGTGAAGGCTAATAAGATCTTAGAGGGCTGTGATAATAATAAGAAAAGAAAGGCAGCAGTAATAAATGCTTACAAACAACATTATGGTGACCAGTGGAAACCTTACTTACTTGCCAATGGCAGGTTGATCCACATCTGGCGCTATATTAATGACCACTTCCAAATCAAAGAAGAAGGATAACGGGCACTGGGACTTTCCTGAACAATTAGATCATGAGAATGCCTTTGGTTTTATCTATTTAATTAAAGATACAACTACAGGTATGATGTATATCGGTAAAAAGATCTTTAGAGGCACTGGCAAAATCAATAAGGGTAAGCCAAGTAACTGGAGAGTCTATACAAGTTCATCCAAGGATATTAATGCACTAATTGAAGAAAGAGGTATTGATTCCTTTGAGTTTTATGTGTTAGAACAGTACTATACTCGAGGTGGTTTAAGCTGGGCAGAAACATGGTCACAATGCCATGTAGAAGTGCCTACTAATAATCATATCTGGTATAACCGTTTTATTGACAAAGTTCAATGGCGTTCTGCTGAGGTAGTCTCAGTAAGACATCGTAGGAGATTAAGTAAATTGGCAGGTTTAAAATGAGATTAATTGGTTTTGTATTCGGTTTATGTTCTTTGGGAGTAATTCTCACACAGGCTATAAACCTATTGTCAACAGAGGTATGGGGGTCATCAGACTTTTTGTTAATGTCTGTAGCCCTTAGCTTTATTTCAACAGCTTGTTTTGCAGTTAATAAGGTATTAAACAATTAAAATGGGAAAAATAGTTGTAAAGGATCAACCATGCCTAAGTGAAGACTGTGGTAGTAGTGATGCTAGACAGGTATACGAAGATGGAACATCATATTGTTTTTCATGTAGAGGATGGTTTCCAAATCAAGAGAAGGATACTTTTGTGTCAACTAAAAAGGAAAGTTATGGTACTGAAACACTAGAAGAAATTGCTAGTTATGCCGTAAGAGGTTTTGAAGATCGAAAGATCAAAAAGAAAATTACAGAACACTTTAATGTAAAGGTTACAGTAAATGAGAAAGGTGAAGTGGATTCACATTATTACCCCTATGGTATTAATGAGATTACAGGCTATAAGAAACGTATTCTCCCAAAAGAGTTTACAGTTATCGGCAAAATTAAAAGTCTATTTGGACAAATGCAAGCGGGTAATGGGGGTAAACAGTTAGTAATTACCGAAGGTGAAATTGATGCACTAACAGTGTCTCAGGCTTGGTTCGATAAATATGAAAAGATGTATCCTGTAGTATCTATTCCCTCTGCAAGTCAAACTAGTATTTTACTTAATAATCGTGATTGGTTACGTAGTTTTGATTCAGTAGTTATCTGGTTTGATAACGATGAGCCAGGGAAAGAAGCTGCAGATCGTGCTGCAAAAATTATTGGCTTTGATAAAGTAAAAATTGTTAAGAATACTAAGTTTAAAGATGCTAATGAGCTTTATGTAAAAGAAGGTCATATAGCTGTTTTAGGACAAGTATGGGATGCACAACCTTGGAGCCCAGTAGGTATTGTTAACTCAGCAGATACTTGGGATTTATACAAAGCAGAGTCAGAAATTGACTATGTACCTTGGCCAGACTTTGCAGTAGAGCTTAACAAAAAGATTTATGGTAGATGCTTAGGTTCTATTACTGTACTTTGCTCAGGTACAGGTATGGGTAAGAGTTCATTCTTAAAAGAAGATCAGTATCATTTACTTCAGACAACAAATGAAAAGATTGGTATTTGTTCTTTAGAGGAAAGTGTCTCTGAAACAGTTGAAGGTATTATGGCATTACATTTGAATAAGCGTATCCAATTACCTGATGTTGAAGTTGGTGAGGATGAAGAGCGTACCGCTTGGTCAGAGACTATGGGTACAGGTAGAATTATGTTTCTAGACCATCAAGGTTCTATGGGAGATGATTCACTTATTGATAAGATGGAGTTTATGGCTTTAAGTGGCTGTAAGTTTATTTATCTTGATCACATTACTATTGCAGTATCAGATGCTGAGGATAATGATGTAAATCGAGCTACAGATAAACTTATGTCAGACTTGTTAAAGCTAGCTAAACGCCATAGTGTATGGATTGGTGTTGTTAGTCACTTAAGAAAGACAAACAATAACCAAAAGTCCTTTGAAGAAGGTGCTGTACCTTCCGATGATGATTTGAAAGGCTCAGGTTCATTAAAGCAAATCGGTGCACAACTAATTGCTATTAGCCGTAATAAGCTAGAAACTGACCCTATTCAGCGCCATACAAGTAAGTTATGGGTTTTAAAAGATCGTTGGACAGGTAGAACTGGTCCGATGGGTCAATACAGGTTTATAGAAGATACTGGTAGATTAATTAACAGTGATTCATTTGAGGATTTAACAATATGAGATACGCCATATTTGCCTATGATGAATCAGTTAGACAGTATAGTGAGTTTATATATGATAATTATGAAGAATGTGAAACAGCATTAGGTGTCTTTACTGACTACGATATTGCTGCATTTATATGTGTTTCAGATGAGTCGATGAATGGCAAGATTGCAGAGATACTACTGCGTCCTGGATCTTGCTTTAATGCCTAACAATAAAAATAAGAAAATAATGAAATACTACGACATTGAAATTGATTTAGAAAAGGATAATCTTTTAACAGACTATGCCTTTGACATGGTCTTAGAGTTTTATGCACAGAGTGCTGAAACCTCGCCACAACAAGTTTATGCAAGGGCATGTCGTGCATGGAGCACATTTAAAGGTCAAACAGATTTAGCTTTAGCTCAAAGACTGTATGACTATATCTCTAACAAATGGTTTATGTTTGCCTCACCAGTCTTGTCTAATGCACCTGACATTGACGGTAAAGGTAAAGGTATGCCAATCTCATGTTTTCTAACTTATGTACCCGATACTGTTCCTGGTCTTATCGATCATAGCTCTGAAATTCGTTGGCTTTCGGTTATGGGAGGCGGTGTTGGCGGTCATTGGAGTGACATTCGCAGCGTGTCTGACATTGCTCCTGGCCCTATACCCTTTCTAAGTACTATCGATGCTGACATGACTGCCTACAGGCAAGGAAAAACACGCAAAGGATCTTATGCTGCATATCTCGATATTGACCACCCTGATATTCTTGAATTTGTTAGTATTAGGGTACCCACAGGCGACAATAATCGTAAGTGCCTTAACCTACACAACGCTATTAATATCACTGACTCTTTCATGGAAGCTGTCAAAGAAGGTAGAGAATATGAACTTGTTGATCCAAAGAAAGGACCCACAGGGGAGTTTCTCGATGCTAGAAAAGTATTTGGAAAATTACTGGAGACTCGCTTTCGCACAGGTGAGCCTTATCTTAATTTCATCGATACCGCTAATGATGCGTTACCACAACAGTTAAAGAGCAAAGGGTTAAAGATTCACGGAAGTAATCTGTGTAATGAAATCCATTTACCTACAGCTGAAGGGCGCACTGCAGTTTGTTGCTTAAGCTCCGTTAACCTAGAGTACTTTGATCAATGGAAAAACACTAGTATGGTTGCTGACTTAGTAACTATGCTAGACAATGTATTAGAGTATTTTATTGAGAATGCTCCTGCAGCACTACATAGGGCTATTCTTTCAGCAAAGAGTGAACGTTCTATTGGTCTAGGTGCAATGGGTTTCCATAATTACTTGCAGAGTAAAGCCATTCCTTTTGAGAGTGAATTGGCAAGTAAATTAAATATTGAAATCTTTAAACACATTAAAACTGAGGCAAGGAATGTATCTAATTCCCTAGCAGAAAAGCGTGGACCTGCTCCCGATATGAGTCCACTAATGATTCGTCATTCACATTTGCTAGCTATTGCTCCAAATGCTTCCTCTGGTATTTTGCTATCAACCTCACCCTCTATTGAGCCAAATAAAGCTAATGCTTATACCCATCGTACCCGTGCAGGATCATTCTTAGTAAAGAATAAATATCTTGAGCAGTACTTAGAGGGTATCAATCATAATACGAGTGAAGTATGGTCAAACATTATTACTAATAGTGGTTCGGTTCAACACTTACCATTCTTAGATGATAATGCAAAAGCCGTATTTAAAACTAGTTTTGAGTTAGATCAGAACTGGATTGTTAAGCATGCTGGTGATCGACAAAAGTATATTTGTCAAGGTCAATCAGTAAACTTGTTCTTCCCTGCAGGTGCTGATCGCTCTGTGGTTAAGGATGCTCATATTTATGCTTGGGAAGCTGGACTTAAAGGTCTGTATTATTTACGTACAGAGGCTAAAGTTCGTGCTGAAAATGTTTCACAAAAGGTTGAGGAAAACAAATTGAAAGAAGTTAAAGAAACTATTATTTATGGAAAACCAAACTGCCCCCAATGCACAATGGCCAAGTCCTTGCTTGAGTCCAAGGGAATTGCTTATTCTTATGTTGACATCACTACAACAGGTAAATCAGCAGCAGAAATTACTGGAAGAGCAGATGTCCGTTCTCTTCCACAAGTTTACCTTGATGGAGCGTACGTTGGCGGATTTACGGAACTCTACGCTAAACTCACTACCCCAAGTGAAGTTGTAGAGGATAACGAATGCAAGGCATGTGAAGGTTAATATGGCTACACTAACAGAGTTTAATAAAACATACAAACCTTTCTTGCATGACTGGGCAGTTGATATCACAAAGAAACATGAAGAAATTCATTGGACTGAAGATGAAGCTGACTTGTCTGAAGATGTTTCTGATTGGAAGTTAAAACTTGATGAAGGCGAGAAAGAGTTTATTACAAATATTCTCCGATTGTTTACTCAAGGTGATGTTCAGGTTGGTCAAAACTATTACGACTATTTAATCCCAAAGTTCAAGAACAATGAAGTACGTGTTATGCTTGGCTCCTTTGCTTCTCGTGAAGGTACACATCAACGAGCATACGCACTATTAAATGACACACTTGGATTGCCTGATGAAGAGTATCACAAGTTTCTAGAGTATAAAGAAATGTCTGAGAAAATTGACTTTATGCAAAATAATGATACTAATAGTCAGACAGGTGTAGCACTTGCTCTTGCTAAAGGTGTTATGAATGAAGGTGTAGCTTTGTTTGCCTCATTTGTTATGTTACTAAATTTCCAACGATTCGGTAAAATGAAAGGCATGGGTACTGTAGTAGAGTGGTCTATCCGTGATGAGACAGTACACGTAGAAGGTGGCGCTAGACTGTTCCGAGAGTTCTGTAATGAACATCCAAGAATTGTCAATGATGAACTTAAATCTAAGATTTATCAGATGGCGAGAGACGCAGTTGATCTTGAAGATAAGTTTATTGAGCTTGCCTTTGCTAACTACAAAATTGAAGGTATTAGTAAAGAAGATGTAAAGAGTTACATTCGCTATATTAGTGATCGTAGATTATTACAATTAGGTTTAAAGACTATCTTTGACCACCGAGACAATCCAATGCCTTGGCTAGACTGGGTTCTCTCAGGTGTTTCTCATGACAACTTCTTTGAGAAGCGTGTTACAGAGTACAGTGTTAATGGCATGAACGGAGATTGGGACTGGTAATGACTCCATCGGATAAAATTAAACTAACAAATATGGTTGATCAAGGTGTTAATCATACACTAGCTACTTTAGATATTACAGATAGAGAAGAGATTATGAATCACTTTGAAAGAGTAGCATTGTCTATTGTAGAGGGCTCTGATCCTGCAGATTCTGAAGAGTTAGTAAAATTCTTTTCAGTGTATCTCCAGAAGAAGGCTGATAAATTAGGTGTTAAACGTAGTTACGCAGATGACCAAAAATAATATTAACTGGCAGGAATTAGAACGTGAAGAAAAGCAATTTAAAGACGAGCGAACTTCTCACTCAGACAGACACAAACGACCTTATAAGCGAGAGCGACAACAAGGACGTTGGTGGGACGAGTACAGCTCCGAAGAAGACGAAGATGACTCTATTGGAGGAAATCAAAGCAATAATCAATAATAGCAAAGGTCATGTGTCTGAGTTTAGGTTAGTTGTAGATGAAGTTAACAAAACTACTACTCAACTTATTGAGGACTTATGGCCCACTGGCATTACATTTATTGTAAGCGGAACAGATTTAGTTGCACTAAATGAACTAAACAATAAAATTATTAATCGTTCAGGATCTATCGGTCGATGGAAGGTAACACTTCCAGCTGATATTATTCTAGAACCTGCAGAGTTATTTATTTCAACTAAGGAATTATCACATGAGCAAACTATTCGGTTGCCAGTTCAACAAGTACTCAAGTGTGCTTAACGCTAAAGCTAAACCTAAAGCGCCTGAAGCACCAGACTCCCCTAATCCACCTCAACCTGTAACTCAGGAAGATGGTGATAATGGGTACTACTGGTTTGGTAAGAATATTATGCGTAATGGCGTAATGTATCTTATGGGAGAAGTAGAAGATGAATCTGTACAGCCTATTATTATGGCTATTATGGAATACAATCTAATGGCTAAGCAAGATCAACCAGATAAACTTGTATTGTTTATTAACAGTCCAGGTGGATTTGTTTCTTCAGCATACCATTTAATTGATACTATTAAACAATCCAATATTCCAATAATTACTATTGGTACTGGTGAAGTAGCCTCAGCAGGTGTCATGTTGTTGATGTCAGGAAATAAAGGTAATCGGTTTATTACCGAAAATTGTTCTGTTATGTCACATCAATTCTCTCGTGGAGTTGTGGGCAAAGAACATGAGATAGCTGCAGCCTCAAAGGACTTTCAGCTAGACTCGCTAAGAATGTTAAATCATTATCGCAAATGCACAGGTAAGTCTGTTACATATATCCGTAAACATTTGCTACAACAATCAGATTGTTTCTTTTCCCCAGATGAAGCAGTTACACATGGTATTGTAGATGAAGTAATTAAGAATCCGTAAACCAAGCCCTGACTAGAAATAGTTGGGGCTATTTTATTAAGGTACACATGATAAGTGAAAAAGACATTGAAGATTGGCTACATTATGAATTAAAAGAAGTATCTAAAGAAATCAATGATAACTATTGGAAATTTTCTGCCTCGTTTGGTACAGATAAGGAATTACTCATGCAATACGAGAGTAGTGTAAATAGGCTAAAACGTATTTTAGAAAGACTTAATGGTAACAATTCCAATTGAAAATTATAAACACATTTTAAGACTCTTAGATCGATTAGCTCAAGAGAGCCAAGTAGATCCTGCTACTGATTTTGATAACGGTT
>Ga0247723_1000184_pt1 | contig 39849 bp, 50 predicted proteins | sample MSEWelMarce5H_FC_FD_189079 | JGI IMG/M metagenome (GOLD analysis project Ga0247723, IMG submission 189079) | Subsurface sediment microbial communities from gas well in West Virginia, United States - MSEEL Well Study Marcellus 5H_FC | ecosystem: Environmental > Terrestrial > Deep subsurface >... | reverse complement strand
CAAGTCCCTGTCGGGGTTCTTTAGGGATTGTAACTCAATGGTTAGAGTAGCGGCCTTTTAAGCCGTTTGTTGCTGGTTCAAGTCCAGCCAGTCCCACCTTTCACGGCAGTACGCCTTTGGCGGCAATAACTCAATTGGCAGAGTGTCTGCTTTCCAAGCAGGATGTTGCGGGTTCGACCCCCGCTTGCCGTACTTATTCGCTATTCGGGAATTACGAATGGATTCTTTACAGGGGGGTATAACTCAGTGGTTAGAGTGGAGTCTTTATAAGGCTTAAGTCGGTGGGTTCGATTCCCCCTACCCCTAGTATTCCTATCAAAAAAATTGTAATGTGCGATTTAGGTTGACTAAATCGACATATGGGGGTTTATGTGTCGATTATGAAAGAAAAAGCACTTTCCATTGCTCTTGGTTTATCCAGAGACATCTTGAAAGAACTGCGTTCATCGTACACGGAGAGCGTGGATTGGCATAAGATTCCATCCAAGAAACCAGAGAACCTCTGGGAAGTCCAATGGACAGAGGAAGGCATTAACCACCTAAAGGCTAACCTAGGCTTTAAACAACAGGAGCAGATTCTTGCTCCAGACAAGAAGCGAGGTACTGTTCACTGCAAGTACAAGAATCCGAAGGTCATCGGTGTGCTACTTGAAGGCAAGGACTTCAATGTGCTTTGCAGGGACTCTGCTAAGTTCCATATCGGAATGCCTGTGGATGTCCGCTGGGACGGCAACCGCTGGTGCGTTGTTCGCCACCCACGCTTTGACGGCAAATACTAATTTTATGAAACACGAAAAAATGGAAAAAGAAATGAAGCGTGAAATGAAGAACTACAAGAGTGGCTCAAAGAAAATGAAGCCCTGTAAGTATAAGCAAAAAGGCAAGAAGTAATAAATGATTCACGAGTTCAGAAATCCTATTCCAGTAAAAACCCAAATTGGGTATGGATATCTGTTATATGTTCAATCTGGTGGTACATTCTGCAATGATATGTTTGCTGTAGTGCTAGAAAAAGACGGAGTTATTCGCCATATGCTTACTGACCAATTTGCTGTCATCCGAAACGATACATTTGATATCAAGAACGAAGATGACAAGAAAGCAAAAGGGGCTTGAGGAAGAAGAAGACATTGACTGGGAAGACGGAGAATGGGATGTGAATTTACCGATTAAAAAACTACTATGGCTTTCAGTCCTACCCCTCATCCTATTTTAATCACCCCATCTGGAGATGATATCAAAAGGCTTGTTGAGAAGGTAGGAGAACAAAAGACGCTTGAAATTCTTAATCTCCGTGAGGACAAAATTCTTGCTGAAAAGAAAGACCCATATCGTCACGGCTTTGACCTACCGCACTGGAAGGAAGCCGATGAGATTATAAAAACAAACAATGAGATTCTAGTCCTAGGTGGCAATCGTGCTTCTAAGACTGAGTGGGCGGCTAAGCGGGTAGTCCAGACGCTGTGCAATATGGAGAACGCAAGAGTATGGTGCTTGCACACGACAAATCAGTCGAGCATCCAGATGCAACAGCCTATTATTCACAAGTACTTGCCTGCTGAGTTCAAGGAACTCCGTAAGAACAAGATTCAGAATGTATCGTACACGCAGAAGAATGGCTTTTCGGACAATACATTCATCCTTCCTAATAAAAGCCAATGCATCTTTATGAACTACGCCCAGAAGCGAGATGTCATTGAAGGTGGTGAAGTTGACCTCATCTGGTGCGATGAACTCGTGCCGTTGGACTGGATTGAGACGCTACGCTATCGTATTGTCACAAGAAGCGGTAAACTCATAGTTACATTCACCCCAATTACAGGATATAGTTCAGTTGTTAAGGAATATGTCAGTGGAGCAAAGATAATTGAAAGCAAGCCGTCTCCATTGCTACCAGATAATATCAATGTTCTTGGATGCCCACGAGGAACTATGCCATATAAGGCTAAGTCCTATATACGACCTGCTGGTGTTATGTGGTTTCATAGCCAACTTAACCCTTATAACCCTTTTGAGCAGTTAAAAAAGACGCTTTTGGGCAAAAAACCTTATGAAGTCAAAATCAGAGCCTACGGATGGGCTGACAATATCAGCGGAAACCAGTTCCCAAGGTTTAATCCAGAGGTTAACATCGTTAAACACGAAAACATACCAGTCGAAGGCACTAATTATATGGTGGTTGACCCTGCTGGGGCAAGAAACTGGTTTATGCTATGGCTTAGGGTGGCTGAAGACGGAAGTATATATGTATATCGAGAGTTTCCAGACTCGTCTGAAGGTGAATGGGCTTTACCTTCTGCTGACCCAGACGGAAAGATGGGTACTGCTCAGCGTAATGGTGCAGGACGCTCTCTTGCGGAGTACAAAAGTCTCATTCTAAGCCTTGAAGGAGACGAGGCGATTACGGACAGGTACATTGACCCTCGTGCGGGTGGTTCAAAGGCTGTGACGGAGGACGGAGGGGTCACTCTGATAGATATGTTGGATGACGGAGAACAGCCAATGCACTTTCAGCCAGCGGCTGGGGTTAGAATTGAACAAGGCGTGTCATTAATCAATGATGGCTTTGCTTATGATTACAGCCAAGAACTTTCACCGCTTAACAAGCCAAAACTATACATCTCAGATAACTGCCAGAACCTTATATACTGCATTAAGGAATGGACAGGTCTTGACGGAGAAAAAGGTGCTACAAAAGACCCTATCGACTGTCTTAGGTATTTAATGATTATGAATCCAGAGTATTTGAGTGCAAAGTCCTTTAAGGGCAATGGAGGAGGAAGTTACTAATGCAAATATACTTTCCATACCTTTTGACAAGAAAGCGGGCTTTAATGTTTATTGGCTTGACAAGAAGGAAACTACAAGAACTTACTAACAGTGGTGTTGTAAGAGTTTATAAGACAAAAAACGGCAAACAACGCTATTTCAGAGACGATTTACAAAACTTTATTAAAAATGAGCATAACTAAGAACAATCTTTCTACAAAGTATAACCCTAACCAAGATAAACTGGTGTACGCTTCTAGTACCCCAGATATTCCTTATCTTTGGCAGGAATACAATCGCTCCACGCAAAATGGCGGTAATGTAGCCAATATTATGGAGAATGATGACATTCGTCTCTCCAGATGGGCTGGTCAGACCTCTGACGGCAAAAAGCACAGCGAATCCCGCCTAGAAGGTGATGCCGCTTTTCCGTTTGAAGGTGCTTCCGATGTTCGTTGCCGTCTAGTTGACCGAACAATCAACGACATTGTTGCTATGTTGATGACCACATTTGACCGCTGTAAGGTCAAGGTCAAGGGTACTGAATACAACGATTATGACTTTGCTGGTTCGGCTAATGTCCTTATGGACTGGCTGACTCAATCAAAGATGCGACAGGAATTGCGTTCAGAGGCTGAATTGCTTGGTCAGTACACACAGCAATACGGCTGGTCTGGTCTTCATATTATGTGGGAGCAAGAAACTGCCCTGCGTTATCAAGTTATCCGTATAGATGAAATTGCTCAACTAAGCCAGCAGGCTATGCAGTCTGGCTCGTCACTTAAGGATTTGGCAACTGCCATTATGAATCCAGAGCAGGAGCAATATGCTATCGACCTTATCTCTCAGTACCTAACAGATGTTGACCCAAAAGATGTCAAGAAGGCTGTTCGTGAGTTGCGTGAAGAAGGCAAGGCTCAAATTCCAGAGAAGTATACCTCTAAGAACCTTCCTTCAGTCGTTGCACTAAAACCATTTGACGAGATTTCGTTCCCTCCAGAAACCATCAATATACAGGATGCAAGAGTCATCTTCAGACGAGTCTTTATGACGGAAATGGAGATTCGTTCTCAAGCCGCCCAATATGGATGGGGAGAAGACTTTGTCAATCAAGCAGTTTCAGTTGCTGGACTCCGCACTAACTTCCACGACCCGAACATTCTGCCAGCGGCTACGCTGATTAACTACCAGATTAATCGCAATATGCATCTCATTGAGGTCGTGTATGCTTACAGCCGACTTATCAATGAAGATGGCTCACAGGGCATTTACTGCACTATTTTCTGCCCTCGTGCAGGCAGTGACATCTACGCAAGCCACGAATTGCTTGGCTACGCCCATAATAAGTATCCGTTTGTCATCTACCGCAGAGAGCACCTCCGTAGACCTATTCAAGAATCTAGAGGCGTTCCAGAGGTGGCAATGACTGACCAGTTTGAAATCAAGGCACAGCACGACTCTATTCGTGACCGCACAGCGTTTACGACTATGCCTCCTATCCTTGTCAAGAAACGACTTGGAGGTATCAATAAGATTGCACCTGGAATTCACTTACCTGTTACTACGGCAGATGACTATAAGTTTATGTCTCCTCCTCAGAGTGAAACACAGACTGCGTTCAATCTCATCAATATCGTTGAGCAAAACCACGCCGCTTATTTCGGCATCTATCATCCGAATATCCAGCCACAAAGAACGCAAGTTACCCAGCAGTATGTCGTAAACAACTGGTTGGATGTGTGGAGCGAGTGCTTCAATATGATGTTCAGCCTGTGCTTGCAGTACCTCGACCCTGCTGAAATCGAATCCATCACTAACAAGCCGATGCCCCAGAATATGTCGGCTATCAGCAATCAGTTCGACTTCCAGATTAAGTACGATGTCCGTGAAATCGACACCGACTTTGTTATGCAGAAACTGCAAGCAATTATGCAGTTCGTTATGCCTTTGGACTCTGCTGGCATTATTGATAAGAGTAAGTTGGTTCGTGCGGCTATTGAGGCTATCGACCCAGATAAGGCTAAAGACCTCATTGTGGAGCAGGCTAGTGCGTCTCAGATGCTTTATAAGGACATCCAGTCTGACATTGGCTTGATGATGCTTGGCAACGAGGCTAACTATGTTGAGAACGACCCGACAGCCCAGACCAAGTTGCAGTACCTGCAAGACATTATGGGCAAGAACCCCAAGGCTCAACAGCAGATGCAGGGTGACCAGCATTTCCGTGCTTTGGTTGATAACTATGTAAAGAACCTTCAGATGAGCGTTAGCCAACAGCAAAACAAGCAGATTGGTCGCACAGGAGTGACACCTGTTGGTCAACAAGCCGCTTCAGCAATCCAAGGTCAAATCCAACAGGCTGAAGAAGCCCAACAGCAGTAATTTATGTTCCCTCAAGAAATCTTGCAAGGATTTGGGTTTGAAAAAGACAACCCTGTATGGAAAGCAACCATTATGCTACTTGATGCCTCCATTGAGGCAGAGACTGCATATGCACTCCAAAAAGATAACCGAGGTGAAGACAGGGCTTACCATTGCGGTAGGGCTGAGGCTTTGAACTCCTTTAAGGATGTTCTCTTTAATACCAGAGATGCCGTCCTTAAGGACATTGGAAGACCTCCAGAGTGATGTTTCGTACGGAATAGGTACAATCAGTAGAATGAACTTGCTAACACAAGAATTATACTGAAATTGACTTCTAGTTCTGGGACTAATACAAAACCCTGCTTATAGTAATATAGGACTTTAGACCTTTCTCTAATGAATACAGAAAATCAATCCGACCTTGGGACGGAATCAAATAACCCCACGATAAATGAAGGCAACGCCAAGCCTTTTAATCAAGATAATCTTGCAGATATCGTAAGCAAGACCTTCCTAGGCGAGGAAGTAGTGGAGAACTCAGACTCCGAGAAACAGACTGAGACGGATGGTCAAGCGACATCCGAAGAAGATAGTGAAGTTCTTTCACAAGAATCCAATACAGAAAGCGACCAAGAACAGTCAGAAGACTCCGAGGAAACCGAAGAAACCAAGTCTGATGATACTGAATTTGAGCGTGGACTGCCAAAGGGAGTAAAGAAACGCATTGATAAACTTTCCGCAAAACGGAGAGAAGCAGAAGCAGAAGTGGATAGGCTTAAATCTGAAGTGGAGAGACTGTCGCAAGAGGCTAACAAGCCAGCACAGACTCCAAAGTCAGACAACCCTTATTCAAATCTGAAGACACTTGAAGAAGTGACTCGTGAGGCTGAACAAGCCAAGCAGATTAGACGCTGGTGCGAAATGAATCCCGATGGTGCAACAGTAACTGGAAAAGATGGTAATGAAGTGGAGTACTCCGCTGAAGAAGTTCGTAGCATTAAGGTTAAAGCCCTTGACGCTCTTGAAGAACATCTTCCTGCACGAGCCAAGTACCTTGAGAACTATACTCAAGTTGAACAAGTGGCTAATAAGGAGTATCCGTGGTGGAAGGACAGAAGTTCTAGCGAGAGACAAATCGCTGAATCATTCCTTCAGCACTTCCCAGAAATTACCAGATTCCCAGATTACAAGATGGTGCTGGGTGACTATATTAGAGGTTTTAAGAGCCGTGAGGCTTCTGCAAAGCGTCCTACTACAGTCACAAACCGAACAGCCCCTGCTCAACCTAAGCGTACAGCAACCCCTGCCTATGTTCCCGAAAAGGAAGCACGAGCAAAGGAAGCCTCAAAGCGTTTTAGTGCTAACGGAAATCGTGATGACCTCTCTTCTATTATCGCTAATAGATTCCTGTAATCCCCTAAACCCTATATAATACTATGGCTAATCTCACAGAACCCTCCTTCTCGTCTGGTAAGAGAGAAGAACTCGCTGACCTCATCGCTCTCGTTGATGCAAAGGATACTCCTTTCACATCGATGGCTAAGAAGGGAAGCAAACCCGGAAATACCGAATTCAAGTGGCAGGCTGACAGACTCCCGACTCCTAAGACAACTGGCACGATTGATGGTGCAGATGTCACGACATATGAAAACTATGTCAAGGATGGTGGAACAGTCTATCGTGCTCAACTCTCTAACTACATCCAAATCTTCAGACGCTCAGTCCGTGTGTCCCCGCTTACGCAGGATATCTCGACTGTTGCTGGTGTGCGTGATGAACTGGCGAACAATGTCGCTAAGGGCATCCAAGCCATCAAGCGTGATATGGAATCCACATTCTGCGGTACGCAGGGTGCTCAGTTGGACACTGGTTCAGTTCCTTACATCACTCGTGGTTTGGATAAGTGGCTGAAGCCTACTGGCTCAGTTGACACAGTTCTTCCTTACGACACACAGTTCGCTACTCCTGCGGCTAACCGCAACACAACGGCTACGACTGCCACCCTTACTGAAACCCATGTCCAAGATGTCCTCACAGGTATCTACACACAAACTGGTCAGTATCGTGACTTCGACCTTCTCTGCGGTTCTGGTCTTAAGAGAGCGTTCACAAACCTCGCTTACACCACATCCCAAGGTACAGGCACAGCCCCTATGACTGCTATCCGCACTCTTAACAGAGAGTCTGATTCCCAGTCGTATATCTCGTCTGTCGATGTGTTTGAAGGCGATTTCGGTAAACTCCGTCTTCACCCTTCACACTTCCTCCAAGTCGCTTCTGGCGTTGGCAAGACCACTTGTGGTTATGTCATTCCGTTCGACCAAGTGGAAATCCGTTATGGTGGCAATGTCGCTGGTGTGACTGCCCTGCCTAACGCTGGTGGTGGTGAAGCCCGAATGATTGAAGCAGTTGCTGGACTTTGCGTCTACAACCCGCTTGCCTTCGGTGTGTTCGACTTCGCTTCGTAATCGAGGATGTCAGACTTAATTAAGAGTCTGGCAGAGGTCATTCCTCCTCACCTTCAATCGAGGGTGCAGGAGGAACTCCTCCGTGGCTGGAGACAAGAAGAAGTCAAGATGAAGGCTGTTGCAAAACAGGCTGGTCACTTTGACAGATTCAATGAAAATAGAGCCATTGAGGGTGTAGGTCAGAAAATCGCATCAATTCCTGTTCAAGCGTGGCATTACTGGGGTACACGCCTTGGTTATGAGTGCTGGGAAGATAAAACATTTATGCGAGAATTTCTTAAAGATAACCCAGAAACTGCGGTTAAAAATTACGCTAAAAAAGCCTGTGTGAATGGTGCAATATTCACAGCGAATGGAACACTTATCAGATGAGAACTACTGACTTCAGCCAAGTGCTGTTTGACGCACTTCAATACTCTGGTGGTGACCGCCACAATATCACGGACGAGACATTTGCTCAGTTCCGTGACTTCTCCCAATCACGACTCCGTGAGGCTTGGGAATCAAATCAATGGTCTGACATCTGCCGTATCGTAGATTTCACGACCTCACAAGACGCAAGCGGGACGAACTACTTTGTTCCATCCGCTGATGCCTCTGAAATTCTTGGTGTGTGGAATAAGAATCCACAGGACACCACAAGAGCAAAGCAACTTGAATATCAGATTTACAACGATGGTTCTGAGATTCGCATTGTTCTTCCTAGCATCATCGCAACAGGTTCTTACCTGTATCGACAGAAATGCCCTCAACTTAATGGTGACCCTTATGAAGCCAATGTGGTTTATTATAAGGACAGCCAAATCTATTTCGACTCTGGCTCTGGTACTGGCTCTTTAACGCCTGTGCAAGGTAAGCCTCATTCTGGTAATTTTTATATCTGCCTTGCGAACTCGACTTCAGTTGGGCAGAACCCTAACACGCATCCTACGCTGTGGAGCAAGGTCGAGATTCCGTATATCTTTGGCTCATTTATGGCTTGGGGTTCTGCGGCTAACTGGTTCGTCTCTGAGACTATGATTAACGAGGCTACAGTTATTGAGCAAAAAGCGGCTATGGTTCTTGAACAGGAATACGACAAGTTCCTACGCCAGCAGGCTCAGTTCGGCAAAATCAATATGTCACGCACTTACTAATTTTATGGCAATCATCTCAACATCATCTCCGTTCTTGCGTAGTTTTACGACTACTCAAGTAGCACTAAGCACTACTAAAATTGAAGTGCTTGCCCTGCCTACCAACATTACTACTAAGCGTATTATCGTGCTTATCCAGAATACATCTGCTACAGAAACTGTGCAGGTTATGGGTAACGCTACCGATACAGTTGGTATTGTTCTTCCTCCGCAGTCACAGTTCTCGATTGATAACTATCAAGGCGTTCTTCACGCTGTGGCTAACTCTGGTACACCTGCTATCAATATCACAATCAGTACTGTCTAATGAGTATTAGCGTTTCAGCAGGAACTGATTCTGTTGACTTAAAAAAGGCAAACATTATTGCCTCTGAAGTCATTTCTATAGACAGACCTAATGCCGCTATGGGCTTTGCGTGGGGTACGACCCTTCCAAGAATGATTGTTAATATTGGAGTTGGAAACTGGGGAATTGTAAACACCACTACAGGAGTATATAACGCTTCTGCTGTTCAATCTGGGAATACAGTATATTTTACAGGTATGAATTTAAATGCCGCACACGCATTTAGTATTAGAGTTATAAACAACAATTCAGACTTTTCAGTAATCTAATGAATACTATTCTTGCACCATATAAAGGATTTGCTGGATTTACTCTTGACGGAAAAACAACTGTCATTGGTGAAGTTGAAGACAAGCAACAGTTTAATTGTGTTGCTGGCGTTCAGATGTTCTTTGGTAAAACTTTGACAGAATTAAATACAGCAATTGAGGATTCTATCGCTTAATGAGTATCAATGTTTCTACAGGTGTAATGATTCCAGTCGATGTGCTGGAAGTCGGAAACGAGATATCCGCTGACCAACTTGCGGCTATCCAGAACGCTTCTATGGCTTCTGCGGCTAACCCTATGGTTACCAAGGATAAGGCTCTGGCTAACGCCTTGGCTTCTATGGTTCAATACGCTTGGGACACAGGTACTGATTCAAACAGAACCGCTTGTGGCATCTCAAACGCAGGTATACTTGCTGGTACAGGTTCTTTTGCTGGAATCTGGGATGGCACATCTGCATCTTGGGGTTTCCCTGCCATCTACTCGTCAGCAAACAACAGTTCATCTCAATTGCTGTATGTAATTGTGAACAGCACACTTTCAGATTTTACCATTCAAAACTAATATGTTTACAATTCTTCTATCTCTTACGGCAATTGTCTTAGCCTTCCTTGGAGGCTTCTACGCTGGCATTAAGAACGCCAGTTCTGAGAAGGTTTCTTGGGGTAAAGAAATGCTTAACAAACTCAAGTCCAAAGAGTAATGGCTGATGGCACATATCAAAAGGATGGCGATGCAGGTTTCATAGGCTTAAACAGCCGTGATAACCCTTCAGCACTTCCGCAAGGATATGTATCAGAGTCCATTAATTACCGCCTAGATAGAGGCGTAGCGTCTGCTAGAAAGGGGTTGGAAAGAAAGACAGTCGGTAGCATTGTCGGAAAGACCATATACGGCTCTACGACCTACATTGATAGCGTTGGGCAGGAAATCATAGTTCTGATTACCGAGCGTGACCTATGGCACTATAACCCTCAGAGTGAAGTGCTATCGTTGCCAGTTCCTTTTCCTAGCCGTGTGAACGGAGGTACATTTACTTCTGCAACCATTGGTACTGCTCCAAACCAGCAGACACAGATAACAGTTACTAAGGCTGGACACGGATACACTTCTGGCAACTCGTTATCGATTGAAACCTCTAATCTTAACTACAACGGAGTATACACAATTACTGTTACTGGAGTAAATACATTTACATATGTAGTTCCAGCGTTCCTAGTGCTTACAACTGGCACTTGTAATATGTCAATTGAGTACATAGATACATCAGATGGTTGCGATGTGTTGCAAGCGGTTGATAATGTTTTTATAACAAGAGGTTACAGTAAGCGTCCATTGAGATGGGATATGGGTGTCACTATTGTTGCATTTACAACTACTGGTCTTGACAAGGAGTTTCCTAATTGCTCTCAATTAATTTACTACGGAAACAGACTTATTGGACAAGGAAAACATCACTTAGACACTATTGTCGCAAGAAACAGAGATAGCGTCAGTGTGAGCAACTATCTTGATTACGAGCATTGGGATATTGATGATGTATTTACATTTAACAACGGAGGAAATGACCAAGTTACGGCTATTGCACCTTGGACTCTAAATGAGTTCGTGGTGTTTATGCGTAACAGCATTTTCTATGTAAACACAGGTATAGGGCGTTATGTTACAGGTGCGGCACTTTCTACTGACTCGTTCATCAAAACGCTTGTAACCGACATCGGGTGCATTGCAAAGCGTAGCGTAGTTCAAGCCGATGGTGGGGTTATCTTCTTGTCGGACAATGGTGTGTATATGATGAATCCAACACAAGTTGGGACTAATGAAGCAATGAGATTGCTTACAAACGCTCAACCTCTATCAGCACCCATTGACGATGTTATTCAAAGAATTAACAGAAATTACGCTTATCGTTCTGTTGGGTGCTATTGGGGCAATCGCTATTACCTTGCAGTTCCTGTTGATGGTTCTGCTGAGAACAATGCCGTTCTTGTTTATAACTTTATTCTAAAGGCTTGGGAATCAGTTGATACATACCCTGCTGGAATTGATGTATTTAACTTTGTTATTGCCAAGAAGAACAACATCAGACGGCTGTATATCATTGATTCAGACCAAGGCGTATTCTTGACAGAAGAATTGGATTTTGACGAATATGGCAACAATGTTGGAACGCCTGTTCTGCACGAAACGCCTCCGTCTAGTCCTTACCTTCCATTTGAACTAGGAGAAGACGAGTTCCAAGGCAATCTTATCGAGTCATCACTTACCACTAGAAGATACATATTCAATACATTTAGTGACAAGCGTTTTAGTGGAAGTGAAATAGACTTGCTTTTTCAAGCAGGTGCTGTTCTAGATACATACGCAGAAATCTCAAATGAGGACTCTACAGTTCTAATTGATGAATACGGCTCTCCTACAGCCAACGATGAAACCAGAAGAACCCCTATCAGAAAGACTGGAACTGGGCTTCAGTTCAGATTCGTTGCAAGAAACCTAAGACCAGCAATTCGTTCTGTATTTGCATACGGAACTGTTAAGGGCAAAAACACTCAATCACAAAAATAATATGGCACAAATTCAAAAAGGCGATACATTTGCAGACGGACAACTTGTTACAGCGGCTCGGCTTAATGCGTTAATTGACTCCGCTTTGCTTAATACTAACGCCATTACCGACCAAGCATTGATTACTACAAGTAACCTTGCAGACACGCTTTTGGTGTATCAAGCATCAACATCTGCTCTTAAGAAGATTACTCTAGATAATTTGATTACTTCAACAGACTTGGGAGTAATTACAGTAACCCAAGTATTTGGAACTACAAATCTCAGTATTTCAACTGGTTCTGGAAATGTGACTATTGCTGGATACAATAACACTGATATTGGAAACGCTAGTTCATTATCTGGGAACACAAATATCTATTCATATAACGATATTAATGTTGATTGCTCTATTGGTAAAGTTGTCATTGCCTGTACAACCAACTTCACAACAACAGGTGCTATAAAGATTCCTGTAGGCACTACGGCTCAACGCCCTGCTACACTTGCTACAGGTCAATTAAGACACAACACCACAACTGGAAATGCTGAATTTTATAATGGTTCTGTTTGGGTTGGGGTGGCTGAACAACCAAAAGTGTACACAAAATCTGGTACTGCTTCTGGGGCTACAGGTGCTGGAGTTGAGAATATTGTATATCAAAGCCCTGTTCTTACAGTTCCTTCCGATGAAACTTGGACATATCAGTTCTGGGTTCAAACAACATCTGGAGAAGTAAACGGAAACACCAGACCTAACTACGCAAGCGTGTCGTTAAAGGCTTACAACAATGCAACATTGCTTGCTACGCTAAATGGCTCTACATCTCCGTATGGTGGGCATACTGCTACTTTTACATCATCAAAGTCGTTTACATCAGCAGATACTAGTGCTAAACTTATTTTGAAGACTCTTAATACTTGGGCTTTAAGCGAAGAACCTAAGTACTTGGTTACGCTTACAAAGGTTAAAACTGCAACACTTTCAGATACATCTTCCTGCATCTAAGTAATGAACTTTGACAAGCAAATCTCTTTTATCGAATCCAATAAGCGTATTGGTAAGAGAGACTGCTTTGGTTGGAATGAAATCGAGTTAAAGGTGTATCTCCGATGGGCGGCTTGCTTTGGGTATCTTTTTGAGGTCTGGGATAACGCTGAACTTACAGCCGTAGGCGTTGCCTACCCAGTTAAGAGCAAGACTCCAGAAAAAGATGACTTCTTTAAGTTCAGCCAAATAGTTGATTTTGATGACGAGAAAGACCACCCTGTCTTTATTGCAGACTGGCTTGCCGTCTCAAAACAGGGCAGGATTGGACTTGTTGACAAATTTAAGAGACGCTTCCCGCACTGGGATGTCGCAATCAAATTAGGCATACAAAATGACAGCATTCGTGTACTGCCAAACAAATATATAAACCTTCTAAACACTATCTAAAATGGGAACAACAGTAAGACCGCCAGAAAAACGAGGATATCTTTCCGAAATGCAATCAGCCCTTTCTGGGCAGACTGGCATTCAAGGACAACTTCTTTCAGCCGAACAACAATACACCCCGCAATGGCAAGCCTTCCAACAGCAAGCATTGCAAGGACAAATGGGAACTCTTGGCAATCTGTACGGCTCTGCCATCCCTCAATCGCAGGCTCTCCAAGGGCAGATGCTGGCTTCACAGGGTGAGTTGTATGGGCAGGTCGGGGGTTACGCTCGAAACGCCTACAACGCCACGCTAGACCCTACTACGGCAGGGCTGTACAGCACAATGGCTCAGCAGGCTCAAGAAGGGCTTGCCAGTGGCGGTCAACTGACGGAACAGCAACAGCGTATGGCTCAAGGCTCTGCTAGGGCGGCTATGGCGGCTAGAGGTATGCAGTTCGGTAATCAAGCCATTGCTGGTGAAGTTCTTAATGCATATAACCTTTCTAATCAGCGTCAACAGCAGGCTCAAGCATACGCAGGACAAGTATATGGTATTGGTCAACAAAATGCGGCACAGGCTATGTCTATGTATGGTCAGCCTCTGATGAATCAAATGGGTGCTGTATCTGCTCCTGCTATGATTGGACAAGCCCAGCAGATGTATGGTGGTCTTGGTGCTAAACTGTTTAGCCCAGAAAACCAGTACAACGCTGAACTTATTTCTGCCAATCAACAGAATGAAATGTCTGCTAAAATGGCTACTGCCCAAGCAAAAGCAGGGCTTTGGTCTGGTGCAATGGGTATGGTTGGTCAAGGTGCTTCTGGAACAAACTTTGCTGGATGCTGGGTTGCTCGTGAAGTCTATGGCAATGATAATCCTAAATGGACTATGTTCCGTGAATGGCTTGACACTGAAGCACCAAGATGGCTTCATAAACTTTACAATGAAGAAGGCGAAAGATTTGCCGAGTTCATTTCAAACAAACCTATGCTTAAGACTGTTATTCGTGCAATGATGGATGTCGTTGTGGATAAGCAAATCAAGCAGGTTTCTATTCTCTCTTCCTAATATGGCAATGTTCTCTGATTATAAAGGTGGTGGTGTTCGTCCTGTCACTGGTGTAGTTGAGGCTGGGGCAAACATCGGAAGGATGTACCAAGAGGGTTTGACGAAACTTGGTGCTGGCATTGGAGATGCGATAAAGTCCTACAATGCTAACAAAGACAAAAGAGAAGTAACTACTGCTGAAGGTGCTGGTCTTTATGAAAATCTGAAGTTTATGCAGACGAACATAAAGGACAACCCAGAACTTGCTCAGTTTGCAGATAGATTCCAGCCTTTGCTTGATAAGTTTTCAAAGTTTGACAGTATGTCCACGAATCAACAAGCGGGATTTCTTGTTGAGGCTAAAGCATTCCAGAATCAAATTGTCCCTAATCTTGCTATTTACAAAGAAGGTCTTGTTGGAAGAACCCAGCAGGGTGTTCAGTCAGCATTGTCACAGAAGGTTTCTATTCCTACTGAAGAAAGCGGGAAGCCTCTTGAGGCAGTTCCGTATCTTCCTGCAAAAACCACAGAGGAAAACTTTGCCCTTAATAGAAAGGCGTTTGAAGTTCAAGCAGAGGCTCAAGGTCTTTCTAAGTTCAACATTGAAAGTGCCCTTGATAAACTCGCTAAAGTTTGGGAAAATAGTTTTGCTAATGACCCTAACCTTGCAAAGACAGACCCTAAGTTCAGAGACACTATCTTGAAGGGTCTTTCTGATTGGAGAAATGTAAAGAAGGTTGCTGGAGAAATTGAGAGTCAAACATCTGAAGATTACGGAACTGGCGAAAACGCTATGGAACAGGTTGCTCAACTTTCTGAATCGTTGAAGGGTGCTACTGTAGCCCCTGCCACAGTGATGAGGGAACAGAAAGCGGCTGAGGCTCTTGCTGAACAGCGTAAGGCTGATGGTGGCAAAACAGAAAAACCTCTGAGCAAGAGAGAAAAAGAAATTGAAGCCGTAAAAGAAAGAATCAAAGTTGATAACAAAAGGATTGAACTTTTAGATATATTTAATGAAACAGACAACAGGGTTATTGCCTATAATCTTGCCACTACTTTTTTCAATGAAGGTCAGAAAAAGTCTTGGCCAGAATTGTATTCAAAACTAGAAAAAATCGAAGATGCCAGAATGTCTGGAGACACAGTAAGACTTGACAAGGAAGTTAAAGAAACAAAAACTTTTCTTCAAGAAAATTTTGAGGTGGCTAAGTCTCAACTTGCTGGTGCGGAGTTAAACCTTGAAGAATTGCTCAAATCCCCAGATGATGAAACAAAATCTGAAATTCTAAAAACAAAAGAAGGTGTTGATGCACAAGTAAAAACACTTGAGTCTGAACTTGCTGATTTGTTGAAGGAACAGAAAAAGGATACTTCATATTTCACAAAATCTGGAAGTCCAGCACAAGAATCCTTGCAGAAAGTATTAGAACTGGCTAAGGCTGGTATTGCTAATAGAGCAGAAATAGCCGCTGACCCATCTACCTTGATTACAAAAGGAGTTTCTAAGTCTGGATTGCTTGGTGCATTCGGCGGTGCTCTTGATATTGCAGGAGAACTAGGAGTTTTTGACCCTAGAACGCTTGCACAAAAGGATTTGACAAAGGTTGCAATCGCAAACGCCCTTGATAAAAAGTTCCCTACTGCTCCTCTTCCAGAACGCATTAAGTCTATTAAAGATAGAATTGATACGCTCAAGAATGTTTCGACTGAAGCACAAAAGGCTGTAAAGGCTGTTGAAACTGCAAATGAGCCAGAAAAGCCTGCTGACACTTACGCTCAACCTTTTAATTACAACACAAAGATTCAAGAAGGTGTTGTTCAAGGAACTCGTGACGAGACATATGCTGAAGAAAAGGAAAGAGTTCGCCAGTGGTTTGTGGACAACAATAAAGGCATTATACCTTCATCTCTTGATGCTGTGTACAAGAGCATCCGTCCAGAGACTGATGTAAAGTTTATGCCTGCACCAGATGGTGGACAGGTTATGATTACATCTAAGGGTGCTCAATACATTCCTCCTGCGGAAAGAAAACAAATGACTGACGAGCAAAGAAGCGATGTTACTTTGTTTAATTACGGCACTCCAGATGCTTCTGGAACACGCATTATCCCAGAAGAACGAGCAAAGGGTTCTGGCATTAAACTCGCTGGATTTGTCAAGGGTGGCAAGGAAAGTGCCAAGGAGTTCAAGAAACTCCACGATGACACAGTGCAAACTCGTATCATTATCCCTAAACTTCTTGCTATGTATGAAAAGGGCAAAGGAGAAAGAACCCTTATTCCTAGCGAAATGTGGGGCGAGGCTGAATCTTTGCTTGCTAAACTTAAAGCGGCTATTCGTGTGGAAACAGTCGGAACAGGTCCAGTTGCCTTGCCAGAACACCAAATGATTCTGGAACGAATTGGTGACCCTAGAAAGTTCTTTCAGTTTGACACAGTTGGCAAATCTAAACTAAACAGCATTATGAACTCTATGCAAGATTCCTTAAAGAATAACAGTGCTGGTATTCAAGTTACATTTGCTCCTACGGCTGGAGATGTAAAGGGACTGGAACAACAAGCAAGAATTGAAGCGAACAAGCGATAATATGGAAAACTTCCAGAACCAAGGCTCTTACAGTGAATTGCAAGTAGCCAATAGGGGTGGAGTGTCTCCAGAAAACGCTCCTGTGTTCTCTGAACAGACTCAGACATACCTTGACTCTCTTGAGCCAGAAGAACGCCAGAAGGCTATAGAAAGAATTAATGCTCCGCTTACAGGCGAGGATATCGCTGAGGCTCTTAAGCGTGATATGGATTATGTTCCTACTCAGCCAGATTACCTTAAGTACTTGGCGTACAACAAAACTCACGAAACTAGTTTGCTTGATGGGATTGCAGAAGGTGCTGGTACAGTCCTTGGAGATTTAAGTCGAGCCGTTGGTGCTGTTGCAGACCACCCAATGAAGGCTCTGGCTACTGCTCCTACATCGCTTATTGAGGCGTTTGCACAGGGTACTAGAAACCTGTATGGTATGGTTGCTCAGTCGGCTAACCCAGACAGCGTCTTGTTCGGTCTTAAAGATGCCATTTCTGGTAACGGAAGTGACGAGGGTTACAGACAATTCCTAGAGGCTCGTAAGTTCAATAAGCACTCTGCGGCTTTGGCTTCTGGTGATGAAACAATCATTATGGACAAGCGTGTCATTGACCACGACACAACGCTGGCGATGTCTTATATCGCTGACCCTACCTTGTTTATTCCGTTTGGTCAAGCCGCTACCGCTGGTATGCGTGTCGTTGGTATGGGTGAGAAAATGGTGATGCTTGGTGCAAGAGCACAGGCTCTTAAATCCGCTGTCATTGGTGGTGGTCTTAAATGGGGTATTGGTGTTCCTATTGAAGCGATTGGTGCTACAACTAAAGGAGTTATCGACAAGGCTATTGCTGTTGGTGGCAATGTACTTGAAACCACTACTGGTATGTCCGCTAAAGAGTTCCAAGCAACCGCAAGAATGTCTGCTGTTGGAACAAGTACTGCCTCTGTCCTTGGAGGTCATATTCCTGTAGTCTCTACTATTTCAAATGTATACATAGGTGCAGGTGCGGCTAGAGGTTTTGGTGAAGCAATTGGTGCTGTTGGAGAACAAATCCAGAAGCAAGGTTTCAAGCGTGGTTATAATTCTTTTGCTAGAGAGGCTCTTGAGCAAACGCCAAATCTGTCTCCTCACGCCAAGGGACTGCTTAAGGTTCTTGATGCTGTTGACCCCTTGATGTCTTATGGCTATGGTATGGCTGAAGGCATTGCGGTTGGTAGTGCTGTTGGCGGTGGTCTTGGTTATCTGAGTGGTGGCAAAGAGGGCTTAGGACACGGCATTGGTGCTGGTATGGCTCTTGGTGGTACTGGTGCTCTTGCGGGAAGGATGTTTGCTGACATTTCTGGAGGAACTAAGATGGCTAGAGCAGAGGTACAAGGTGGGTTTGTCGTTGAGAATATGAGGGCAGACAATCACCCAAACCTTCCTGCTGTTGAAGCAGTTCTTCTAAGAGGAACGCTTGCTGGAGATAGGGCTGGTGCATTGCAGGTCATTGCTGGTCTTGACCGAATTGCTCCAGATATGAGACTTATCGTAGAAACAGCAAAGGGACAAGAGGCTATACTTAAGGCAAAAGGTCTTGACGCAGATGGTCATAGAGTTGACCCAAAGACTGGCAAGAAGGTCTTAGACGCTCAAGGAAAACCAATTCAATTTGAAGCCCCTATGGAAGGTTTCTATGGCGGGGAAGGATTCACGATGGTTACCGACAAGGACGGCAACGGCAAGAAGCAAGTCACTGTTGTTATCAATGCGGACTCTACCAGCAAGAATGTGTTGCACCACGAACTTTTCCACGCTGTGTTCAAGACCACAGTTATGGAACGAATGTTCCGTGATGGGTTTGCTGAGGCTATCCTTGGTAAGTTCGACTCTAACGGCATCAAGGTCAAGGCTTCAGAGATTGACCCTAAGGAGTTCCGTGCGTTCGTTCAGCGTGAGTTCCAGTACACTGTAGACCCTACGACTGGCAAGAAATTCAAGGACTTGCCTCCTTCCGTGATGGCACAGAAAATGGCAGAATTTGATGCACACCTTGCCGAGTACCAGAAGGCTGGAAGTACGGCTAAGATGAATCCAGACTCCGCTAGAGTTCTCGACAACCTAGTTGAAGAATTTGGTGCTCACTACGCTACTCAGTTTATGAAAGGCAAGCCTGTTGACTACCTGTTCCGTGGAGCAGAGTACACAGGTATGCAAGGGGTTATGGACAGGCTTCATAACAACTTCTTGGACTTCTGGCAAAGCCAAGTCACCAGACAGAATCCTACCTTTGGTGACTTTTCAAAAGGCTTTGACGCATCATTTGGTCCAAATAAAGGAAATCGCACACTTGCACAAAGAAGTTCAGCCATTGATTATATGGTTCAAGACCTCCTGCGTTCTGTCGCTGGTAAACGCAAAGGTAGCACCAATTCGTTTGATGTAAGAACGCTAAGCCCAGAGGCTCGTACAGCCTTCTTTGACAGCAATGGTATGGATGGTGTCAAAGCGTACTATGATAAGGATGGCAAGTTGCGTAATATCACTGAAGCACAGATTGAAGCCGAGCGTGTTGTCACTGGCAAGGCTATCCACGACTCGTTGTCTAAACTAGACCCTGCTGTCATCAACGGACTAAAAGACCTTGATGGCAACTTCAATGTTTCAAGCACAACTGGAACTAGGTTCAACGATACAGTTCTTGCACACTTGGTCAAGGAAGGTCACATCAGCCAATTGCTTGCCGACAGAATCCGTGATGTTCAAGACATCGTTGCTGGCAAAGGTTCTAATGTGGTTTCCTATCTCTATAAGGGAGCGTCTATGGAGACTCAAGTTGGTCCAAATTCTCCTCGTCTCAGAGGTGCGGCTGTTCCGATTACAGCCAGAGAAACAATTGTTGTTGGTTATGAAATCAAGGTCAAGAAAGACGGAACTATGTCCTTCCTTATGAAGGGTCTGGACAAGAAGGTCATTGATGAGCGTGGCAACAAACTGTGGGCTGACCAGACAGTCAGAGATTTGTGGCAGGGCGATAGAACCGAGTTCGAGAAATCATTCTTTGATTACCTCAGCAACGCAAGCAAGGCTAGCACGGACAAGACTCGTTTGGAATCTTCTTTGATTCCTTCACTTGCTCGTGGTGACGGATTCGGTGGAGAGCGTAGAAATGTGATGCACCAGTTCCTTGGTATGGCTAAGCGTAAGGCTGAAGCGTACTTCAATACACCTATTGCAGAAATTCCTAGAGGCAAGACCTCTACTGTTACGAACTTCACTATGGACACAATGAGTCCTATGAAGAGCAACACAAGCATCCGTTACGACTTTAACCTCGACAACGCACATAGAGACTTGAGCAAGAACTTCAAGGTTTCTGATATGGATGCCGAGACAACAACTAACGGCACAATCTTTACACACGCTTCTGGGTACAAGATTACCTCTGACGCTAATGGTGCGTCTAAACTATACGACAGCAACGGCAACGCCTTGGGAGAATTCAAAAACAAGGAACTCGCCAGCAATGCTATGGAAAAGGCTTATGCGTCTGAGCGTGTTGAGATAGAGAAGCGTATTGAACGAGTCAAAGAATACCAAGACAAACAGCAGATGTCGTTCAAGGTGTGGGATGATGAGACGCTTGCTGAAGGGAGAAGGCTTGGTGATATCTTTGCCACAGATGCTGGCAAGGCGTTTACACACGGAACTGAACTTATCCGTCAAACTCGTGAAGAGTTCTACAGCGACAACTTCATCAAACTTCGTCAGTCCGACCCAGAGACTGCTATGCAGGTCACAGAACAAGTCGTTCAGCGTGGCTATGCTCTCAGAGATTTGAGAACAAAGGCTTACGATAGACTTCAGATTGCAAAGGATAGAGCAACAGCCAGAGGTGAAGGCTTCAAGAACGCTGAGTACAAAGCAGCCGCTATGGACTACGAAACAGTAGTTGCTCACGCTGACAGATACAACGATGTCATCCTTGCTTATGAAAGAGCAACGGCAAGAGGCAATAGAAACGGACAGGCTATCCTAGACTACATCAACAAGCACAGACGCACCAGCGTTGGCTATGACAATATGGCTAAGGTGTTCTTTGGTGAACAATACGACAACCAGTTCCAAACTGGAAAGCCTGTCACTACTGTCGCTACGCACGGAACGAACTCTGCTGAGTTGATGACATCTAGGGAGTTCGACCCTAAGCAACTAGGCACAAGACACGGAAGCCAGAAGGACAAGATTGGTGTGTTCCTTGCTGGGGAAACAAAGACCTCATTTGGCTACGCTGACCCCAAGGCTGGAGATACTGGATATCGCCAAGTCAGAGCCGCCATCAAGTTCAACAATCCGTTTGTATTTGATTACAAGTTTGAATGCTTTGCTGAGTACAAGTACGAAAAGATTTTTGATAAAGCCAGAGCAGATGGACACGATGGCATAATCATCAAGAATGTCTATGACGGAGGAAATGCCGACACAGTGTTTATTGTTATGGCAGACTCAATTAAGGACAACACGGCTATCATTGACACTCACATTGGTATGGAGAAGGTCTTCACAAAGTCCGAGAAAGAAACTGGTATGCTTGAAAGCGACCAAGGCTCTATCAGATACCCCATCCAAGAGTCTATGCCTCGTGGAGAAGGAGTCCGTGTAGGAACTGGAGTTGGCATCTCTTGGAAGGTTGCTGATGGTGTCGCTAGGGAAACTGGTTTTGACAAATTCCTTGAAGGTGCTGAACTTTCTGGAAGACTCCGCAAGGATGTAGATTCGTCAGAGTTCGCAGGAAGACCTGTAGTTCTAATTAATTACGATAACTCTGGAGTTTGGAATCTTATTGATAGTTCAAATGGAAAAGTAATCAGCAAGATTCAAGGTGGTGCTTTGCATAATGTTATTTCTGGTGAGATTAATCCAGACAAACAATCGGCTGTGCTTGCATCGGTTAATTCCGCTGGCTTGAAGGGAATTGAGTCTGTTAGGCAGAAGGCTATCAAGTCTGGAAAGCCACTGACCTTCCTGCTTATCTCTGGAAACGAAACAAAGTCGTTCAGTCACCCGCAAGTTGGTGGTGCTGTAACTTCACTTCTTGCTAAGTTCGTGCAAAGCAAGGCTATCAACCCTAAGGAAATTGATGTCCTCATTAGGGCTATGTCTGAGGCGTTTAGCACTAAGACTGTAAAGAACAAAGATGGAACTACATCTCAAATCAGAGTTCCTCAAGGTGACTTGCTGAAGCCTATGATTGGGAAATCTGCGGCTGAACAGATTGCGTTCCTAGAGAAGCAGTTCTTCCCTCAAGATAAGTCCACATTTAACAACAGAGGAGAGACGATGGACAGGCTCGTACAGACGCTTGCCACCCTTCCTAGCGTTATCAAGAACAAGGATTATTTCCAGAAGTTCTTCAACAACCCAGAAATGAAGATTACTGGAAAGGACTTTGCTAGAGAAATCCTAAAACTTACAGATGAGCCGATTACAAGAGGTGCAGATGGAGAGTCACTTGGATACGGAAAGATTGTTGCGGCTCTTGAAGTTCCACAAAAGCAAACGATGGTAACAGAGACTGGTGGTCACGAAGGCTTCCCTATGGACTACAGAAGCGATGCTGGTGGTGGCAAGACCACTCCTGCCGTTATGTCGGTATTCAAAGTCCCCAGAAGAATCACTGATATGATTAATCCTCCTCACGGAAAGGATGTCAGCACCCACTACCTCTCTAAAAGCGGTAAATTTAGGTCTACATCTGAACTGCTGATGAACACAACCTCTACATTCGGAGAAGGTGTTGTTCGTGAAAGCAGTCACGAGATGCGTAAGGATACGCTTAACAAGGCTACCACAAAGGAAAAAACTCTTGCTGGTGAACCTAAGTTCAAGGTTTCTGATATTGCAGGTGAGCCTCTTGATGGTGGTAGAACCTATGACACTGGTAGCGAACAATGGAAGCGTGGCTTTGTTGGTCGAATTGCTGAACAAAACCCAGAAAAGTTTGCTGGAATTGAAATCAACTACATTGAAAACAAAAGATTAATTAAGGGACAAAACCTTATCACTGTTGCCTTGCACAATGACAGTGGTCAACAAGTTGGTATTCTTAACGCTACTATATACAGTGATGGCACTGCTAAAATCGTTGACACTCAAGTTCCTGAGCAATTTGGAAACAGGGGATACAGCAAACTTATGCTGTCTGAGTTTGGTGAGCGTGTCAGAAGCCAAGGAGTTAAGGAAGTGTACGGAGAGGTTGTTGATAAACTTGACAGACCCACCAAGGCTAGACGCTCTGCGTTTGGTAATGCTGAACTAGACCCAGAGTCTTTTTCTAACATTTCTGAAAGCGGTAAAGTTACTGTGTCTAGATTGAACCCAGAGGCTAGATACAAAGTCTCTGATGCAGACATTGCACGAGTTCAAGAAAGGGTTGATATGTTGCAATCAATTATTGACAAAAACGAAAGATTTAAAAAAGGAGGCAAAGGTTACAGTGACCAAAAGCGTAGATACTGGGATGCGAAATCAGAGCATTACAGCCTAGTTGAGTACACGCTTAAACCTATGCTTGCTGAGAAACAAAAAGAAACCACACCTCCTATCAAGCCATTTGAAGGCAATTACAAGGTAAGCGATAGCGTTAAGACTGGAGTGAAGCAGGTTGCAGATATGGTGGACAAACTGTCTGATACTGCCAACTTGTCTCCTACGATTAAAACTGCTGTTGAGGAACTGAGACTTGCCGTAAGAAAGCAAGACGCTACCGATGAAGTCCTAGTCCCAGAACTCAGAGCCTCTTACGATAAAATTGTGTCTGCTGTTGAAGAAGGCATTGCTCGTCCTTCTCTTACTCCAGTCGAAACACTTAAGGGACTACAAAAGATACTCAAACCTCTTGACAAGAACATCGAGAAGAACTCTCAGCGTATTTCCAAGAACGCTAAGAAGGCTTATGAGGCTGATATGGCTGAGGGTGCGGATGTTGAGGCTAGACAGTCTCAATCTGCAAGAGCAGAGAGCCAGAGAGATATGGCTGAAGGGGCTGACATTGAGGCTGAGCAAATTCAAGCCACTCGTGCTGAGAACCAGCGTACCCTAGATGAAGGTGCGGATGTTGAGGCAGAAGGAATCAAGAAGGTTCGCTCACAGAGCCAAGCAACGCACAGAAGAGATATGGCTGAAGGCACTGCCATTGAAAGCGAGCAGGCTATCCAAGACAGGGCTAACAATAGAAGCGATATGGAGGAGGGTGCTAATATGGACAGAGAACAATTCCTCCAGCGTGACCTCACTGAAGGAGAGCAACTGGATGCGGCTGAAATTCCTAGACCTAGAGTCAAGCCTCCTGCCCCTACGCCTCCTCCTGCCCCTGTGTTCCCTAGTTCCACAATGCCTCCAGACCTTGGAGGAGGATACGCAACTCCGTTCAGAAGCACACCTCCTCCTGTAAGTCCTATTGGCAAACTGGAAGGCTGGAGAGGTTGGACTCTTGAGAAAGGTCTTAACGGAGGCTTCTGGAAGAATGCTGTCGGCTGGATGATTATTGTCCAAGGCGATAAGTACAAGGTATACAACCCTCAGAAGGCGATGCTCGGTATCTACCTAGACCTCGACCAAGCCAAGCGTAGAGTACAAAGAGAAGAGCCAAAGAAATGAGTCCCATAGACCCTAGCCTAATAGATACAGCCCAAGAGTTCAAGAAGGGTGGCTGGATAGTGGCTGTCCTTGGAGGGCTTGGTGCTATCGCTAGGCTTATAATCACAGAAGAGAGGTTCAAGGCTATCATCTGGATTAGAAAAGGCATCGCTGGTGCTATCGTTGGGACGCTTGTTTACTTTGCAGTTAACCCTACGAACATAGACCAACTGTACAAAGGAATCATCTATGCTTCATCTGGAGCATTAGCACCAGACATCTTTGAATGGCTCAAAGGTAAGTTCGTTAAAGAAACAAAATAAATGAATAGTTTCCAAACCATAGCAATCTTATTTATCTTTGGAAACTTAGTAGGTTGCCAAACTGTTCAACCTATACAACCGCCTGTATCAATTGCATATACCAATGAAGAGAAAGACAAGTACATCACGAAAGTCGAGGAAATCATCTCTGACTCTGCTTCTGCCCTTGTTGCTATCTCTGGTAGCCTCCCTCAAGGAGATGTTCGACAACTCACAGAAGCCCAAGTAACCCGCCTCTCTGGGCTTTCAAAGCCTTCCGTTGCCAAGGTTGAGTACTACTCTGGCATCCTAAAACAAGGTGACTCTAAAGCCATCCAGAGGGACAAGGATGAGGCATCTAAGGTAGACGCTGAGACTACAGCCTTGTACGCTATGGTAGAACAGAAGGACTTGGAGTTGGCTGAGGCTAACAGCAGGGCTGACGCTGAGTTCAAGCAAAAGGTCTTGTGGCGGGTAGCCACTGTAGGTCTTGCTATTTTTGCAATAGGGGTAGGCTTCCTAGCCTTCAGCCCACGCAAAGCCTCTGGGGTAATCCTTATGCTCTCTGGGGCTGGAGCAATTGGCTCTGCGTGGGTCTTTGAGTCCCCTTGGTTTCCTTGGATTGCAGGTGCAGGCGTAGGGTTCTTAGTCCTAGACCTGCTTATCATAGGTGGGGTTAAGACCTACCGATACCTGCGACCTTCAGTTAACCCTGTCATCTAACTCTGTGGTGTCATCCTTCCAGAACTCATCTGGCACGATGTCCACAAAGACAGGGGACTGTTCACCATAGTCCTGTCCAATGATGTGAGTGTGCATATACTCTTCAGCGTCCTCAAAGGTCATAGAGTCTTCCTGCATATAGTTCGCAATGATACGCTCCGTGGAGTACACGGCACGATAGCCTTCTGGGGTGTTGGACACACCAATGAAGGCGTGTTCAAGTCCGTCAGCAGTTACGATGTCCTCGCTGAAATTATCTAAGAACTCTTTTAGTTTTTGTGCGTCAGTCATATTATTTTTTGATTCGGTAGTGTGGAATTGGGCGTGTGACCATACCAGACTTCACACGATACATCTTCATTTCAAGAAGATTATTTTTGAGGCAGGAATTAATTCTGCGGGAGATAACGCTCTCACAGCACTTCCAGATTTTCTGTAGTTCTCTGCGTGTGAAGAAACCTTTGGCAGGCTTCTCCTCATACATAGAGCCAAACATCCGTTCCAGTTCTTTGAGTTCTTTATTAGTCATTAGATGTCAGTGTGTGAATAAATCCATTTCTTGCCTACCTTGTGGGCTTGCCAAATCTTCCAGTTGTTGCCTTCAACATATCCATAGAGCCAGCCTGTAGCCCACTTGCTTGTGGCAAAGCGGTTCTGTGCATAGGACATTTCATCCTTAAGGCATAGGCAACCACCTGTGAATCCTACGCAACCGCCCCAGCGTTGAGCCGTGACCATCTGCATAGAGTGAATGTGACCGATGATGACAGCACCGCCTCTGTCGGCATAGTGGATAGCGTGTTCCTCTACGGCATTCTTACCGCACTTGTAGCCGTGGCAGGTACGAACCTTGCCTAATGTGAACACACCTTTGTCAGCGTGGTACTCTACAATCTTTTTACAACCATTGGCTCTTAGGAAAGACTTGATATCATCAAGCAATTCCTTTACCAGTTCTTGCTTTCTGCCTGTGTTGTTTTCTACACCTTCATACAATCTGTATTCGTGGTTGCCCATCATAAACACAGTAGGCTTGTAGTTCTGAATAAACCATTTACCCCACTTGATGTCATCCTTTAAGGATTGATTCTTTTCTTCAGCATCAGCAGACTTTCTGAAAGGTCGAACATCAAAGCAGTCACCTCCGTGAATGCGTACATCTGGTTTAAAGTCTTCGCAGAACTTAAACAATGCTTCAGCCGCTTTTTTGTCTACCTTGTCTCCGTGGTTATCGGAGGCATAGACAAACTTTATACGCTTTGGTTTTTTCATTAAGGGAGAGGTTGCTTGAACTCCATAGGCTCAATGGGTTCTACGCTATGCAATTCATTAATCAACGCTTGGTTGTTGTTGTCAAAGGTTTTATTCTGTTGTTCAAGGTCAGCAATCTTCTGCTCCAGTTTCTTGATTTGCTCGTTCAGTTGGTTGTTTGTGACAGAAGCGATGCGGAGGTTGTCACGGATTTGTACAAACCGAACTGCGTCTACCAGTTCAAGAAAACTGCCGTCAGTAAAAGTGATGGCAATTTTAGATACGATGCTAGATGTTTCGCTCATTTATGGTATTTAATTCCAGTATATTTGTATACATAGTACACAGAGTTCCTGCTTAGGTTATGCTTACGGATGATTTGAACTGGTGTCAAGTTGTTATCAAAATGTTCTGTGAGTACAATGTTCTTAACCTCTCCGTGACCACGCCTATCAGTTCTACGGATATCTAGGTTAGCCCTCTTGCAGGCGTTATAAACGGCAGAGTAAGTTAAGCCAATCTTCTTAGCAATGACAGCAATGTTTAATCCTTGTGCGTGTGCGGCTAGAACAAGTTCTTTAGTCTTGCCGTAGCCGTGTGTGCTTTGCCCAGAACTCATGACTGCACCCCCTTGGCGGCGAGCCACGCTTTCAATTCTTCGTATTCACAAAGACCAGAGAACTCTCCTTCATAAATAGCCTGAATTAGTCCAGCCATCGCATCCCCCGCCTTGGTCAGCCGCTCGACCTGTGCTTCCATTTCTTCAATCTCTTTTGCACACCCATCAAGCATACTGTTGGTAGCGTCATAACGCAGGGCGAGAGTATCGTTGAGTTGCGTCAGACGCTCGACATCTGCCTTGAGATTAGCGTTCTCGGCAACGACTTCATCGTGAATGTCCTTTCTCACAAACCAATTGGGATTTGCCTCGTAGTATTGACGGCTCATTTGATTCTTGTTCCAAATGCACCCTTGGTTTGCTTCCTCCGTTTTGCTTCCGCTTGACGCATCGGCTTCAGCAACGCCCAAGTTGTCGCTCTGATTGTTCCTGCTTCGTGTGGATTCTTCATTCTGTTCAATTTGTTTTGCGAGTTCTTTGTATTGGTCATTTGAAAAAGCGTTAGCCTCGATGATGTGCTTGATGCGTTCTGGCAGGGTCTTGATGGCGAACCAATCACCGCTATCGTAATTCAGCGTTTCAGCGTCAGCGTCTCGCTTCCATTGTTGCAGGGACTTATAGTCTTCAAGCAATCGCAGGTAGTCACGGAACTCAACCCAGATTCCGTTTTCATTGGACTCCATGCAATCACCGCCAAGCGTCTGCTGTGCTTGGATGCTGGCTACATTGTAGCGGACAGGCTTATATAGGTTTCTCATAGTCCTCGTCTTTCCTTTTCGTAGTTAGCGAACTGCCATTCCTTGTTCTCTCGCAGATTGAATCCTTTGTCCATTAGAACTCTTAGATAGGATTTCAATTCACTGTCGCTGAACGATTCAAAAGCCTTACGCTCAGCGTAGTCGTACTCGCTGATTAGGCTAGGGAGTCCAAGCCTAGACTTCATCTTGGAGATTGATTGATAGTCCAATCCGAACTCTGCTCCAGCCTGTTTAGCGGTCAGTCCTCTTGCGAGGGCTAGACGATATGCGTCCTTGAGGGTCATACGATATGGTATCCTTCTACATCAAAATCTAAAGGCAGGTCAGTGTAGTCCTTTATCTTTCCGTACTTGTCGCACTGAAAGTACTTCACTTCATTAGGAATAGCGGACTCAAGCACATACTCGTGTCCTTGGAAAGGAGGGTCTAGTTTGAACACAAAGGCTTCACCACGACACTTCTTTAAGTTCTTCCAAATGGTTCTACTGTCTTGAATAGTAGCGGTCTTCATCAGAGTTTACGAGCGTTAGCCCAGTCGGATACAGTGCCTGTATTGTTGGACTGAAGTGCCAGTCGGTCACCTACACGCTGAAGTACAGCGAGCCTGTTCCTAGCCTCAGCCAAGTCGTTGAGCAACTTGGAAGGGCTAGGGTGGTTGAGACGCTCACACAATTCCTTAGCATCCATACCAAGGATAAGCGATGCGGCTCGTTCAGAGTTCCGCTTAGGGTCATAGCCAGACTCACGAGGCGTGAACCCCTTGGTCTGCTCCACGATTTCTTTTGCTTGTTCCATAGTTAATGTAATGCAGTTGGCGTTAGGTCTACGCTTTGACAACGATACTTTGTAGCGTAGGTAGGTAAGTCCTTTTGATTTAGGACTGGACTCCATCAGCGGAGGGGAACATCTTCTGCAACTCAACAGTGTTCACACGCTTCATCTTCTTATTGATGATAAGATTGATGTAGGTCTGGTTGTGAATCTTGGTGGGCTTCAGAATACGAGCAACACGACCATCGCTGAGAACGATGTAGTTCGTATTAGGATAGGGCTTTGCGATTAGGTTCATAGTATTTATAGGTTAGGGTTAGAAGGGGACTTCGTCAGAGGTTTCGGCAGGAGAGGCAGGAGCGTTCTGGGATTCATTCCAGAGACGGACAGCCTCGTTCTTGGTGTTCGTGTCCTTAGCGGAGATAGTGGTGCTGTCACCAAACGGCTTGGGAGTCCAGCGATTGGCAAAGTAGTTCAAGTCACCGAACTTCACAGTGCGGTCAGCCTCAGTGAGAGGGAGTTCGCTGAGAGGAGTACCCTTGCGGTCACCGAAAGGAGCGACAGCCACAAAGCCAGCAGGAGCAGGCTTGGCAGGGCTAGAGGCTACAGGCGTAGCAGGACGAGCCACAGGCGTTGGAGCATAGGCACTCGGCTTAGAGCCAGACTTAGCCACACGATTAGTTTCTGCATCGCAGTCCTCAGTAGCCACGCCAGCCACAGAAGCCAAAGAATACCTGCGAATATAAGAATAGATAGACCCAGCGTCTTGACCAGACATTTCCTTGTCAGCAGGAATGAGAGCGTCCGCTTCAACGCTTCCACCAGAGGCGTGGATGATAATGGTACGCACTCCGACAGCCCCTTCATTACCGATGGGGAACTGGAGGATGCCAAGTCCGTGCTTCTTAAAGATGGGCTTAAGGACTTCAAGGTGCTTTGCGAGGCTTGCATATTGATTTTTATGGAAGGGATTCTTGGAGTCAGCAACGATGTCCTGCGTCTCGGAGAGAGCATTGACCAAAGCGATGTTGAGTTCCGTTTGTTGTTCGGGGGTATTCTGGTTCATAGAAGAAAAGTCGTTAAAGATTTTGTTGTAATCCATAGTTCAGAGTTTGTAAGACATAGGATTGTTGTCAACTTGTTTTTGCAAAATAAATCGTACTAATTCAGAACGAGTTAGTGCAGTAGATTTAGCAAGTTTTGTGATTGACAAGAAGAGTTTATTGGACAGGCGAACAGTAAGCATTGATTCAGAGTGTCGAGAAAGTTTCTTGGTTTTGGTTTTCATTTGGAGAGAATAAAGTTGGCTCGCTTAAGGATGCAGGCACGAGCGTCTGGAAGGGTGTAGTTATTGTACACAAAGTTGTATTTAGCCGCACCACCAAATCCCATATTGTAAGCCATATAGAGTTGGATTTCGGTAGGATTAATGCCACGCTTTTGGAAGCGATAATAGAGGAGCAGGAAATAAGCCTTTGCAACTTGGCGTGAAATGACAGGGTCTTTTGCTCGTGTCTTCCATTGGTCGGTAATGTTACCAATCAGCCAAGAATAGTTGTCAGTAAAAGCACCTCGGTCATTATACTCCATCCACTTGCAGGCATCAATCCAAGCATCTTGATGTAACTGATAAGCCCCTAGAGCCTTGCCCTTGTCACCTACAGCATTAGGATTGAAGTTCGACTCAATCATAGCGACAGAGTCCAAGAACTTCTCCGTGATGATAGGCTCGTTCTTAGCGTGAGTAAAAGAACAAAGAGCGAGAAGTGCGTATAGGTGCTTCATAGAGTCAGAGGAAATGCAAATGGTATTACGATGCAAGCGGAAAAGTGAAATATTTAAACTTTCTTTTCCCCCATACCTGCCATCACATAATAGTCCTTGAGCCTGCGGATTAGAGCCTTGCCAGTCTCTACATCACGAGAGTCAAAGCGTTCCAGCAGGGTCGTGCCGTTATAATTGGTGGAGATGATTGTAGGCTTACGAGCCGTGCTACGCTCGTCAATGATGGCGAACAGGTCAGAAGCCATACGCTGGGTCAGACGCTCCTTGCCAAAGTCATCAATGATAAGGAACGGCAGTTCAATCAGCCCCTCTAACATCTTGGCGTGTTGGCGGTCATCAAAGCCCTTTTCAATCATACCCTCAATCTTACGCATAGTAAGGAACTGGTAGGGCAACTGGCGGTCACGCTTAGCGGACTCAACCCACTGCCTGCGGATAATCTCCCAGATGGCTCGTGTCTTTCCAATGCCAGTCGTGCCGTGGAGCAACAGCCCACTGACATCACCCTCTGGCTTCCAGTCCAAAGCCTTTTGAATGTTAGGGTGCAGGCGTTCTACCTCCGTGTCTCGGAACAAGGCAGGCATAGAGGGAGGGAACTGTGAGTCCACTAGCCCTGCGTTAGCCACACGCACAGGGTCTAGGTGTTCTCGGCAGAGATGATAACGGAGAAGGCTGTGGTCATCCTTGGCGAACAACGCACCACGCTTACCGCAATGACAGGCGATGTCGCTCACGATTGCACCCCCTTATCAAGTTCCTCGTCAAGTTTCTTGTCAAGGTAGGCAACTTGGCTCTTGAGGAGTTCGTTCTCTAACTTGATAGCAAGATAGTCATTCCACTCAACCCACAATCCGTGGGGAGCAGGTCGCATATCTTCCTCGTACCAGTCGTATCGAATAGGTGTGTTCATCGTTTATTAGAATGACGAGTGGTCTTCAGATGTCAAGGGCTTTGATGCTTTTCCTTTACCACCCTGTGAACGAGCAGGTTCAAACAAGCCCTGCCAGCCTTGAGCGATAGAAAGTTCAATAGCAATGATAGACTTCTGTTCACCCCAGAGAGCAAAGGACTTCCACTGAGCCTCCATCGTGGCTTGGAGGATAGGCTTCTTCATCTGCTTGCGGTAGTCAATCCAACTCTGCCAAGCCTTGCTGAATTCCTCTGAACTGAAAGGCAAAGGAGTCACCCAAGGAGCAGAGTTCCTTGTATCTTTATCCTCTTTATTATCTTCTTTATTATATGTAGGCAATTTTTTGCCACCCCCCACGGCAATTTCTTTCCTCCCCCTAGGCAAAATTTTGCCACCCTCAGAGCGAGTCACCTGCCCATTAGTCAAGGCATTTTGCAGAGCGACCTTCTCGACAGTGCGGATAATCCTGCGACCATCCTGCTCGACACGAGTGATGAGGCGAGCATCCTCCAATTCCTTGAGGAGGTTACGCAACTGACGCTCACCTAGCCCAAGGTGCTTGGATAGGTAGGCGTTAGAGGCAAAGCACCCATCGTCATTGTCTAGGCTGTCCACGACACCATACACCACCTTAGCGGTGATGCTGATGGTCGTGGTCTGGAAGACTCCCGCAGGAATCCACACGCCTGTGAACTTAGGCTCGCTCATAGGTTCACCTCAACGGAGGTGTCGGAGTAAGCAGGATACTTACCAGTGGTCTGACAGCCAGCAAAGTCATTGACAGCATTCTCCCAGAAACTAAAGGTCTTGTCTCGGCTATGCACGGAAAGCGTGTACACGCCTACGGCATAAGGCGGTGCTTTTTCTACAAAAATAAAATAGAACTCATTGCACACCTTAGCGTTCTTGTCCAAGAGCCAGCGGTACTGCACTTCTTGGATGTCGTAGCGTCTGTCCCAGATAGCCTTTCTTGCACCAGCAGGCGAGGCATCCTCAGCGGACTTGTAGTCCAAAGCAAAGCCCTCGGTAGCGGAGTAACCATCAATCATTCCCTTCAAGCGAACCTCTCCGTTAGCAGGACGAGCCGTGCCGAACACAGCGACCTCCTTATGCGTCAGAGCATTATGCAGGCGAGAGGCAAGAGGATGAGCCATAACGCTTGCCTTCATTGCCTTCAGCGTCACGAGTTCTTCTGAGTCAATGATAACCTTACCTGCGTTCTCAATGGCAAAGTTCTCATTGTACGCCTTGCCTTCCTTGGTGCGACCATCGACCTTTTCTTTCACAGCATAGAACTTGCTGGGGTCACTCTGTAGCATCTCAGCGTGGAAGGCAGTGCCAAAGAGCATAGCCTCAGTAGGCTTGTTCTTTTTCTCGGTGCTGGCGAGGTAGTGAGCAGGGCTGTGCAGGAACTCCTTGAGGGAACTCTGTGCCAGACCTGTTGCGTTGCGGTAGTCAGCGTCAGCAATCCCAGCGAGGAACGCTGGGTCTGAGCCGTTGTTTAGTGCGTTAGACATCACGGATAATATGTGCCGTGTATCACATCGTGTCAACCCTTCTTTCTTTTTTCTCGTGCTTTTTTATTCCGTCTCAATCTCTTCTCATCTGTAGTTTTATGCGTAGGATGAATCTCTGGACGCTGGATAGCAGAGTGCATATTCCAGTAGCCTAGGATGCTCACAATATAATCGTAGCGTGTCCTATTACGCTTGGCTCTACGAGCGAGGTTGGCTATCTTGCCTTCAATGCCATTGCAGTTCTGGCACAGCACCCCACGGATTCGCCCTGTCTCGTGGTCGTGGTCTAGGCAAGGTACGACAGTACGCAAGTCTATCTTGCATAGCCAGCACTGATTTTCCTGCTCCTGCATAATCTTGTCACGCAGGGCTGGTATATCTTTATTCTTTATCCTCATACTTACTTCACTTTTAGTGCTTGCAATGCTTTGTCAACAGATATACTTTAAGCCAAATGGAATACGAGTCATCTAAGGAACGCCTTCCCACAAACCCATCAGAGCGTACAACTGGAAAGAACCTTGACAAGGTTAAGCGGGTTAAGGTAGAGGGAATGATTAAGGAGGGAGCAGGCACTAACGCTATCGTGGCTGAGGCTGGGGTTACCAAGCACACTGTGCTGGCTCTCCGCAGGGGTATTGAGGATGGGCAGGGTGTTGAACTCGCCAAGTGGAAGAGGGAGACTGCCCTCACGCTGTCCCAGATTGTTACTCGTGGCTCTAGTCGGCTGATGGAGGAGATTGAAAACATTCCAGCAGGTCAGTTAGCCTTGACGCTTGCTATCCTTACGGACAAGGTTATGGCTCTACAGGATGCCCCTACAGTCATTGTAGAGCATCGCTTGAAGGTCAGCCACGAGGACATTAACTCTATGATTAAGGGGGAGATTATTGATATCCCGCCTGCTGAACAAAAAGACTTGACACAGTAACACATTACGCTTTTATGAACGGCACTATGTACGAATACAGATTTAAAAATCTGAACATCCGACACGATGGCATTGAGTTCCTCGTTAACGGACTCGCTCACTATGTGATTGAGGATTATGAAGAGGACGGCAAGCAGGCTGGCTTTGAAAAGGCTGAGTGCTATGATGCCCTTGGTGCTGGCGGGTATGTTAGGTCGCAGGAGGTCTTGCGTGGGCTTGAGGATACTATCCTAGTCACGCTGAACCAAGACCACCAGTTGACCCGCATCCTCGGAAATAAAATCTAACTTTCTTTTAAAACAGGACTTGACTCTAAACCAAATCGTAATACAGTACTCTCTATGCCCAGCAAACCAGAACTCTCCTATCCTATCGACAACCTTGAAATCGAGGTCAACGGCAGGGAAATGATTATCAACGGCTACGCCAAGTACGAACTGGAAGACGAGTCTTCTGGCGAGTACCTTGACCCACCTCATATGTTCGCTCGCTTTGTTCGTCTTAAGATTACGAACTGGATGCCTGTCAAGGTGACCAAGCAGGATGACTTCCAAGGCTTGACTAAGGATGACCTCAAGGCTCTTGAGGACTCCATCCTAGATAACCTCAATGAGAATATGGAACTCTGCGAGTACCTAGCATCTGAAATTAAAGATGACGAAAACGAATAATAGGTCTTGACTGTTCCACCAATTGTAATACTTTTACTTTCTACCCACACGCTATGTTCGATTATAAACAATCCCTCAAGGATAACACGGCAGGATACATCCTGTTCATTAGTTATTCTATTAATAACAAGACCTCTGTAACTCAGACTTGGTTTGAAGAGAAGAACTCTCTCCTCACTCACTTTGACGATTGGCAGAAGCACTTTGACAAACAGGTCGAAAACTCTGCCAAGATGGGAGTAGACTATTGTTACTCAATGACCATCCTGCGAGCCGTGTGCTTCAAGGCTTCCAACGGATTTATGTCCACCACTATGACTCGTGAGGAACTGGTCGCTGAGATTAACGAAACCAAGGTACTCGCTTAATTTTATGACCCCACACACTATCGTTCTTTTTGACAAGAAAATCAAGTACACGGACAAGTCGGTCTTCCGTGTCGAGGAGTCTCGGAATGTTAAGGCTTCTTACGAGGGCTTGTACAGCCACAATGACCCAGTCAAGGTCATCCGCTACTACAACTCGACTGTGAAGCCAGCAGGCTGGAAAATCCGCTTGATTAAGGATGGTGACGAGTTCATTGTCATCAACAAGAAGCAGTTCTAACTTTACTAGGCGTAAGCCTAGCGTTGCGTGGCATAAGGAAAAAGGCGTGGTAGCCTTTTATGAGGGAGAGCCTAAAAAACTCTCCCTCTTTTTGTGCCAGAATAAAGTTGACAGCCTACATATAACTGGCTTCAATAGCCGAACAATAGGGAAGGGTAGTTTATGTTTTGCCCTGTTTGCTTAGTCTGGTTAAGCCTCTGAGGGCTTTTGTAAACCAGTCCCAGTCCTTGGTCAGCCTGCCAATCAAAGCGTCTCTGAGGGCAACTGTGAGGCTTCTAGACGGCACTCAGCATAGGCATCTAGGCACAAAGAAGGGCAGACCCTTGGTAGAGCCTGCCCTGTTTGTTTACTTTTTACTCCGCTTAGTTCCTAGCATATAGGAAGCAAGAGCCGTATCTAGCGTCTTCTTGCCTCCGTTATGTTCTTCTAGGCAGTCGAGGAGTTTATCGTGGACATAGCGGTCGAACGCTTCAAGGAAGTCCTTAGAGACTCGCTTGTTGTGACCAGCCGCCTTGTCTTTGATATTCCGTGCTTTGATATAATATAGCATTTGCGTGGTAGGGAAAGAACAGAAAGTGTCATCACTTAACCAAAAAGGGGTTAGTAACTTCCCCCTGCATTTTACTCGGAGATGAACTTGGACAGCGTCTCAAAGGCTCGCTGGTATCGACCTAGAACCTCGTATTCATAATTGCACATACGAGTCTCGACCTTGTTTTCTTCCTTGCGGATGATTTGTCGGGTCTGTCTATCCGTGCAAGCACTGGACTTGACACGGAGAGCCTTAACTTGGTCTTCATATTCAGCGTACTTGAGTTCTGCCTTGCACATCTTTTCCTTAACCTTGCCTAGGAACTTCTCAACGCTGGAGCGAGTGAACCCGCCAGCGAGGATATCCTTCACGCTCTTTTCCACCTTGTAGTAGCGGACTTGGCGAGGAGTGCAGTTGAAGCCGTAGTAAACAGCCGAGGCAGAGCAATCGAGATTGCTAGCATCAGCGTATGAACCTGCGGTTTCTTCTGCGAACTTAGGCTTGGTATTTTCAGTAGTCATATGCGTGGTGTTTTTTGGTTTGGTATTAGCCTCCAGCAGGTTTGCTGGTTTAGCCAAAGTGATGTCAACGAACAGAAAGTGCATTCTACTTTATATACAAAAAGGGTTAGTAACCTCCCCTGTGTTAGCCTTACTTGCTCTTACGCCACGCCAGATAGGTCTTGAGGTCACGAGGGCAACCTGCGTTGTACTTCTCGTGGTCTGGGATAGGGTCGCTCCATTCTGGACGGCGGTTGTTGTCGTAATGGTGGTGGATAGACCAGAGGGTGAAACCCTCGTAGTCGTGTTTATCCACACCATCCGTACGACCTCCACAGTTGAACTTATGATTGTACCCTGCGTGTATCCACGCACAGACTTCCATTGCCTTTTCTTCTGAGTCGTAATAAGCAGTCCCCCAGTTTCCACCCCCTAGGTGACAGACTGCCTTATGAGGGCAGAGGTCTTGTTTAGGGGTTTCCTTGGCGGTTTTAGACGAGGTCTTCTTAGGCATTGCGGTGGTTTGTATATTCCCTCCTGCGATATTGCAGGTTTAGGAAAGTAGAATGAGAAGGAACAGAAAGTAATGTGCCTTGATAACTCTTACCTGTCAATCACCTTTATGAAGAAAGAAGGGGTTAGTAACTTCCCCCTGTTTTCCTTACTTGGCTTCAGCCAACTTCTTGACCATCTCCTCAAGGACAACCTTAATCAGTTCCTTGAGTTCTTCCTTAGACGGCTTGGTGAGTTCACCGACCTGCTTCTCAACCTCTTCAGTGACTTTCTCTTCAAGGTTGTCAGAGATGTTCTCTGCTTCCTCTTCAATAATGTCACGGACTCGGTCAGAGTCAGCGTAGTCGCTGTTGCTCATCCATTGCTCAATCTGGTCATCCAAGTCTTCACTCTTGACATAATCGTCAAGGTCGAGGTCACTCACAGTGCTTTCCACATCGTCCAGACGGCTTTCGACATCCGACAAGTCGGGTGCTTCCAGTTCGTCTACCTTAGTGGCGAGAGCGTCCAGTTCCTTTCGGCACTGAACATCCGTAGCCTTGAGCGTGAGGGCAAGGGCGTTGATGCCCAGCCAGTTCTTAATCCAGTTCTTCATATGCGGTGGTTTTGTTAGGTATCAGCCTCCAGCGAGATTGCTGGTTTAGCCGAGAGTTTTCAAAGAGCGGGTAGGTGTTGTCCCTACTCCAATTAAGATATAGACCCTTGCCATATGGTCAAGCACATAGATGAAGAAAAGTGAAAATAGTTTAGATACCCCCCTAGGACTGCCCTCTAGATACCCCCTAGAACCCTCTAGGATGCCCTACAAAGCCCTTGCAAGGTCACCCTAGTCCTACCCCTCAAGACCTTTGATACCCCCCTTAGAAGGCAAATGTGCAAGGCATCAATTCCGACCAATGTTTACAGGGGTTTCCTGCGTGTCGCTAATCGTGTCAAGGAATACTTCACTTCAAGCACTAAATAGATTATTTATCAGTCATAAGGAAAACTAATGACCCTTGTAGCGTTCCTAATGGGCGTTCGATTCTAAGGGGGGTATGTATTGACCCTTACCCTGCTATGGACTGACCCTCGCAACAGCCTCTGAGGGCAAATGTGCAAGGCACTTGATACACTTCTGTAAGTGCTTGATACGCAAGCAGTAGAGGTGCGTTGTCAAGGGCTATGCCGTGAGTGTAAAAAGATTGTAAATGCAAGCACTATTTACACCTGCACACAATCGTAACAATTGACACACAACTGTAACAATTAAGGTCTTGAACTATGCAAGGGGATGTACACCTTCCTAGTCGCACCACGCACCTCCTATGAACCACCACACTGCCCACGCAATTGAAAAGCACGAGCAATCCGCTCGCATCTACCTCCAACTGGCAAGCGACAACCTCGCTGTTGCTATGCAGGAAACTCGCCTCGCCCGAAAGCACGAGTACCTCGGTTACGCTGAAGATTACAGCCTGCTTGCCTCTAAGGAGATGACTAAGGCTCACCGCCTGCTCTCTGACGAACTCCACAAGGCTTCCCTGCCTGTGAATAAGTAAGTGCAAATAGATTTGACATAACGCAAATACTAGTAAACACTGCCTTCCTACCCACCACGCATATGCCTCCCGAAACTGAAAAAAAGATAAACGACTGCTACAATCAAATGTGCCTCTTAGAAGCCTCGCTCTGGGTATTCACTAAGACCCCAGAAGAGGTTGCCACCATCAAAGCCCAGTGGCTGGTCTTGCGAGACTTGGCTTGGACGCTGAATAATGAATGGCAAACCAGTAAATAGATTTGACACCACCCTTAACCTCTGAAACTATACCAACCTCCTACCACGCATATGACCATCGCATTCACCCCCCGCAAAGAAAGCCTATCCTCCATCGTCTACGCTCGCCAGAAGGCTGACGGCAAAGCGTACTGCTACTTCTCCACGCCTTCCTTCTGCCAGACTTTCGAGGAACTCCTCGACCACGCTCAGTGCAACCACTCCCTCGTGAAGTCTATGAAGGTCAAGGCTCGCTCCGCAGGTCAGTTTGCCAACGCACTGATGAAACACGCCTCTGACCTCCGTATTCACTCGCAGGCTATTCTCCGCAGGGCTGACCAAATGCCTGTCCCCTATTGCAAGGCTAACCAAGACCTCTGGCAGGCAATCCAAAAGCAGGCTAACCGAACCTATAAACTGAAGACCTAAGGGTCTGCATTTTTACAACTTTTTGACAAAGATTTACCTCGACAGTCCTGTATATAGTCTTACCTTCCTAATTGTACCAACTACCTATGACCACCACCGCCTCCACCGCCAAAGTCTCAGTCGCTGACATCCTCGCTGAGAAGTTCATCCTCGCCCTTGAAAACGGCACTATCCCTTGGCAGAAGCCTTGGAAGTCCATCAGCGTCCAGAACGCTGTGAGCCGTAAGGCTTACTCTGGGGTCAACGCCTTCATCCTCGGTATGTTCGGTTCGGATAACTACTACCTCACCTTCAACCAGATTAAGGCAATGGGCGGTACGCTGGAGAAAGGCACTCGCTCTATGCCTGTCCAGTTCTTCTCCAAGATTGAAGCGTCCAAGTCCAAGGACAAGAAGGAGTTCCTCCTCCGCAGGTACTATAATGTCTTCCCTATGAACAAGGTCACCCTCGCTGACGGCAAGGTGTTCAAGCGAGCCGACAAGGTCATCTCCTTCAGCCCCGATGCTGAGGCTGAGCGTCTCGCCTCGCTCTCGACCTGCCCTGTTAAGTCGGGTACGCTCGCCTGCTACAGCCCTTCCAGCCACCGCATCACGATGCCCTCCAAGGATTCCTTCAAGTCGGTCGCTCATTACTACGCCACCCTCTTCCACGAGATTGGTCACAGCCTCAAGGAGAAGGGTACGCACTCCACTGGTTTCGGCTCTGAGC
>Ga0247723_1000183_pt1 | contig 40042 bp, 55 predicted proteins | sample MSEWelMarce5H_FC_FD_189079 | JGI IMG/M metagenome (GOLD analysis project Ga0247723, IMG submission 189079) | Subsurface sediment microbial communities from gas well in West Virginia, United States - MSEEL Well Study Marcellus 5H_FC | ecosystem: Environmental > Terrestrial > Deep subsurface >... | reverse complement strand
CTATAGAAGGTATTCAAGTAGGAAAAATAATGAATGTTTATATAAATTTTGATCATTTATTAAACATCATTGGTAATAACGGAGATCCCAAAAACCAAACAAGTATTTATACATTATTAGAAACACTTTGTAATGGTATCTCAATAGCTTTAGGTGGGATAAATACTCTTAGACCATTTATTGACACTAGTACTAATACCCTTAAAATTATAGATGAAACTACTCTTCCTAATAGAAATGCTATTTTAAAATCATTAGGTAGAAGAAGTACACTATCAGACCCAGTGTTTCAAGTATACGGATATAATAATCCTTTAACTACAGGTGAGGCTGGTTTTATTAAAGACTTTAGATTTACATCTAAACTTGATCCTAAATTTGCTCAAATCATATCTATTGGAGCTACTAATCAAGGAGGTATAGTAGGTGAAGATGCTACAGCATTTACATCTTTAAACCGTGGTTTAAAAGATAGAATCAATTCTGAAATATTTGCATCTACTGGGTATAATCCTAATGGTGTAACTAATATTGAAACTACAAGTCCTGAAAACCAATTTAAAGAATCTTTAGTTAATTTTGAAAGATTTTTAGGTTCTATAGGAACAGATCAAAATAACCCAACCCCAACTAAACCATTCTTAAATGAAGCTGAAGTTTCATCATATACTACTTTATTAGCAACTTTGATGCAGTATATTGAAACTCGAACAGCCGTCACTCAGAAAAAAAGTTCAGGTACTATGGGTTTCATACCTGTTAGTGTAGGATTATCACTAGATGGTTTATCTGGTCTTAAATTACTTAATGGTATTAAAGTAGATACTTCATACCTCCCTTCTAACTACCCAGAAACAATGTTATTTGTTATTTCTAAATTAGCCCATAAAGTTGAAAACAATATATGGACTACAGAATTAGAAACAATTATGACTCCTACTGATGTATCCCAACCTGGTGATACACTTAAAGTTAAATCCCGAAGATTTTCAGGAACAAGTACAGGTCCTAGTCAAGTAACAGGTAGAGAGGCTATAACAACAGCTGAACAAAATAGAAGAGGAATTGAAATTATACAATTCTTTGTAAATAAAAAATTAGAAAAAGAACAAGCTGCCGGTATAGCAGGTAATTTCTTTGCCGAGTCTGGTCTTGAACTTAATATTGTAAATCCAATTGGAGCATATGGTTTAGCTCAATGGCGAAATCAAAGAAGAACTAATCTATTTGAATTTGCAGCTAATAGAGGTGAATCTAGAGGAAACATCAGTTTAGAAACCCAATTAGAATTTACTTGGTCTGAATTACAAAGTACAGAATCTAAAGCTTTAGCCAATTTAAAAGCTCAAACCACAGTAATTGATGCTGCTACTTCATTTGTAAATAGTTTCGAAAGACCAAATGCAGCTGAAATAGCCCAAAGTCTTAATAAACGTATATCTTATGCTGAAAAATTCCTTAAAGAATACACCTCTTAATCATGTATTACCCTAAGTCACAAGTAAAAACTAACCTATATACTAACGGGGATGAATTTGTTTATATCTCAAATAAACAACCTTATCAAGGATACTACTTTAAAACATCCACAGGTCAATACTACACAGGCAAAAATGCTGATGATAGGCCTAACTTTGAACTCACCCAAAATCTAGCTACAGCTGAAACAACTACAGATACAACCAAATCAGATTACTCAGTAATAATTAATACTGATCTAGATAATAATTCAACTTACAATAATCTAATTTCTCCTCCCCCACCAGTTTTAATCTCTCCAGCTTATAATGCCCCAGAACCAACCTCACAAGATTATCAAATCGGAGAATTTAGAAGGTACTTTTGTAAAAAGGGAAATGAGATATTATATTTAGAGATTGATGAAGACACTTATGATAAATTAATAGCTAAGGATTCTCAATATCAATTCTCACTTTGGCAACCATTTAACCTCCCATGGTTATTAGTTGGTACCCAAGAACAGGTTTATAAAGTTAATAGAAACGTAACTATTTTAACTTCTCAAAAACTCCTATTACCTCAATTTGGCAGATACTTAAAGGATGATTACCTTAAATACTATAAGTAAATGATGGTAAATGTTTTGGTTGATAGAAAATAAGAGTCAATTTGACGAGTTTTGTTACAAGGGTTTTAAAGAGGCATTTGTAGAGATTATCCCCTACTCTCCATTCACACACCCCTCCCAAAACAGCATTTGTGCAATTTATATTAGGCCTCTCCCCGAGAGTAAGGGATACCTCTTACCTATTTTTCACACCGAGGTAGAAGAAAATCTATTCGAGGATAAAGTATTCAAGTTAATAAAGGGTCTAGACAAGATATATTGTAGGGACAAGAAAGATTTCCTACACTATTTTCCTCTTAAGCAGCTTGTTGACATCACACTCACCTCCCCTACGTATATATACCCTACCTCGGCACACGAGTTTATCTACCAAAAATACCCTCATAGAAAAGACGTAAACATACTTGTACCGATCGTTAAACACTACGAGTATTGTGAGTCAATCTTTGAGGAGCTCGAACACTTAGTAGATCAACCGGTTAATGAATTTTATAACCACAAAGCGAGTTGGATGTTCTACGGTATTGAGCAAGCGGGTATTACCGTTGAACCAACGTTATTTAACGAGTACTTCAATAAAGACAGCGATGGTATCGTTTATACCCACTATAATTTTAAAACGCTAACTACACGCCCATCAAACACATACGATGGTATTAACTTTGCCGCGCTAAACAAGGAAAATGGGTGTAGAAAATCATTTATCCCGCGACATGACAAACTTATTGAAATTGATATTCGTGCTTATCATCCTACTCTTTTATCTAGGTTGGTTGGCTACGATTTTGGCAACGAGGATATTTATAGTCACTTTGCAGAAATTTATAAGTTGGATAGAAAAGATGCAAAAATCTTAACTTTACAACAGCTATATGGGGGAATTTTACCTCAATATAAAGAGCTTGAATTCTTTAAAAAAGTAAGCGCATACGTAGACGATTTGTGGGACACTTTCCAGCACCAAGGTTACATTAAATGTCCAATATCAGGATTTGAGTACTATAGAGATAAGCTGGAAAAAATGAACCCGCAAAAACTATTAAACTATTTGTTACAAAACTTGGAAACCGCATATAACGTTAGTATCTTGTGGGACGTATTTAAAATATTAAAAAATAAAAAAACTAAATTAGTACTATATACCTATGATTCGTTTTTGTTTGATTGGGACGCCACCGAAAAAGATGAACTAAAAGCCATTATAGAAATATTTAACCAACGCAAACTAAACATAGAAATTAAACATGGAACCAGTTATGACTTTGGACTCGCCGTATAATATGTATAATGTAGACATTCAATATGATTTTGAACATATCCCTACAGACTTACATATGCTAAATAACAAGTTATTTTGTACGTTTACTACTTTGGATGACCTAGAATATCTAGTAGATTCTCTTCAAAGCAAGTATACAATAATGTACAATAAAATATTCGTACTAGAGGTAAAAAACAACGACGAGTTCGTTTTAACATACAATATTGATCACGGAAATATTTCGAGTATCCCGGAAAACACGATTTTGGTTCATCGTAAAAAAGAATCAAACACTCTATACACAATTAACGCCCTAAACGAGCTTATTAAAAGCTTAAATGGTGGGGTGGTAGATACACGTTTCCAGATTGACTGGCAACACTATAAAAACACCATTTTGCTAACTCAACAAAACGAGTTAAAGCAGCTAAGAACTAAAATTCACGAGATTATTGAACTTTAACTTGGCTGCCCAAAGGCAGGTTCGTACATTTAGTATCAAACATAAATAAGTTATAAAAAATGGATTTAGAAGCAATCAAATCGCGTTTAAACGCAATGCAGAAAACCTCAAACGGTAAAGGTGGAGGTGAACGTGCCTCCCTGTTTTGGAAACCTACTGTAGGTAAACAAACAATACGTGTTGTACCCTCAAAGTTCAACTCAACAATGCCCTTTAGTGAGATTTTCTTCCACTACGGAATCGATAAGCCCGTAATGGTATCTCCTATCAACTGGGGAGATAAAGACCCAATCGTTGAGTTCGCAGCTCAATTGAAAAAGACTAACGACAAGGAAAACTGGAAGTTGTCTAAAAAAATCGAACCAAAAGCTCGTTACTTTGCCCCCGTAATCGTACGCGGCGAGGAAGACAAAGGTGTTCGTTTGTGGCAGTTCGGTAAAGAAATTTACGAGGCGTTCTTGCAAATGGCTGTTGACGAGGAAGTTGGTGATTACACTGACGTAATGGAGGGTCGCGATATCAAGTTGACCACTGTAGGCCCAGAATCAACTGGTACCCCCTACAATAAGACCACTGTTAACCCTTCAATGAAGAATACCCCATTGGGTGAGGCTGAGCAGATTCGCTTGTGGAAAGATAATCAACCAAACCCCAAAGAGTTGTTTAAGCCATTCTCGTTTGATGAGATGAAAATTGCTCTGCAAAACTGGTTGAACCCAGAGGCTGCTGAAGGCGAGATCATCGATGATGAGAAAGAGGCTGAAGAGACACCCAAAACAAACTACTCAATCAATACCTCAAACGCAGCTGTAAAGCAAAGCAAGTTGGACAAATTTGACAGTTTGTTTGATGAAGGCAGCACCTCTGACGATTTGCCCTTCTAATTATGGCTAAGAAACGTAGTGAATCACTCTCAGCAGCAGTGTCTGCTGAGATCAAGGCTGGGTTTAGTCTTGAAAAATTCAAAGACAAAAAAGGTTTATCCGGTTCGGTTAAATTCAAACCACAACAATGGGTGCCTCTTTCACCTGCGTTTCAAGAAGTAACAAGTGTGCCTGGTATTCCAACAGGCCACATTGTTCTTCTTCGAGGACACAGTGATACAGGTAAAACAACCGCACTCATCGAGGCGGCTGTAAACGCCCAAAAAGCAGGTATTCTACCAGTGTTTATTATCACCGAGATGAAATGGAACTGGGAGCACGCCACTCAAATGGGCTTACAAATTAATGAAGTAGTAGATAAGGAAACTGGAGAGATTCTAGATTATAATGGATTCTTCCTATACGCTGATCGCGAGACTATCCATACTATTGAGGATGTAGCAGCTTTCATTTTAGATTTGCTTGATGAACAGAAAAAAGGCAATTTGCCATACGATTTGATGTTCTTGTGGGACTCTATTGGTTCTATACCTTGCGAATTGTCCATTACATCTAAAAAGAACAATAACGAATGGAACGCAGGTGCGATGTCAACTCAGTTTGGTAATGGTGTAAACCAAAAGATCACTTTATCACGTAAAGAATCTTCAAAGTACACAAATACTCTGGTTTGTATTAACAAAGTGTGGACAGCTAAACCAGAAATGCCTATGGGTCAACCTAAGTTGATGAATAAGGGGGGTTTTGCGATGTGGTTTGATGCTACTTTTGTAATTACCTTTGGTAACATTGCAAATGCTGGTACAAACAAGATTAAAGCAATTAAGGATGGTAAGCAAGTCGAATTTGCTAAGCGTACTAATATCCAGATTGACAAAAACCACATTAATGGTATTACCACAAAAGGTAAGATTATCATGACACCACACGGTTTTATTGACGATACTGATAAGGCTCTTAAAGATTATAAAGATTCACACGCCAAAGAATGGAGTCGCATTCTTGGTGGAGGAGATTTTTCTATCGTAGAGGAAGTTGATACCTTCGAGCCAGCAGAAGTATACACCCAAGAACCGGAATAAAATGGATACAAAAGATTTACTATCACTCCTGAACAATGTAGTTGAGGAGAATGACACAGAATCCCTTAATAAACATGATCGCGTTCTCTTAATTGATGGTCTAAATCTATTTTTTCGTAATTTTGCAATGCTTAACTTCGTCAATGAAGACGGGGTGCATGTTGGTGGATTAGGTGGATTTCTTCGCTCATTAGGTACTCTAGTAAATCGTATTCAACCTACATCGGTTTATATGGTATTCGATGGAGTTGGTTCTACGGTTAACCGTAAGAACCTTCTCCCCGAATACAAATCTAATCGTAACATATCCCGCATTACAAACTGGGATATATTCGAGTCTTTGGATGACGAACACGCGGCTAAAATTGACCAAATAGTGCGTTTAATCCATTATTTACAGTGCTTACCTGTTAAAACCGTATCACTCGATAAAACAGAGGCTGACGACATTATAGCGCATTTAGCAACGCAATTATCAGACAACTATAATTCAAAAGTATTCATCGTCTCCAGCGACAAGGATTTTATCCAGCTAATAAACGATAATATTATTGTGTATCGCCCAATCGAAAAAGATTACTATACAACAGATACAGTAATCGAAAAATTTGGTATTCCTGCTGCAAACTTTATCCTATATAAAGTACTAATGGGCGATAATTCAGATAAAGTAGCAGGTGTAAAAGGTCTTGGAGAAAAGAAACTAATGAAGTTGTTTCCCGAACTCTCTCAGCGTATATTGACGCTACAAGATATTTTAGACATAAGTGAGGAAAAATTAAAAGAAAACATCATATACGCTCGTATTTTAGACATGCAAGACCAGCTTGAAAAAAATTACAAGGTTATGAATCTACATAATCCGATGCTAGATGATCTTGAAAAAGAATTCCTCGATACTCTTATCGAATATCCTTTACCTGAACTTGATACCATAGAATTTCTTAAGTATTATCACGAGGATGGTTTGAAACATCTAATCAAGAATATTGACTACTGGATTCAAAACACATTTAAAGATATAATCAGTTATAATAAATAAGTTACATTGACACTAAATAATATAAATCAATACGGTCCTGGTTTCCAGACCAAAGTAATTGCATCACTTTTAAATCACAAGGATTTTTTAATCAATATCCACGATATCATCAGTGAGGAATACTTTGAATCCCAGGCACACAAGTGGTTGATTAAAGAAATTTTAAAATACTTTGATAAGTACCATGCAACCCCATCACTTGAGGTACTTAAAGTCGAATACAAAAAAGTACAAAACGAGGTTTTACAAATTGCCATTAAAGAACAACTTCGAGAGGCATACAAAGAAACTGATGACTTGGCTTATATCCAAGAAGAATTTTCATCGTTCTGTAAAAACCAAATGCTTAAAAAAGCCCTACTTCAATCCGTTGATCTGTTACAAGCTGGAGATTATGATTCGATTAAATTTATGATCGAATCTGCTATGAAAGCAGGTCAAGACAAAAACCTAGGTCATGAATATAATAAAGACATTGAAACACGCTATCGCGAGGAACATCGAATCGCAGTTCCAACTCCTTGGGATGAATTTAACAACCTACTTCAAGGCGGTCTCGGAAATGGAGATTTTGGTCTTATATTTGGTAATCCAGGAGGTGGTAAATCTTGGGCACTAGTAGCTTTAGGTGGGCATGCTGTCAAAATGGGTTACAACGTAATTCACTATACTCTTGAGTTAGGTGAGGATTATGTTGGCCGTCGATATGACGCTTACTTTACAGAGATCCCTGTAAACGTAATCTCAACCCACAAAGACAAGGTAACCCAAGTAATGGATAAATTACCAGGTCAGCTAATTATTAAAGAATATGCGCCAGGTAGAGCATCCATATCTACGCTTGAATCACATATCAAAAAGTGTATTGATTTAGATTTCAAACCCGATTTAATTATAATCGACTATGTAGATCTTCTTCGCTCAAAGAAAAATAATCGTGAACGTAAAGAAGAGATTGATGATATTTATATTGGCACTAAAGGATTAGCTCGCGGGCTAAACATTCCAGTTTGGAGCGTCTCACAGGTTAACCGCGCTGGTGCCAAAGACGACATTATTGAGGGTGATAAAGCCGCCGGTTCTTATGATAAAATCATGATTACCGATTTCGCTGCGTCCTTAAGTCGTAAACGTCAGGATAAAGTTAATGGCACCGGTAGATGGCACATTATGAAGAACAGGTACGGAATGGATGGATTAACTTATGGCGCTAAAGTAGATACTTCAACAGGTCATTTTGAAATGATCTCCGATGCTGAACTCGAGAACATCACCCCAGCTGACACCAAGACAAGTTATGGGCAAGTTACAGATTCTGAAAAGGATCAACTTCGCCAATTCAATAACTTTTTCCTAAACTCTTAATTAACTTTACAATGGCAAAGAAACGAAATCTGTTGCATGAAAGAATTGTCTATAAACCTTTCGAATATCCTGAGGCATATGACTATTGGCTTAAACAACAACAAGCTCACTGGTTACATACAGAGGTACCTATGATGTCTGATCTAAATGATTGGAATGCTAATCTAAACGAAACAGAAAAAAACATTATAGGATCGATTTTAAAGGGATTTGCTCAAACAGAAACTGTAGTAAACGATTACTGGACCGGCCTAGTTACTAAATGGTTCCGTAAGCCTGAAATAATTATGATGGCGACCACATTTGGTAGCATGGAAACAATTCACGCTGAAGCTTACTCTCTATTAAATGAAACACTTGGTCTGGATAACTTTGCTGAGTTTCTTGAAGATGAAACGACCATGGCTAAGATTGAAAATCTTATGGTGGTTCGTGATAGCTTCAATGGTGAGAAAAATTTCCATGAGATTGCTAAGAGCCTTGCCATCTTCTCAGCTTTCACAGAGGGTGTTAATCTATTCTCTTCGTTTGCGATCTTACTATCATTTAAAATGCGTAACAAGCTTAAAGGAGTTGGACAAATCGTAGAATGGTCTATTCGAGATGAATCAATGCACTCAGAAGCAGGTTGTTGGTTATTCAGAACACTGATTGAAGAAAACCCATCCCTTAAAACAAAAGAACTAGAGGCCGCTATTATTGAGGCTGCTCTATTATCCCTTAAACTCGAACTTGAATTTATTGATAAAGTATATGAGTTAGGTGATCTAGAGGGATGTTCAAAATATGACTTGCAAAATTTCATCAAAAATCGAATCAACACAAAACTTGGTGACCTTGGTTACAATCCAATCGTTACCGATATTGATGTAACTGCTGTTGAGCGTATGAAATGGTTTGATCACCTCTCAGCAGGAAAACAACACACTGATTTTTTTGCAAACCGTGTAACAAATTATTCAAAAGGACATTTACAATGGGACGAAAGTATCTTTTAATTTTATCTTTTTTATTCTCCACTTTATCTTTACTGGGTAGTCACCTCTCTGGAGGTGACATCCAGTATCGTTACATAGGAGATTCAACAGGAGTAGCTCGTCATTATAAAGTTATCTTACGAGTTTATCGAGATGTAACAGGTATTGCTATGCCCACTACAGATCAGGTAACAGTTAGTTCAGGATGTTATTCAAACATAAACATTCCTATGAATTTGCAACCTGGTTCTGGTTTAGTAGCCCCTACTTTATTTGATTGTGTTGTTCCTGGGCCTACAACCAAAACGCTAGAGGTTTACTTATACATTGGGTACGTTATTTTACCCGGTAATTGCTCGGATTATAGATTTTGGTACGACAATTGCTGCAGACCAGGAGGTATCAACAATATAAACGGATCAAACGGTGCTTTTGGTAACGATGGATTCTATTTTGATGCCAAACTGGACAATTCTACACAAGGGCAAAATTCATCTCCTATTTTTGTAAGTGAACCAGTACGAGCATTCTGTGTGGGTAATCCGTTTAACTGGAAGCAATCCGTAATTGAGGCTAATGGTGATTCAATCGTTTACTCTTTAATTAACTGTAGAGAAGGAGCTTACCCAACCCAAACAAACATTCCATTTGATGCAGGTTGGACTGCAACTCAACCTGTTACCTCAACTTACTTTAACATTAACCCTAGTACAGGGTTAATTTCATTCCTTCCAACCCAAGTAGAAATTGATGTATTATCAGTTTTGGTTGAAGAGTGGAGATTCGACACTTTATATGGTTCGTGGTATCAAGTAGGAAGTGCAAGCCGAGACATGATGATCTCAGTCTCTCCAAATTGCAACCTGTTAGCAACCCAAGGTGTACAATATGATCCTTTTTTATATCCTATTGACACGTTAACTGCTTTACCTTACATAGAGGCAAGTTGTGGAGATACTAGTTTAACTTTAAAATTCCATATCAAGCTAGACTGCTATTCAGTTAACACTACAGACTTTAGAATGACAGGTCCCGATGGTCAACCTGTAGCTATAACTCAAATCCAGGCTAATTGTGATGTCAACGCTGAAACTGATTCTCTAGAGTTATATTTTCCTTTTGGACTCCAATTAAATGGAAGATATTATCTTTACAGTAAAAAAGGAGATGATGGAAATACTTTAATCAATAAGTGTGGATTACCTATGTCAGAATTTGATACAATAGTAATTGTAGTTAAAGACTGCCCCCCACCTCCTCCCCCTCCTCCAATCGATCCTGAATTAGACGAAGATCCAAATGGCCCTGAACCTGAACCTCGTCCAAGACCCCGTCCAGTAACAATTCCAAACGTGTTAACTCCAAATGGAGATAATATTAACGATACGTTTAAGATCAAAAATCTAAACACTTGGACTACTAACTATATTGTAATCTACAATAGATGGGGTAAAATAGTTTATGAGCAAACAGATTACAAAAACGATTGGAACGGTGGTGATGTTCCCCCTGGAGTATATTACGGGACTTTATACTTAAATTGGGCTTCTAAAAAAGAAAATCATACATTCAATATAACAATCATAAAATAAGATGGACAATAATTTAGTAGTAGATTTTACACAATGGGAGCGTGGTAAAGACTATCCCGAATATTTTGATGAGGTAGCCCTCTCAACAATCTCTAAGGGTTATCTATTACCAGGTGAAACACCTAAAAAAGCATATAGACGAGTTGCACACGCAGTAGCAATGCGTCTAAATCGCCCCGATTTAGAAAACAAATTCTTTAAATATATTTGGAATGGTTGGATTGGATTAGCAAGCCCTGTTCTCAGCAATACCGGAACTGATCGTGGTTTGCCTATTAGCTGCTTTGGAATTGATACTCCAGACAGTGTTAGAGGTATCGGCCTTACTAACGCAGAACTTATGCGTCTTACTTCGTACGGTGGTGGTGTAGGAATTTCCCTTAGCAGAATTCGAGGACGAGGAGAAAACATCACTGGAAATGGAAGATCTGAAGGAGTAGTACCTTGGGCTAAAATTTATGACTCAACTATTATCGCAACTAATCAAGGTTCAGTACGTAGAGGAGCAGCATCAGTAAACTTAGATATTAATCACAAAGATATTCACGAGTTCCTTCAAATTCGCCGTCCAAAAGGTGATCCAAACCGTCAATGTCTTAACCTACACCAGTGTGTAGTTGTAGATGATGCGTTTATGAAGCGCTTAAATGATCGCGACAGCGAGGCTATGTCACTGTGGTTAGAAATACTTAAATCACGCGTAGAAACCGGAGAACCATATATTATGTTTAGGGACAATGTCAACAAAGACAATCCTTTAGCATACCGAATGAACAACTTGGATGTCTCCATGACCAACATTTGTACAGAGATTACTTTGCACACAGATGAGGAACACTCCTTTATTTGCTGTTTGTCCTCTCTTAACTTAGCCAAGTACGATGAATGGAAAGACACAGACGTAGTTGAAACTGCTATCTATTTCTTGGATGGTGTAATGGAGGAATTCATCCAGAAAACAAACGGTAAAGAATCTATGATTCGCTCACACCGTCACGCTAAAAAAGGTCGTGCACTTGGTTTAGGTGTAATGGGTTGGCATACTTTCTTACAACAAAAGAATTTACCATTTAACTCAATCGCATCTACAGCTTGGACACACACCATCTTTAGCCAAATCAAAACACAAGCCGAAGCAGCATCCCGCAAAATGGCTGTTGAATATGGTGAGCCATTATGGTGTAAAGGTACAGGTATGCGTAATACACACTTGCTAGCAATCGCTCCAACTGTATCCAATTCTCGTATCAGCGCATGTTCAGCAGGTATTGAACCCCAACCAGCAAACGTTTACGTTTTTAACGGTGCTAAAGGAACATTTATTGTTAAAAACCCAGAATTAGAGACTTTGCTGGATAAAAAAGGACACAATGTAAATAAAGTATGGGATCAAATCCTAGCTGATAACGGTTCAGTCCTTAACCTACCAAGTGATATCTTAACTGATGAGGAAAAAGATGTATTCTTGACATTCCCAGAGATTAACCAGCTAGGTTTAGTTCAACAAGCTGCTATCAGACAAAAGTACATTGACCAAACCCAATCACTTAACGTGTCGTTTGATCCAACAGATTCACCAAAATGGATTAACCAGGTGCATATAGAGGCGTGGAAGCTTGGAATCAAAACACTATATTATTTGCGTACTGACTCAGTAATCAAAGGAGATCTTGGTTCTCGCACTGTGGATTGCATTTCTTGCGATGGATAATAATATTTATAATAAACATTAAAACTAAATTAAAATGAAATTTTTAAAAAAATTTTGGAATTGGTTATTAGGACAAACTACAATTGATGAAAAAATTGAAGCTAAAGTAACTGAAGTTAAAGAAAAAGTAGCTGAAGTTAAAGAAGAAGTAATTGAATTTAAAGAAGAGGTTAAAGAAGCTACTAAAAAAGTAGTAAAAGAAGCTAAAGATATAGTAGTAGCTGTTAAACCTAAGAAAAAAAGATATTACAAGCCTAAGGCAAAGAAACAATAACTTTTAGTTAAAAATACTTTTAAGAAGGAGAGCATTCAATGCTCTCTTTTTATATTTATAAGTAAATGAGACTGTTTTTACTTTTACTTCTCATACCGTTTACCTGCTCAGGTCAAATTAGAGTTGATAAAGCAGGAGATGGTTGGGATTTAAAGATAGATTCAGCGCTTACTGTTATAAAACAGACCGATTTACAAAAACACCAGTTATTGGATAGTGTTTGTCAGGAGGTTAGTTTTTGGATAAGTAATTTTTCTTCTAATGAATTAGTAGGAAAAACAGGTAGGATTTATGTGTCAACTAAAGACGTAAAACTAGGAGTCAATAACCTAGCTTGTGTTTTGATTCATGAATCCCTTCATTTATACTTCCTACGTAAGGGGGTAAAAATGACCCCTGCTGAAGAAGAAAATTATTGTTATCGATATGAATTAGAATTTATACAAAAACTAACAAACCCTGAACCTTGGCTTAAAGAAAACGCCTTAAAACACATCCAATGAAAAAATTCCTTTCAATTTTAGCTTTACTATTTACAGTAGTAACTTTTGGTCAAACTTTACCTGCTCCAAGTAATGGTCACTGGGTAATTTTAGATACTTCTTATACTGTAGGTACTTCAACTACAGGTACTACAGAAGCCGACTTATACTATACTAATCAAAACGGTAAAAAAATTACTGGTTTACAATTTAGAGTATGGTATGATAAAGTAGCTTTTAATGGAGCTGCTCCTGTAGTAGCTTTAAAATATAGTGCTACAGACCAATACATGCAATATGTAGTTAACCAAACTGATGGTCACATTACAGTTACTTTAGTTTATACAGGTACTAATACAAACTTTAGTTATGCCAATGGCGCTGCTGTAGGTATTACTTTTACTCATGCTGTACCTGCTACTTGGAATACTTTAGATAGTATTAAAGACTTAAAAATTTCAGGCACTCAAACATTTAGTAACTTAGCTGCTACTAATTTAGGAAACGATACTACTTTAACAATGTATTCTTATGGTGGTAACTTTACTCAACGTGCTTTTACATTTAAAGGACGTTTTGTAACCCCAGCAGGTAATGGAGCTAAAAACTTATGGTTATCTTTAGAGAAAAAACCTAAAACAGGTTCAACTTGGACTACTGTAGAAACAATTAAAACAAATACAGTAGGTAGATTTAGCTTTACTCAAACATTAGATACTACTTATTGGCACGCTCGTATCAAAGTTCAGGGTGATACCATGACAATTGGTAATGTAATTTCAACGGCAGACGCCCAAAAAGTTAACCAAGCAGTATTAGGTCAATACACTCCAACAGGATTTGACTTTTATACTATGGATGTAAACGGATCTAACTCAGTTACAATTTCGGATGCGTATGCTGTGTTTGGTAAATTAGCTGGTAATTTTGCTACTTGGCCTAATAATGTGCCTGATATTTTATTCTTTACAGAAACACAACGTAACACAATCAATGGTACATCTACATCCCAAGCTTCAACAATCCCAGGTGTAACTAACTTTGAGTACTTAATTAACGGTAAAGACTCAGTTACATACTATGTAGCGGTTAAGGGTGATGCTAACTCAACTGGTTTTAAAATGGCACGTTTAGTGCCCATAACAATTGTTAATCCAAACAATGCTCCAAACTACATTATTGACCAAACAGTTCAATACGATAATGTAATAGATGAAATTGAAGTTAGATTCCCAGACCTAGAAGTAACAGAAGGTAACCTAGTAAACGTTCCTGTAACTGTAGTTACTGGTCAAGATAACTTAAGTGCTTTACAATTAAATGTTAAATACGACCAAGATTTGCTTTCATTCAGTAATGTTTTAAACAGTGAAAAAGCAATGAATTGGATGTCGTACTTTAACCCTTCAAACGGTGCTATAGAATGGGGTGGAGCCGATTTTTCAAACGACAATAATTTAGTAGATGGTGATGTAGTGTTTACTCTACAATTTACTGCTTTAAAACCTAAACTAAACTGGACTGTATCCCCACTTTATGTAGCTGAAAAATATGTGGGTGATGTTCAATCAAGTGATATGAATATCAAACCTACTAATGGTAGAATCGAAATTAGAAAACGTAATTCAGACCCAAAAGCCCTAGAGGGGTTTGATATTGTAACCTACCCTAATCCTACAAAAGGGTTAGCTGTAGTTCAATTTAATGTTTTACAAGACTCTAAAACAGAAGTAGCTATATTTGATATTACAGGAAAAAAATTAATCCAGGTTATTAACGAATATGTACCCGCAGGTCAATATGTATATGAAGTAGACTTATCAGTTTTAAATAATGGTGTTTATTACACTTCTATTTTAACTGGTAAGCAGGTTGCCACAAGTAGAACTATAATATCTAAATAAAAATGAGCGAAGAACAAGAAGGCGGATTATCAGGTCTTAAAAAGACTATAATAGGTGTGCTTACAACTGCTGTCACAGCAGCTGGGGTTTACGTAACAACAAACATCAATAAATTTTTTGGTGTTGAAGAAGAAACAGAAGTAAAAACTGAACAAGTAATTGAAGCCCCAGCTCAAACTACTCCAGTTGGTGGTGCTACTCCTGCTCCAATAGTTGTTAACATTGAAAACACTAACCAACAAAAACAAAGCGGTGGTAACACTGTAATTAGAGAAAGAGTAATTGAAAAACCAGCTCCTGCTAAAAAAGAAGAGACAAGTGAAGAAGATCCTTGGTAGTCTAGTATTCCTCCTTCTATTATCAGGTTGCGGTTCAATGTCAACTGTAACTGATGGAGATGAAGTAGTATCTAAAAGCATTTCAACAGTTTCAGATTATACTGGGGCTAAAACTACTGTTCAAGTTGTGAACGTAGATTTAGAGAAAGTATTTAAAATGTACCCTGGCTTACAAGAAAAAAATGTAGGTTTAGGATTTGCTGAATCAGTGCTTGATTATTTAGATGAAACAAATCGCTTTGATTTTACCGAAGAAAAATCTGAAATCAAAGAAAGAATGGTAACCCAATTCAAAGCATCTAAAAAAGGTGTCTTTGAAGAGCCTATTGACGGTAAAGGTAAAATTAAAGCTGCTCGTTACTTTGTTTACGTAACTGTAGCTGACTTTGCTGTTGATGAGGACGAAACAGTAGTAAAAGGCAAAGCTAAAGTTGTAGTAACTACATTTATTAGACTACAAGTTAGATTTGTAAACGCTGAAACTGGCCAAATTTATATTGGTTCAGGTGAAGGTGAGGCTACTAAAACTGGTGAAGCATTCTTAAAGTCATTAGATGGTATGACTTTCTCTCAAAGCACAGTTGGTAAGGCAACTCGTAAATCATTAGAAACTGCTAGTACTAATGTAATCGAAAAACTTATCAAGAACGGTGTTTTTGAAAAGTAAAATATTAGCTTTATTATTCCTACTTGGAGGTTTGTCCTTAAAAGGGCAGACCTTCATGTATTCGTATGTTGACCCTTGTACTCAACAAGTGCAAACTTTGATGTACGATATGTCTGCTCCTATTATAGTATCGTACTATGGGCAAACTAGAGCATTTACTTACAATGAAATTTCTAGTGGTGTTTTAGATACGTGGCTTAACCAAGTATACTCTAACTTTATAGCATCCCCTTGTGATGAAGTATTTACCACGGTTACAACAACATCTACTACAAATTTAACTACAAATCTAGTTAATAGTGTTTTAAATTTAAGTGCTGTTACGTCTATTTCTTCTATGAATCTAGGAGGAAATATTAACTCCACTAACTCATCCAACTCCAACACTAACGAAAACAATAACAACCCCCAGTCAAATACCACCAGCTCAAGTAACAATAGTAACAATAACAACAATAGCAATAACACTGGTTCCCCCAATAATTCAAATTCCGGTTCTGGTAGTAGTGGGGGTAATAGCGAACCTAATTCTGGGGGTTCTAACTCTAGCGAATCTAGCGGAGGAACAACAGCAGGAGAAACTCAAGGGGAGAGTCAAGAAGGAGTACCATCTGAAGAAAAAATAGACGAAGCAAAAACAGAACAACAAAAAACAGAAGCAAACCAAACTTCTAAAACAACAGCTAAAGCTAGAACACAAGTACAAAAGCCTGCTATTTTAGTAACTGGTGATATAGTTGGTCTTCAAAAAACAGATGATAAAACTAATGATGCTAGAGGTACATTTTCTTTTACTCGCGTAAAAGGAGACGGAACAGCATCATTTGGCTTATCAGCCGACTACATGATTCGAGCTAAAATTAGTAATATTACACTAATGAAATCTTGGATTGGTACTACTGAAAAAGGCAATAAACACATTAATTTATTATCTTCAGGATTTTCAATTCAACCTGGTTCCTGGACTAATACAACTATGTTCATCAGAGTAAACAGTTTAAAACGTTTTACTGCTATCTATGGTGCTGCTGGTAGTGCTGGTTACTTATATAAAGAACCTATTATATCAACTCTAGCTGTAGCTGGGTTTATGTATAAAGGTAAAATTTACAAAAATATAGATGGTACTTTAATTACGGCTGCTGTTTATGCTCCTTATTCAAAATACTATACTGAATCTTGGTTTGATTCTAAACCTATTGTCATTCCATTCTTTAATATAAACTACAAGTTAACTAAAACATTTGGAGTAGGATTAACAGGTGGTGGAACTTATTTAGCAGGTGCTAATGTTTTAAATTACCAAGTACTATTAGGTTCCAAACTTATACTATGAGAAACTTACTCATAATATTATTTATTTTATTAGGTATAAAATCATATGCCCAAACTACTCTTTGCGCTAGTAGTGCTACTAGCTTTGGCTATGAATATATGGCTAATATAACCATAAACGGACAATACTATCAGGGTAATACAAACTATACAGGCCCTGGTTACTACAATTATACAGGTACTCCTATCCCTACTATTAACGCAGGGCAAAACATTTCAATTTCATTTACAGCCCAAACTAAAGGAGCATACCAGCAATATTTTAAATTATGGATTGACTTTAATGGTAATGGTAATCTAAATGATGCTGGCGAACTAGTTTATTCACATACTGATGTTTGGACTGGTACTAGAAGTTTTACTAGCACTTTTACTGTACCTACTTCAGTATTTAATGGGCAAGTTTATGCTCGTTTTATAATGGTGTATTCTGCAGCACCTGCTCTTTGTGGTAACTATTCATATGGTAATACATTTGACTTTAGAACCACTATTACAGGAGCACAAGACCCATTTTCTTATTCAGGGTATGTTTATGGAGCGAACGGGGTAGGTATTCCTAATATACCATTTCAGCTCTATAGTAAATTAAAATCAGATGCTACTTATACTTTATTAAGTAACCATACAACAGATGTTAATGGTAGGTATAATTTAACATCTTCTAGAGATGCTAATTTATATGATTTTGAATTACGTCTTGGTAATCTATCTATAACGTCTCCCTTAATAAATGATGCCCAAGCATTCAACCAAAAAGTATTATCTCAATCATTTGTATCTAAAGACTATTATAGAATGGATGTAAACGGAGATAATAACTTAAGTATCACAGATGTTTACTTAACTTTTATGAGAATAATAGGTAGAAGCTGGAGACCAGGGGTACCTAATTATAGAATATTTACTGTTGCAGAATGGAATGTTATAAATGCTTCTAGTAGTAATTTGAAAAATACGTATACCGGACAACAAAGTGTTACTACAAGCGGATTAACAAACCGAGGTAGCACAAATTTTTACTTAATACGAACAGGACACAATAATTAGTATGTTATCACTTTTATTAGCAGCTACCCTAGCAACCTCTCAGATTGATACAGTTATCAACTCTACCCCAGTACAAACAATCGAAGACAGAGATGTTCGATTTGGTGTTAAAGAAACAGTTGAAGAACTGCTATATGATAAAAACATTAATCCTTTATCATGTCATATTGCAGTAGAAATTGTTAAAATAGAATCCCCACAACAAAAACTTAACATAGTAGGATTACAATGGTTAAGAAAAGATTACATTGTAGAGGTTAAAATTACTATTGACGGGAAAGAATATGCAGGAGATGCTAAAAGAAAAACATTATTATTCGCAGCTGCTTTAGATGTTGAAAACAATGAAGTTCCGCTTAATAGAAAGGCATTCTCCAAAGCTCTACAGCGTTCTCTTGAGGACGCTTTAAAAACACTTTAATATTTATAACAAACGTTTTGATTAATAGTTGTGCCATTTTAACTAAAAACAATTAAAATTATGGCGTTTAAAGACATTTTTAAAGACAAAAATGACTACAACGAAAAAACAATCGTTGGTTTTATGTCTTTCTCAGTAATGAGTTTAGCAGCAGTTGCTGATATTATTACAGGTATTTTCGGACAAGAACTTGTTATCTCAGATACTGTATTCAATTCATTTGTAATTATTACTCTTGGTGCCTTTGGTATTGCTGAAGCTGGTAAGATCTTTGGAGATAAAAAAGAAGAAAAAACTTCTAAAGCTAAAAAGAGCTACGATTACGAAGAAGAAGAACTTGGTTAATTTAAAATAATAATAAAATGATATTAAAAAGAGGTGATAATAACGAGATTGTAAAAAAAGTACAGATCGTTTTAGGTGTTGACCCAATAGGCAATTTTGGCCCAAAAACAGAAGAAGCAGTTAAAGCTTGGCAAAAGAAAAATGGTTTACCTGCTGATGGTATTGTAGGCCCCGCTACTCTAGTAAAAATGGGTATTGTAGTTGAAACCAAAACCCCAGCTACAACATCAAAACCTACAACAGGAACTACTAAATATTCAAAAGAAAAAGTTGAAACTGCTGTTAAAGCTAAAGGATATAAATGGTTTGAAGGTAAAGATTACCATTTAAATATTGTTGGTGTTCGTAACTCAGATACAGGTCAAAAAGTAACTAATGCTTTTGATGACAGACTAACTTTATCCTACCAAGCTAATGGGGAATGGATTTACAAAGAATGGATGAATACTACCGACCCCGGAACTAAAGGAGTAAAAGAATATCATAATGCTGCTGGAGTTGCAAGACTAGTAGAAGGTCAATATATTGATTCACATGCTTTAGGTCTACACCAAGGTAAATATGAAGCTTTAAGACAGCAAAAATCTGTTAAAGTTTATAGAGATCCTAACAGAGATATGACCTATGATGAAACCAAAATCCAAGAAGGTATCTTTGGCATCAATATCCATAAAGCCGGAGCAGATTCAACTTATGTAGAAAACTGGTCTGAAGGATGCCAAGTATTTAAAAGAGCAGCTGATTTTGAAGAGTTTATGGCTATTGCTAGAAAAGCTAAAACTGCTGGTTTTAAATCATTTACCTACACTCTTATTGAATCTAAAGATATAGCATAATGAAACTAAGTCTCCCACTATTAGCTATTACATCATTTACCGCAGGTGTAACCTTTATGTGTTCCTATTTTATGAATCTAACAATGGCAAATTCTGATCAGTATCTAGCTATAGTGGGAGTAATGTTTTTAGATGGTATCTTTGGTATGATTGCTGGTACTAGAAGAGAAGGATTTCAAACACGTAAAGCAATTAAAGTACTAAGAAACACCGTTGCGTGGTTAGTTATTTTAACAGTTATTTTAATGGTTGAACAAGGCTTTGCTGGTACAGCTTGGCTTAGTGAAGTAATTGTAGTACCTTTTATGGTGTTCCAGCTCATAAGTGCACTTAAAAATGCATCTATGGCAGGATTTATCCAGATGAGTCTATTAAACCAAATCTTGGATAAAATAGATAAACATAAAGGTATAAGAGATGAAGAACCTAAAGAATAAAATATTTCCGCTTTTAATAGCATTATCGGCCCTGTCAGTGTCTGCTTCGGCCGCTTTCTATTCAGTTAGTGGCCTTAGCAAACTCTTTGCTGGGGCGTCACTTGAGGTCATTATCATGGCCTCTTCACTTGAGGTAGCTAAACTTGTAATTGCTTCCCTACTTTACCAATACTGGGATTCCTTAAATAAAGGTTTAAGAGCATACCTAGCAGTAGCAACTTGTGTGCTTATATTAATTACCTCAGCAGGTATCTATGGTTTTTTATCTGGGGCGTATCAGGAAACAGCTAATAAAGAAGGTATTGTAACTCAACAAATCACTGCTTTAGAAACTAAAAAAGTATTATATGAGGAAACAAGAGATAATCTTTTAGCAGATAGAAAATCAAATAACGAGCTTAGAGGTACACTTTCTAAAGGTTCAACAACCCAATTTACAGATAAAAATGGTAATCTAGTAGTTAGAACAAACAATTCAGCTATTCGAAACATCGAATCAACAGCTAAAGAAAACGAAAGACTAGCCATTAAACTAGATGTTATAAATGATTCTATATTTTCTCTTGAAACAAAAATCCTAGAAACTAAAGTTAATAGTGAAGTAGCAAGTGAACTAGGCCCACTTAAATATCTTTCAGAGTTAACTGGGGTAGAGATGAACCGGATTATTAACTGGCTTCTTCTAATAATCATCTTTGTATTTGATCCTCTAGCAATAGCACTTGTAATTGCTGCTAACTTTGCCTTTAACCAACTACGTCCTAAAAAAGAATACCCATTAAAAGAACAAGTAGAAGATAATGAAGGAAGTGATATCTATACTGAAGATGACTTAAAAGAATGGGATGTAACTCTAATGGATGGTTTAGAAGAGGAACCAGAAATTGAAATCAAAATGAGTGGTGAACCCTCTTTAGATATATTAAATGAAGAAATACAAGGAGTACCTGTTATGGTTGATCCTAAAACAGGTAAATTATTCTACCAAACTGAAGACACCCCAGAACAAGATTGGAAGATTATAGATGAAGAAAAACAAATAAAGGAAGAAATTGAAAAAAATATTACCCTAAACTCTCCGTATACTCCCAAAAAGAAACAATCAGAAGATCCAAATAATGATATGATACGTTATTTTTAAATTTGGCTACCCTAAAAATTGTTCGTACATTTACAACATAATAAAAACACAGTTATGACAACAGAAGTACAAAAACAACGCACACAAATGATCGATGAATTAATGTCCATTAGCACAGTAATGGATGAGTTGTTCCGTTATCACCCAGATAATCCCAATAAAGTAGATGTGGTACAAGAATTCCAAAAAATGGCAATCCGCAAAGTCGAGCTACAATCGATCTTGGATGCCCAAGCTTGAGCAAGAAGATTTGGCTGCTCAAAAATCTCTTCGTACATTAAGAGAGTATTTAAAAAATAATCCAGGTTCTGTAGACGATGCCTTTTAACTGTTTTCTCGATCACTTTATTACCCAACCAGAAGAGGTTGTAGCAAAGGAACTATCCAAGCTACAACCTCTTAACTACAACAAGTTTATGTGGTGGCGCAGCCATGCACAGAAGGGACACCCACTTGGACGTAGGTCACCGTTAAAAGACCGTATTCTAAACGGTGATTTTGATTTCTCGTGCTACTATTGGCAAGCACAAAATGCTGCAATACAAGCACGTAAAAAGCTGAATCTAGATAAAGATGATTCACAAGCACAATACGAAAAAATCCGTATAGATGTTGCTCGTTATCGCCGTTTGATGGTCGATTTCCAAAAAGAAGAATCAGCTCGTTTAGAGGAGCTTATTACATCTTTTACTTCCTCGTTTAAAATTACCCAAGAGGAATTACTTAATCGTCTTTGCAACTGGAGTGGTGATTTGTTAGAATTTTATTACTCACTTGATGAGTTTGGTACCCCCCTTCCCCCCGAGATTCGTAAACGCGGACGTCCTAAAAAAACAAAATTATGATCGAAGTTATTAAACACACTCTTGGATTCTGTGGTGAACACTGGCACCCAAATCTTTTCACAGCTTTAGCAGGTGGGCTTGGACTATCACCAGCTATTTCGTATATTTATTATAAAGTAAAAAGTTACAATGGTAAAGATTAGTCACGAAACCCCGTTATGTCTATTAGAGTATAGTCGCGAATTTAACAATTATGATTATGCTCTCCCACACTTGTTCGATTCAGAACCAGGTTATCTAGAATATTTTCGCAAATCCAAGAAAATGGGACGCTACATTATCATGGACAATTCATTACATGAGTTAGGCCATGCCTATGATACTGATCGTCTTTTGTACTGGATCAACGAATTTGAACCAGATGAATTTATTGTACCTGATGTTTGGCAAGACCGAGATAAATCAGTAGTAAATGCTCGTCAATGGGCACCAGTTGTATTGCCTGAAAACACTACTAAAGTAGCAGTAGTCCAAGCTCAAACAATTCATGAGGCTGCTACTTGTTACCAAACCTACAAGGATTTGGGTTACAAGAAAATTGCATTCTCGTATGGTGCCTCGTACTACAACGATGTAGTACCCCATCCAAACAAAGATTTAGGCAAAGCACTTGGTCGTATCTCTGTAATCTCAATTTTATACAAAATTGGAGTTATCGAAGACAATGATCGAGTACATTTGCTAGGTTGTTCAGTACCACAAGAATTTGGATGGTACCAAGGATTCAAATTTATAGAATCAATTGATACCTCTAACCCAATAATGGCTGCTTTAGAGGGTATTCGATACACTGAATTTGGTTTAACTCAAAAACCAAAAGCAAACATGAACGATTATTTCTACATGTTTGAGGATCAAATCGATTTTGATATTTTGGATCATAATCTTATTATGTTTGCAACAATCAATAATTTGTAATAGCGTTTACCTATACGCTCAAAATACCTGGTAAATTTTAAATTATATAAAATGGCAAAACACGTTGTAGTTTCGTTATCTGGAGGAATGGATTCCTCAACATTATTGCTTAGAGCGCTAAGCGAATTCGATACTGTAACAGCAGTATCATTTGATTATGGTCAAAAACATCGAGTAGAGCTTGATCGAGCTCAAGACCTGGTTAACTACCTGAATGCCAGAGCTGATGAGACTAAGTATAAAAGCGATATAGCTGAAGTTATTATGCATCACTTCTCTAAAGTTAACTACCAGGTAATTAAACTTGACGGTCTGAGTCAACTACTAAACTCGGCTTTAGTAACTGGAGGTGACGAAGTACCTGAAGGACACTATGCTGAAGAAAATATGAAAGCAACAGTTGTTCCAAACCGAAACAAAATCTTTAGTTCAATTACTCAAGCAATTGCTTTATCTATCGCTAATGAAAAACAAGAAGACTGTTCAATCGCCCTCGGAATCCACGCAGGAGATCACGCTATCTACCCAGACTGCAGACAAGAATTCCGCGATGCGGACGATTTTGCTTTCCGCAGTGGTAATTGGGATAGTGATCGGGTATCTTATTGGACACCTTATCTTGAAGGCGATAAGTTCACTATCTTAAAAGACGGAGAAAAACTATGTGATGAGCTAGGTATTGACTTTGAGGAAGTTTACAAACGTACAAACACATCTTATAAACCAATCTTAGTCTTTATGGGAATGACACCCGGAGGACCTGATTACCAATGGCATTCAGATTACAAATCAGCAAGTTCAGTTGAACGAGTTGAAGCATTTATTAAACTAGGTCGTCCTGATCCTGCACCTTATGCAGATGAGACAGGTCCTGTGACTTGGGAGCATGTAGTAGCAGAAGTAACTAAAGTACTAGAAAATCATGAGCGATAGAAATAATATTTACAGAGACATTTTCAACGGTAAAAATAAAGAACGTTGGGAAGAAGAACAAAAACATATGCCTAATCAAAAATGGCATAAGATTATGAGTTTTATCAAATCAAGTATTCGTATAACTGGTTATATTCTTATACCATTTGATTTGGCTACCGCAGCTTTTGTTCTTATATTTAGCGAAATAGTAGGAATATTAGAGGAACTGGTATGAAAAAATTTGGAGATTGGGTTCTGAGATATGGACATTGGAGCTTTTTAGCAAGCTCATTAGTTGAAGCATCAAGTCGTCATTGGTTTATGGCCGCGGCGTTTATGTTTCTTTTTATTAATTATCAATTTTTAGACAAAAAATGAAACAATTATGGTATTTTTCAGCGGACTGGTGTGGTCCCTGCAAACAATTCGGTCCTGTAATGGACGAACTAGCTAAACAAGGTATGTCTATTAAAAAACTTAACGTAGACTACACCCCAGATGCCGCTACAACCTATGGTATTAAGAGTATTCCTACAGTTATTCTAGTAGAAGACGAACAAGAAAAAGCACGTTTTACAGGTGTTCGTTCAATGCAACAAGTAATCGACTTTTATAACCAAAAGAATGGGTAGTTTTAGATCCACTAAAGTATTTGATGGTTATTCAACAGTATTCCGTCAGTGGAAAGCTGAAGGAACTCATTGTCGTTTCCTACATGGTTACGGGGTAAGCCTTAGAGTATGGTTTGAAGGTGAACTTGACGAACGCAACTGGGTTTGGGATTTTGGAGGCATGAAACGTGCTAAAAATACTATTGATGGTATGAATCCTAAAGCATGGATGGATTATATGCTAGATCATACTACCCTTGTAGCTGAAGATGATCCTGAACTAGAAGGATTTAAAGCAATGGAACGATTTGGAGTTATCCAACTTCGAATCCTCCCAGCTACAGGAGCAGAACGTTTTGCTGAATATTTTTATAATAAACTAAACGATTTTGTTCAAATTGAAACCGAAGGACGCGTAAAGGTAATTCAAGTTGAATTCCGTGAGCACGAAAAGAACACAGCATTTTATAAAGGATAATAAATTTAAGGGGGACCAATATTTTGGAAACCCCCTTAATATTTATAACCATGGGAACAAAAGAATATCATGCTAAGTATTATGCCGAAAATAGTGCTAAAGCAAAAAAACATAAAAAATCTTACGAAAAGCGAAATAAAGAATTTATAACAAGAGTTAGAAAAAGATTAAAATGTATGAAATGTCATCTTGATAGATGGTACTTAATAGAATTTCATCATTTAGATCCTAAAACTAAAGAAATAGGAGTTACAAATTTACAATACAACGCTTATAGTATTGAACGTATAAAAAAAGAAATTAGAAAATGTGTGCCCCTTTGTAGAAACTGCCATGCTGAATATCATCACTTGGAAAGACAAAAAAGAATCACTACATTTGAAGAGTATTTAAAATTTAATTATGAGTCAAATTCCTAGAATGACAGAAGCCGAAAAGGCAAAATTAGCAGGTGTAATAGAACTTTATACTTGTATCCAAAGTGAAGGTAGTAGAGCAGGTCGTCCCACAGTTGCGGTTCGTACAACGGGTTGCACCCACCGCTGTTATTTTGGTGAAGGTGGATGGTGTGATTCTTTTTACACATCTATTCATCCTGAAAAAGCTCGTTATAGTTTTAATGATATTGTAGCGATGTATGATGCTAATCCTGAAATTAAAGAAATGATGTTAACTGGGGGTTCACCTACAATGTGGCCTAAACTAGTAAATGAATTAACACATTTTGCAAATGAACGTGGGATTATAATTACTATTGAAACGGAAGGAAGTCATTTTGTTGAAACTGATTACCCTATTGGATTAGTTAGCTTCAGTCCCAAATTTAAAAACTCTATCCCAGTTTTAGGAGTACTAACCCCAAAAGGTTCAGTTACTGACCAAAAAATGATTGATAAGCATAATAGTTTGCGTTTAAATAAAGATGCAATTAAAAAGTCAATGGCTTACCACTCAGACTACCACATGAAAGTAGTAGTTAACCCAGTTGAACGTCCAGATGTTTGGACTGAAATTAGAGCATTTATGGATGAGTTAGAGGTACCTAAAGATAAGATTTGGGTTATGCCTCCTGGTGATAATCGTGAAGAGCTAATCCGTGTTTACCCTATGGTAATTAATTGGTGTACTGAAAATATGTACAACTTTACAGGCCGTGAACACATAATTGCATTTGATACAAAAAGAGAAGTTTAATCATGGTAGTTAAAATAGCTCATAAAGTTATAATGCGAAGTAGCTCAATACATGGGCTAGGAGTTTTTGCTAAAGAAGTTATTTGTGAAGGAGAAATAATTGAGGAATGCCCTGTTCTATCACTTTCTAGTGAACATAGAATGGCATTCCCTGATTACTCTTTTAAACACAACCACGACACCTATTCAGATGGTATATTTATTGAAACTATACCTTTAGGTTATGGTTGTATCTATAATCACTCAGATCAAAATAATGCTACTTGGTTTTTTGATGTTAAAAAAAATACTTGTAAATTTATAGCTCTTAGAGATATAGAAGTCGGAGAAGAAATTTGTACTAACTATGGAGAAGGTTATTGGAAAAACCATCCAAATATTGAACGAAAATAATGCCTGATCAATATCTTCAAATCCTCTGGACCTTATGGACCAATAATATAATTGAACCCGCAACGGTAATTAAAGCTTTAGAAATATATGGTTACTCTTTATCTTACATAGGTAATAGTGGTCTAAAAACTTTTAAAGAAAACGAAACATTTGAATTTATTTATAGTAATGAAATCTGAAAAGATAGTATGTCACGATTGTTTAGAATTTATAACATTCAAAACAGGAGTTAAAGTAGAGAGGAATAATTGGAGTATTCCTCACTTTGTTTGGATTTGTAAAAAATGTAAAAAAAATGGTTGAGTTATATTCAGCACATAATATAGACATTAAAACTAAAATTATTGCTCAACAAATTTCTCGTGAGCATGCTAACGATGCTACACCAGTTGTAATGGTTGGAATATTAAATGGAGCATTTATGTTCTATTCTGATCTAGTCCGCAACATAGATATTGATGTAGAATGTGACTTTATTCGAGTTAAATCATATTCAGGTAAAGAACGAGGTAGTATTAATCTAACTAAAGACGTTGAAACATCAGTGCAAGGAAAACACGTTTACCTTGTAGATGATATTTTCGATTCAGGGGAAACAATGAAATTTTTAGCTAAATACTTTAATTTAAAAGGAGCTAAAACAATCAATATTGTTACTTTAGTTAAACGAGCTAAAAACGAGTTTAAACCTATTGAATCACACAGTTATGTAGCCTCATTTAGATACGTTTTTGAATGTGAAGATGAATGGCTGATTGGTTATGGGATGGATTCAACTGGAGGTTATAAAAGAAATTTGAAGTCAATTTTTGCTTTGTAAAAATTGTTTCGTATATTTACGTAAAATAAGTTATATGGAAAATATTGAAAACAAGCGTCGTAAGAAATACAACGACATTGAATGTGTACCAGCAGGGTTCGCAAATGGTGTAGCCGGAGATTTTCCACTCTCCCAAGAACAAAAGGATCAAATGATTGATGAAGCAGCAGAACATTTTGGAAAGTTTCTTACTGCTCTAAAATGTGATTGGCAAAACGATCCTAACTCAATGGAGACACCTCGTCGCGTAGCTAAAGCATACGTAAACGATTTGTGGAAAGGTCGTTACAACAACTTTACAGAGATCACCTCATTCCCAAGTGATGGTTATGATGGAATTGTCATTGAACGTAACATTCAACTTACCTCAATGTGTTCACACCACCACCAAACAATTCGTGGTGTAGTACACATTGGTTATGTAGCTGGAGATAATGGCCGTGTAATTGGATTATCTAAACTGAATCGAATTGTAGAACATTTTGGTCGTAGAGGTGCTATCCAAGAGCAACTTACCTCAGCTATTCACCAAGCAGTAGATAAAGTTTGTGAGAATAATAAGGGTGTTATTGTAACTGTGGTTGCATCACACAATTGTGTATCTTGCCGAGGTATTAACCACCAAGGTGCAGCAATGGTAACTACTAAAGCATCTGGTGTGTTTATGGATAACAGTAACCAAGCTCGCCAAGAATTTTTTGATTCACTAAAAATTAACAATGGAAATATCTCTATCTGAAGAAGAAATCAAACGCTTGATTGTAGCTGAACTACAAGGTAATCTTCAAATACTAATCGACCCAAAACAAAAAAACAGTTTTAGTGAGGGTCGAATCCACACCTGGACTAATGTAGTAAGCGAGCGTTTTTATCGTCATTTAACCCAACAAAACAAATATGAATCACTTACAAGAACTTATCCAGATTGAACTAATCAATAGTATTGGAATGCTCCGCTCATTCTCGGATCGAGATGAGGCAACCCGCAACCCCGAAATGGATTGGTCCGAGGTTACCTCAGCACGTATTGCTAAACTATTTGAAGGGCAGTACGTCCCATTTGTTAGTGAGGTAGAAGAGTTTAATGCACTAATGAATAAACCCAACAACTATGCCCCCCAAATACCCACAAATCGAGCTGAATGGGAGTTCGTATACAACTTCGTTCTTGAAGAACTTGAAGAGTATAAACAAGCTTGCGAAAATGGAGACATCGTCGAAGTTTTGGATGCGTTGTGCGACATTGCTTACGTTTCCCTTGGGAACGGTACTATGCTTCATGGTCTTAAGTCTAAAATTTGGCCGGCTTACATGGAAGTACAAGCGTCAAATCTATCTAAGGCTTGCGGAACTAAAGAGGAGGCAGAAAAGACTGTTGAAGTTCGTTCCCAAGAGCAAGGCGAACCTTGTCATTTCGAACAGGTTGGTGACAAGTATGTTGTATATCGTAGCCGAGACCGTAAAGTAATGAAATCAATCAATTACTTTAAACCAGATCTGAAGCAATTCTTTAAATAATGAGTTATAAATCTTGTTTTGTTCAACCCCTTAAGGATAACAACTACAGAGTTCACTTGTGGGACGATGGTGGTTACCAGGTAATGGTCTGGAACTACCATGCCTACGAGGAGTGTAGTGATCATGATGCCCATCGAAACATTAGGGGTCTAAGACAAGAATCACTTCGTAAAGTAACTCGATGGACAAAAGATAATCCCAATCTACACCTTCACGACATGCGACCTTATCAAAGGTTTCTAGTGGATATGTACGGGGCAAATGACGAACCATCTGTTACTCACCAAGAGGTATTTTTTGATATAGAGTGTGAAATGGGGGGTGCGCTTACCGAAGATTATATCCGCAGCGCTCCAAAACCTATCACTTCTATAGCTTGGTGGCACCGTCAAAAAGATGAATGGAAAATCCTTATCCTAGACAAAAAGGGAGAACTCCAACAAGCACAAGAAGATAATCGAGAAATCATCCCAGTTAAAACTGAGAAACAATTACTCGAATCTTTTTTGAATCATCTTCGTAACATCAACCCAGATATTTTAGTTGGTTACAATAGCGACTACTTTGACATACCCTACTTGTACTATCGCCTTTGCAATGTATTCGATCAAGAAGTAGCTAATATGCTATCTCCTATCGGAATTGTAGTAGATGAGAGTGAATGGAACCGAGATGGTTGGTTGAAGATAGCAGGTACCGAGTCTTTGGATTATATGAAGCTACATAAAAAGTTTAGCTTTAGAGATGAACCTTCTTTCAAATTAGATGCATTAGGAAAAAAATACGTTGGTTTAGAAAAAATCGAGTACGAGGGTAGTTTAGATCGCTTGTTTAGAGAAGACAAACAAAAGTTTATTGCTTACAACTTTCGAGACGTAGAAATTTTAAAAGCATTAGACGAGAAATTCCAATATCTCCCTTTAACTAAAAACCTAGCCCACAAAGGTAAAATCAACTATTCGGACGTTTATAAGAATAGTATGATTCACGATGGTGCTATTTCGGCTTATTTGTTATCTCAGAACATTATCCCACCAGCTCGCGATCGCACCCCTATTATTAAAAAGAATTATGCAGGTGGTTATTTGTTTTGCCCTCAAGCAGGTCTGTATAACTACATGTTTGACGAGGATTTAACCTCACTATACCCCTCTATTATCATGTCTCTAAACATTGGTAAAGAAACATTAGTAGGTCGAATTTTAGTACCTAATGAAAGAGTAGTAGTTGAAAACAAAGAAATTTTCAACTGCCGCTATGGTTTGAATGATCTAAAAAAAATGGATCCAGACCTTACTTTTACCATCCAAAACGCTAAACGTAAAACAGTTCAAATGAGAGTAAAAGATATTATATCTTTTATCGAATCATCTAATCTCTCTCTCTCAGCGAATGGGGTAATGTACAGAACAGATTTTGACTCGGTTTTAAAAACCATCCTAGCAAAATGGTTTGAGGAACGAGTTATTTACAAAAATAAAATGAAAACGGCCTATAAATTAGGTAACAAAGCAGACGGGGAAAAATTCCACCTAATGCAACACACAATGAAAATCTTATTAAACTCATTGTATGGTGCTACTGCTTTAGGGTCATTCCGATATGGTAATGTAATTTTAAGCGAATCCATTACTTTATCAGGTCAACGTATTATTCAAGAATCAGCTTTATTTGCTAACATGCACATGAACAAAGTATTAAAAGGAGAACTAACACTATGATTACAAAACAAGCAATCCGCCGGGGCACATCCATCTCAAGTGATGGTCTTATTTTAAATAAAGAAGAAACTATTGCTTTATCTGAAAAGTGGACTGAAAAAGAAGAAAATCTATTTAGAAAAATGCTTAGGCAAGGTGGATCATTTTCTATTCAAGGTAAAAAATTTCGTATTTCAGTTCCTGAACAAATCTACAACAACAAAGGTGAAGTTGAAGGTATAATTTATGAAGAAGAAACCAACGAGAACTCTTGATCTACACGGTGTAAAACACAGTGAAGTAGATAAATTGCTAGAGAATTTTTACTTTTGGAAAGGTAAAATTAATGATAAGTCAATTGTCATTACAGGAGATTCCTCTGATATGCAAACAATAGTACTTAAGTTTTTAAATACAAATAATTTTTCGTATATTATGCCTACATATAATTCAGGAATAATAGAAGTAATAGGATGATTAATTTAGAAAGTACACCTTGGTTTATTTGTAAAGAAGGCGATAAAAATTATTGTGCTTATGTTGATACAGACTCTAATTATTATAATGCTGAACCTCTGCTTAGGTATCTTTACCCTAATTTTGATGAGATGGATGAGGCAGAAAAAGATAATAAGCTCGAGGAAATTGCCCTCAAATACCAAGACCTGATTACAGATTATTATTCAGAGATGTCTACGAACGTATTTAACGTTCCAATCCACCGTTTTGAAATGAAAACTGAGTGTATCATCCGCTCAGCCTATTTCAGAGCAACTCGTCGCTATGCACAATGGGTTACTAAGAAAGAGGGTGTAGTTAAAAACGAGCTAGATATTAAAGGTCTAGAATTTATGAAAGCTAACTTTCCACCTATATTCGGAAAGTTCTTTAACAAGATTCTAGAAATGGCTTTGAAAGGGTCTAAGCAATCCGAGATTGATAAATTGCTCCTTGAATTTAGAGAGCATATTATGTCAAAAGACCTTAACATTACAATCTTAGGTAATCCAACCTCAGTAAAAACCCTAAATGATTATGTTGAACGCGGTCCTAAACCAGGAGAAATGTTTTCTTTAATTAAGTCGAAAGCTCCAGCACCTGTAAAAGCAGCTATCAAATACAATGATTTATTAACGTTTTGGGGTTTGGATAAACAACATTCTCGAATCACACAAGGTGATAAAGTAAAATGGATTTATTTAAAAGATAATCCTTACAGGATTGATGCACTTGCCTTTCTAGACTTTGATATGCCAGAAAAGATTCGTATATTGCTCGATGATTATGCAGATAAACACAAATCATTTGAATCCATTCTTGAATCTAAACTCGAAGGTTTTTACCACGACTTAGGTTGGAGATTGAACTTGAATCCATACCGTAACATGTTTTTTAGCTTTTAAATATGATTAATAAAGGAGAGTTACAATCAGTTATCTCAAAGTACAATTTAGGTGGAATAATCGATGCTGTAAAATGGTCAATACAGGACAAACAGTTAAACATTAAATTCAATGCCCCATCTCGAGACATGATTGGGCAGGTAACCTATAATAACTTTGAGCTAGAGAATAGCGAGATTGCTATTTACAACACCACCCAACTTGATAAACTATTATCTATTACTTCAGGTGTCCTTAATCTGCAGCTGGAGAAAAGCGGGAAAATATTTAGCAAACTAGTTATCGAGGATGTTAGTTACAAACTAAACTATTCTTTAGCTGATCTCCTACTCATTCAGGAACCAGGTAAAGTAACCGACCCGAATGATTATATTATCGAGAGTGTTCTAGAGTCAGATGCTGTCTCAGCAATCATCAAAGCCAAAAATGCATTACAAAGTGATAATGTAGCATTCACTATCTCTAAAAACTTTGATGGTGATCAGGTTTTAACAATGATATTTGGTGACAACTCAAACCACACAAATAAAATTGAGTATATCGTGCCTAACACGGTTGTAACGGGCGAACAATATAATTTCAACATCCCATTCAACTCTGAGATGATCCGCGTTATATTCGCGAATAATAAAGATGCGGATAAAGCTATTATGAGTTTAAACATACAAGGTTTACTCAAACTAGTGTTTGAAGGAGATAATTGGAGAAGTATCTATTACGTTGTAAGAAAAGCAGATCAATAATATTTATAATAGAATTTGGCTTAGCCAAAAATGTTTCGTATATTCACGTTATAATTAAATAATTGTTATGAAAAAGAAAGACATAAAAACAACCCGCTACATTAAAGATCCATCACTAACTCCATACTATATTCAGTTAGATGATTATTGTTTTGGTGTCCATAAATCCATCACAGCTGAGGAAAGCGGAAAAGAATACCATCAAACTATTGGTTTTTATAAAAATTTAAACTCTGCTTTATCTGCTATTGCTAAAGACGAAGCTATGAGTAAAAATTATGACTCTATAAAGAACTTTATTAAAGAATATAATAATATAATTAATCGAATCTCTAATATAATTACACTATGATTGAAGCGCTATTTAACGCTATAATTGTCCAACCTATTGAGTTGGAAGAAACAACATATGGAAATATTGTTGTACCCGACTTGGGCAGTGAAAAAAATAAAACAGGTAAAGTAATCTCAGTTGGACCAGGTGCCCCTTCAGTTATGGGAAATCTACTACCTACAGCTTTAAAAACAGGAGATGTTGTAGTATTACCTACTATGGGTTTTACTAAGTTTGAATACAAGGGTGAAGAATTTTGGATTGGTCGTGAAAATGATATTCTAGCAAAAATTTCCCCTGAACTAACTCCTATTGAAGAAGTATTAGCTCAAACCCAAGTAACCGATAAAGAAAAAGAATATTTAACCCGAGAAGATATTAAAACTAATGAGTAAAGTAATTGAATTTGGTCCTGAAGCACGTAAACAACTAGTTTCAGGCATTGATAAACTAGCAGATGCTGTAGTAGCAACTCTGGGACCAAATGGTCGTAACGTAGTAATCGTTAACGAGATGGGTCAGGTACAGTCAACTAAGGACGGTGTAACTGTAGCTAAGTCTATTTCTCTAAAAGATAATATTGAGGAAGTAGGCGTTAAAATGGTAAAACAAGCAGCTATCAGAACCGCTGATGTAGCAGGAGATGGTACTACTACCTCCACCTTGCTAGCGCGTGAAATGGTTAAAGCTGGTTTGAATCACTTAAATAACGGAGCTAACGCTGTAGAAATTAAACGCGGCATTGATGCTGCTGTTAAACAAGTAATCGAGGAACTTCGTATCAACATTAAAGAGGCTGTCTCAAATGAAGAACAACTAGAGCAAATCGCTACAATCTCAGCTAACAACGAATTGGAGATAGGTAAGTTGATTTCAACTGCTTTAAATAAAGTAGGACGTGAAGGTGTAGTTTCTATCGAAGAATCTAAATCAGGTGAAACCTACCTTGAAACAGTAGAGGGTATGCAATTTGACCGAGGTTACAAATCACACTATTTTGTAACTGATAATAATTCAATGTCAACCTATCTTGAAAATCCGTTTATCCTTATTGCCGATAAGCGTTTTACAACCGTTAAAGATCTCCTCCCCATTCTAGAGGGAGTATCTAACCAAAATCGTCCTTTATTAATCGTTGCCGAAGACGTTGAAGGTGAAGCACTTGCTACATTAATCGTAAATAAGGCACGCGGTACAATCAAAGTAGCAGCTGTTAAAGCCCCCGACTTTGGTGATCGCCGTAAATTGATTTTGGATGATATTGCAATTCTAACAGGAGGTCAGGTATTTAGCACCGATAAGGGCATGCGACTTGACAAATTCAGTTGGGATTGGTTTGGTTCAGCCCGTAGTGTAACAATAACAAAAGATCAAACAACCATTATAGATGGAAGAGGAGAATCTGAGTCAATACAAGCACGTATTGAAGAGCTTCAACAGCAAATCGAAAAAGCAAAAACCCCTTTCGAACAAGAAAAACTCCAAGAAAGGCTCGCGAAGTTCGTGGGAGGAGTAGCTATCGTTTATGTAGGTGGAAACACTGAAACCGAAATTAAAGAAAAGAAAGACCGTGTAGAGGATGCCCTTTACGCAACTAAAGCCGCTATTGAAGAAGGTATTGTCCCTGGTGGTGGTGCTGCTCTAATTTATGCTAGAGAGGCAATCGATCGCTCAAATATCGGAGCAGAGATTGTTTGGAAAGCTTGTGGTAAACCATTTGAGCAAATTCTTGTAAATGCTGGTTTTAGCCCTACCGAAGCACAAATGGTAGGTCTACAATTAGATCTAACTAATACTTGGTTAGGTTACAACATCAAAGAAGAAGTTGTTGTAAACATGAAAGAAGCAGGTATTATTGACCCAGCTAAAGTAACTCGAACTGCACTTGAAAACGCAGCTTCAGTAGCAGGAACTATTTTGCTTACAGAATGTGTTATAGTCGATAGTCCATCGGATAAGAAAGAATCTGATCCAATGGCTGGAATGGGAGGCATGTTCTAATGGATACTCAAGAAGTAGAAAAAAACATTCAAATTGCCGAACGTCGCCCTCCAGGTGATCGTTGGTCCCTCCTCGGTGATGAGAAAGTTTATGAATCACTAACCGAGGTATTAAACGCTTGGTATCAACAATCAACTGTTAAACCTCAAGCATTTAGGCTTGAGCCCATCAATGGAAAGTTGTATATTATTACAACCGAAGAAATAGAAATTCTAAAACCTGAACCTAAGAAATACGATTTGTATGGTGATTTCGAGTAAAGAACATACTCTATTTGTTGAAAAATATCGTTCTAAAGGACTAAATGAATATGTAGGTAATGAAAATATCAAAGCTACTATAGCTAAATATTTAGAACAGAACGACATACAAAATCTTATCTTTTATGGTGGACCAGGAACCGGCAAGACTACTCTTGCTAAGCTTATTGTTAATAATCTGGAGTGTGATTATCTTTACATCAACGCTTCAGATGAGCGCGGTATTGAGACTATTAGGGATAAGGTTTCTGGCTTTGCTTCGTCGGCGTCTTTTAAGCCTCTTAAAATCGTTATCTTGGATGAAGCGGATTTTTTAACAATCCAAGCTCAAGCATCACTTCGAAACGTAATCGAAACATTCTCACGTAGTACACGTTTTATCTTAACCTGTAACTATGTAGAGCGCATTATTGATCCCCTTCAATCACGTTGTCAGGTACTCAAAATTGTACCACCTTCTATGAAGGATGTTGCTCGTCACGTAGCAGGCGTTTTAGATAAAGAGAGTATTCAATGGGATAAAGAAGCACTCGGAACTATTGTTAAACAATTTTACCCTGATATTCGTAAAATTCTAGGTACAGCACAGTTATCTACCGTTAATAACGTGCTTAAATTAGATAAATCGATACTTGTATCGAACAATTATATTGAGCAAGTAATAAACGAGCTTAAAACCGGTAAAAACTGGAAAAACATTCGTCAGATAATAGCTGATTCTAACATTAATGATTATGATGAACTTTTTAAGGAGCTTTATTCGCGCGTTTCAGACTATGCTGACGGGCGAGAAGGCATGGTGGTAATTACTCTTGAAGAATATCAATACCACTCTAACTTTAGAATTGATAAGGAAATCAATATTATAGCCTGTATAGCTAAAATCATCTCAGTTCTATGATCAATATGGAGATAGTACATATGGGCCCTCGTTCATTCTATCTCTATAGAACTTATAAAGAGCGAGATAAACCAGTAGATGCTGAGTTGCTTAAAGAGTTTTGGCACTGCGATTCAGTGCTTAAAAAAGAAAATATATATTATTTCTGTAGAGAAATTCAAGATATAGAATATGAAGCAGTTCCTGAAGTACACTCTAACTTGGATTAGCGGAAATCTTTCCATACCTTTCTGGATGGTAGGACATGTCCATTTGACGATGAATATCTATGAAGACATTTATGAAATATTAGCTTCATTTGGAATGAACATTATAGTAGCACTCGGCTTCTATATTGATTGGATTAAACACAAAAAAGAAAACTTATGAATCAAAATCAAGATCTAAAACTAAACATTGATCTAAAAAACACAGAAAAAGTAATTACTCCAGATGGTAATTATGTAGTAGCTGAAGGTATTATCTTGCGTAAAGCATCACGTTTTGCTGTAGGTACTGCGCAAGATGCACTTATTCCTATTCCTGTATTTTACGATGTTAAAACAGGTGCAATTCTAAAAGAAACTCTACCAGGTGACATCAAAGACGACTACGAAGACACTATTTGATTGGCTGGAAGAGATAACAGTTAAGAAAACTCCTCCTGGAGATTTTAGTGAAGAGTCATGGGACTCATTTAACTCTTATATGGTTCATAGATATTTATCTATGGATATAAATTACCTTGAACTTGTGAATTATGTCCAAAAGATAAGTCCACAAAATAAAAAACAAATTTATACCATCTACAGAGAAATGATCCCAAAGAAAAAAGTTTGGTTAAAATATATCAAACCAAGTAAAAAACAAAGACCACAAAACATAGTCGAATATGTAGCAAAGTACTACGAATGTAGTTTAGGTGAAGCTGATTACTACATTGATATAATTCAAGAACATGGTGTACGAAATATTTTGTGGCAGATGGGAATTGATCAAAAAGAACAAGATAAATTAGTAAAAACTTTATAAATTAAAAAATTAGTTATGGATCAAAAAGTTCCCTATTCTGCGATCAATGATTTTGAAAAATTATATCCTGAATTAGCAGCTGAATTTCAACAAATTCAAAAAGAACAATACGAATTGTTCGCTGCTAAAATGATGGATTATGGTCTAAGTAATATTGCTTTAGGTTCCTCACTTAAAGACCAAGATGATATTAATCTTTCAATCACAGGTATTTGGTTGCGTTGCAACGACAAGATTAATCGCTTGAAAAACCTTCTAAAACGTGGTGGTAAAAACTACGTTGCAGGTGAATCAGTGATTGACAGTTTTATTGATATCTCCAACTACGGGATTATTGCCCAGCTAGTTATGAGAAATAAGTGGAAATAAGTTTTGGCTAAAAAGAAAGTACCTTCTATAGTTAAAGAAGTAAAACAATTCAAACCACAAGAGGTTGACTATCGATATCAGAGAGCGATATCGTTTAGTCAATTCTCTATGTTTGAGGCCTGCCCCCATAAATGGACACTCCAGTATAGAGATGGGCATTATCGTTCGGAATCCTCGATTCATATGACGTTCGGTACAGCAATGCACGCTGTGATGCAAGAGTATTTGACTGTGTTTTATAACGAAAGTAAAACCGCAGCAGACCAATTGGATCTAGAGACCATGTTTGAACAACAACTCCGAGAAACTTACAGATCAGAGTACGAAAAAAATGCTAAACAACATTTTTCATCATCTGAAGAACTAAGAGAATTTTATGAGGATGGTTTAGGTATTTTATCGTGGTTCAAAAAGAACAAAGGTAAATATTTTAGTAAACGAGGTTGGTGGTTGGTAGGTATTGAAGTACCAATCCTACTTCACCCCAATCCACTTTATAAAAACATTATCTATAAAGGATTCTTGGACGTTGTCTTATACAACGAGACTCTAAACCAGATCAAAATCATAGACATCAAAACCTCCACTCGTGGTTGGAGAGATAAAGAAAAAACTGATGAGATAAAAAACATGCAGTTAATTCTTTACAAAAAATTCTTTAGTGAGCAATACGGTTTCCCAATTGATAATATCGAAATAGAATATTTCATTGTTAAACGTAAATTGCATAACAACCCTGACTACCCAGACCCAAGAGTACAACTTCACGTACCATCCTCGGGTAAAATCAAGTTAAATAAAACTACTAAAGCTATTAATGAATTTATTGAGATGGCGTTTAATAAAGACGGATCCTATAACATAGGTTCCCAACTTAAGGTACCCTCAAAACACAATTGCACTTACTGTCCTTTTAAAGGAAATAAAGATTTGTGCGATAGGGGGCTATCTTAACGTTATCCATATATATTTATAATAGTATATAATTTAAAAACCATGTTATGAGTAAAAAGGATATGACACTTACAAGTGTTAAAATACAAACAGAGTTATTTGATGAATTTAAAGTATCTTGCGTAAGACATAAATTCTCGTTCCAAAAACTTGCTGACCGATCAATTCATTTGTATCTTACTGATGAAGGCTTTAGAAAACAAATTCACAACCACAACGATTTAGATATTTAATTAGTTTATGAAAGAAGGTTATTTGCCTAAGGATCAAAGAAAAAAAATTCTATTGATCACAGATGATATTAGACTACCCTCAGGCGTAGGAAACATTGGTAAAGAAATAGTAATCCATACAGCACACCATTATAATTGGGTATGTCTTGGAGCAGCTATTAATCACCCAGATGCTGGTAAAAGATTTGACTTAAGTCAAGATACTAACCAAAACTCTAAAATAGAGGATGCTAGTGTTTTTCTTTATCCTAACAATGGTTACGGTGATGCTAATATTTTAAGAACAATTCTTAAACTTGAAAAACCTGATGCTATAATGATGATTACTGATCCTCGTTATTTTACTTGGTTATTTCAAATTGAAAATGAGATCAGAAAAAATATTCCTGTTATTTATCTTAACATTTGGGATGATCTCCCAGCACCCTATTATAACAAGTCATTTTATGAATCGTGTGATGCTTTATTAGGTATTTCAAAACAAACAGTTAACATTAATAAACTTGTTTTAGATGATAAGGTTAAAAATAAAATTATAGAGTATGTTCCTCATGGACTAAACACTGAAGTATTTTATCCTATTACTAATAAAGAGACTAATAAAGAATTTCAAGATTTTAAGAAAAATTTATTCCAAGGTAAAGATTATGAGTTTATGGTATTCTTTAACTCAAGAAATATTCGCCGTAAACAAATCCCAGATACAATCTTGGCGTATCGTCAATTTGTAGAGTCTTTAAATCAGT
>Ga0247723_1000182_pt1 | contig 40091 bp, 24 predicted proteins | sample MSEWelMarce5H_FC_FD_189079 | JGI IMG/M metagenome (GOLD analysis project Ga0247723, IMG submission 189079) | Subsurface sediment microbial communities from gas well in West Virginia, United States - MSEEL Well Study Marcellus 5H_FC | ecosystem: Environmental > Terrestrial > Deep subsurface >... | reverse complement strand
AAATATGCGAATAGGATTAACTGGAACTGTTTCAGTAGGTAAAACTACATTAGCAAAAGCATTAGGTGAGTTAGACCAATTTAAAGGTTATACTATACAAACTGAACGTAGTAAATATCTTAGCAATCTAGGTATCCCATTAAATACTGATTCTACTCTACCAGGGCAATTTATATTTTTAGCTGAACGCGCTAGCGAATTACTACAGGAAAATATTATTACTGATAGAACAATATGGGATGTATGTTCATTTACATTATCAGCTAAATCAATTGATGATTGGGCAAAACAGTCATTTGTTACTGCTGCTATGTATCTTAAAGATCATTATGATTTGGTTATTTATGTATCTCCACGTGGTGTTCCTGTAGAAGATAATGGTATTAGAACTACTGATTTAGGTTATCGTGTTAAAATAGATACTGTTATTCAAATGGCATTAGAAGAATATAAACCAAAACGCTTAATTAGTGTTGAAGGTACAACTGAGGAACGTATTGCGACAATTTTACAAAACATATAATATTTATACACATAACAAATAGAAATGAAAAAAGCAGAATTACATAGAATTGTTCGTGAAGCTATTCAAGAAGCAATTAATGAAGAAACTTTTGCTGGAATAGCAGCATTGGATGATTTAAAGAAAAATAAAAAATTTGGTACTTTAGCTCCTGATGCTAAAATAGCAGCCGAAGATGAGTTAAAGAAGAAAGGAGTTGTAACTTTAGAAGAAGATGAACTTGATGAATTAGCAAACGTAGCAGTACGTTATGAATTAGCTCCTGGTACTAATGCTAGTGATTTTAGTGGTAAGAAAAATCGTATTATTACTGCAATGCAAGCTACAGGCGAACCAATGTCTAAAATTGATGTAGCAGGTGAATTAGGATATGATAAACAAAATCCAATTAATGCTGATTTTATGGCTCTTGTTGCTTCAGGGGCAATTAATCAATCAGGTGGACAAGCAGCACCACGTCTTAATCGTCCACAACCAGCAGTTGCTGAACCAGAAGATGGTGAAGATGTACCAGCTGGATATGAAGGACCAGAAGGTGGAATTGAAGGTGATATGAGTGATGAAGAAATTGAAGCATCATTCGCTAAAATGATGGGTAGTGGAGAAGAAGAACCAGAAGCAGGTGAAATTGAAACAGCTGACGTAGCAACAGGTAGAATGTCTGATGAAGATTACGAAGCGTTTATGCAATATACTGATTTGGAAAATCGTCTATCCAAAGTAAAAAGCGATATCTTAAAAACAAAACGCTCCAGACCATCTATAGGTGATATTTCAGATACACCATCTAATGAATTACAAAATCTCCGTGATCTTAAAGCTAGATTACAAACTAAAATGGATGGTTTATTAGCAGGAAATGAATATCTTCAATCTCGTCAAGCTAAATTAAATAAAAAAGCAGCTCCTGAAGAAACAGAAACCGAACCACTTGATGAGTGGACAAAAGGAAGAATGCAATATTACGCTGGTATTAAAAAATAAATTATGAAAAAATATATATTACCTATTATTGTTATATTATTGTTCGGTTGGTTAGTGTGTAATAAAGTTGAATATTACGGATTATCCGACCAATTCAGGACAACACAGGATAGCCTAACAAAAGCTGTTGATTCAATGGAAGTTGAAATCCAAAAACATGATTCTGCTGTTGCTGTTTTAAGCCAAATTGATGATTCATTACAATATGTTATTGATCATCAAAAAGCTAAAGTTAAAACTATTATTGAGTATATTGAAATAGAATCAGTTAAAATAGATGAATTCTCTGAAGTTGAATTAGTTAGTTCATTTTATAAACGCTACCCTAAAGACACATTAACTAATCCTCTACCAGTAGCTCAACCAGTATTAGTATCTGCTGCTAAAGATTTAGTAGAATTAGATGGTACTAAACAAATTATTATTGTTAAAGATAGTGTTATTGCTTCTACAGAAAATAGAGTAGCAGTTAAAGATAGTACTATTGCTTTATATGTTAAAAAAGAAGATAACTACAAAGGTATTATGCTTAACCAACAAACACAAATTAAAGATTGGAAATTCCAACACAGTATTTTACAATTAGAAAATACAAAATTAAAAACTAAAAACAAATTTACTAAAATAGGTGCTGGTTTAATAGCTGGTGGTTTAGTATATTTGATGTTAGTAAAATAATCCCTACCCATGCAAGCCCCGCTATAGTCTCAGTATTATAGCTCTCTAACCCGGCCCCGTAAGGTCGGGTTTTCTTTATATATTTATATACATGAGTCAAGCTAATATTAAAGAAATAATAAAGCAGGAGTATATCAAGTGCGCTACTGATCCTGTACATTTTTTCCGTAAATACTGTTATATTACACACCCAATTAAGGGAAGAGTATTATTCCATCTATATCCATTTCAAGAAGATGTATTAAATGATTTTAGAAATAATCGTTTTAGTATCATTAATAAATCAAGACAATTAGGTATATCAACACTATCTGCAGGATATTCATTGTGGACAATGCTATTTAATAAAGATAAAACAGTACTTTGTATAGCAACTAAGCAAGAAACTGCCAAAGGAATGGTTGAAAAGGTACAGTTTATGTACAATAATCTACCTTCTTGGTTAAAAGGTAATCAAAAACCTGTATCAGATAATAAATTATCACTAAAATTATCCAATAACTCTCAAATAGTTGCCACATCAGCTGCATCAGATGCAGGTCGATCTTACGCAGTATCTTTATTATTGATAGATGAGGCTGCGTTTATTGAGGGTATTGATAAAATATATACAAGTATTAAACCTACAATTGCAACTGGTGGAGGTATAATTGCGTTATCTTCTCCAAATGGGGTTGGTAATTGGTTTCATAGAATGTATGCTGAAGCTGAAATAGGTAAAAATGACTTCAAAGCAATTAAACTAAGATGGAATTTACACCCAGATAGAGATGAATCCTGGGAGCAAAGAGAAAGAACAAATATGTCACCTCGTGAGTTTGCTCAAGAATACGACTGTGACTTTTTAGGATCTGGTAACTCAGTAATTGAACCCGACTTATTATCATTTTATGAAGAAACATTTGTACAAGATCCGGTCGAGCGCCGCTTTATGGGTGGCGACTTTTGGATTTGGCAGTATCCTGATTATAGTAAGCAGTATATTGTATGTGCTGATGTTGCTCGTGGAGATAGTAGCGACTTTTCTGCTTTCCATATCATTGATGCGACAACTTGTGAGCAAGTGGCAGAATATAAATCGCAGATCGACACGCGCACTTTTGGAAACATGCTCGTTTCTGTTGCTACTGAGTATAATAATGCTTTGCTTGTGGTGGAAAATGCGAATATCGGATGGGATGTAATTAATACAATTATAGAAAAAGGATATCAAAAACTATATTATTCACCTCGTGCTTATGGTGAAATGCATATAGATAAATGGATGGATAAAATGGAAAAGGAACAAACAGTTCCTGGTTTTACCACATCTGCTAAAACAAGACCTCTTGTTGTAGCAAAAATGGAGTCGTATATTCGTGAGAAGGCTTTTACTTTTCGTTCTAAACGTTTGTTAGAAGAATTACGTGTGTTTATTTGGCAACACGGTAAGGCTCAAGCACAAAACGGATATAATGACGACTTAGTAATGTCTTTAGGAATAGGATTATTCACAAGAGACACAGCAATGAAATTCTACGAACAAGGAATGGATCTGAATCGAGCGATGGTATCTAATATTACTAGAACTAGCTATGAAATGGGTCCATTACTACCTAGTGGACAATCAAATCCATTTTCGATGAATGATGGCCGTGGGGGAGTTGAAGATGCATCATGGATACTAGGATAATAAATATTTATACATATAAATAAAACAACATAATGGCAGATAACCAACCAGGTTTATTTAATAGATTAACACGCTTATTTAGTACTGATGTAATCATACGAAATGTAGGTGGTAGTCAACTAAAGGTAATAGATGTAGACAAAATTCAATCCTTTGGTAATGTAAAAACCAACGCACTTATAGATAGATTTACTAAACTTCATCGTTATGGTGCTAATATGCCATATAACCCAACGATGAATTACCAAACACTTCGTATTCAGTTGTATACTGATTATGAGGCAATGGATACAGATTCTATCATCGCTTCTACTTTAGATATCATCTCAGATGAATCTACTCTTAAAAATGAAATGGGTGAAGTATTACAGATTAGAAGTGCTGATGAAAATATTCAACGTATTTTATATAATTTATTTTACGATGTTTTAAATATTGAATTTAATTTATGGTTGTGGATTAGAAACATGTGTAAATATGGTGATTTTTATTTACATATGGAAATTGCTGAAAAATTCGGTATTTACAATGTAACACCATTATCAGTATATGATATGGTTCGTGAAGAAGGACAAAATCCTGAAAATCCATCTTACGTATGTTTTAGAATCGATCCAATGGTAATCGCTGCTGGTGGTATTAGTTCACGTGTTAAAGATAGAGATGGTAAAATTAAATTTGAAAACTACGAAATAGCTCACTTTAGACTATTAACAGATGCTAACTATCTACCTTATGGTCGTTCATACATTGAGCCTGCTCGTAAAACATATAAGCAATATGTGCTAATGAAAGATGCGATGTTGCTACATCGTATTACTCGCGCCCCAGAAAAACGTGTATTCACTGTAAATGTTGGTAATATACCACCACATGAAGTTGATGCATATATGCAGAAGATAATACAAAAGATGAAGAAAACTCCATACATGGATCATCAAACTGGCGATTATAATCTGCGTTATAATTTACAAAACATGATGGAAGATTTTTATCTTCCAACTCGTGGAAATGATACAGCAACTAAAATTGATACTCTTAAAGGATTAGAATATGGTGGAATTGAAGACGTAGTATTCCTACGTGATGAAATGTTAGCTGCGCTTAAGATACCAAAAGCATATTTTGGATTTGAAAAAGATCTACAAGGTAAAGCTACATTAGCTGCTGAAGATATTAGATTTGCTCGTACAGTTGAACGTATTCAACGTGTTGCTTTATCTGAGCTATATAAAATGGCATTAGTACATTTATATGTTCAAGGATATGAAGGTGAATCATTGGCTAACTTTGAATTATCGTTAACTGTTCCGTCAATCATCTATGAACAAGAAAAAGTTGCATTGTGGAAAGAAAAAGTTGACCTAGCTAAATCAATTCAAGATACTAACCTATTACCTTCAGATTGGATCTATGATAATATATTCCAATTCAGTGAAGATGAGTTTGATGAATACCGTGATCTAGTAATCGAAGATAAAAAACGAGTATTTAGAATGGCTCAGGTTGAAAACGAAGGTAATGATCCGGCTAAAACAGGTAGATCATTTGGTACACCACACGACCTAGCATCATTGTATGGTAAAGGTAGAGCAGGAATGAATGTTGATGGTCCTGTACCTCCTGGATACGATGAAAAACGTCCTATTGGCCGTCCTATAGAGAAAGCATCAATGATCAATACACAAGACGATCCATTGGGTAAAGATAGATTAGGTAGAAAAGATAATAATACATTATATACTGCTAATATACCTAGTGAAGATGGCACACCAAAAGGTGGATCACCCGTTGGTTTATCTGAATTAAATAAACACAAAGGATTGTTTGAGGGTATGAACATAGCTCGTAAGACATTAGTGTTTGGACCTGACCAGGAACCATCACTATTAGATGAGAAAAATATTAAGGACATATAATAAATACATATTTATTGATAGTAATTTCTATGGCATACTTATACCGACATATTAGATTGGATAAAAACGAACCCTTTTACGTAGGGATTGGGTCCGATAGTGATTATAAAAGAGCATATAATAAAAAGGGTAGAAATAAACATTGGAATAATATTACTAATAATGTACCATACGAAGTTGAAATAATAGCAGAAGATTTAACTTGGGAACAAGCTTGTGAGAAAGAAATTGAATTTATTAAATTGTATGGTAGAAGTGATTTAAAATTAGGAACATTAGTTAATATGACAGATGGGGGTGAAGGACAATATGGTAGAATAGTAAAGGATGCGACAAAATTATTATTAAGTAATGATAGAAAAGGAAAATCATTTACTAAAGGAAAAACATGGAAGTGTAAAAATAGTGTAAGTGATGAAACAAGAAATTTAATAAGCCAAAACATAGAAAGAGCACTTAAAATAAAGAAAGCTAATAGTTTCTATGTTAGTCAATATGATTTACAAGGTAATTTTATTCAAGAATTCCAATCAGTAACAGAAGCAAAAATAAAAACAAACATTCAAACTATAGATAAAGCTGCTAGAGGAAATAACAAAACGGCAGGTGGATTTATATGGAAATACAAATAAATATGCATAAGATTAAGCATTCAAAGTTTAAAAATTCAGGTATATTATTTGAATTACTGGTTAGGCAGATTGCAAGTGACACTGTATCTAATAAAGATTCAGCCGCTATTGGAATAGTTAGAAAATATTTTAACAAATCTGAATTAGCTAAAGAATATAAATTATACCAAGCGTTAATTACACCTAAATCTCTTAGCGAAGCTAAAGCCGAAACGTTTATCAATTCAACGTTAGAGGCTTCTTTGCGTTTGAATAAAACCGCTTTACGTAAAGAGAAATATAATATAATTAAAGAAATTCGTGATCATTATGATATTGAGGAATTCTTTAAGGCAAAAATTAACCATTATAAACAATATGCCGCTGCATTTAATTTAATTGAAGCACACAATTCATTAGAATTTACTGAACCACAGCACATTATTGATAATAAGATTACCTTATTAGAGCACATCACACGTAAAGAAATTGACAAGGAAAGTGTAAAAGACCGTGTAATGGAAGAATTTACTAATATGGATAAAGGATCTCGCATATTGGCTTATCGTATGTTGTTGGAGAAATTCAATAGCAAATACGCTACATTATCAGATCGTCAAAAATTAATATTAAAAGAATTTATTAATAATATCTCCAACACAACTAAATTGAGAGATTTCGTTAATAAAAATTTTACAATAATTAATGAACAAATTACCAAAATTATACCTACAGTAGCTGATAAAACAACTCAGATTAAATTAGCTGAGGTAATTACATTATTACATCCATTAGATAAAACACAAAATGTAAAAGATGAAAACATTATTTCTCTTTTACAATATTATCAATTGATTGAAGAATTAAAGGCAGTTAGGTAATGGATATCAAAGAATATATTAAATCACTTGTATACGATATGTTAGACGAAATGTCTGTTTCTGGTGATGTTGGTGGTTATTTAACTCCTCAAGCATTTGCCAAAAAAGGACAAGGTCTAAATGCAGCTACTAAACAAGCACAAAGATCAGGATGGAAATTAGCAGGTGGAATGCCTAAAAATTCCAAAGTACTTGATTATAAAGAATTATGGAAAGGTAAAAAATCCGCTATGAACGAAACATTACTACAAATTATCGAGCAAGAATTACTTAACGAAGTAACATACAATAAATTTAAAAACGATGTAAAATTCCGTACTAAAAACGAACAACTTCACAAAGCAATTCGTGAAGTAAAACGTAAATTACAAGAAATTGATCGTATTGTAGAATATACATCTCGTATGAAGCAAGAATTAAGTGAAGGTGAGGAAGGTATAAAATATTGGAAAGCAACCCAAAATAACGTTTCCAAAATATCAGAAATGGTAAACCATCTTAACAATAAAATTAAAAATCTCCAGCAGTAATGGCAAAGAGTAAAGGCGGTGGTGAAATCCACAAAATATCATTCGGTAAGCGTAAAAAAGGTAAAGCAAAAAAATCATATAACAAGCACGATCATTCTGAAAGAAACTATCGTGGACAAGGAAAAGCATAATAACTATGAAAAGTATAAAACAACAGTACATTGATTTAATGGAAGGCAGAATGTCCCAACATAACTTCATGAGAAGTTTACGTATGACAATGCCTCAATACGTTACTAATGTAACTTCATTTAAAGATTCAGTTAGAATCCTTAAAAATAAGGGTATACTAAGTGAAGCATATGCTAATGAAGCTCTTTCTTATGACTATAATGGTAAAAAATTATATGTTGATAATCAAAGCGGAGAACCAGATGCCCCGGGAGGAAAAGTATCATTATACGATGAAGAAGAAAATGAATATATTGGTACTATTTCTTCAATAGATAGAGAAGGATTTATATCTGTTGATCCTGAATCAATTCAACCAGCAAATGGTGAAGATGAAGATGCTGAATTTATTGACATGATTGCTAAAGCAGAAGAAGAAGAAGCAGGTAAATACACTAAATTTGATGATTTTGAAGGTGGACTTAGTGAAGCTAAAAAGAAAAAAGAACCTAAAGCCGAAATACATCCAAATCAAATCCACCCACAAGAATTAAGGATGGGTATTAAAGTTGAATTGGAACATACAGATGATTTAGATAAAGCTAAAAAAATTGCTTTAGATCATTTAGCTGAAAATCCATTCTACTATACAGCACTTAAACTTTCAGGAATTGAATCACCTTCAACTCCAAAATATAAAGCCCCAGTAGCCTTTAAAAAAGAAGTAACAGCTGCCGTTGAATTAGTTGATAAAATTAATGCAATGAAGCCGGTTAAAGGTGTTGAAAAAGCTAAAGCATCATCAAATAAAGCTAAAAAAGAAACTAATAGCGGTGTTAAAGGTGTTGAAGAATTAACCCATAATGCTAAATCAGTTCGTGGTTTACAAAAGTTTGCTGCTACTGGCGGTAAAATGAAAGCTGTAAGAGAAGGTCAATTAAACGAAGGTGGTGAATGGACAATTACAGGTACACTTACTAAAGATGAGCAAACTGAATTAAAGAATATGATTGGTAATTATGATTTAGATGTTCAAGCTACCGATGATACTCTTGAAACAACTATTTCACATCCAATGTACAATGATAAATCTTTGGAACAAGCTCTTAAACAAGTAAGAGGAATGTTACCAAAGAACTCATCATTTAGACCTGGTGTTGATTTAGGTAAATATGATTTAAAATCAATGCTAGAAAAAATGGTACGTGAAGTATTAGATGAAATGTATGATGGTCGTGACGATATGAATGCTCAATATGCTCAAGACGAAATTAAATAATATGAACAAATCATTATTAATAGACCACACACCATTTCAATCAGCTAATCTAACAATACTAGAAAATAAACAGTTAGGTGAAGGTAAAAATCTTGTTACTCTTGTAGGTAAACTACAAGAAGCCGAACAAAAGAATGGTAATGGTCGTGTATATCCTCGCGAAATTCTTGAAAGAGAAGCCAAAAAATATGCAGATGGTCCTGTAAAAACTCGCACTGCTCTAGGAGAACTCGATCATCCTGAAGCATCTGTTGTAAATTTATCTAACACTTCACACGTAATTACTGAAGTATGGTGGAAAGGAAACGACTTAATGGGTAAATTACAACTATTACCTACACCAGCTGGTAACATTGCTAAAGCATTAGTAATGGCTGGTATTCCACTTGGAATATCATCTCGTGGTATGGGTAGTGTTAGACAATTAGGTGAAACAGTAGAGGTACAAGACGACTTCGAGTTGCTCTGCTGGGACCTTGTTAGTGTTCCCTCTACTCCAATGGCTTACATGTCATTAGCTGAATCTAAGCAACATAAATCTACAAAAGATTATAGTAAAGTAAACAGTTTAATAACTGAAATCATTTGTAACGCAACTGGTGTTTGTCCGTTGTGCTAAAATAAAATAAAATGGCAAAAGCAAAACCAAAACCAAGACCGATGATATCAAGAAAAAACGGTCTCAAACATAGAAAACGAATAGACCAAAATAATAAGATATTAGCTAAATATTAGCGGTTTTAAATATCTACATATATTTATGGGCATCCTACAATAGGTTGCCCATTCTTTATGCAACCTCGGGTATATTACAAAACCCCACATTAAGATTCCTAATAATCTTATTTCCGTAATCAAATTTAAGGAGAAAAACAAAATGAGTAACAAAGACTTATTCAAAGAGGCTATCGCCGACGCTAAAGCCGTTCGCGAAGCTGCGTTAGCAAACGCAAAAGTTGCTCTTGAAGAAGCTCTCGCTCCAAAACTTCAATCTATGTTAGCTGCAAAGTTACAAGAGATGGATATGGACGATGCTGAAGAAGAGAAACTTGAAGAAAAATCACTCGGTCAAGACACTTATCGTACTGACGATTTCCAACATGTTGGCGCTAGAGAAAGACATGCTGCACTCGAAGAAAACGAAGAAGAACTTGAAGAAGATTTCGACTTATCCTCTATCTTAGCTGAATTAAGCGATGATGAAGAAAAACCTGAAATGAACGAAGCCGAAGAAGAAGAAGAAGCTGAAGACGAAGAAATGGAAGCTGAAGAAGACGAAGCTGAAATGGAAGACGAAGAAGCCGAAGATGAATCTGAAATGGAAAACATCACAGACTTAACTATGGATGAACTCAAAGACATTATTAAAGACATCATCTCATCTGAAATGGGTGGCGACGAAATGGACGCTGACATGGGAGATATGGGTGGTGAAGAAGAAATGTCAATGGATCTCGGTGGTGAAGAAGGTGGTGAAGAAGTTGGTATCGAAATGGAAGGTGAAGAAGAAGAAATCGACGAAATCGATTTAGAAGAATTATTAGCTGAACTCGACGCACTTGGTGAAGGTGACGACGAAAACGAAGGTATGTATGAAGCTAAAAAGAAGAAAGAAGATGACAAAAAAGACGATATGAAAGAGGCAATCGATACAATCGAAACTCTTCGTAACGAACTTAACGAAGTTAATCTTCTTAACGCTAAGTTGCTTTATGTAAACAAAGTATTCAAAGCTAAGAATTTGAACGAATCACAAAAACTCAAAGTAATTGCCCAGTTTGACAAAGCAACTACTGCGAAAGAAGCCAAAGCTATTTTTGAATCAATGAATAATGCTATCGCAAAATCTAAGAAAAGCACTATCAAAGAATCATTAGGGTTTGCTTCTAAAGCTGCTGGTGTAGCACCTAAAAAACAAATTGTTGAGGTAAACGAAACAATGTCTAGGTGGCAAATGCTCGCAGGTATTACTAAATATTAATTTTTAAAAACACAAAATCGTTTAAAATGAACGTACAACAATTACTTGAATCATCCAACCAATACAAAAATGTAATGGATGACGCTAAAAAATTGTCGAATAAGTGGGAAAAATCCGGCCTTTTGGAAGGTATCAAAAACACTAACGACAGGAACACAATGTCAATGTTGCTTGAAAACCAAGCTAAACAATTGATTACTGAAACTTCTCAAACTGGTACTCAAGCTGGTGGTGCTGGCGCTTATAACGGCGAAAGCTGGTCTGGTGTTGCCTTGCCATTGGTTCGCCGTGTATTTGGTGAAATCGCTGCTAAAGAATTCGTTAGTGTACAGCCAATGAACTTACCTTCTGGTCTCGTATTCTATCTTGACTTCAAATATGGTACCACTTCTAACCCATTTGTTAACAATGGTTCTCTTTACGGAGCTAATGCTTCTAACAACGTAACTGACATCAACTCCGCTTCTTTGTATGGTGCTGGTAAGTTTGGTTATTCTATCAACCAATACACCCAATCTGGTACAAATGCTGTTACTGCTTCTGCTGCTAACTGGGCTGATTTTAACTTTGATTCTAACTACTCAGCCTCTGCTGCTCAGTACACTAAAATCAATGTTGCTTTACCAAGCAATGCTGATCCATTGGGAGTTCGTGCTTTTATTATCACTTCTGGTTCTATAGGTGTTGCTCAAAACTTGCAAGCATTTACTACAATCAATGCTGCTCAAACTACAGCTTCATTCCTTGTTACTTCTTCTGTAGTATCTGCAGGTGCTGCTGGTGCTTTAGGTGGTGGTGTAGTATTATTCTATGATGTAGCTCCAACTGCTACTAGCCGTGGTGATTTTGAAGATGGCCAAACTAAAACTAACGCTCCTTCTACAATTGCTATTCCTGAAATCAACGTTCAGTTGAAATCTGAAGCAATCGTTGCTAAAACTCGTAAGTTGAAAGCACAATGGACCCCAGAATTTGCTCAAGACCTTAACGCTTACCATAGTGTTGATGCTGAAGCTGAATTGACTGGTATCTTGTCTCAATACATCTCTATGGAGATTGATCTTGAAATCCTCGATATGTTGATCCAAAACGCTTACACAACTGAAAGGTGGTCTGCTGTTAACAACTCAGCTTTAGATGCAACTGGTGCTTCTACAAGCTTGGGATATTATAACACACAAGGTGGTTGGTTCCAAACCCTCGGTACTAAATTACAGAAGGTTTCTAACATCATCCATCAGTTGACCCTCCGCGGTGGTGCTAATTTCCTCGTTACTTCTCCAACCGTAGCTACAATCCTCGAATCAATCCCTGGATTTGCTGCTGATGGCGATGGCGAGAAAATGGAATTCAACTTCGGTATCCAAAAGGTTGGTTCTCTTAACAGTCGTTACAAGGTTTACAAAAACCCTTACATGACTGAGAACGTAATCTTGATGGGTTACAAAGGTGCTCAATTCCTTGAGTGTGGTGCTGTATTTGCTCCATATGTTCCGTTGATCATGACTCCGCTTCTTTACGATCCTAACACCTTCACTCCTAGAAAAGGATTGATGACTAGGTACGCTAAGAAGATGATCCGCCCAGATTACTATGGTAAGATCTACGTAGCTGGTTTAAATACCCTTTAATAACAATTGAGAGCTAGCCCCGTAAGGCTAGTTCTCTTTTTAAATCGTTTAAAATGAACGTACAACAATTATTAGAAAGCTCAAACCAATACAAAAATGTAATGGATGACGCTAAAAAATTATCATCTAAGTGGGTTAAATCTGGCCTTTTGGAAGGAATTAACAACGTTAATGATAAAAACACAATGTCAATGTTGCTTGAAAATCAAGCAAAACAATTGATCTCTGAAGCTTCCCAAACAGGTACTCAAGCTGGTGGCGCTGGCGCTTACAATGGTGAGAGTTGGAGTGGAGTTGCTTTACCACTAGTACGTAGGGTATTTGGAGAAATTGCAGCGAAGGAATTCGTTTCAGTTCAACCAATGAACTTACCTTCTGGTCTCGTATTCTATCTTGATTTCAAATATGGTACTAATGATGTTCACTTCCCTAATGGAGGATCATTATATGGTGCTAATGCATCTACAAATGTAACTGATATTACTTCTGAATCACTTTATGGTGCTGGACAATTTGGATATTCTATTAACCAATTCTCAGCTTCTATTTCAGCTGTAACTGGTGCTTTAGCTACATGGGCTGATTTTAACTTTGATTCAGATTTTTCAGCTTCTGCTGCTTCTAATCAATATAGGAAACTTTTAGTTCCTCTACCTGCTCCCGCTGATTTGTTTGCTGCTCGCAGCTTCTTTATTAGTGGAAGTATATTATCTGGTTCAACAAGCTTAGGTACTTATGGTATAGCTCAACAGTCAGCATTACAAGCTTTTATCACTGTAACAAACAGTACCGCTTCTTTCCTCTTAACATCATCTTTGTTCTTTGGATCAGGTTCAGTACTTGTTCCTGGAAGTGGTTCAAATGCTACTCAAACTACTATTTTATATTTTTCCGTAGCTCCATCTGCAACTGCTCGTGGTGACTTTGAAGATGCTTCTGTTAGTGGTGGTTCTGGTGTTGCTGGAGGTAATGGTGGTTATCCAAGTAACTTGTCTAACACTACAATCTCTATTCCTGAAATCAACGTTCAGTTGAAATCTGAAGCAATTGTAGCCAAAACAAGGAAATTAAAGGCACAATGGACACCTGAATTTGCACAAGATCTTAACGCTTACCACTCAGTTGATGCTGAAGCTGAATTGACAGGAATTTTATCTCAATATATTTCTATGGAAATTGATCTTGAGATTTTAGATATGTTGATTCAAAATGCATACACAACTGATAGATGGTCTGCAGTTAACAACGCATCTTTAAGTTCAACCGGTGCTTCTACTGATCTTGGATATTACAACACACAAGGTGGTTGGTTCCAAACACTTGGAACTAAACTCCAAAAAGTATCCAATATCATCCACCAGTTAACTTTAAGAGGTGGTGCTAATTTCCTCGTAACTTCTCCTACTGTTGCAACTATCTTGGAATCAATTCCTGGATTTGCAGCTGACGGTGATGGTGAGAAAATGGAATTCAACTTCGGCATTCAGAAAGTTGGTAGCTTGAACAGTCGTTATAAAGTTTACAAGAACCCATATATGACTGAAAACGTAATCCTTATGGGTTATAAAGGCGCCCAATTCTTAGAATGTGGTGCTGTGTTCGCTCCATATGTTCCATTGATTATGACTCCGCTTCTTTACGATCCAAATACTTTCACACCAAGGAAAGGTTTGATGACTCGTTACGCAAAGAAGATGATCCGCCCAGATTACTATGGTAAAATTTATGTTGCTGGTTTAAATACCTTGTAATATAAATCGTAATAATTAGCCCCGTAAGGCTAAAATAAAAGACCCGAGTTTGATACTCGGGTCTTCTTTTTGTATATTTATACATGTATGAAAAAATGTAAAAAATGTAGTATTAATAAATCACTAGATCAATATTGTAGAAAAAAAGATACTCCTGACGGATATCATATCTATTGTAAAGGATGTAGGAGTGAAAAACATAAAATAGAGTATACAAACAACAAGGAAATACATCTTAAACGTACTAATAAATGGCATAAAGAAAATAGAGATCGCCATAATGAATTGATGAAATCTCACTACCATTCTAACAAAGATTATTACCGCCAATGGAATCAAACTAAATATGATACAGATCCACTCTTCCGCCTCCGCCACGCAATCAACGCTCTTATACACCACCACCTTAAAGAAGGTAAATCACAAAGCAGCATCGACTACCTAGACTGTACAATACAAGAATATAAAGCATATCTTGAGCCACTATTTACACCAGAAATGAATTGGGAAAATTATGGTTCATATTGGGAAATAGATCATATATATCCTTTAGCTAAAGGTGGATCATTTCATTACACTAACACACAACCACTTACTATAACTGAAAATAGGGTTAAATCCGATTCATTATTATGATTTGTTTTTTCATATTTATATGAAACAAATAAATCGTTTATGAAAGAACCGAATCGTGTACGTAAAAACGAAATCAAGGCAATCAATGTTTTACAGTTAAATGAAGAGCAAAAAGAAGCAAAAAGGTTAATAGTAGAAAATCAAATAGTAATAGTAACAGGTAGAGCAGGTAGTGGTAAATCATTAGTATGTGCTCAAGCAGCATTAGATTTTCTTAAGAAAAAACAAATAGACTGCATTTATAATACAAGAGCCGCTATTGAGGTAGGTAAATCATTAGGATATCTTCCAGGAGCATTAAGTGAAAAATTTGATCCATATATGGAAGCCCTTATTGAAAATCTCAATAAATGTTGCACTGATAAAAATGAAGTAACTAAATTACTTCAAGATGAAAAAATTAAAGCACTACCAGTACAATTTATTCGTGGTAAAACCATTGACGATATATTAATCGTTGAAGAGGCACAAAACCTAACTAAAGGTGAGATGCTAGCCATATTGACACGCTTAGGAAAAACTGGTAAAATTGTTATTAACGGTGACAATGAACAGACCGATATCAAAACGTTAACGGGTGAAATAAACGGTTTAAGCTATGCTATCGAATTATCTAAAAAAATAGAGGAAATTAAGTGGATTAAATTGAAAGAGAACCACCGCTCTGATTTAGTAGGTAAGATACTTGAACACGAATATGGAAAGTAATAGCTATCCAATATTTATACGTGTTAAATACTACTTAAATAATGGGCGCAAAAGCAATAAATCTAAAAAAACTGTGGGATGAATATTACGGTGATACATCGTATTTAAATCCTGTCAAATGTAATACACCATTTGAATATTATACAAACGACCCTGAATTCGTTCGTGACGCAAAAAGTTGCACACGCTTTGTATCACAGCGCTTAGGCGCTAGTGGATTGGGTCTTACACAACTTAATATTAGTGACTTAACTGTATATGCTGCTTTTGAAGAAGCAGTTACTACATATGGTAATTTAGTTTATCAATACAAAATTAGAGATCAATTTATTAATATTGAAGGATCAGATGCTGCTCCTTTCAATAATAATACTGTTACTTTTGTTAATAGTATTGATATTAACTCCCCAGTAACTTGGTCTGCTGCTAGATTAGCTACATATGCTGATATTAATTACGATACACATTTTTCTCAATCAATTGTTAATGGAGGTGTATATGTAATATCTGCTTCTGTAAATAATTTTGTGTTACCTAATATTGATTATGTAAAATCAATTACATTAGCTACAGAATTTGTAACAGTAAATACTGGTTTAACTGTTGATTTAAGTACATATGTTTATAATCAATTAAATAGAACCGGAGGTCCAACAAGTGCCTCTGTTATTACCTCTGGTGAAAGCCATGTTTACTTATTTACTACTAGCCCACAAATAGCAGGAGGAAATGCAATATTTGGAACTGGATCTATACCAACAGTTTATATTCAAGATAGCTTAGAACCTGAATTAAATAATAAGTTAATTACTAATAACCTTGCCAATTTAACTACTACTATTGCTGATGATTATGCTTCAGAAGCTGGAATTGGTGGTAACTTTAATGTAATAACAGGTTCTGTAGATATGAAAAGTGGAGTCCAAAACTATGATTTAAATGCCTGGGCTGCCGATTCAGCATCATTAGATGCTGGTGATAGAATTGAAATCAGAAGAGTATTTTATGAAGAACCACCCGCAATCGTTCGTTACTTTGACCCATACGCAGGTACAGGTACTGGTATACAATCATTATTGGAAACTTTTGGATTTGGTCAATTTTCTCCTGGTATTAACTTCTTATTAATGCCAATTAACTTTGATGTTCAAAAAATTCAAGCAATTGAATTTAATGATCAAATTAGGAAAGCAGCTTTTTCATTTAATCTAGTAAATAATCAACTAAAAATATTCCCTATTCCTGATAGAGATAAAAGATTATTTTTTGAATACGTTAAAATAAGTGAAAAGTATAATCCTGTAAAGGATGCTAGAACAAATCTTGTTACTGATGTAATGAATGCTCCTTTTAGAAATCCAATCTATTCTAAAATTAATACTGTAGGTAGAACTTGGATTTTTAAATATACTTTAGCATTAAGTAGAGAAATTGAAGCTCATATTCGTATTCAATTTGCTAATGTTAATGTACAAGGTGTAGGTTCACTTCAAGGATCTGAGTTAGTAGCTGACGCTAGAACAGAAAAAGATCAATTGATAACAGAATTGAAGGAAATGTTGAATGAAACATCACGTAAAGGTCAATTAGAGCGTAAACAACTCGAAGCTGGATTTATGAGAGATACATTACAACAAATACCTTTACCAATTTATATATTCTAATGAAGCAATTTTTAGGAGTACAAAGGTATATTAACTTAGGCGATTGTGACCCTGGAAATTTTCCAGACACAGCCCCTACAGCTTCGGCTACTAAACCAGGTGCTCCTTCAACTCCTTCAGGCCCACCTGCTGGCGTTACTATAATTAACAATTATATAGATCAAGCTATACAAGCACAAATCAACTTTTCAAATATGAAAGTTGGTTATTTTAAAATTGATTTATATAAAACAACAGTTAATATGTATGGTGAAGCAACTGAAAAATGGTATTATCCTCCATTTGAAGTAAAATGTTTAATTGAAAGAGGAGATTTTGCTTATACTGATACTGAATATGGTCCTGATATAAATCAGACTATGACAATTAAGATACCAAAACTAAATATAGACGAAACTGGATTAAATTTTACTCCTGAAGTAGGAGATATAATAACTGATCAAGAAAGATACTACCAGGTAAATACAGTAGATAGATCATTTATAACAATACCAGGAGCAGGAGATGCAGAATCAACAGTTGGAACCCCAGGACAAATAGTTTTATATTCATTAGGTGCTTACTTAACAAGAACAACACAACTTAACTTAATAAAATATAGCTAATGGGATTATTAGGTAAAATATTATTAAATGAAGGCATCACAATTTTTAGGTGTGATGTACTTATTAAAACAAGAGCAGATCAAAATAAAGTAGAAATTTATAATGAAATTAGAGCTCTAAATGGTGTTGTTGTTGTTACTATTGAACAAAGTGACTTTTTAAATCAAAAGGCAACTAAAGATTATGAATATTCTTTACTTAAAATAAAATATATTGGTAGAGGGGATGCAAAGTCTTCAATTAAAGATATTGGTATAGATGCTGTAACCAAGAACCGTGTTCCGGGCCTATTGCAGTTTATACCTCGGTACAATACAATTAATAAAGTAGGATCATATTAATATTATAAAGATGAAATTATTAGACATTTTACAGGAATTAGATCGTCCAAAGCAAATATATGCTGATAGAAACCCAAATAAACAAGTTACTATTGCTGATTTAACTCCTGAAGAAAAGGATGAATTATTTGCAAAAGGATCTTTATTAGTAAAGATGCCTGCTGATCCTAATCGCCCTGAAACAAGTGCGTCTCAAGTAATTAACTTACCTAAAATGGATCAAGTTAAAAAAGACATCATTCAATATAAAAAAGAATTTGATGTATTTATGTTTTCTACTGACCCTGATATTCAGGCAATAGCAAAAGAAATAAATAAAAATTTTAACCAATTATATAGAGTATTAAATGCTCTTGATAAATCTATTGATTTAAAAAAAAGAGGTAGAATATAATGCCAAGAGATAGAAAACCAATACCAAAAAACCAAGCTGAAATAGTACAAGATACTATTACACCTTACCTTAATCAGGGAAAGCCGATTAGTCAAAATGTGTTCACTCATCGTGATAATAGAGCATTAAACACTACTCGTAAAACTGATAAGATAAAGGATATTACTATTGGTTTAGAGGATATTGATTCTGCTTTAATGTATTATTTTAAAAATATTATTAAACCAACTGTAGTACAAGATGGAAATAGAATAGATGTTCAAGTAATGTATGGCTCTCCTGAACGTTGGCAATCAGTTCAAGCAGATGGTTATTACAGGGATACTAATGGTAAAGCTGTTTTTCCTCTTATAATGTATAAGAGAAGTGGTATTGAAAAAAATAGAAATTTAGGTAATAAAATAGATGGTAATCTTGCTTCTTTATTTCAAACGTTTGAAACAAGATACAATCAAAGAAACCAATATGATAGATTTTCTATTTTAAATAATAGAATTCCATCAAAACAATACTATGTTTCTGTAGTACCTGATTATGTTACTATAACATATGATTGTGTTTTGTTAACAAATTATGTAGAACAAAACAATAAACTAATTGAGGCTATTGAATATGTTTCTGACTCATATTGGGGTGATGCTAATAGATGGCAATTCAGAACATCATTAGATAGTTTTGGTGTTACAAACACTATCAACACAGGCGAAGATAGAGTATCTTCTACTACTGTTAGTCTAAAAGTAAATGGATATCTTATTGCTGATAGTATTAATCAACATCTATCAGACACTAATATGCATTATTCTCCTGCTCAAATTATATTTGGTCTAGAAGTAGTTGAAAGTGTTAATAAAGCTTATGTTCCTTCTTCACAAATTATTAATGCTCAACAAGGAGGTTCAACATCATTCATTAGTGGTAATGGTGATATAGCTACTTTTGCTGCTCCATCTCCATTTATATCAGGACAGTCATTAGAAACTACTTCTTTTGTTGGTGATGGAATAAATATAACCAACAACAATGAATTCTACTCAGGACTAACCCCAGAAGATTTAGCTTATTTATCAACTAATATTACAAAAGTAGCAAATACTGTTACAACAAGTACAGCAACCTTTATTGGAGCTTCATTCCTTGAACCATCAGTTGGTTCACAGCTACCACCAACTTCTGTAAGTAATTTTTCATTTTTTGTTAATGGTATTGCTTTAACCAGCGGTTCAATTAGTGGATTTGGTTCAGACGGAGGTGGTAATCTTATATTAACTGTTAATACTGGCAATTTAGGGTATACTTTAGTTTCAACAGATGAAGTTACAGCAATAGGTAAATTTGCATAACAATGGCTTTAATTAGACTAGAACAAATATTATCACCATTACGCGCTTCAGGCAGTAATCTTTATATGTCTGGATCATTTGCAGTAACAGGTTCTGCAACTTTCATTCAGGGCTCTTCAAGTTCATTTGCTATTGCCTCTTCAGGATCATTATATATTATAGATAATCCTCCAACAACAGGTTCACTAGAGGGAAATCCACTGGACGGAGGATCGTTTTAAGTCATATTTATATGTGACTTACATAAGTCACAAAATCCGGGTACATACCCATAAAAGGATCCATAAATATGGCAGTTGACATTAAATTAAAACGTAGTGCCGTCCCTGGCAAAATCCCAAGTACTTCTTCATTAGAACTGGGTGAATTAGCTCTTAATACCTATGATGGTAAAGCTTATTTTAAAAAACAAATAGGTGCTACCGAATCTATAGTAGAACTAACTTCTACTAGTGGTTCCATCTTATCAGCATCATATGCTAACTATGCTGCTAATGCAGGATCTGCATCATATTCAAACTTTGCTTCAACTGCCTTAAGTTCATCATTTGCAAACCAATCAGCAAATGCTGCTAGTGCCTCTTATGCTTTAAGTGCATCTTATGCTAGTAATACAACAAGTGCATCTTATACTCTAACATCATCTTATGCTAATAATGCAACAAGTGCATCTTACTCTAATGATGCTACAAGTGCATCTTATGCTTTAAGTGCATCTTATTCAAATACTTCAACAAGTGCATCTTATGCTTTAAGTGCATCTTACGCTGAATTTGCAGCAACCGCTTCTTCAGCAGACAACTTCTTAGTAAGAGGAACATTAACTGCTCAAACGATTGTAGCCCAAACTATTACCTCATCTACTGAGTTTATAACTGGTTCTACTAAATTTGGAACTCTTCTTACTGATACACACCAATTTACTGGTAGTGTTAGTATAACAGGTAGCTTAGGAATAAACGGAGTTGATTATAATGCAACTTCTGCTTCTTTTGATACTCGTATTACAAATAATAGTGCTAGCATAGCATCTTTATCTGCTAGTTTTACCTCATTTAGTGGGTCATATAATACTGGCTCATTTACAGGATCATTTAACGGAAATTTTACAGGATCCTTTAGTGGTTCATTAAATAATTTACAAGGTACCCCAACCCACATCCCCTTCTTTAGCGCATCTCAGATATTAGCTGATAGTGCAATGTTCCAAGTTTATGATGGGAGTGGTGTTTATAGTATAGCACTTAATGAAAATGGAGTTGATGCTTTAAATCCAGAAGCATTATTTGTTTCTCAAACAAGTACTTCTTCATTCAATGTAATTACAGGTAAAGGTAATTTAAATAATTACTTACAACTTAATATAAAAAATACCAATCAAGGTACTAATGCCTCTTCTGACGTTGTAGCCACAGCAAATAACGGTAACGAATTTGCTAACTACATTAATATGGGTATTAACAGTGAAAACTTTAGTGGTTTTCTTGGTGGTCCTAATGACGCTTATTTATTCGCTACTGGTAGCGAATTTCATATTGGTAACATTACCCCAGGTAAACATTTAGGTTTCTTTGTTGGGGGTGGAGATGTAGATACTGGTAATAAATTTGCTCTATATCCAACCAACCAACATCAGATGACTGGTTCACTGGATGTAAGTGGTAGTGTAAAAGCATTTTCATTTACCGGAAGTTTATTAGGTGATGTTACTGGTTCTTTATTTGGAACAGCCTCGTTTGCTGACAATGCTACAAGTGCTTCTTATGCTTTTAATGCTACAAGTGCTTCTTATGCCTTAAATGCATCATATGCTCTGTCTGCTTCATATGCTTTAAGTGCATCTTATGCTTTATCATCTTCAGTAGCAGTAAGTGCTTCCTATGCTTTATCTGCATCTTATGTTTTAAGTTCATCTTATGCCGCTTCGTCTTCAGTAGCAGTAAGTTCATCTTATGCCGCTTCGTCTTCAGTAGCAAACAATGCTATAAGTGCATCATTTGCTATTCAAGCTAGTACTGCATCCAGTGCTGATAATTTTACTGTTAGAGGAACATTAACAGCTCAAACTCTTGTAGTACAAACCATTACCTCATCTACCTCAATAGTTACGGGGGCAATGACTGTAAGTGGTAGTTTAACAGTATTAGGTGGGATAACAGGCAGTCTATTAGGAACATCTTCATATGCTAATAATGCTGATTTATTAGATGGACTTAATAGTACTGTATTTACCCAAACATCTTCTTTCCAAAACTATACTTCATCTACTGATAGTAAGATAGCTTCAATATATAATGCTACTAGTTCACTTCAAGCAGCTACATCTTCATTATATGCTTTCAGTGCTAGTATGCTATCATATACATCATCTAATGATAGTAAGATATCATCATTGTATGCATTTTCATCTTCAATTTTATCATTTACTTCTAGCGTAAATACACGTTTAGGAGCTTTAGAAAGTGCTACTGCTTCAATATATAATTTTACCTCTAGTGCAAATACTAGGTTAGGATCTTTAGAAAGTGCCACAGCATCATTGTATGCTTTCTCGGCTAGTATTTTAAATTTTACTAGTTCATATAGAACAGGATCCTTTACCGGATCATTTACAGGTTCTTTACTTGGAACAGCATCGTTTGCTAATAATGCAACAACAGCATCTTATGTTTTGAATGCCGTAAGTGCTTCGTTCGCTACAAATGCAACTACTGCCTCTTACGTATTAAATGCCGTGTCTGCCTCTCAAGCAGCAACAGCATCATCAGCAGACAATTTTACTGTTAGAGGAACATTAACCGCCCAAACAATAATTGTTCAAACCATTACCTCATCTATCTCAGTAGTTACTGGGTCAATGACTGTAAGTGGTAGTTTAACAGTATTACAAGGAATAACAGGTTCGTTATTTGGAACCTCTAGTTGGGCTATAAGCTCATCTCAAGCAGTTGCTGCTTTATCATCCTCATATGCTTTAAATGCTACTAGTGCCTCGTTTTCTACTAATGCAACTACAGCATCATTTGCTATAAGTGCTTCTCAAGCTGCTAATTCTGTTTTATTAAATGGTACTGGTTCATCTGTATTTGCAACAACAGGTTCAAATATCTTTATAGGCAATCAAATAGTGACTGGTAGTTTATTTACCAGTGGTTCAAACACATTAATAGGAAATACTGTTTTAAGTGGTAGTATTAATGTAAGTGGGTCTCAAACATTTGTTGGTATAAATACTATTACAGGATCTGTTAATATTACTGGTTCTACAACTCAAATAGGCAACAACACATTAATAGGAAATACAATACTATCAGGTAGTATTAATGTAAGTGGGTCTCAAACATTTAGAGGTACTCAAACACTAACAGGTTCCTTTTTAATATCAGGTTCTACTACTCAAGTAGGAAATAATACACTATTGGGCGACACTATATTAACAGGTAGTATTATAATTTCTTCTTCATATCCCGTAGGTAGTTTATCATCATCTGTACAAATATATGGTGATACTACAATGACAGGGTATCTTAAATTTGAACCCTACTCTACTAATATAGATACCTCAATATCTGCTTCTTATGTTTTTGTAAGTGGATCTACAAATGACTTATATTTTTCTCAAAACTCTGCAGGATATAATAACGTAACTCGTTTACGTTGGTTAGAAGGTAATTTATATACTGGTTTATTGCATGGCGGTTTAATTACAACACAATCGTCTACTGTATACCAAGTATCGAGTGGTAGTGGTGTTATAGTAGCAATGAATGCTTCTGTAACAACAGATCCATATCCAACAACACAATTTATTGAATGGCCTACTCTATCAGCTAGTATAGCTCCTTTGAGTGCTTCCTTCGATCAGTCTTTTATTGCAATACAGCAATCAGGAGGTACAGGCATCATTTATGCTCAAGGTACTCCATATGATAATGGGGAATTCAATACACTTATTCCAATAGGTAATGTTATTCATCAAAATCGCTCTACTATAAATGCTACAGCTACTTATCCTAGTGTAGCATATGCTTATAAACAACGATCTAGTGATTTCATTAGAGCTTTCGGCGCATTAAAGTTATCAGGATTAAATACACTTCCTAGCGGTTCAACTGCAGGAGGATTAGTAATAACAAGCGGAACTGCATATAGTGAAGGTAGAAATTATGTAACTGATCCTAATAATCCAAGCTATGTAATCGAAACAGGACAGCCCAATTCTAAAATATTTAGATATTATTCAAGTGGTTCTGGATGGGTTTATTTAACAAATGGAGGCGCTGGATTTACAGCAATAGACCCCGCACAATATAATAATAATGGAACCTTAGCATCGGTAGCTAATAATAAATGGTCTTTACAAAGAGTATTTTATTTCCCCGGAGGAGCTACTAAAGGAATCTATGTTTATTATGGCAACGCAATATATGACTCTCAGTTAGAAGCTATAGCTAATATAACAACAGAAAATTTTACAGAAGCACCCAACACAGCAGCTGGAGCTATTTTATCTGCTATTTTAGTATTACAAGGAAATGCTAATTTTACAAATACAGCAACATATTCTATTAGACAAGCTGGATTATTTAGAAACATAGGTGGTTCCGGGGGTGGTGGAAGTGCTACAACTAATAGATTAGTAGATCTATCAGATGTATTAATAACAGGCCCAACAAATGGTCAAGCTTTAGTATACGATGATGTAATTTTAAAGTGGGAAAATCAATCATTTATAAGTGCCTCTATTAGTGGAAATGCTGCAACAGCAACAACTGCTTCATTTGCTACTACAGCATTAACAGCATCATCAGCAGATAACTTCTTAGTAAGAGGAACATTAACTGCTCAAACGATTGTAGCTCAAACAATTACATCATCAACCGATTTTGTTACTGGCTCTACCCGTTTTGGTAGTTCATTATCAAACACACATCAGTTTACGGGTAGTGTATCCATAACAGGTTCATTAAATGTTGCTGGAGCAGGTATTACCGGCTCTTTATTTGGCACTTCAAGCTGGGCCCAAAACGTAGTAAGTGCATCATTCGCTACTAACGCAGCAAATGCAACTACTGCCTCTTACGTTTTACAAGCAGTAAGTGCCTCATTCGCTACAAATGCAGCAAATGCAACAACAGCATCTTATGTCTTACAAGCAGTAAGCGCTTCATTTGCCACTAATGCAACTACTGCCTCATACGTTTTAAATGCAGTAAGTGCATCATTCGCTACTAACGCAGTAACAGCCTCTTATGTCTTACAAGCAGTAAGCGCTTCATTTGCCACTAATGCAACTACAGCATCTTATGCTTTAAATGCAGTATCTGCCTCATTCGCTTCAACAGCATCTTCCGCCGATAACTTCCTAGTAAGAGGCACTCTTACAGCACAAACAATCATAGCACAAACAATTACATCCAGTACTGATTTTGTAACTGGTTCTACTAGGTTTGGTAGCTCGTTAGCTAATACGCATCAATTTACTGGTAGTGTAAGTATAACAGGTAGCTTAGCACTACCTTACTTGTCTACAGGTAGTGTATTATTTTCCGGAACTAATGGCGCTGTTTCACAAAATAATTCTAACTTCTTTTGGGATAATGCAAATGGTAGATTAGGGATTGGAACTAATACACCACCAAATCAACTAAGTGTTGCTAATAGCATTAGAACAGGAGCTCACATTATACATATAGATGGATGTTTTGGCTGTGCAAACTATCTTTCTTTGTCTCATGATAATTCTGATGCAATAATTAATGTTATTGGAGCTGCTGCGAGTAATAACATATTGTTTAGAACTAATGGGATAGATAAAATGAGATTATTTGGTGCAACAAGTAATCTTCTCATTCAAAACGGAGGTACTTTTACAGATACAGGCGAACGCCTCCAAGTATCCGGTTCTAGCAGATTTGCTGGTAATATGGTTATTACTGGTAGTGGAGCAACGAGTGCGACAAGTGCTTTAACCGTACAAAATAGTGATGGTAATAACATTTTAAGATTAAGAAATGATTTAGCTGCATTGTTCAATTTTGTTGGCACTTCATTAACAATGAGTGGAGAGGCTAATTATACAATTATGTCAGCGAATCAGGCTTTTTACTTTAGAAGTAATGGCGGAACTGCTGGTAGGGCATTTAAAATATTTGATAATGCAAGTTCATTAACTGGCACAAGTGGGGCAAATCAAAACATACAATCATTAATAACATTTGCACCAACAAGCGGAACTGCAACATATACAGATTTAGATTTATCTTCTACTATAAATCAAACGGGCGGTGCTAATGGTATTACAAGGGGTTTATATGTAAGACCAACATTAACCGCTGCTGCTGATTGGCGGTCAATTGAATGGAGTAACAATAGCGGTTGGGGATTGTATGGGGCAGGGACTGCGAATAATTATCTTGCAGGAAATTTATCTATAGGAACCCTCGCAACGGGAAACGCCTTAACTGTATCCGGTTCATCAGTAATGTCTGGTTCTCTTACAGTAGTAACAGGCAGCGCTATCGAATTTCAAGTTACAAACACGGGTGTTAAAATAGGTAATGCAATTACTGATGTTCACACAGTAACTGGCTCACTTAATATTAGTGGTAGCGTAATTGCAACCAACTTTACTGGTTCTCTCTTTGGCACCTCAAGCTGGGCTAATAATGCAACAACATCATCTTATGTACTAAACGCTGTAAGCGCATCGTTCGCTTCAACAGCATCATTTGTTAATACACTTAACCAAAATGTATTAATAACAGGTAGTTTAACAGTAGGAGCGGCATCTGCTGGAGCTACTGAAAATACCTTAATTATAGGACCAGCACCCGCAGGAGGTACAGGTGAAGGCGGACAATTATTATTACAAGCACAAGGCGGTACTTATACAACCGCTTCAATGTGGGATAACTGGCAAAACCAAACTAGACTATTAAGAGGTACTAATGCAGGAAGTGATGCTGTAATAGCTAATTTTAACATGCATTCTAAACAAGTTCAGTTTCCTGCATACACAGGTTCAGGTGCATTCTCTGGATCAGCAGTTGCTAATTTATCTGTTGATTCTGGTGGTAATATTATTACTACAGCTATCGGCTCTAGTTTAACTGGTGGTGCAACAAACTATGTTGCTAGATGGGCTAGTTCAACTACATTAACTACTGGATCATTATTTGATAATGGTACTAATGTTGGTATAGGATCTATCTCTCCTGCCTATAAATTAGATGTAACTGGAGATATAAGAGCCACAAGCGCTGTTTATGCTAACGCAAACGGTGCTATGTACTTTAGAGGTGGTGATGATGCTGAATTATGGGATATAAACGTTGCAAACACACTTGGTGTTTATGGACAACAAGATCAAGGAGTAGCATCTATTAAACTAGGAAGTGGTGGTGGAATAATTTCAGGAAGAAGTGGTAGTATTGGTATAAACATTACAACCCCAACATCCGCCTCCTTACACGTTAACGGTAATGTGTTTGCCACTTCATTTACAGGATCCTTACTAGGAACTGCTACAACAGCATCATTTGCTTTAACTGCATCAAGCGCAGATAACTTCCTAGTTAGGGGTACCCTCACCGCTCAAACAATCGTAGCACAAACAATTACCTCCAGTATTGATTTCGTAACTGGATCTACTAGGTTTGGAACTCAACTTTCAAACACACATCAGTTTACTGGTAGTGTAAGTATAACAGGATCATTAAACGTTGTAGGAGCAGGCATCACTGGCTCTCTCTTTGGTACCTCAAGTTGGGCAAATAATACCACATCAGCATCTTATGCTGCAACAGCATCTTATGCAACTAACTTCATAATAGCAAGTACATTAGTATTAGATCAAACATTAACAGACTATGCCTCAGTAGGAGCATCATCAGTAGGATCAAATAACCTATTCTCTCAAAATACAGGTTCATACACATCAGCATTCTTCAAATATACATGCGCTAGCGCCTCAAACGCTAGATCAGGTGAAGTAGTTGCTGTGTGGAATGGTGCTACAGCACAATTTTATGATAATTCAACTGTAGATATTGGTAATACAACAGCAATAACGTCATCAGTAGTCATTGTAACTGGTCAAGTACAATTCAATATGCAAACCAATACTAGTGGTTGGGCAATTAAATCTATAGCTACGTTTATGTAAACAATAAAATAATAATTTATGATTTTTCAAGTACAAATGCAATTCATTCCAGACAATAATTCAATTTGGGTAGCACATCTTTCCCCATCAGATCCAATTTATGAATATGATAATGAGTCTGAAGCACAAGCTAAGGCTGATGAGTTGCAGGCAGCAGATCCTACAGGAAGGTTGTATCGTGTAACACAAATAGCGGCTATAGTATAATATTTATACGTAAACCCCCGTTCTAGGGAAAGTGAACTAGAACAAAACATATATGCCAAATGAATTCGTAGCCCGGTTAGGAATAATAGCACTACAGAATTCACAAGTGACAGGATCATTGTCAACTACTTGTGATTCTATATTTAATGGAGTTTGTGTAGGTGAAGGAGGAGGTAGTGTAGTATCTAATACTAGAGTAGGTGTTAATACTCTACAATACAACTCTACAGGAGCACAAAACACAGCTGTTGGATTATATGCTTTAAGAAATAACAGTATAGGTGCTTTTAACACAGCTATGGGTTCCCAAGCCCTAAGAGCCAATACTTTAGGAGCAGGTAATACAGCTGTAGGTCATCAATCTCTTTATAAAAATACAACTGGTATTTCAAATACTGCTGTTGGTCAAGGTGCTTTAATATGTAATACAACTGGCAACCAGAATACAGCTGTTGGTAGAGAAGCATTAAACTTAAACACAGCATCAAATAATACAGCTATTGGTTATTTTGCCTTAAGAAGCAACACAACAGGTACCAACAACGTAGCTGTTGGTAGAAGTGCATTAAGTTCTAACACAGTAGGACTACAAAACATTGCAATAGGCAGAAATGCTTCATTTTATAATACAGCAGGTTCTTCTAATACAGCTGTTGGATATTACGCTCTATTTACTAATGTAACAGGAAATAATAATACAGCTTTAGGTAATCGTTCTTTATTTTGCAATACAGCTTCTAATAATACTGCAGTAGGTTTTTGTGCTTTAAGAAGCAATACTACAGGTACAGAAAACGTTGCTGTTGGTGTTAATTCGTTAAGAGCCAATACTGTTGGTAGGTACAATACAGCAGTAGGTCTTAATGCTTTAGCTGAAAATACTATAGCCGATAACAATACTGCTCTTGGTAGGTCTGCTCTTGAACAAAATACTACAGGAGTAAATAACACTGCAGTAGGCCGTTGCGCATTAAGAGGCAATACAGTCGGAATCTATAACACCTCTGTCGGTAATTCAGCTTTAAGAGACAATACTACTGGTGGTAGAAATACTGCTATGGGGTCTGGTGCTTTGCGTGTAAATACAACAGGATGTTTTAATACAGCAGTTGGTTTCAACTCCTTAGTAGCAAACACAGAAGGAAGTTTAAATACAGCTCATGGTGTACAAGCCTTAAGGTGTAATACAACAGGAAATAGAAACGTTGCTTTAGGTTTAAATGCATTATATACAAATAACGGTAGCTACAACGTAGCAGTTGGTACTTATTCATTACAATCTAACACAACAGGTGTTTGTAACGTAGCTGTTGGTTTTCAATCATTATTTAATAACACAACAGGTATTAGTAATGTAGCAGTAGGTATAAATGCTTTAGTGTGTAATACAGCATCAAATAACACAGCAGTTGGTACTAATGCAATGAGGTGTAATACAACAGGAACACTTAACACAGCATTAGGAGTATCCGCTCTTGCAGCTAACACAACAGGAGCTCAAAACTCAGCAGTTGGATATTTTGCATTAGGTTCAAATACTGTAGGTATATGTAATAATGCTTTTGGTAGATTTGCTCTATATAAAAATACCACAGGTAATAATAACGTAGCTGTTGGTAATTTATCTCTCTGTACAAATGTAGTAGGAAGCAGCAATACAGCTATTGGAGTTTCTGCATTAAGAGCTAATACAGCATCAAATAATACAGCGGTAGGAACTTTGGCATTATATGCTAATACAACAGGTACAGGAAATACTGCTGTAGGAATTAACACTTTATGTGCCAATACAACTGGTGGCTCTAATACCGCAGTAGGTTCAGGAACATTAACGGCTAACACAGTAGGTCAGTATAATACAGCAGTAGGTTCAGGAGCGTTACCGGCTAACACAACAGGAAATAATAATATAGCTGTAGGCGTTCTATCACAACTTAGAACAACCACAGGTGTATTTAACATATCCCTCGGTAACTGTGCTTTATACTGTGTCACTACAGCCGGAAATAACATAGCCATAGGTAACAGTGCTTTACGTACAAGTACAGCATCATGTAATGTAGCAGTAGGTCACGCTGCTCTTAATACAAACACAACAGGAGCATATAACACTGCTATTGGTAACAATACATTAAGGTGTAATACTGTCGGTATTAATAATGTAGCTGTAGGTCTATCTGCTTTATGTTCTAATATAAGCGGTACAGGAAATGTAGCAGTAGGAAATTGTGCTTTATTTGCCAATACAGTAGGTATTTGTAATACAGCCGTCGGAACGTTAACTTTAAGGAGTAACACAACCGGAAATAAAAATACAGCATTAGGTAGAGGAGCACTGTATACTAATACAGCAGGAGATAACAATACAGCACTTGGATATAATGCTCTTCTCCAGAACACAGCATCGAGCAATACAGCAGTAGGCCACGATGCTCTTAACGCAAATACTACAGGGACATTTAACGTAGCAGTAGGTAATAGTGCTTTAGCAGTAAACACAGTAGGTGTATCAAATACAGCCGTTGGTCTAAATGCATTACGATATAACACAGCATCAAACAACACAGCAGTAGGATTCTGTGCATTAAGAAGTAATACTACAGGCGCAGGCAACTCAGCTTTAGGTCTTGCTGCTTTATGCTGCAGCACAACTGGTAACTATAACTCAGCTTTCGGTAGAAGTGCATTAGCCAACAATACAACAGGAGGATATAATAATGCAATTGGAGCAAGTGCATTAGCCAGTAATACAACAGGAAGATGTAACGTAGCTATTGGTAATAGTGCATTAGGAGCTAACGTTGCAGGTAACTATAACGTAGCAGTGGGTAATGAGAGTTTACGTTGCAGCACAGCATCAAATAACGTAGCAGTCGGTTTCTGTACATTAAGAACTAATACTACAGGAACAAATAACTCTGCATTAGGTATAAAGGCACTCCGTAATAACACAACCGGTAATAGTAACTCTGCATTAGGTACCTATTCACTTTTATATAATAGTACAGGTAATAATAACGTAGCTATTGGAGCTAATGCTCTTTACTGTAATACAGCATCAGATAACACAGCAATTGGTTTCTGTGCATTAAGAAACAATACAACAGGAACACTTAATACAGCAGTAGGTAAAAATACACTGAAAAGTAATACTGTAGGTCTAGTAAACGTAGCCGTAGGTAACTACGCAATGACTAGTAATACAACAGGAGGTTTTAATACTGCTCTTGGTGTAAATGCTTTACAAGCGAACATTACAGGTAATTGTAATGTAGCTGTAGGTTATAGATCCATGCTTAATAATGTTTCAGGATGTAGCAATACATCTATAGGAGTTTATTCTTTACTTGCTAATACAGCCTCTAATAATACCGCCGTTGGTAGCAGTGCGCTAAGATGTAACACAACAGGTACATACAACGCTGCTTTAGGTAGAAGTGCTCTACAAGAAAACACAACAGGTGGAAGTAACTCAGCTTTAGGCTGGTATTCTCTTTTATCAAATGTAACAGGCGGTAGTAATACCGCTGTGGGAACACAAGCATTAAGGTGTAACACAGCATCAAGTAACACAGCTGTAGGCGCTAGTGCATTAAGAAACAATACAACAGGCACAAATAACGTAGCAGTGGGTGTAAGTGCTTTAGCATGTAACACAGTAGGTATTCGTAATTCATCAGTCGGAAGCAGTGCTCTAGGTAATAATACAACAGGTACTTATAATTCCTCATTAGGATATTTGTCTTTATATAAAAATACTACTGGTAGTTGTAATACAGGTTTAGGTGTTTTTTCCTTATGTGCTAACACAACAGGAGTTAGAAACACTGCTATTGGAGTTTGTTCCTTACTTGCTAACCAAGTAGGTAGTGATAACGTAGCAATTGGATTTGATGCATTAAGAGTAAATAATGCTTCAAATAATGTGGGTATTGGATTTAAAGCACTCAGACTTAATTCTACAGGTATAAATAATACAGCTATTGGTACTTATTCGCTATATTCTAACTTAGTATCATGCCATACAGCAGTTGGATTTTGTGCTTTAAGAAGTAATACTACAGGAACAGCAAATACAGCAGTAGGTTTCTGTGCTTTAAGAGCTAATATTACAGGAGCATCAAATGTAGCTTTAGGACATGCTACATTAAGAGATGGAACAACAGTAACTAATAACGTTGCTATAGGACAATACTCTCAAGTATTTAGTACAGCAAATAATAATACATCTGTTGGTCATAGGACATTATATGCTAATACTAATGGCGCTTGTAACACAGCTTTAGGTACTAGAGCATTAGAGTCAAACACAACAGGATGTTTTAATACAGCTGTAGGTGCAAGTGCTTTATCTGCTAACACAGTATCAAGTAACACAGCTATAGGCTTTAGTGCCCTAAGATGTAACACAATAGGTACATGTAACACAGCTATTGGTAGAAATGCTTTATGTCTTAATACAACAGGTATTAGAAATACAGCTGTCGGTATTTATGCTTTACAAGGCAACACAACCGGTGAACAAAACACAGCTTTAGGATCTCAAGCTTTAATTAATAATACAGCAGGCGGTGGTAATATAGCAATAGGTACTAATAGTTTATTCTCTAATACAACAGGAACAAGAAACACAGCAATAGGTACTAATGCTATGTTTGCAAACACAGTTGGAACTAGTAACGTAGCTTTAGGTGCATACAGTTTATATTGTAACACAGCATCAAATAATACAGCAGTAGGATTCTGTGCATTAAGAAGTAATACAACTGGTACTTATAATACTGCTGTTGGTAATCGTGCATTACGTGATAATACGGTAGGTGCTAATAACGTAGCACTTGGTTATGCTACTTTAAGATGCAATACTACAGGCGGCCTTAATACAGCTGTAGGTACATCTGCTTTAGCAAACAACTTAATAGGAACACAGAATACAGCTATTGGTAATGCTACTTTAGCTGTTAATACTGCAAATTATAATACAGCAGTTGGTTCTCAAGCATTATGTAAAAATACAACAGGTATCAATAACGTAGCGTTAGGCGTTACTTCTTTATTTAGTAATACAGCAGGTAACTCAAACGTAGCTATTGGTAGAGAGGCTCTATACTGTAGTACAGCATCTAATAATACAGCTGTTGGTTTCTGTTCTTTAAGAAGTAATACTACTGGTGGATTTAACACAGCAGTAGGAGCACAAGCTCTTCTATTTAATACCACCGGTAAATACAACCAAGCTTTTGGACATTTAGCTTTATACTGCAATACTACAGGAAACTGCAATACAGCAATGGGATATGCAGCTTTAAGACTAAATACTACAGGAGCTAATAATACAGCAATTGGTGTGTATGCTCTTCGTCAAAATACAGCATCCAACAATACAGCAATTGGATTCTGTGCATTAAGAAGTAATACAACAGGAAACAGTAACATAGCTTTAGGTCCTTATGCATTAAGAAAAAACACCACTGCCTGTGCTAACGTTGCGATAGGAACAAGTGCACTAGAAAATAATACGACTGGAACTAATAACACAGCAGTTGGTACACTTGCCTTATACACTAGCGTTGTGGGTTCTAACAACACTGCTCTTGGTAGAAACGCTCTATTTGCTAATACAGCCTCTAACAACACAGCTATAGGATCTCTATCCCTAAGAGCTAATACAACAGGAACAGATAACACAGCTGTAGGTGTAAATTCACTTTTATACAACACTACAGGCTGTAACAATACAGCCTTAGGTAAAAGTGCTTTACAAACTAATACTGTAGGAACACTTAATACAGCACTAGGTACTAATTCATTAGTAAATAATACTGTAGGTTCAAATAACGTTGGACTGGGTGTTGGATCTCTACAGGGTAACACATCTGGTGGTAATAACATAGCAATCGGTGTTAACTCACTCGTAAGTAACCAAACAGGAAATGATAGTGTTGCTATTGGTAGAGACGCTTTATTCTGTAATACAGCATCAAGCAATACAGCAGTAGGTCTCTGTTCGTTAAGAGCAAATACCACTGGCGCCAACAACACAGCCCTAGGCACCAATTCAGGTTGCTCCATTACAACCGGTGCCTGCAACGTAATAGTAGGTTCTAATTCAGGTACAGACATCGCAACCTCAAATTGCAACATCATACTTTCTGATGGTGCTGGAAATATAAGGATGTTTGTAACTGGATCTACAGGAAATACAGGTATAAACACCCTAACTCCTGCCTATACCTTCGATGTAAACGGCACTGGTAGATTCGTTGCCATTATAGAAACATCAACAGGAAAATTAAAAGAAAACATTGAACCATACACAACAAACATTGAGGATTTCCTAAAATTACAACCAATTTCTTTTACTTGGAAAGATACTGGAAATAAAGATGTTGGTCTTTTAGCGGAAGATGTTTATAATATATTTCCTGAATTCGTATCAAAAGATAGCTCGGAAGAAATAGCGGGTATAAACTATAGCAAGCTTTCGACAATATTTATTAATGTGTTGAAGTATCAACAGTCGCAGATAGAGGTTTTAAAGGAAGAAGTAAAAAAACTAACACAGTAAAATGGCTCAATTACAAAGTACAGTAATTACAGGATCGTTATCAGTTATCACGGGGAGTACAACTGAATTTGAAGTCTTACAAACTGGAGTAAAAATTGGTAGTGTCATTACCGATGTACACTCAGTTACAGGATCTATCAATATCTCAGGAAGTTTAAATGTCGGAGGTACAATTACTGCTCAAACACTTGTAGTACAGACTATAACGTCTTCTATAAGTTATATGACAGGATCTACCGTATTTGGTAGTTCATTGTCAAATACACATCAATTCACAGGTTCTGTTAGTATAACTGGTAGTTTAAATGTAAACGGCCCTACTACATTTGATCGTGATATTACAGTTAATTCTGTAAATATAGGTAGAGGTGAGGGAAGTGTTTCAACTAATACTAGAATCGGTACTAATGCATTATGTAATAATACCACCGGCGCTAATAACGTAGCAGTAGGTAAAAGTGCTTTACAAAGTAATACAACAGGTCAACAAAATACAGCATTAGGTTATAAATCTTTATGTTGTAACACTATAGGTAACTTTAATACAGCTGTTGGAAACTCATCATTAAATAGAAATACAACAGGTGCTGGTAATGTAGCTGTTGGATTACAATCATTGTATTTTAATACAATTGGTAAGTATAACGTAGGTATTGGATTTAATTCATTATTAAGTAACACTTCAGGTAATTATAACACAGCACTTGGTAGATATTCTTTAAGAGCAAATACAATTGGAAATTATAATGTAGCTTTAGGTGCAGGCTCTCTTAGATTAAATACAACAGGTACAAGTAATACTGCTGTAGGCAATAGTACCTTAGCTGCAAATACTACTGGTACGAATAATGTAGCTGTTGGATTTCAAGCCTTATATTCAAACATAGTATCAAATAACGTAGCAGTAGGTAGAAGTGCTCTTCAATCAAATACAACAGGAACAAATAATGTTGCACTTGGTAGAAGTACATTAGAATTAAATACCACTGGCGTAAGCAACACAGCTGTAGGAAATTATGCTCTCTCATCAAATGTAACAGGTCAATACAATATAGCCGTAGGTCTTAGAGCATTAAGACTTACTACAGGAGGAACCAATAACGTAGCTGTAGGTATGCATGCTGGTTGTTCTATTACAACCGGCGGTAATAACGTTGCAATGGGTAGAGATGCTCTATCTACAGGAGCTACGATTAATAGTAATACAGCTATAGGACATAATGCATTATGTAGCAATGCCGCAAACAACAATACAGCTGTTGGTTACGCTTCGTTAAGAGCTAACACCACAGGATTCAATAATACAGCACTCGGATACATTGCATTAGTAGCAAACACCACAGGTGCCTATAATACAGCAATAGGTTTTTGTACTTTAGGCTGTAACACTGTAGGTACTAGCAATACTGCTGTTGGATCTCAAGTATTATTTTCAAACACAGCTGCTAATAACACAGGAGTAGGTGCTCAAGCTTTACTTGGTAATACCACAGGAGCAGCTAATACAGCAGTTGGATCATTTGCTTTAAGAGCAAATACAATTGGTGCTAGAAATACAAGTGTAGGATATGCGAGTTTAAGATATAATACCACTGGTGCCCGAAACGTAGCTGTTGGTGTCGAAGCTTTATTATCAAACACCGTAGGATATGGAAGTGTTGCAATAGGTACTTGTGCTCTTAGAAATAATTCAACAGGTAAACTTAACGTAGCTGTAGGTTGTTTTGCCTCAGCATATAATATTGGGGGTAGTAACAATACAGCAGTTGGTACTGATGCTCTAAGACTTAACACTGCTGGAAACAATAACACTGCATTAGGTTATCTAGCTCTCCGATCAAACACAGCATCAGATAACACAGCAGTTGGCTTCTGCTCATTAAGAAGTAATACTACTGGTTCAGGAAACGTTGGATTAGGATGGTGCACATTAGCTAGTAATACAACAGGTGCAGGAAATACTGCAGTAGGTAGAGGTCCACTAAGAACAAATACCGTTGGTATTAGTAACGTAGGAATAGGATATGATGCTCTTGGAAATAACAGTATAGGTTCATACAACGTTGCTGTAGGAAAGGCTGCTCTTCAAAGCAACCAAAGCGGTGCTTGCAATACAGCTATAGGTCATCAAGCCTTATACTGTAATACAGCAGGTAACGCTAACGTTGCTATTGGTAGAAATGCTCTACAATGTAATACAGCATCAAATAATACAGCACTGGGTTTCCATTCATTAAGAAGCAATACCACTGGTACAGATAACGTAGCACTAGGGTACGCAACATTAAGAGCTAATACAACAGGTATTAAAAATACTGCTGTAGGTAGATTAGCTTTAAGAGATAATACTACAGGCCAAAGAAATACCGCTATAGGTGATGCTGCTTTAATTTTTAATACAGGCGGTAGTAATAACACTGCAGTAGGTCTTTACTCAGCATTTTACAATACTATAGGTTCTAATAACACTTCTTTAGGATATAGAGCATTATTTAAAAACACAACAGGTATCAGAAACGTAGCAGTAGGTGCATACGCTTTATGTTTAAGTGTATCTGGTAACTATAACGTAGCAGTGGGAGTTGGTGCATTACGTAATAATACAGCCTGTTTTAATACAGCTGTAGGATATAGTGCGTTGTTTAGTACTACGACCGGTAATGTTAATACAGCTCTAGGATTTAGAGCATTAGAATGTAATACAGTAGGTACCTGCAATACAGCTATAGGTCATCAAGCTTTGAGATTAAACGTAAGTGGTATAAACAATGTTGCTATTGGTGTAAATGCATTAACAAGTAATACGATAGGAGCAAATAACACAGCATTAGGTGGTACTTCTCTACAAAATAATACAACAGGAGATAGTCAAACTGCCGTTGGTTATGGTGCATTAAAAGCTAACACAATAGGTTTTCAAAACACAGCAGTAGGTAGAAATACTTTATATAAAAACACAACAGGATTTGGTAATGTAGCAGTAGGTGCAAGTGCATTAGAATGTAATACAACAGGTATTAAATCTACAGCTATTGGCGGTAGAGCTTTGGCCGCTAACTTAGCAAGCGGTAATACAGCAGTAGGTTATGTTGCTTTACTTGGTAACACAACAGGTGGAAATAATAATGCCTTTGGATATGGTGCATCTGCAAGCAACACTACAGGAAATAATAACATCTCCTTTGGTAATAGTGCATTAAGAAATAATACAACAGGTGATCAAAATATTGCTATTGGTTCTAATGCTTTACGCTATAACACAGCATCAAACAACACAGCAGTAGGTTTTAATTCATTAAGGGAAAATACAATAGGTAGGTTCAACACCTCAGTTGGTAGAACAGCTTTATACTGTAATACCATAGGTGAATATAATACCTCACTTGGATATAGTGCATTAAGAAATAATACGACAGGTATTAGTAATACTGCTATAGGTAGTACTGCTTTAAACTGTAATACTGTAGGTGTTAATAACACTGCTGTTGGTAGAAATGCATTATCCTGTAACACAGCATCCAACAACACAGCTATAGGGGTCTGTGCATTAAGAAGTAATACTACAGGAACAAACAATATAGCAGTTGGTTCATATAGTTTAAGAACAAATACCACAGGTATTTCCAACACTGCTCTAGGTTTTACAGCATTAGAAACTAATACTGCTGGAGGATCAAACGTAGCTATTGGATATAGATCTTTGAATCAAAATACTGCTAGTAATAATACTGCTGTAGGTACTAATGCATTAAGAGCTAACACAACAGCAGCAAATAATTCAGCATTAGGATTTTATGCCTTGAGATGTAATACAACAGGAACTTCTAATACATCAATAGGTGCATATTCTTTAAGGTTTAATACAATAGGAGCTAATAATACTGCCCTTGGTGTTTCAGCATTACTTACTAATACTATAGGAAATAGTAATACAGCTATTGGTGAAAGCGCATTAAGATTTAATACAACAGGTGGATTTAATACAGCAGTTGGTGTAAATGCACTTTGTACTAATACCACTGGTATAGACAACGTAGCAGTAGGATTTTGTGCATTAAATAGTAATACAATAGGAAATGACAATACTGCTATTGGTTCTTTAGCATTATCAAGTAATACTACAGGAATTCTCAATATAGCTATTGGTAGACTTGCTTCAGAAAAAAATACAACTGCAACTAATAATATATCTATAGGTGTTGAAGCTCTTAGATGTAACACAACAGGCTGTAATAACGTAGCAATAGGTAGAAGCGCTTTAAAAGTAAATACAGGCAGGTATTTAACAGCAGTAGGTGACAGAACATTATATTCAAACACATCAGGCACAGGAAACTCTGCATTTGGTAGAACAGCTCTATTTACTAATACAACAGGAATAAATAACACTGCTGTTGGATATTCATCACTACAACAAAACGTTACTGGAGGCGGTAATACTGCTGTAGGGTTTTATTCTCTACAAGCAAATACAGCATCCGATAATACAGCAGTAGGATTTTGCGCATTAAAAGCTAATACTACTGGATATCAAAACACCGCTACTGGAAACCTAGCGCTCTCCTGTAACACTATTGGTTACGGCAACACAGCAATGGGATTCTGTGCATTACGCTGTAATACAACAGGTGCAGGAAATACTGCAGTAGGTAAAGGCGCTTTAAATCTCAACACTACTGGTCTTTGGAATACAGCTGTTGGAGATAGAGCTTTAAATTCTAATGATGTAGGTAGAGCAAATATTGCCGTTGGGCAGTTTGCAATGCAATTTAATAGCAACGGTAAGTATAATATTGCAATTGGTAATAGTTCTGCTGCTAACTTTTATGCTGGTACAGATAATAATATTGTTATAGGAGACAACGCTACAACTTCTGCAATAGATAATCACACCGTATGGGGTAACG